>Ga0172376_10006619_pt1 | contig 12545 bp, 7 predicted proteins | sample Lak35m_FD_121114 | JGI IMG/M metagenome (GOLD analysis project Ga0172376, IMG submission 121114) | Freshwater microbial communities from Kabuno Bay, South-Kivu, Congo - kab_092012_35m | ecosystem: Environmental > Aquatic > Freshwater > Lake | place: Democratic Republic of the Congo: South-Kivu...
CGCTGTGGGTGAAGCTCGCGCGAGTCAGCTCGAACAACGTCTTCCTGCGCGGCATCGACGAACTGGAACTGCCCATCGCGCACGCCGAAGGCCGGCTGGTGGTGAAACATCCGGATGTGCTGTCGCAGTGGGTCGAACGCGGTCAGGTCGGTCTGTGTTATCGCTCGCCAGCCGCCACCGGCCCGGCATCGCCGCAGGAACTGCTCAGCGCGACGCTGGATTACCCGGAAAACCCCAACGGAGCGTTCGCCAACATCGCCGGACTGGGCGATCCTTCCGGGCGAGTGCTGGGTCTGATGCCGCATCCGGAACGATTCCTGTTCGCCACCCAGCATCCCAACTGGACACGGTTGAAACTCAAAGGCGAAGGCGCGGGCCTCAAGCTGTTCCGCAACGCCGTCGATTATTTCGGATAACAACTCTTTGAGAATCTGCTGCCGGTTCTTCAGGGATGGATTCACCACAGAGGCACAGAGGACACGAAGTTTTCCGGATTCAGACAGCCGCGCGATGGCATTCTCTGTGACCTCTGTGGCTCTGTGGTTTTCCAGCCCGATCGGATCTCATCCAGCGTGATCAAACCTCGAAGTGAGGGCGTATGACTCAGCGACGGATTCTGGTGACTTCGGCTCTGCCGTATGCCAACGGTCACATCCACATCGGCCATCTGCTGGAGTACATCCAGACGGACATCTGGGTGCGGTTTCAGAAGCTGCGCGGACACAACTGCCGCTTCTTCTGCGCCGACGACACGCACGGCACCGCGATCATGATCCGGGCCAGGCAGGAAGGCCGATCGGAAGACGCCGTGATCGCCGACATGCGCGAAGCTCACATCCGCGACTTCGCCGGCTTCGATATCGCGTTCGACAATTACGGCAGCACGAACAGCCCGGAGAACCGCGAACTGTGTCACGAGTTCTGGTCCGCGATCCGCGCTTCGGGACTCGTCAAACAGAAGGACGTCGAACAACTCTACGATCCGCAGGCCGGCACGTTTCTGGCCGACCGCTTCGTGCGCGGCACCTGCCCGAAGTGCGGCGCGGAAGATCAGCCCGGCGATAACTGCAGCCGGTGCGCGGCGACGTATTCACCGTCCGAGTTGATCAATCCGAAGAGCACTCTGTCCGGAGCCACTCCGGAAGTGCGATCGGCTCCGCATCTCTTCATTGAACTGGAGCAGTTGCACGATTTTCTCGACGAATGGACGCAGAGCGGAAAGCATCTGCAGCCGGAAGTCGCGAACTATCTCAAAGGTTTGTTCCTTGGCGATGCCAGCGATCCGGACGGCCGTAAGGAACTCCGCGACTGGGACATCTCAAGGCCGGCACCGTACTTCGGTTTCGAGATCCCGGACTTCCCCGGCAACTACTGGTATGTCTGGTTCGATGCGCCGATCGGTTACATGGCTTCCACGCTGGAGTGGTGCCGCCGGACCGGTGAAGACTTCAGCCTGTGGTGGCGCGATGCAACGACTGAAGTGCATCACTTCATCGGCCGCGACATCACGTACTTCCACACACTGTTCTGGCCGGGCATGCTGAAGACGGCCGGCTTCAACCTGCCGGAGAAAGTGCGTATCCACGGCTTCCTGATGGTCGATGGGGCGAAGATGTCGAAGTCGACCGGCACCTTTGTCATGGGTTCGACGTACCTGAAGCATCTGGAGCCGGCGTATCTGCGGTACTACTACGCCTCGAAGCTGGGGCCGCGGAATGACGACATCGACCTGAACCTCGACGAGTTCGTGAGTCGCAGCAACTCGGACCTGGTCGGACGGGTAGTCAACATCGCCAGCCGCGCCGCGAAGTTCGTATCCGGTGGCGCGCTGGCGGAACCGTATCCGGACGATGGTGGTTTGTTCGCCGCGGCGGCCGCGAAGTCGGAACAGATCGCGGCGCTGTATGAGGACTGCGATTACCAGGCGGCCATGCGCGAAATCATGCAGCTCGCCGACGCCGCCAACGTCTTCATCAACGACCGCAAGCCGTGGATCGTCGCGAAGGAAGCCGGTCGCGAGGATGAAGTCCGGCAGATCTGCTCGGTGTCGCTGAACCTCTTCCGGCAGATTGTCATTTACCTCAGCCCGGTGCTGCCGCGACTGGCGGAGCAGACTGCGAGTCTGCTGAGCTGTCCGATCCAGCACTGGGACGACGTGAAAACTCCGCTGGCCGGCACTCCGGTTCAGCCCTTCGAACACATGCTTCAGCGCGTCAAAGAAGAACAGGTGAAAGCCATGATTGATGACAGTGTGGTAGCCGATGCCGCCGGTGATGCGTCCTCTTCAATCCCCGCCGCTCCGCAGTGGAACGACGGCCCGGAAGCGCTGGCGGCCGAACCGCTCGCGACGGAATGCACGATCGATGACTTCGTGAAGGTCGATCTGCGCGTGGCGCGGATCATCGCGGCCGAAGACGTGCCCGAAGCGAACAAGCTGCTCAAGCTGAAGCTGAGCCTGGGTGGTGACAGTCAGCGGCAGGTCTTCGCGGGAATCAAAGCCGCGTACAAACCAGAAGACCTGATCGGGAAGCTGGTGATCGTGGTGGCCAACCTGAAGCCGCGACAGATGAAGTTCGGTTTGAGCGAAGGCATGATCTGCGCCTCCGGTCCCGGCGGCAAAGACGTCTTCCTGCTCGGCCCCGACTCAGGCGCCGTCCCCGGTCAGCGCGTGCATTGACCGACAGGTATGAAAGCGACTCCGGTCTATCAGTCGTCAGTGAGTGGAAACGTTCGCTCGCGGTGATAGACCGGGCTGCGGCCGGGAGCGAGGTCGCTGGAGAACAGGACGAAGCCCTGGACCGGGATGTCGGGAATGAACAGGTTCCGGCCGGCTTCCAGGAATTCGTTGATGATGTGACCGGACGTTTCCGGTCCGCAGCGGGCCAGCGTGACGTGAGGGGAGTAGCTCCGGCTTTCCGGTGTGAAGCCGCACGGGATGAGCGACCGGGCGATAGCCTGGTGAAGCTCGTGCAGTTTTGAGTTCTCACGAACGCCGGCCCACAGCGTGCTGCCTCCGCCTGCCGCCGGAAACCGACCGGTGCCTGCGAGCGTCAACTCGAAGCGAGGCGACCGGACAGCCGCGAGCGCTGCTGCGCAGAACTCTATTTCAGTTTCGCCTATGAAATGCAGCGTGAGATGCATCTGGTCGAACGAGGCCAGACGCACTCCGCGCCGGGCTGGCGGCTGGATCCGCTGCAGCGCAGTTGTCACATCCGGCGGCAGGTCAATGGCGACGAATAACCGAGCCATTCGGCATCGCTCCAGGCAGACGCGGGAGTTCGTCACATTCTGCGGCTGGAGAAGCAGACAGGCCGGGAAAATCCCGGCCTGCGGTTCGTTTTCAGACGACTGTTCTCCAGCGGATTGACGACGCGATGACCGACGAACTATTCGTCGTCATCGTCGAAGCCGGCGTCGTCATCTTCTTCTTCGTCGTCGAAGTCATCATCGTCATCTTCTTCGTCGAACTCTTCTTCTTCAAACTCTTCTTCTTCGAGTTCTTCTTCTTCGACTTCCTCTTCTTCAAACTCTTCTTCTTCGTCTTCGTAGTACTCTTCTTCTTCGTCCTCGTCGTCATCGTCCTCGAAGTCGTCATCGCCACCCACGTCGCCGCCGAAGTCATCATCGTCTTCGATCGGGGCACCAAACGTGGCGCACGGAGCAGCAATGCCGCCACCCGTGACGTTCAACCAGTCGTTTTCGTTCCATGCGAGTTTCATTGCTGTGACTCCACCAGAATGACTCAGTCCTGACTCGCGCTGGCGAGCACGTCTCACAGCGAATGAGACGCCGCAGGTCCTGACGTAATAAGTGTTTGCCCTGGCAGTTCGCTGCGGGCGGGCGTGAATTATTGGAGCAGTTCGAGGATGTCAAGTGCCGCTGCCGACGGGTCGCCGGAGCGAACTGGTTTTCGGCAGCGAGCGCGGCGGGGATCAATGAAATCTGCCGACAGGCCCGAAATCCTCAAGCGTCCTTCAGCAGGGGCGTCAGATAGCTGACGGTGCTGGTCATCGTTCCCAGATTTCCATAGTCCTCTTCCGGAATCTGCACGCGATAGAGCTTCCGCAGTTCCATGACGATGTCGAGAAAGTCCATGCTGTCGAGTTCCATCTGCTCGCGGAACGGCACCTCATCTTTGAGGTTTGACAGGTCTTCATCCGGCGCGATGCGGGCCAGAATGTCGAGGATCACCTGTCTGATCTGTTCCGCGGTCATGAAGCACTACTCCCAACAGGCGGCCGGCGAAGAATCTCACATCCGGGTGAGTTCCGCGGCTCGGAAAACAAAACAACCGACCGGCAGAAGCCAGGTCGGCGGCATGATGCTCAGACTGAGAATTTCTTCACAATCAGCACCGAGTTGATCCCCAGCATTCCGAAGGAATTGTTCAGAATGCAGTTCACTGACGGCATCGACCGAGGCGTGTTGGCCACGATCTGCGTCAGTGGAATCCGGGAATCAAGCTGGTCGAGATTGATTGTAGCGTGGGCCAGATGGTCGTCAAACGCGGGGATATTGCCCAGAAGTTCGAGCGCGCCGGCTGCTCCCATCGCATGCCCGATGAAGCTTTTCGTGTTGTTGATGGCCACGTGCGGGCAGTCTTTGAAGACATCGAACAGTGCGAGGGACTCTTCGATATCCCCCTGCTCGGTGGCGGTCGCGTGACTGCTGACGATGTCGATGTCCTGCGGCGTCATGCCCGCTCGTTTCAATGCCAGTCGCATGCATTCCGCCTGCCGGCTGCGATCCGGCAGCACGAAGTCCGTGGCATCTGAGTTCATCGCGTAGCCGACGATTTCGCCGTAGATCTTCGCACCGCGGTCCAGAGCATCCGGCAGACGTTCCAGAGTGCAGATACCGCCGCCTTCCGCGACCACAATTCCCGTGCGATCCACATCGAACGGACGGCAGGCTTTCGCGGGGTCGGAATGCATCGCCAGGGCGTTCTGACTCTTGAAACTGGCGAAAATTCCAAACGTGTGAATGCTCTCTGAGACGCCACCGCAGACCGCCAGGTCCACTTCCCCCAGCCGCAGCATCTGCACGCCCTGGATGAAGCCGGCATTCCCGGCGGCACAGGCCGCGCCGACGGTCAGATGCGGACCCGTGATCCCGAGGCTGAGAGTGACTTCTCCGGCCGGGCTGTTGGCAACAGTGCGCGGGTTGTGGTGGTGTGACCAGACGGATGTGTCGTGGCCGAACTTCGAGATTTCGAAGATTTCGTTTTCGGTCTCGACGTTGCCGTGTTCGGTGATGCCGAGATACACGCCCACGCGGTCTTTCGCCACGTTTGCCCAGTCAAAACCGGCATCGGCCACGGCTTCCGAAGCGCAGTACACCGCGATCGAACCCGCCCGGGTGCCGCGCCGTACTTCCTTCCGCTTCTGATACTTCAGCGCATCGAAGTGACACACTCCGGCCAGGACTTCCCCGATGTAGCGGGTCTCGAACTTCGAGACTCCAGACCGGCCGGCCAGAATCGCGGCGCGGAAATCAGGCAGCGAATCGCCGATCGGACTCGTCAGTCCGACGCCCGTGATGACAATCCGGCTGTAGTCCCTGTCCGCACTGGTCATGGAGCTGCGGGTTTCTGTGGCTGCTGATCAAAAATAAAGAATTCCGGCCGGAATTCTCAGTTTCCAGCCCGAAGAGGCGCGGGAGATTAACGGGTCATTCCAGGAGCGACAAGCAGCGGGAACCGCGCTGAGGATGGACTGCGTGTGCTGTTCGGCGGGAGTCGTGACGTTCAGAATGGAGCAGACAGGGTCGGCGACCTTGCGACCGCGCGGGTGCCCGGCATCCAATGTGCTCGAACCGTCTGCCTCTCCGGAAGATCCTTCACCGGGAACACTGCATCCGTCGCTGGAACCACTTCATGACTTTTCGCGATGTCGTCATCCTGGTCCCCTGCCACAGTCTGGAGGACTTCCCCACGGAACTCGGCGAAAGCCAGGCAGCCGGTTTACTCAATGCATTTGCAGTCGCGTGGCACCCGGCGCTGCTGGCAATGGTCGGGGGCATTCCCGCGTGGCATCGAGCGGACGATCCGCCTCAGGAACGTTTCTCCAACCGGCTGATCATCGTACCGGCCGCGAGCGAAGATCGGGTTCCCGGCGGATGGATCGACCGCGCCCGCAGCGAAGGAGCCACCGTCGTCGCAGGCATCGAAAGCCGGGACAGCCTGCTGCGGGCCGCGCTGGCTCCCATGCTGCGGCAGGACGACGATCAGCCCAGCCTGACCGAAGACGTCAACGTCAACGCCGAAATGGATATTAATGCGGACATCGCTCGCGACTTTCACGCGCTGGGAACCTGCTGGCTGATGCTGGAGCTGCTCGCCCGGCATATGCACCATTACTCGAGCTACGACGAATCCTTCTTCACGAAGACGGTGCTGGCCGCGGCGGAAGCGGCGCTGAACAACGAGTCCGAGGTTGCGAAGGAACGGCTGACGGCCTGCTTCGACCTGCTGGCGGAAGCTCGCGAGCGATTCTATCCCGTGGACTGCTATCTGCTCGATCTGTGCCTGGTGACCCCCGATACCGCGGGAGCGGCGCTGCAGACAAACCTGCGGGGCAACCGGCCGGTGAACCGGCTGCTGAAAGCCACGGATGCGGAAACGATCTGCCGCGACCAGGAAGAGACCGGCCGGTTGATTCGCGAGGCATGGTCGCGCGGCACGGCGGATATTGCAGGAGGAGACTGGCACGAGCAACCGGTGCCGCTCGTGCCGCTGGCGACCGCGCTGCGTGACCTGCAGCGCGGTCGGCAGACGTTCTTCCATTTGTTCCGGCAGGAGCCGACGACGTGGGGGCGTCGCCGCTTCGGGCATTCCGTCATGCAGCCGCAACTGCTTCAGAAATCCGGCTTCCATGCCGCTCTGCATTTTCTGCTCGATGACGGCATCTATCCGGATCGCGAAGCCAGCCGCCTGCGCTGGGAAGGCTGCGACAACGCCGGGCTGGATTCCATTTCCCGGATCCCGCTGGCGGCGGAATCCGCCTCCAGCTGGCTGCGTTTTCCGCAGCGTCTGGCCGAAGCGATGGAAGCGGATCAGGTCGCGGCCGCGATTTTCGCCCGCTGGCCGGAAGTCAGCTCGCCGCAGTTCGAGGACATGTGCCGTATTACTTCTTACGCGCCGGTGCTCGGCCGGTTCGTCACGTTCCGCGAATACTTCATGCATACGGACACTCCCGGCGGCATGTGGCATTCAGACACGCGCGAGTATCTCTCCCCGTTCCTTGTCCAGGCCGTCGCGCGCCGCGAGAAGAACGCCATCAGCCGGTTCCAGCAGCACTCACAGCGAATGACCTGCTTTGATGCGGCGGCGTGGATCGATGCGATGGCATCGGTTCTGATGGGACAACCGGTTCCGGACGAGCGACTCGTCGAAGTTCAGGATCAACTGGACGCCGCCGGACCGGATGTCTTCAGTCTGCCCGATGGGGCCGCTTCCGGCGCGCCTGCTGTGATCCGGCAGGCGGATGAGGCGCTGGCCGCGCTGACGGCTCAGGCGCGCGAACGGCTGACGCGAATCGTCATGCACGGAGCAGGTCCGGAGCCTGGCTGGCTGTGTTTCAACCCGCTGTCGTTCACGCGACGAATCATGGTGGCATTGCCGGCGGACAGTCCGGTTCCGGCGGTGGGTGGTCCGATCAAAGCCGTGCATGCCGACGGCCCGGTTGTGCAGGCGCTGGTGGAACTGCCTCCGGCCGGCTTTGCGTGGTTTCCGGCTGGAACCGGCACAACCCCGGACCCGGTGACGCTCGCCGGTCCGGGTCATCTGCAGAACGAATTCTTCGAAGTCTTCATCAGCGATGAAACGGGCGGTCTGGCCCAGCTCAAGAAGCACGGCCGCAGTCCCAACCGGCTCAGCCAGCAACTGGCGTTTCGGTTCCCGCGCGAACTCACGGTGAAGCAGCAGGTCGGCGATGAAGTCCGCGAGTTCAAGACCTGGTATTCAGAGATGCGCGGGCTGACGTCTGAAGTGACCAGCACCGGACCGGGCCTGGGTGAAATCGTTACGACCGGCGAACTGCTCGACCCGGTCACCCGACAGAAAATCGCAGGATTCCGGCAGACATTCCGCGTCTGGCGCGGCCGTCCGCTGCTGGAGATTGAAACGGAACTGGAACCGCAGAAGTCGCCCTCCGGCGATCCGTGGTCGAGTTACTACGGAGCACGGTTCGCCTGGAACGCGGTCGATGCTTCGCTGACGCAGTCTGTGCTGGGAGCCGCGCAGCCGGTCCAGGGGCAGCGGATCGAATCACCGGACTATCTGGAGATCGCGAACTCGGAGGAACGCCTGACGCTGCTGCCGCTGGGGCTGCCGTTTCATCGCCGGACCGGCCCCCGCATGCTCGACACGCTGATGCTCGTCGATGGCGAGTCCGCGCGCCGCTTCCGGATGGTCATTGCGTTCGACCAGCATTATCCGATGCAGACGGCGCTCGATGTGGCGTCAGAAATCATTCCGGTCCGGACGGAATCCGGTCCGCCGCGCGCGGGTCAGACCGGCTGGTTCTATCACCTCGATACGCGCTGCGTGCAGGTGCTGCGCGTCACGGGACTGCTGGATGAACCGGCTGATCCGGAGGAGGCCGGCCAGGAGAGCAGCGAGCCGACCGCTTCCCCGACAGAAGCGGGATTCGCGCTGCGGCTGCAGGAGACCGAAGGCCGCTATCAGAGTTTCTATGTGGAGCTGTTCCGCACTCCGGTCAGTTGCCGGCTGCGCGATTTCCGGGGCCGGACGCTCAATCTGCTGGAACCCGTCCGGGATGGAGTGCGTGTGGACCTCAGCCCGTTCGCTCTGGTGGATCTGGAAGTGCGGTTTCAGTGAGGTCACGACCATCAGGATCGGCCCGGTAACCAGCCATGATGGATGCGGAACGTCAGAATGATCTGCGGCAGACTCCGGTTCAGGAACCGGAGCAACTGGATCATTCCCGGCGACTCAGTCAGCAGGTGGCGTCTCAGCCGCTGCCGCAGGTGCCGGGCTATCAACTGGAACGACCGCTGGGAACCGGCGCCTATGGCGTGGTCTGGCTGGCGTTTGAAGAGAAGACCGGCCGGCAGGTGGCGATCAAGTTCTACACGCATCGGCGGGGCCTGGACTGGTCGCTGCTCAATCGCGAAGTCGAGAAGCTGGCCCTGCTTTACACGTCACGCCACATCGTGCGGCTGATTGATGTCGGCTGGCAGAGCGATCCGCCGTACTACGTCATGGAATACCTCGAACAGGGATCACTGGAAACGCGACTGACTCACGGACCGCTGGAAACGGACGAGGCGGTCCGCATCATCCGCGCGGTCTGTCAGGCGCTGGTCCATGCGCATGGCCGGGGCGTGCTGCACTGCGATCTCAAGCCCGCCAACGTGCTGCTCGATTCCAGCAGCGAACCGCGACTGTGTGACTTCGGACAGTCGCGGCTGTCGCACGAACAGAATCCGGCGCTGGGGACGCTGTTCTACATGGCTCCGGAACAGGCGGATCTCAAGGCCGTTCCCGATGCTGCATGGGACGTCTACGCGCTGGGAGCTCTGCTCTATCACCTGCTGACCGGCCGGCCGCCGTACCGGACTCCGGACGCGGAAGAGCGACTGCGGTCCTGCTCCACGCTGGAAGACCGGCTGGCTCAGTACCGGCAGATCGTGACGACCGGTGCGCGTCCGAAGGATCACATGCAGATTCGCGGAGTCGATCGCCGGCTGGTGGAGATCGTGGATCGCTGCCTGGCTCCCGATCCGGAACGGCGTTTCGCGAATGCGCAGGCCGTGCTCAACGCGCTGGAACAGCGCGACCGGCAGAGGCGCAACCGGCCGCTGGTGGCGCTGGGAGGCATCGGTCCCGCGCTGATTCTGCTGGCCATGTTTCTGTTCGCGTCCAATGCAATGGACAGCGCGGTGCGCACGGCAGAGGACAACCTCACATCGCGGGCGCTCGAAAGCGATGTCATGTCTGTCCGCATTCTGGCCAGCAGCGTGCAGCGTGAACTGCAGGACCGCATGGATGAACTCGAAGATGTCGCCGCCGATCGCACTCTGGTCGCCGCGATGGAGGCCTGCCGCGATCGAAGCTGGACTGATCGCGAACCCTTCCAGAGTCATCTGGAGGTGGTCGTCTCAAAGCTCGATGAACGCCGGAAGACGCTGGGGCGGGAACTGGACGTGAGCTGGTTCTACGCCGATGCGGATGGCTTTCAGCGGTGGCGGTATCCCTTCTCGGCCGACACGATCGACCAGAACTTCAAACACCGCGATTACTTTCACGGACGGAACCGCGAGTACGGAGACTTTGCGGCCGGTCGCGCACCGGAAGAGATTCCGCCCATCACCGAACCGCACCTGTCCGTGGCTTTTCAAAGTCAGGCCACGGGCCGCAACATGGTCGCACTGTCGGCTCCTGTCCGAAGCGCGACGGGGCAGATCATCGGAGTGATGGCCCGGACGACGCATCTCGGACAGTTGCTCGCGCAGTACGAAACCAGCATCCGGGGTGAAGCCGGTGTCGATCGCACGATCGCGCTGGTGGATACGCGCGACGGCCGGCTGCTGGATCATTCGCATTTTTCCGATCCGACCGTCCTGGCTCGTGCCAGAGATCAGTTCGAGCGACTGCTGCTGGATGAAGAAACCGCCACAGCGCTGCGTCAGTCCGGACCGGCCGGTCTGCGACTGACGGACTACCGGGATCCGCTGAGCCTCGTGGATCCGGAAGGGTCGAGCGGCGCGTGGCTGGCCGCGTTCAGTCCGGTGGGTGAAACCGGCTGGGCCGTCATCGTGCAGGAGCGAAAATCGAGCGTGCTGCGGCCTGTCGATGACATGCAGTCCCGCCTGCTGCGACTGGCCGCGCTCGCCTTCGGAGCCAGCGGCCTGGTGGTCGGCCTGAGCTGGTACTTCGTCCTGAAGGCGCGGTGACCGGAGGCGCGTGAGTTGGTGACGGGGTGACTTCGTGAGTGCGGCGCAGCTTCGTGACGAAGGGGCCGGGACGCGGTGTCGAGTTGGCGTGCCGATCAGTTTGCGGACATGATCTGCACTCAGGATGGATCAGCAGGCCCCGGACATCACAGCGGCATCATGTTTGACCTCATCGTTTCCGGGCCTCAGCCGGAGCAGCGGCAGCGTTTCCGATTGAATCCGGACCGACCGGTGACCATCGGCCGCGCGCGCGAAGCGGACTGCTGCGTGGCCTGGGAACCCTGGCTGTCACACCGGCATGCGACGCTGGCAATCGAAGACGGAACCGTGCTGCTGAGGCGGCATCCTGAAGCGGCGAATCCCGTCTTTCATCAGGGGCTGGCCTGCGATCGAGTGACGCTGCGTGAAGGCGACTGCTTCGTGATCGGGGCGACAGTGTTCCGCATCGCGGGCGAAGCGGTGGGCGATTCGTCATCGCCAGCCGCGGGACTGGAAGAGGTCCGCTTTGAGCCGGGGCAGTTGCGGCACGTCCGGTTCAGCGACGCCGACAAACGCATCGAAGTGCTGACTCATCTGCCGCGCGTAATCACCGGCGCGCGAACTGATGAAGAGTTCTTCCTGCGGATCGTGCAGTTGCTGCTGGCCGGCATTCCCCGCGCCGAAGGAGTGGCGATTGTTGAAGCCTCCGGCGAAGGCGTGAAGGTGCTCAACTGGGACCGCCGCACGGAAACTCAGGGAGCGATCCGGCCCAGCATGCGGCTGGTTCGCGAAGCCGTGCTGTCCGGGGAACGCAGCGTGCTGCACGTCTGGGAATCCGAACGCTCGGTTGACAGCCGCTACACCGCAACCGCCGGTTTCAACTGGGCGTTCTGTGTGCCGGTGCTGATTCCCGGCCAGCCGAAACGCGGCCTGTATGTGGCGGGACAGCAGGAACTGGCCTCGGCGGGTGAAGCCGTGCGCGGACCGGGCGTGCTGCTGCAGTCAGATGTCCGGTTCACGGAACTGGTCGCTGAGATCGTGACCTCACTGCGGCGGTTGAGCCTGCTGGAGCGGCATCAGGCCGGACTGCGGCAATTCTTCGCGCCGACGCTGCTCCATGCGCTCGGCGAGGATCTCAACACGGACATCCTCGCGCCGCGCGAATGCGAGGTGACGGTTCTTTTCTGCGACCTGCGCGGGTTCAGTCAGCGCGCGGAGCATTCGGCCGATGACCTGACGAGTCTGCTCGGTCGAGTCAGCCAGGCGCTGGGCTTGATGACCGCTCAGATTCTGCAGTTCGGCGGAGTGACCGGAGACTTTCAGGGCGATGCCGCGCTGGGCTTCTGGGGCTGGCCGTTTCCCGACGAGGAAGCGACGCTCAACGCCTGCCGCGCGGCACTGGGAATCCGCGCCGCGTTTGAACAGGCCTCGTCCGTGCCCGGCCATCCGCTGGCCGACTTTCAGATGGGAATCGGCATCGCGCACGGCCGCGCGGTGGCGGGCAAGATCGGCACGGCCGAGCAGGTCAAAGTCACGGTCTTCGGTCCGGTCGTGAATCTGGCCAGCCGGCTGGAATCCATGACCAGTCAGCTGCGCGTACCGATCCTGCTCGATGAAGCCACGACATCGCTGGTGCGCTCGAAGCCCGA
>Ga0172376_10006620_pt1 | contig 12543 bp, 12 predicted proteins | sample Lak35m_FD_121114 | JGI IMG/M metagenome (GOLD analysis project Ga0172376, IMG submission 121114) | Freshwater microbial communities from Kabuno Bay, South-Kivu, Congo - kab_092012_35m | ecosystem: Environmental > Aquatic > Freshwater > Lake | place: Democratic Republic of the Congo: South-Kivu...
CCAAAGCCGGTGTGGCCATGCCCGCGGCGGCCAAGCTGATGGCAGACAACCACCTGGCTGCGGGTACTGTGGCTGGCACGGGCAAAGATGGCCGTGTCACCAAGGGTGATGTGCTGATCGCTGTAGCTGCACCCAAAGTTGTAGCTTCTCCAGCAGTACTGACAAGGGCTGCAGCCCCATTATTGCCTCAGGTGGCAGCGCCTGCTGGCAGCCTGGCGGAGCAATTCGCCGGTCGCCCCGAGCAACGCGTGCCCATGACCCGCCTGCGCGCGCGTGTGGCCGAGCGTCTGTTGCAATCCCAAGCTACCAACGCCATCCTGACCACGTTTAACGAGATCAACATGGCTCCGGTGATGGAGATGCGCAAGCGCATGCAGGAGCGTTTCGAGAAAGAGCATGGCGTCAAACTTGGCTTCATGAGCTTCTTTGTCAAGGCTGCGGTGCATGCGCTGAAGAAATTCCCGGTGCTCAATGCGTCGGTGGACGGCAACGACATCGTTTATCACGGCTACTTCGACATCGGCATCGCGGTGGGCAGCCCGCGGGGTCTGGTGGTGCCGATTCTGCGCAACGCCGACCAGATGAGCTTTGCCGACATTGAAAAGAAGATTGCCGAATTTGGCGTGAAGGCGCGCGACGGCAAGCTGGGCATTGACGAAATGACCGGCGGTACTTTCTCCATCAGCAACGGCGGCACCTTTGGCTCCATGATGTCCACCCCCATCATCAACCCGCCGCAAAGCGCCATTCTGGGTATTCACGCCACCAAGGATCGCGCCATGGTGGAAAACGGTCAGGTGGTGGTGCGCCCGATGAACTATATTGCGCTGAGCTACGACCACCGCATCATCGACGGTCGTGAAGCCGTGCTGGGCGTGGTGGCGATGAAAGAGGCGCTGGAAGACCCGGCGCGCTTGTTGTTTGATATCTGATGTCAACAGATTTGCATAAATCAGTCGAGCAGGTGGCTTTAAGCCTCCTGCTCGAGAATGCATATGAAGATTTTGAACATAATCTTTTTTCTGTTGGTACAAGATTTTTGTTGTGGGGCTCTTTCGATTCTGAGAGTATGTTACTTGGTAACTACTTTAAATCTAAAAAGAAACCTGAATTAAATGATCAAAGGCGATCGGATAGAAATCTTTCTCGTGAAGATTATCAACTAAAGGTACAAGCTTCATTAGCTGCATCCGAAGCATGGAAGTACTATGAATGGTCAAATAAAAATAACCGACAGCCTATCTTACGAGATTGTTTGATTTCTTATTGTTCGGCATTCGAAAATTGCTTAAAAAATGTCGCTTTAGTTTTTAAATTAGCAAAATCTAAAAAATTTGGAATAGAAGACCAAGTATTTGTTCCAGGTGATCAATTTACTAAAGCACTTAAAGATATTAATAGCGAATGGGAACATGCAGGAGATGATAAGAAATTTAGGCAAAGAGTTTTTTATGACACTTATGTTTGCGAACTGAATCCTATCCAGAGAAAGTATTCTTTTTTAAAGAGTGACATTAAGAATCAATCTGAATGGGAAACATACGAAGTTGCTGTAAAGTTACGCAATGCAGTGATTCATCAGTTGGGTAGATGTGTTACTCAAGAATGTATTGATGGTCATATATTTCCTGCTATGCAAGAGATTGAGCTTAATGGTCGTGATTTAGAAAAAATTTCTACTGCAATAAAAAAAATAATGGAACCTCTTTGTTTTGAATTAAACCAGCTTTAATATTTAAGAGTGTAAATAGTTTTATGAATAAATTTGATGTGATTGTGATCGGCGCCGGCCCCGGGGGGTATGTCGCCGCCATCCGTGCCGCCCAATTGGGCAAAAACGTGGCGTGTATTGACGCCTGGAGCACCTCTGCCGGTGGCCCAGCGCCGGGGGGAACCTGCACCAATGTAGGCTGCATTCCGAGCAAGGCTTTGCTGCAATCGAGCGAACACTATGAACACGCCGCGCACGCGTTTGCCGACCACGGCATCACCGTCAAGGGCCTGTCGATGGATGCGGCCAAGATGGTGGCGCGCAAGGACGCGGTGGTCAAACAAAACAACGACGGCATCCTGTACCTGTTCAAAAAGAACAAGGTGACGTTTTTTCATGGCACGGCGTCGTTTGTGAAGGCAGTGGCGGGCGGCTACGAGATTGCGGTCGCGGGCAAGAGTGCGGCCACGCTGGTGGGCGCGCAGGTGATTGTGGCCACCGGCTCCAATCCGCGCGCACTGCCGGGTGCTGCTTTTGACGAGAAACTGATTCTGTCCAACACGGGGGCGCTGGCGTTGACCGAGGTGTCCGCCAAGCTCGGCTTGATCGGTTCCGGCGTGATCGGGCTGGAAATGGGCTCGGTCTGGCGTCGGCTGGGGGCTGAGGTGACGGTGTTGGAGGGGCTACCGACCTTTTTGGGCGCGGTCGATGAACAGATGGCCAAGGAAGCCAAGAAAACGTTCGACAAGCAGGGCTTGAAGATTGAACTGGGCGTGCAGGTCGGTGAGGTCAAGGTCGGCAAAAAAGGCGTTTCGGTGGCTTACACCAACGCCAAGGGCGAAGCCCAGACATTGGCGGTGGACAAGCTCATCGTGTCGATCGGCCGCGTCCCCAACACCGAAGGTCTGAACGCGCAGGCGGTGGGCTTGCAACTGGACGAACGTGGCGCGATTGTGGTGGACACCGATTGCAAAACCAACCTGCCCGGCGTTTGGGCGGTGGGTGACGTGGTGCGTGGCCCGATGCTGGCGCACAAGGCTGAAGAAGAAGGCGTGGCGGTGGCCGAGCGCATTGCCGGTCAACACGGGCACGTAGATTTCAATTTGATTCCGTGGGTGATTTACACCAGCCCGGAGATCGCCTGGGTGGGACGCACCGAGCAGCAGCTCAAGAAGGACGGCGTGGCGTACAAGGCGGGCAGCTTCCCGTTTCTGGCCAACGGCCGCGCACGTGCGTTGGGCGACACCACCGGACTGGTCAAGATTCTGGCTGACGCCACAACGGACGAGGTGCTGGGCGCGCACATTGTCGGCCCCATGGCCAGCGAACTGATTGCCGAATGCGTGATGGCCATGGCTTTCAAGGCCAGCAGCGAGGACATTGCACGGATTTGTCACGCTCACCCTTCGTTGAGCGAGTCCACCAAAGAGGCTGCGCTGGCGGTGGACAAGCGCACGCTGAATTTTTAGTTTCAGTAATAAAAAAGGCTTCCAGCCCTTTTGAATCAAGGGCCAGAAGCTATGAAACTTATATCTACCCAAGCGCCAAGTGACGGTTCGGACCAAGTATCAGGCAGAGCTGAAGGCGCGTGGCTACCAAGCTGATCCGGCGCAGCTGGCAGCGGTCACGGTGCTGGAGGCGTGCGCCAGAGAGTGGGGGCGCTTTCGAGAGAAGCGCTCCAATCCGTTCAAAAAGCTGATCAATCACCCGCCCATTCCCAAAGGCGTCTACATGTACGGCGGGGTGGGGCGAGGCAAAAGCTTTTTGATGGATTGCTTTTACAGCGCGGTGCCTCTTAAGCGCAAAACGCGGCTGCACTTTCACGAGTTCATGCGTGAGGTGCATCGCGAGCTGGCGGCGCTCAGCGGTACCGCCAATCCGCTGGACCAGCTGGCCAAAAGCATCGCGCAAAAGTTTCGTCTGATCTGCTTTGACGAGTTTCATGTGTCGGACATCACCGACGCAATGATCCTGCATCGTCTCTTGAAGGCGCTGTTCGACAACGGTGTCGGCCTGGTGACCACTTCGAACTTCAAGCCTGACGATCTGTACCCGAACGGCCTGAACCGCGATCGCTTGCTGCCCGCCATTGCGATGATCAACCACCAGATGAAGGTCATCAACGTCGATCACGGCACCGATTACCGCGTGCAGACCTTGGAGCAACTCCAGCTCTACCACCACCCCCTGGGACAGGCAGCCGATGCGGCGCTGGAAAACGCGTTCACCCGGCTGGCTGAAACGCCCAACGAGGATCCAGTACTGAACATCGAAGCCAGAAAAATTTACGCCCGACGCCGCGCGGGTGGTGTGGTCTGGTTTGACTTCAAGACCCTGTGCGGGGGGCCACGCTCCCAAAACGATTATCTGGAGCTGGCGTCGCAGTTTCACACCGTGTTGCTCAGCGACGTGCCGCAGATGTCCCCACGCATGGCCTCCGAGGCACGCCGTTTTACCTGGCTGGTGGATGTGCTTTACGATCGGCACGTCAAATTGATTCTTTCGGCAGAGGTCTGTGCCGAGCAGCTGTACACCGAAGGTCAATTAGCCCATGAATTTACCCGAACCGTATCGCGTCTGAAAGAAATGCAAAGTGCCAGCTATCTTGCGCTGCAGCGACGTGATGTGGATACCCGCCTGACTGCATGAGAATGGTTGACGCCATGATCCGTCAACTTTGCTGCATCGGCATGTTGCTTGCCGTTGGCATGGCAGCCAACGCCCAACAAGCCCAACCGCTGAATGTGCGGGCGGAACGGGAGCGTATCGATATCGAACTTCGGCAGCACGAGATAGCGTTTGCACAGGCTGAAAGACAGTGCTATCAACGCTTTGCGGTCACTGATTGTTTGCGCGCTGCGCGCATGACCCGTCGCCTGGCGCTGGATGACCTGCGCCGGCAAGAGGTGGTGTTGAACGATCTGGAACGCAAAGAGCGTGCTGCTCAGGCGTTGCAACGGATTCAGGAACGCATAAGCAACCAAGACTTGACCACACCGGTGGCGCGCTGACTCATGAAGCGAAGGTGAAGTGGTTCAGGACGGGGCAACCAATTTGACAATGGCGAGTGAAAGATTGTCACCGCCACCTCGGGCTCGGCTGCGTGCCTTGTCGATGAGAAATTCGCTGGCTTCGCGCGGTGAAAGTGCGGCCAGCACCGAGCCCAGCTCACCCTCGCTGAAATAATGCCACAGACCATCGCTACAGGACATGACACAGTCACCCACCGACAACTTAGCAATCTCATCCGTTTGAATTGGTGGGTCCCGGTCAGAGCCGAGGCACCCGACCAAGACATTTGACTGCGGGTGCGACTGAGCCTGCTCTTCGGTGAGCTCACCCCGATCCACCAGGGTCTGAACGTAAGAGTTGTCCTTTGTTCGCTTGATCAATTTTTGACCGTGAAACAGGTAAATACGTGAATCGCCCGCATGGGCCCAATGACAGCTTCCATCGGGTTCAATGAGATACACGGCAATCGTGCTGTGTGGTTCCTCTTCAGACGAAATTGCAGTGAGTTTGATGACTGTGTGGGCTTCGAGTACCAACTGGCGCAATGCGGTATCCGCGTCGTCAGTGACGGGGGAAAAACGCTCAAACAGCTGCTTGGCCGTCATGATGACCTGATCTGAAGCCTTTCGCCCCCCACTACGTCCACCCATACCATCCGCCAGCACTGCCATGATGCACCCCTTGATTCGCGGATGGACCATCAAACAGACCTGATCCTGTTGGTAGTCGCGATCTCCTTTGTGGATGCCAGTGGCGCCGGTCAGTCGGTACGGGGATATCGACATAACCTTACCAAAGTTTCCACCAGGGCTGAGAACTGGATTTGAAACCTTGGGTGAGAAAGGGAGTCTGTGGAAAATTTTTTTCCAGGACGCGTTTTGCGTCGTCACTCATCTGCGGCATCTGGAGCGCGTCGTACGACTGGACTACGATGAACAGCGCTTCCTCAACTGCCGGCACGCCTTGGTACTCTGCGATGGCAGTTTGCGCCCGGTTGATTGCAGCCAAATAAGCGCCACGCTGCAGGTAAAAACGCGCCACATGCACTTCGGACTGGGCCAGCGAATTGACAATGTAGCTCATGCGATCGGTGGCGTCGCGTGCGTACCGTGATTCAGGAAAGCGTGTGACCAGTTCCTTGAACGCCTCGAAGGATTCTTTGGCAGCTTTCTGGTCGCGCTCGGACAAATCCTGCAACGTGATGGAGGAAAAAAATCCCAAATCATCATTGAAATTAACGATGCCTTTCAGGTACAACGCGTAGTCAATTGCAGGACTGGCCGGGTGCAGCTTCAAAAACCGGTCAAGTGTGGCGATCGCCAGCGCCGATTCGCCGTTCTTGAAATGAGCGTAGGCTTTGTCCAGCTGGGCCTGCTGCGCCATCGGAGTTCCGGCGGCACGCCCCTCCAGCTTGTCAAACAGTGGCACTGCTTTATCGTAAGCGCCGGTGTTGAGCTCGTCCTTGGCTTCTGCGTAAATCTTGTTGGGGCTCCAGCTGGCGGTCGGGTCAGTGGGGGTGGATGAACACGCACTTAAAACCAGCGCCATACCGATCAGGAATCCGGTTCGGGCAGCAGATAATTTGGCATCAAGCATGAGGAACCGCTTTTTTGAAAATTACTGCTTCGATTATATCGACCGACCCCTTGGTCATTGATTCATCGCTGGCGCCAGATACCGAGGCCGATGTCGAGCGGCGCGCGTTTCACATTGACGCTGCGGGTCACGGAATGCGGCTGGATCGGGCGCTGGCGGACCTGGTTCCAGAGTTCTCCCGAAGTTATTTGCAACAGGCCATTGAACGCGGTGGCGTAGCGCTCAACTCACGGGTGGTATCCAAGGGCTCGCTACGGGTAAAAGCTGGTGATTCGGGGGTCATCGAACTGCGACCTACTGCCGAGTGCCTGGCATTCAAAGCGGAGGCGCCAGATCTTGATATCGTCTATCAGGATGAACATTTGATGGTGCTGAACAAGCCCGCCGGCCTTGTGGTGCATCCGGCGCCTGGCCATTGGAGCGGGACGTTGATGAACCGTTTGTTGGGGGTAGATGCCCGCGCATTCAACCTACCGCGTGCCGGTATAGTGCATCGATTGGACAAAGATACCAGTGGTCTGATGGTCGTGGCACGTACCCGCGCCGCCATGGACTTGCTGGTTCAGGCGATCGCGGCCAGGCGAGTCAAGCGCCAATATTTGGCGTTGGCACATCGACCCTGGCGCGATGCCCTCAAAAAGCGTGTAGATGCCGCAGTGGGACGTGACCCGACCCATCGGTTGCGCATGGCGGTAGTTGATTTGGCTATCCATTCCGGCAAGCAGGCTCAGACCGATTTCAACTGTCTGGGCAGCACCGATCGGGGATGCCTTGTCTGGTGTAGTTTGCTCACCGGTCGAACGCATCAGATACGGGTTCATCTGGCGTCGATCGGACATCCGTTGGTCGGTGATGGTTTGTATGGGGGGGCACCAGCGGCCGGGCTGCGACGGCAGGCGTTACACGCGGTTCGACTGAGTTTTGTGCATCCGGTATCAGGCATTGATCTGGATTTTGAATGCCCGTTGCCTTCGGACCTTGCAGCGGCGCTGGACCAATGGGGGCTGACTTACAATCAGACCCGCTTCTGACGTATGTTGCCATTCGGCTGTCGCGCCGAACCGATGTGCCCGTCGGCATCGAACGGGCCCGCTTCCACCAGTTTGTTCGTACAGTGTCCCCGCCTCGGGATTGACCAGGATCTGCCTACCATGATGATGCCGGATGCCAAGTGCGTCCTTGAAGCCGCACTACTTTGCGCCCAACAACCCATGTCCGAACGCGACATGCATACGTTGCTGGGTGACGAACTTGATGCCTCAGCCTTAGGCAATTTGCTGGGCGAGTTGCAGTGCGATTGGTCAAGTCGAGGGTTGGAGTTGGTGTCTCTGGCCAGCGGTTGGCGTTTTCAAAGTCGGGTCGAATTGCGCGCAGTTTTGGACCGCTTGCACCCGGAAAAACCGCCCAAGTATTCGCGTGCAACGCTCGAAACGCTGGCCATCATTGCCTACCGCCAGCCTGTGACCCGTGGTGACCTTGAAGACATTCGCGGCGTGGCCGTGAATTCACTCACAATCAAGCAGCTTGAAGAACGAGGCTGGATTGAAGTCATTGGTCATCGCGACAGTATTGGAAGGCCGGCATTGTTCGCCACCACGCGACATTTTCTGGACGACCTGGGGCTTCGCTCCCTCGAAGAATTGCCGGTCCTTGATACGTCGACGCGACCCGTTGGTCGCGAGAACATTGAAGGGGAGTTGTTGCTCGATGGTAAGGTGTCCCAAGTGGATCGCGCGGATGAACGAGACCGGTCGCAGCAAGAGACGCCGGATATGTTGGTAAAGGACAATCTATGACAGCGCTACCCGAGCCGACCCTCGGCCTTGCCTCACCTGAAGACACAGGGGCACATCGCACCTTTTTTGAAGATGTGGTGTCAGGTCGTTTCGACCAAGAGCAAGCACAGGATCAAATGACACTCCCGAAACGGGTACTCCCACCGCAACCGGAATCCCCCAAGCTTCACAAGGTGTTGGCGCAGTCAGGAGTGGGTTCGCGACTGGAGATGGAGCAACTGATCCTGGAGGGGCGGATCACGGTCAACAATGAGCCCGCTCACATCGGTCAACGCGTGCAATTCGGGGATCAAGTCAAGGTCAATGGCAGGCCAGTCCGATTCAAGGTAGCGCCCCCTGCGCCGCGGGTGCTGGCCTACCACAAACCGGCCGGTGAAGTCGTCAGCCACGATGATCCGCAAAACAGGCCGACGGTATTCAGAAAATTGCCGCGTCTGAACCAGGGCAAGTGGCAGTCTGTCGGTCGGCTTGATCTCAACACCGAAGGTTTGCTGTTGTTGACCAATTCTGGGGAGTTGGCCAACCGGTTGATGCATCCCCGATTTGGACTTGAGCGCGAATATGCGGTGCGTGTGCTGGGGGCACTCACCTCAGAAGAAAAGCAAACATTGCTGGCGGGTGTGCGTCTGGATGACGGCGTTGCACAGTTCGGATCCATCGAGGATGGTGGCGGGGAGGGGTCTAACTGCTGGTATCGGGTAACAATATCCGAGGGACGTAATCGCGAGGTACGTCGGATGCTTGAAGCGATTGGACACGCGGTCAGTCGACTCATCCGCATCCGCTACGGCTCAATGGTTTTACCGCATGGTCTCAAACGTGGCGCGTGGTTGGAACTGGATGACGCTGACATTCGCCTGTTGACGCGTGCTTCAGAGGTTCATGGTAAACAGCCATTGCCGGGCCCATCAAACGGGCGGTTGATCAAGCGAGGTCTGCGATCGAAGATGCCACCACAGCGCAGTTCTGATGCGCGGTCACCCCGGGTAGACGGGGCGGCCAACAGGCAACCTGATCCCCTGAAGACGTCACTAGGTTACATCGGCGCCGACAGTCTGCGACGGCGCCAGCCGCAGGTCGGCAAACGCGTCAAGCAGCGGTTCGACGGTCGCCAACGTTGATGCTTCACAGTAAAATCACGGGCTTTAATTTCACAACGCCTTTTTCTCAGGAAGCACCATGACAACTGAACGTACCCTTTCCATCATCAAACCAGATGCAGTCTCCAAGAACGTGATCGGGCAGATTTATGCGCGCTTCGAAGCGGCTGGCCTGAAGATTGCGGCCGCCAAAATGGCTCACCTGTCACGCCGTGAAGCTGAAGCGTTCTACGCAGTCCATGAAGCGCGCCCCTTCTTCAAAGACTTGGTCGATTTCATGGTCTCCGGCCCGGTCATGATCCAGGTGCTCGAAGGTACCAATGCTATTCAAAAAAATCGCGATCTGATGGGTGCAACCGACCCCAAGAAGGCTGCCGCAGGTACCATTCGCGCCGACTTTGCCGACAGCATTGACGCCAACGCGGTACATGGCTCTGATGCGCCTGAAACGGCGGCGGTCGAAGTGGCGTTTTTCTTTCCGGGTATGGCTGTTTTTTCGCGCTGATCCGGGCCTACCATGACAGCCAATTTGCTCGACCTCGATCTCGACAATTTGGCTGCCTTCTGTGAGCGGCTGGGTGAAAAGCGCTTTCGCGCGGTGCAGTTGTTTCGTTGGATACATCAACGAGGATGTGCCCGCTTTGACGAGATGTCCGATCTTGCCAAGTCGTTGCGATACAAGCTTCGCGAGACCGCTTGTGTGCGCCCGATGGAGGTAATTTCACAGCATATCTCAGGTGACGGCACCATCAAGTGGCTGTTTGATGTCGGCGCTGGCAATGCCATAGAGACGGTGTTCATTCCGGAGGCCGACCGTGGCACGCTATGTATTTCATCCCAGGTTGGTTGTGCTATGTCGTGCCGGTTTTGCTCGACTGGGCACCAAGGGTTCAGCCGCAATCTCACCACTGGAGAAATCGTTGCGCAACTGTGGTACGCCGAACATTTCTTGCGGCGGCATCTGCAGTCCGATGAGCGTGCTGTGACCAATGTGGTCATGATGGGTATGGGTGAGCCATTACAGAACTATGCGAACCTGATCCCCGCATTGCGCGTCATGCTTGACGATCATGGTTATGGCTTGTCACGACGCCGTGTCACCGTTTCCACTTCGGGCGTCGTTCCAAAAATGGATCAATTGGCGCAAGATTGCCCGGTCGCTCTGGCGGTTTCGCTGCATGCGGCCACGGATACGCTGCGTGACAAACTCGTGCCACTCAATACCAAGTATTCGCTGGACGAACTGTTGAATGCCTGCACGCGCTATCTTGCTCACGCGCCACGCGACTTTGTCACGTTTGAGTATTGCATGCTCGACGGGGTGAATGACAGTGACGCACAGGCGCAAGAACTCGTTCAGTTGATGAAGAGCCGGGCGCGCGTGGGGTTGCGATGCAAGTTCAACCTGATTCCGTTTAACCCGTTTCCGGGCTCGGGCCTGGCGCGTTCCAAGCCAGAGCAGGTCCAACGGTTTGCCAAAATTCTGATCGACGCCGGGATCACGACCACGGTTCGTAAAACCCGTGGTGACGACATTGACGCGGCGTGTGGTCAGTTGGCTGGCGATGTGGTCGATCGTACGCGGGTTACGGTTCGGATTGCGCGCCAGCGCGACGTCGACTTGAAAGCAGCGTCGGTCAGTGACGCTTGTGTTCCTTGAGTGATCATCAGGAATCAGAAGATGAGACGGTTCACCTTGCATGCCGCCCTGTTTGCAGCCAGCCTGACCTTATGGATCGGGGGTTGTGCCGTCCATCCCCAGGCGCCCAGTAGCGCCGACGGCAAAGCCGATTTGGTGACCGATTCTGACGAATCGCTGGAACGCAAGCGCGCACGCATCCGTGTGGAGCTGGCGCTGGGCTACTTCGAACAAGGCAAAACCACCATCGCGCTTGACGAGATCAAGCAGGCTATTGCCACGGATCCGACGTTCTCCGCCGCGTTCAGTCTGCGTGGCCTGATTTACATGCGACTCAATGATTACGCCATTGCCGAGGACAGCTTCAACCGCGCTCTGGCGCTCAAACCGCGTGACAGTGACGTGCTTCACAACCTGGGATGGTTGAAGTGCCAGATGGCGCAATACGCTCAGTCGGTCGCTTTCTTTGAGCAAGCGCTAGCCAGCCCGCTTTACACCGGACGCGGCAAAACGTATATGGCGGTGGGCCTGTGTCAGGCACGTGCAGGTAACCTGTCGCAGGCGGAAGCCGCGCTGATGAAGTCCTATGAGTACGATGCGGGCAATCCGGTCACGGGCTACAACCTGGCCAGTTTGCTGTACCAGAAGAAGGACGATACGCGGGCGCGTTTTTATATTCGACGCATCAACAATACGCAATTGGCCAATGCTGAAACGCTTTGGCTGGGCATCAAGATCGAGAAGCGGTTGTCAGATCAGGCGGCCATGGCACAACTTGGCAGTCAGCTGATCAAGCGCTTCCCTGAGTCAAGTCAGGCCGCTGCGTATCAACGGGGTGCGTTTGATGAGTGAACCGGTACAGGGCGGGCTGGACGGAGTCAATGCAACGATGGCAGCGGCTAGTGCGGGGGCACTGCTGCGCGCGGCCCGCGAGGCTCAGGGTCTTCATATTGGCGCGCTGGCGGTGGCATTAAAAGTCCCCGTCAAAAAAATTGAGGCGTTGGAGGCGAATCGGCTTCAGGAACTTCCGGACATGGTGTTTGTGCGCTCTCTGGCCATGAGCGTCTGCCGTGCGCTCAAGATTAGCCCTGAACCTGTGCTCGCTTTGTTGCCAGAGGCTGTTGAAAGCAAGCTCAAACCCATGGATGGTGGCCTCAACACTCAGTTTCGGGACGCATCAATGGCATCTCGAGGCGCTTGGCGCACGCAATTGCTCAGTCCGATCGGACTGGGTGCGATGGCATTGCTGCTGGCCACCATCGCCGTATGGCTGTGGCGTACGCCATCGCCTTCGGCAGACCTTGATGCGGCTCCAGTCAGCACCATTGCAGCGCCAACCGCCACGACACACGTGGACGCGGCCTCTGTTGCACAGCCGGTGGTGTCGCCCGTTGCAACAGCTGAACCCCAGACGGCGGCAGGCTCGCTCTCACCCGCTGTCAATGATGCCAAGGCGCCAGCTGGCATTGCGTCCAACGCTTCTGGGCAGGTGCTGGAGTTGAGAGCGCGCGGCGTTTCATGGGTCGAGGTCAACGACGCTGATGGCGTCGCCCGCATCAGAAAACTCACTTCGGCAGGCGAGATGTTGCAAGTGTCTGGAAAATTGCCTTTGTCCGTGGTTTTGGGACGTGCCGATCAGCTGGATGTGATTGTGCGTGGTCAATCCTTAGACATCACCCGGATCGCACG
>Ga0172376_10006622_pt1 | contig 12541 bp, 10 predicted proteins | sample Lak35m_FD_121114 | JGI IMG/M metagenome (GOLD analysis project Ga0172376, IMG submission 121114) | Freshwater microbial communities from Kabuno Bay, South-Kivu, Congo - kab_092012_35m | ecosystem: Environmental > Aquatic > Freshwater > Lake | place: Democratic Republic of the Congo: South-Kivu...
CCCTGCTTCACCTTCGCCGACCTCTCGGTCGCATCGATCATGGCCGCGTGGCTGCCGACGCAGTTCGTGCCGATGCAGCAGGCCGCCGCCGGCACCTCGCGTTTCTGCCGCCTGCAGGGCGCACGCACCTCGCTGGTCGGCAACACCGTCTATCTGATGCTCGAGTACGCGACCGGCGACGCCGCAGGCCAGAACATGGTCACGCTCGCCACGCAGGGGGTGTGCGCGATGCTGCTGCCGCGCATGCCGCACGCGCCCACGAGCTGGCTCGTGGAGTCGGTGCTGTCCGGCGACAAGCGCGCCTCGGCGCAGGCCTTCCTCGGTTCGCGCGGCCGCAATGCCTCGGCGGAGGTCGTGTTGCCCGCGCGCACGCTCAACCGTTACTGGCGCGCCGATCCTGCCGCGATGGCGCGCGCGTGGCAGCAAGCGACCGCCGGGTCCATCCAGACCGGCGCGATCGGCGTGCAGGGCAACGTCGCCAACGCCGTCGCGGCGCTGTTCATCGCCTGCGGCCAGGACGCCGCCTGCGTCTCGGAGGCCACAACTTCGCTGACGCGCATCGAGGTCGATGCGTCGGGCGATCTCTACGCCTCGGTGACGCTGCCGAACCTCATCGTCGGCACGGTGGGCGGCGGGACTTTCCTGCCGACCGCGCGCGAGTGCCTCGCGATGCTCGGCTGCATCGGCACGGGCACGGCCGCGAAGTTCGCGGAGATCTGCGCGGTGACGGCGCTCGCCGGCGAGCTCGCGATCGCGGGCGCGATGGCGAGCGGCGCGTTCGCCGATGCGCACGCCACAGGCGGCCGCAAAGGTCGCGGCACGGGCGAGGCGTGAGCGCGCCGGAGCCGACGCCGACCCCGTCGTCCGCGGTGGCGGCTGCGCCGCGGCCACGCAAACCGGTGCGGCGCTTCGTGCTGCACAAGGTGCTGCCGCCCTTCGGGTGGCGCGCCTACCGCGCGCTCGGCCGCTCCTGGACCTACCGCACCGAGAACATGCAGCCGCTCTACGACTGCATCGCTTCGGGGCAACCGGTGGTCGGCGCGTTCCTGCACTCGCGCACCTTCGCGCTGATGCACTACTTCAGCCTGCCGGAGCAGGGCCGTTGGATGCTCATGTGTTCGCAGAGCCGCGACGGTGAAGCGATGGCACGCATCGAAGAAGGCCTCGGCTTCCGCGTGGCGCGAGGCTCCTCCGGTAAGGGCGGCGCGCGCGCGCTCGTCGAGATGATCAAAGCGCAGCGCGAGGACCGCGGCCTCAACTCCTGCCTCGCCATCGACGGCTCGCGCGGGCCGCGCGGCATCGCCCAGCTCGGCATCATCACGCTGGCGCAGAAGACCGGCAGCGTGCTGCTGCCGGTCGCGGGGTCCACCCCCCACTGCTGGCGTTGGGACCGCTCCTGGGACCGCACCGTGATCCCGAAGTGGGGTGCGACGGTCGCGGTGCGCGCGGCCGATCCCATCCCCGTGCCCGCCAAGCTCTCGCCCGAGGAGCTCGAGGCGCTGCGGCTACGCGTCCAGTCGACGATGTTGCGCCTGCACACCGAGCTCGACGCCGAGACCGGCTACTCGGACAGCGAACCATTGCAGCTGCCGCCCGTGGCCACCGCCTGACGCCCATGACCGCCGCACCACGCCATCGGGACGGCTGCGCGGTGATGTTCGTCGACATGCGCGGCTTCACGCGCGCCTCGGCGCAGTTGAGCGAGGATGATGTCGTCCGCCTGCTCGAGGGCTACTTCGCGCTGGTGGTCGATGTGGCGATGGTGCACGGCGGTCGCCCCTGCAACATGACGGGTGATGGCGTGCTCGCAGCGTTCGGGCTCGACCCCGCGCCGCGCGGTGCGGCGCTCGGCGCGCTGCGCGCCGCGCGCGAGTTGCTCGATGCCTGGAAAGCGATGTCCGCCGACTGGCAGACGCGCCACGGCGTCGTCACGGGTCTCGGCATCGGCATCCACATGGGTCCGGTGATCGCAGGCCCGATCGGCCCGCCGTCGTTCCGCCACGACACGGTGGTCGGCGACACCGTCAACATCGCCGCGCGGCTCTGCCAGCGCGCCCGTTCGGGCGAGGCGCTGTTCTCCGAGGCCGTACGACGCGCACCCGGTATAGACGGCTTGGGGCTCGAGATCCTCGAGCTTCCGCCGCTGCAGATCCGCGGTCGCGACGCGCCGCTCGGCATGCATTGCCTGCCCGCCGCGGAGAGGCTCGACCTCGGCGCGGACTGACGGCGGCTGATATCCTTGACGCGCCGTTTCCCTCGACCGGATCCGCCACCACGCGCCTCGCGCCGCTGCTCGCCATGACCACCGCACTCGTCGCCACCGCCACCACCGTCTCCATCGCCGCTCCCCCGTTGCCGCCGCTCGCGGCGCCCTGGACCGGCCCCTACGGCGGCGTGCCCGCCTTCGACAAGGCGTCGCCGGCGCTGTTGTCCCCGGCCATGGAAGCCGGCATGGCGCAGCAGCTGACCGAGCTGCAGGCGATCGCGGATGACCCCGCGCCGCCCACCTTCGAGAACACCATCGCCGCGATGGAGCGCTCCGGCCGCGCATTGAGCCGCGCCTACACGGTCTACGGCATCTACGGCTCGACGCTGAGCGACGACGCCGTGCAGAGCGTCGAGCGCGACCTCGAGCCGAAGCTCGCCGCGTTCCGCGACCGCATCACGCAGAACGAGAAGCTCTTCCAGCGCATCGCCGCGGTCTACGCGACCCGCACCACCTCCGGCCTGACGCCCGAGCAGCAGCGCCTCACCTGGCTCACCTACACCGACTTCGTGCGTGCCGGCGCCAAGCTCGACCCCGCCGCCAAGCAGCGTCTCGCCGCCATCAACCAATCCCTGGCGGGGCTGTTCACCCGCTTCAGCCAGAACCTGCTCGGCGATGAGGGCAGCCGCTACACCGTGCTCGCCGGCGAGGCCGACCTCGCTGGGCTGCCCGATTCGCTGCGCGACGGCTATGCGGCGGACGCCGAGCGCCGCGGACAGAAGGGCAAGTGGGTGGTCGCCAACACGCGCTCCTCGGTCGAGCCTTTCCTCACCTACTCCACGCGGCGCGACCTGCGCGAGAAGGTCTGGCGCGAGTTCGTCAACCGCGGCGACAACGGCGATGCGCGCGACAACAACGCCATCATCGGCGAGATCCTGCAGCTGCGCGCCGAGCGCGCACGCCTGCTCGGTTTCCCGACGCATGCGCACTGGCGGCTCGAGAACACCATGGCGCGCACGCCCGAGCGCGCGATGGAGCTGATGGAAGCCGTATGGAAGCCCGCGGTCGCACGCGTGCGTGAAGAGGTCGCGGACATGCAGCGGGTCGCCGACGCCGAAGGCGCGAAGATCGTCATCGAGCCCTGGGACTACCGCCATTACGCCGAGAAGGTCCGCAAGGCGAAGTACGACCTCGACTCCGACCAGCTCAAGCCCTATCTGCAGCTCGACAAGCTGCGCGAGGGCATGTTCTATGTGGCCAAGGAGCTCTTCGGCCTCGTCTTCGAGCCGCTGACGCCGGGCACGGTGCCGGTCTACCACCCGGATGTCGCGGTATGGTCGGTCAGCGACCTCGCCGGCCGGCATGTCGGCCTCTGGTACTTCGACCCCTACGCGCGCGTCGGCAAGCAGTCGGGCGCGTGGATGAACTCCTACCGCGAGCAGGAGCGCTTCGACGGCGAGGTCACCACCGTCGTCTCGAACAACAGCAACTTCGTGAAGGGCAAGCCCGGCGACCCGGTGCTCATCAGCTGGGACGATGCCGTGACGCTGTTCCACGAGTTCGGCCATGCGCTGCATGGCCTCGCCTCCGACGTGAAGTACCCGTCGGTGTCGGGCACCAACGTCGCGCGCGACTATGTCGAGTTCCCCTCACAGCTGCTCGAGCACTGGCTGCCGACCAAGGAGGTGCTCGAGCGCTATGCCGTGCACCACGGGACGGGCGAGCCCCTGCCCGCCGAGCTCGTCGCCAAGGTCGAGCGCGCCAAGAACTTCAACCAGGGCTTCGCCACCGTCGAGTACCTGTCGGGCGCGCTGGTCGACATGAAGCTGCACCTCGCCGCCACCACGGACAAGCGCATCGACGCCGACCGTTTCGAGCGCGAGACCCTCGCCGCGCTCGGCATGCCGCGCGAGATCGTGATGCGCCACCGCACGACGCAGTTCGGCCACATCTTCTCGGGCGACGGCTATTCCGCCGGGTATTACAGTTATCTTTGGTCGGACACGCTGACCGCCGACGCCTGGGAGGCGTTCACCGCCGGCAAGGGCGCGTGGGACCGCGATGTGGCGAAGCGGCTGCGCGACCATGTGTTCTCGGTGGGCAACACGGTGGATCCGGCGGACAGCTACCGCGCATTCCGCGGCCGCGATCCGCGGATCGACGCGCTGATGCGCAAGCGCGGCTTCGCACCGCCGCTCGCCCCACCCGCGGCGGAGTGAGCGACATCCGGCGCTGCAGGGCGGCTCACCGCCCTGCGGCTCCGGCAGATGAAATATCTTCAACCATCTCCGCCGGCCGCACAAAAGTGCCGCGATAATTCATTGGGCTGGCGTATAATCCGTCCCGAACCACACAGGATCCGCGCACCTGCGCGACCGAGACGAAGGACACCAAAGATGGCCAAGAAGACCGCCCGCAGCACCCGCAAGCCCCGCAAGGGTTCGCGCAACTTCACGCCCTGGACGCCGGCCGAAGAGAAGAAGCTGCGCAAGCTCGCCGGCAAGATGCCGACCGCCAAGGTCGCCAAGACCCTGAACCGTTCGGTCGCGGCCGTCACCTTCAAGGCGTTCTCGCTGCGCCTGTCGCTGCGTCTCGCGAGCTCCAACCGCGGGCGTCGCCTCGGTCGCTGACCGGGCTGACCGACGACGGGTCAGGGGCCGCGGCGCGTCCTGCCCGGACCCAGCGCGCCCAGCACGCGGCGCGCCAAGTTGACCGCCACCAGACCGCGGCTCGCCAATTGCAGGGCCCGACGCGGGCCTGAGAACACCAGCAAGGCCGCGCCTGCCGCGAGCAGCACCGGTGCGCTGGTCAGCGCCCGTGCCGCGCGCAGCGCAGGCTGCGCCCCGCCGATGCGGCCGGTGACCTCCGAGCCGGTGCGCGCGATGTCCTCGCGCAGACGACGGCTCTTCTGGATCAACTCCGCCTGACGACGATCGTCGTCGCGTTCACCTGAGGTCATCGCAGGCCTCCCTCGTCGCGGACATCACGGACATCGCGTGCATCACGGGCCGTCGCGCGCGGCGGCGCGGCGGCGTCGATCGCAGCGCGGTCGCGCCGCAGCTCCTCGAGGCTGGCGGCGAGCAGCGGCTTGCGGCCACGCACACGGCGCAGCACCTGCCACAGCGCCAACGCCGCCACCAGGAAGAACCCGAGCGTGATCAGTGCGGCTGCGAGCACGCGGTGCTGCTCCCAGAGCGCGACGATGATCGTGACGGTGACCATCAGCATGGCGAGCGCGCCGAAGAGCAGCGCCACCGCCGCCCAGACGAGCACCACGGCGATGCGACGCATCTCCCCCGACAGCTCGGTGGTGAGCAGCTCGACACGCACCTGCAGCAGAGCCAGCAGCTGCGCGAGCAACTGACGAAGGGACTCGAACATGCGGATCAGCGGCGGCTGATGAGCACGCCGAGCAGCAGCCCGACGCCGGCGGCGATGCCCACCGCCTGCCAGGGGTTGTGGCGCACATAGTGCTCGGTGTCGCGGGCGGCGTCGCGGGCGCGATCGAGCAGCTCTTCCTCGAGGCCGGAGAGGCGCTCGCGGGCGGCGCGCACGGAGTCGGCGGCGCGCTCACGCGCCTCGGCGGCCCGCTCGCCCACCAGACCCGAGGTCTCGCGGAGCAAAGATTCGGCGTCGTCGACCACGCGGCGCAGGTCGTCGAGGATGCGGTCGGTGTCGGGCTTCGTGCTCATCGGTCGTCTCCCATGAGGGGCTCCAGCCCCTGCGCAGTGTTCGACCATCCTAGCCTGTCAGGGTTCCCCGGTCAGCGCATCAGCAGTTGTACGCAGCCCGCAGGTCGACCGTCGCCGCGAGCCAGCTCGCCTCGTCGCCGCGCGCAGCGGCGTCGAGGTCGCCGGGCACCGCCGCCGGGTCATCCACCCACTCGCGCAACAGCGGGCCGCCGTTGATGAGGTCGATGGCGAGCCGATCGCGCTCGTATTCATAGGGGAAGTCGCGCCACAGCGGGTAGTCGGGCCGCAACGCGCGGATCGCCTTGAAGGCGAGCGCCTGCAGCCGCCACGGCCGGAAGCGCGCGTGGTCGTAGGCGGGATCGTCGAGGTGGATCTGCAGGCCGTGGCAGAGCTTGCCGACATGCTTGTGGAAGGTGGGCTCGAACCAGCACTCGCGCAGCCGACAACCGGCGAGCCAGTCCGGCGCGAGCGCGGCCATCCTGCGCAGGACGGCGGCGGCGTCGAGGTCGGGCGCACCGAAGACCTCGAGCGGCCGCGTCGTGCCCCGACCCTCCGACAGCGTCGTGCCTTCGAGCATCACCGTGCCCGCATAGGCGCGCGCCATCGAGAGATTGGGCGCGTTCGGGCTCGGGTTGATCCAACTGCGCTCGCCCAGCGGCCAGCCATGGCCGGGGGCGGCGGCGGGCGACCAACCCTGCATCGGCACCGTCACCAGTTCGACATCGATGCGGAACTCGCGCACGAACCAGCGCGCCATCTCGCCCATGGTGAGCCCGTGGCGCATCGGCATCGGTCCCGCGCCGACGAAGCTCTCCCAACCGGCGCGCAGCGCGAGGCCTTCCACCGGGCGGCCCGCCGGGTTCGGGCGGTCGAGCACCCACACCGCCTTGCCGAGCCGACCGCACTCCTCGAGTACATAGCGCAGCGTGGTGATGAAGGTGTAGATGCGGCAGCCGAGGTCCTGCAGGTCGACGAGCAGCACATCGCAGTGCGCGAGCATCGCGTCGGTGGGTCGGCGCACCTCGCCGTAGAGGCTGAACACCGGGATGCCGAGCGCGGGGTCGCGGAAGTCCGGTGACTCGACCATGTTGTCCTGCTTGTCGCCGCGCAGGCCGTGCTGCGGACCGAACGCGGCGGTGACGGTGAGCCCCGGCGTCGCGGCCAGCGCATCCAAAGAATGCCGCCAGCCGCCCGCGCCTGCGCCCGCGCCCGCGCCTGCGCCTGCGCCTGCGTCTGCGTCCGCCTCGGTCATCGAGGCCGGATGCGCGAGCAACGCGAGCCGCTTGCCCGCGAGCGGCGCGCGCAGCGCGGGGTCGGCGAGCAGCCGGTCGATGCCGAAGGCCACGCCCGTCGCCGCGCCGTTCACTCGGACACCGTGAAATCGGCGACGAAGCCCGCGCGGTCGTGGAACTCCGGCTCGGCGCGCGGATGCGCGATCGACCAGAAGCTGAGCTCGCCCAGCCAGTCCTCGAGCACCAGCGTGAACGCGGCCTCGAGCGGCGGCATCACCTCGTCGCGCAGCAGGCAACGGAACGCCTCGTGCGGCACGGTGGCGACGAGCCGCGTCGCGCCCTCGCCCGGCACGATGCGCACCTCGGGCTGCGGACCGCGCCACGGGCGGTCGCGGCTGTTCTCGCGGTAGCCGTCGAAGGCGTAGGACGCCCAGTCGCCCGAGGGGGAGAAGTTGAACTCGATGTAGCCCGGCTCGCCGCGCACGCCGACGAAGAGCTCGCCGCAGGTGCGTTTCGAGAGGAAGTCGCGCGCCGCGGGCACGGTGCTGCGCGGCGGCAGCGCGATGCGCCCCGCGGGCACGGCGAGCGTGTACTCGGCGACGAGGCCGCGCGCCGACCAACGCGTGGCGACATCGACGCGCCATGCGGGCGGCACGGGCGTGCGTGGATGCGGCTGCAGCGCGAAGCTGCCCGGGACGCGCGCCGCGGCACCGCGACCGTCACCACGACCATCGGCACCGCCGCTCATGCGCCCGCTCCCGCGCCGTCGGCGGGCTTGCGCCCCGCCACCACCGGCAGCTGCCATACGGCGTAGCCCTGCGGGTCGTGCAGCGTGGCGAGCGCGGCGTCGAACAGCGCGCGCACCTCCGGCAGCGGCGTACCGGAGGACTGCGCGAGCACGGCGGCGTAGCCGTCGCGCCAGGACTCGATGATCCCGGCGAGCACCTCGCGCGGCACCCGCTCGGTGTCGAGCACGAGGTACTGGATGCTCACATGCTCGAAGCCGAGCGCGCGCAGCAGCGGCAGCGTGCGCCGACCGATGCGTGCGTCGGTGCCGGTGTGATCGGTGTGCGCGACGACATCCATGTGCCAGAGGCGGTCGGGGTCGACCCCGTCGCGCACCGGGAAATGCAGCATGCCGTAATCTTCGGAGACGACATGCAACCAGCCCCCCGGGCGCAGCACGCGGCGGCACTCGGCGAGCACGGCCGCAGGGTCGGGCAGCAGCTGGGTGAGGTGGCGCAGCGCCACGAAGTCGAAATGCCCGTCCGGGAAGCGCAGGCCGGTTGCGTCGCCCTCCTCGAAGGACAACCGCGGCCCCGGCGCCGCGCCGATGGCGCCTGCTGCGCCGCCGTCCGCGGCAGCCCCGCAGAGCGCCTCGGCGGCGCGCAGCATCGCGGGCAGCACATCCACGCCGGTGATGGACTCGGCCCCCGGAAAGGCTCCTGCGAGCCTCCGGACGAATTCGCCGGAGCCGCAGCCGAGATCGAGCAACCGCGCCCCGGCCGGCAGCGCATACCGCGCCAGCAGCCTGGACTCCTGCGGCCAGGTCGCTTCGGCCTGGAAACGCAGCGTGCGCAGCATCGCGGGGTCGGCCATCTGCGCCGCCTGCGGGTGGCGCGGATCGAAATCGACGGGTAAAGGTCGGCTCATGACCACAAATCATAGGGGAACGGTGGGAGAATGGGGCGTCGGCAAGGATGCCGCCCAAGACCGATGCCCTGACCGGACGCCCTGACCGCACTCCCCAGATGAACGCCCTCGCCGCCGATCTGCCGTTGTTCGCCCCGCCGGAGAGCGCCGCGCCGCGCATCCGCGAGATCCCCTACAACTACACCTCGTACTCGGACCGCGAGATCGTCATCCGGCTGCTCGGCGCCGACGCCTGGGCGCTGCTCGACGAACTGCGCGGCGAGCGCCGCACCGGTCGTTCGGCGCGCATGCTGTACGAGGTGCTGGGCGACATCTGGGCGGTGCAGCGCAACCCCTATCTCGAGGACGATCTGCTCGAGAACCCGCGCCGCCGTCGGCTGCTCATCGAGGCGCTCGAACACCGCTTGGGCGAGATCGACAAGCGCCGCTCGGCGGACGGCAGCGCCGCCGACCGCGAGCGCGACCGCAAGGTCGGCGAGCTGCTCGCCGCCGGACGGCGGGCCGTGGAGGACTTCGGGGCCGCCTTCGAGCGCACGCGACGCTTGCGCGACCGCGCACGGCGCCTGCTCGGCCGTCATGTCCGCGGCGATGCGGTGCGCTTCGACGCCGCGGCGCGGGTCGCGCATGTCACCGACGCCACCGACTGGCGCGTCGAATACCCCTTCGTCGTGCTCTACCCCGACGCCGAGGACGAGATCCCGGGCCTCGTGCGGGCCTGCATCGAGCTCGGGCTCAGCATCGTGCCGCGCGGCGGCGGCACGGGCTACACGGGCGGCGCGATCCCCCTGACGCCCCTCTCCGCGGTCATCAACACCGAGAAGCTCGAGCGCGTCACCGAGGTCGAGCACATCGCGCTGCCGGGCATCGCCGCGGGCCGCACCGTACCGACGGTCTATTCCGAAGCGGGCGTGGTGACGAAGCGCGTCGCCGACGCCGCCGACCGCGCAGGCTTCGTGTTCGCGGTCGACCCGACCTCGATGGACGCCTGCTGCGTGGGCGGCAACGTCGCCATGAACGCCGGCGGCAAGAAAGCCGTGCTGTGGGGCACGGCGGTCGACAACCTCGCCTGGTGGCGGATGGTCGACCCGCAGGGCGACTGGCTCGAGGTCGAGCGCATCGGCCACAACCTCGGCAAGATCCACGACACGGCCGAGGTGGTCTGGCGGCTCACCTGGAAGGACGGCCGCGCACCCGCCGCCACCGCACGCACGCTGCGCACCGAGACGCTGACGATGCCGGGCGCCGCGTTCCGCAAAGCCGGACTCGGCAAGGATGTCACCGACAAATTCCTGGGCGGCCTGCCCGGCGTCCAGAAAGAAGGCTGCGACGGCCTCATCACCGCGGCGCGCTGGGTGGTGCACCGGATGCCGCGGCACAGCCGTACGGTGTGCCTCGAATTCTTCGGCGAGGCGCGCGAGGCGATCCCGTCGATCGTCGAGATCATCGGCCGCCTCGAGGCGGCGGACCGCGCCGACGGCGTCAAGCTCGCGGGTCTCGAGCACCTCGACGAGCGCTACCTCAAGGCCGTCGGCTATGTCACCAAGAGCAAGCGCGCGCTGCTGCCGAAGATGGTGCTGATCGGCGATATCGTCGGCGACGACGAGACCGCGGTCGCCCGTGCCGCCAGCGAGACCGTGCGCGTCGCCAACGCGCGCGCCGGCGAGGGCTTCATCGCGGTGGGCGCCGAGGCGCGCAAGAAGTTCTGGCTCGACCGCGCGCGCACGGCGGCCATCGCCAAGCACACCAACGCCTTCAAGATCAACGAGGATGTGGTCATCCCGCTGCCGCGGCTCGGCGACTACACCGACGCCATCGAGCGGATCAACATCGAGCTCTCGATCGCCAACAAGCTGCGGCTCTGCGACGCGTTGGAGGAGTTCCTGCGCGGCCCGCTCAAGCCCGGCAAGACCGGCGATGCCGAGCTCGACGCGCTGTCGCGCGCGGAGATCCTCGGCGACCGGCCGGAGCGCGCACGACAGACGGTGGTCGAGGTGCGCAGCCGCTGGTCGGACCTGCGGCACCGGCTCGACGACCCGGCGGTGTTCCGCGAACTGCAGGATCGCACGCTGCGCGTGTCCTGGAAACGCGAGCTGCGCGAGCCGCTTGCGGCGTTGTTCGCCGGCGACGCCTACGCGCCGATCCGCGCCGAGCTGGCGGCGATCCACCAGCGCGTGCTGAAGGGCCGCGTCTGGGTGGCGCTGCACATGCACGCCGGCGACGGCAATGTGCACACCAACATCCCGGTCAACTCCGACGACTACCTGATGCTGCAGGAGGCGAACGCGGCCGTGGTGCGCATCATGCGCATCGCGCGCGAACTCGGCGGCGTGATCTCGGGCGAGCACGGCATCGGCATCACCAAGCTCGAGTTCCTCACCGAGGACGAGACCGCCGACCTGCGCGCCTACAAGCAGCGCATCGACCCCGAGGGCCGCTTCAACAAGGGCAAGCTGCTGCCGGGCGGCGACCTGTCGCGCGCCTACACGCCGAGCTTCAACCTGCTCGGCCACGAGTCGCTGATCATGCAGCAGTCGGACATCGGCACCATCTCGGGTGCCATCAAGGACTGCCTGCGCTGCGGCAAGTGCAAGCCCGTGTGCGCGACCCATGTGCCGCGCGCCAACCTCTTCTACAGCCCGCGCGACAAGATCCTCGCCACCTCGCTGCTGATCGAGGCCTTCCTGTACGAGGAGCAGACGCGCCGCGGCGTGTCGATCCGGCACTGGGAGGAGTTCGGCGATGTCGCCGACCACTGCACCGTGTGCCACAAGTGCGAGAAGCCCTGCCCGGTCGACATCGACTTCGGCGAGGTCTCGATGGCGATGCGCGACCTCTTGCGCCGCATGGGCAGGAAGCGCTTCAACCCGGGCGCGGCCGCCTCGATGGCCTTCCTGAACGCCACCAGCCCCGAGAAGATCACGCTGCTGCGCAAGGGTCTCATCGAGTGGGGCTTCAAGGCGCAGCGGCTCGGCCATGGCCTGCTCAAGGCCTTCACCAAGCCGCAGCTCGCCGCACCGCCCGCCACCGTCGGCAAGCCGCCGGTGCGCGAACAGGTGGTGCACTTCGTCAACCGCCGCATGCCGATCGGCGTGCCGAAGAAGACCGCGCGCGCGCTGCTCGACATCGAGGACAAGGACTATGTCCCGGTGATCCGCGATCCGCGCGCCACCGCGGCGGAGGCCGAGGCGGTGTTCTACTTCCCGGGCTGCGGCTCGGAGCGGCTCTTCTCGCAGGTGGGGCTCGCGACGCAGGCGATGCTGTGGCATGTCGGCGTGCAGACCGTGCTGCCGCCCGGATATCTTTGCTGCGGCTACCCGCAGCGCGGCTCGGGCGACTTCGACAAGGCCGAGAAGATGATCACGGACAACCGCGTGCTCTTCCATCGCGTCGCCAACACCCTCAACTACCTCGACATCAAGACCGTGGTGGTGAGCTGCGGCACCTGCTACGACCAGCTGCAGGGCTACGAGTTCGAGAAGATCTTCCCCGGCTGCCGCATCGTCGACATCCACGAGTTCCTGATGGAGAAAGGCGTGCAGATCGAGGGCGTGACCGGCACGCGCTATGTCTACCACGACCCCTGCCACTCGCCGATGAAGCAGCATGAGCCGCTGAAGGTGGTGAACCAGCTGATGAACTCGGCCGCCAACGGCAGGATCGCCGACAACGCGCGCTGCTGCGGCGAGTCCGGCACCTTCGCGGTGACGCGGCCCGACATCGCGACCCAGGTGCGCTTCCGCAAGGCGCAGGAGATGCAG
>Ga0172376_10006623_pt1 | contig 12540 bp, 9 predicted proteins | sample Lak35m_FD_121114 | JGI IMG/M metagenome (GOLD analysis project Ga0172376, IMG submission 121114) | Freshwater microbial communities from Kabuno Bay, South-Kivu, Congo - kab_092012_35m | ecosystem: Environmental > Aquatic > Freshwater > Lake | place: Democratic Republic of the Congo: South-Kivu...
CATTCCAAAGTTGATGGGTCTGTACCGCGAAGGTCAGCTCGACCTCGATGGCCTTGTCACGAAGGAATACAAGCTGAGTGACATCAACGAGGGTTACCGAGCAATGCGCGACGGAGAAAACATCCGTGGCGTTATCAAGTTCGACTAGATAGTCATAGATATGGCAGCAGCGTCGGCAAGCGACGTTCTTCGCGTATCGGCAGCTTCGGTTGTTGGTCGAGCGCGTGAACTAGAGCTTGTTGTCGCTGCATTGCATGGTGGTCGCCACATTTTGTTGGAAGGCCCTCCGGGCACAGGAAAATCAACACTTTTGCGGTCCGTTGCTGAAGCCCTCGGTGTCGGCTTCGCGTTCGTTGAAGGCAACGCCGAACTCACTCCAGCACGTTTAGTTGGGCACTTTGATCCAGCGCGAGTGCTGACCGATGGATATAGCGCAGATGTGTTTGTTGACGGACCACTGGTGTCAGCACTACGTGAAGGCTCGTTGCTCTATGTGGAAGAGATCAATCGCATTCCGGAAGAGACCCTGAACGTTCTCATCACGGTGATGAGCGAAGGTGAAATCACTGTTCCACGACTTGGCACTGTGAAAAGCGCGGCTGGCTTCCGACTTGTTGCTGCAATGAACCCGTTTGATGCAGTTGGCACGGCACGTATCTCAAGCGCGGTGTACGACCGCGTGTGCCGTGTTGCAATGACGTACCAAAGTGCAACAGATGAAGTGGAAATCGTGTTGCGTGAAATTGCCAAGCAGGACAGCACGTCAAACGTGTCACGTGACTGGGTTGGCAAGGTTGTTGAAATGATCCGTCGCACGCGTAATCATTCCGACTTGCGTTTCGGGTCTTCGGTTCGTGGTGCAATTGATACTGCGGTGGTTGCTGCGAGTTTGTCGGCGATGCGCAATGCTTTGGTTGAGACAACTGCGATTGGTTTAGACAGTGCACTCGTTGCATTGACGGGTCGCGTGCGGTTGCGTGAAGGCAGTGTGCGCACGGCAGAAGAAGTGATCACCGAAATCTTTGCTGACGTATTTGATGTGAAGCCGGAAGACGGCGACGCGGGAAAAGCTGGCGCCCCGACTGGGGCAACGAACTCCCGTTAGTAAAAGAAGGCGCGCAGGCTGAACAAGCTGCGCAGCAAGCAAGCAAGCGAACAACGTCGCGCAAAGAGTTGTCAAAGCACTCTGGGTTTGAAGAGATCTCACCCGAGGTTGGTGAACTTGACGAAGCTGCATTTGATGAAGCAATGCAGAACTCTCCAGATGAAACGTTGTCAATGCTTGCCGATTTAACGGCGGCGACTGACCCAGCCTTACGTGATCTTGCACGCAAACTTGCTGGTCGAATTCTGCTTGAACTCGCACAAAGCGGAAAGCCACGTCCGCGAGGAGTTGGAAAAATGTCACTGCGTAAGTATCAACCCGATGCAGGAGACATTGATATTGATGCAAGCCTTGATGGGTTGAACGAATTGCGTGCAACAGGTGTTGTAGATGCTGATGAATTACGAGTGCGGGGATGGTTGAAGCCGGGAACGGCCATCAGCTTGGTTGTGGACCGCAGTGGGTCAATGGGAGGTAAACCACTTGCCAATTCGGCAATGGCTGCGGCCTCAATTGCGGCTCGTGAGCCTGCCGATTACAGCGTGCTGGTATTTGGCAAAGACGTGATTGCGGCAAAATCTCAAGACATTCACAAGTCTGGTGATGACGTGGTGAATACGGTGCTTGCACTTCGTGGGTTTGGCACCACTGACTTGGCCGGAGCATTGCACGCATCGCGAGAACAGCTGTCACGCTCGAAAGCGACTAGACGCATCACGGTGCTGTTATCGGACTGTCGAGCAACTGTTGATGGCGATGCGCGCGCGGCAGCAAAGTCGTTAGACGAACTTGTGGTGATTGCCCCCTTGGAAGACGATACAGAGGCCCGAGTGTTTGCCGATTCGGTGGGTGCCCGCTTTACAACGGTGAGTGGACCAAGCGATATTCCCGACGCCATGCGTCGAGTGCTCGACTAACGACAGGTTGGGTCATTCGGTGGCGAAATGCCGTACGAGTTTTGTTCTGGAGCAACGACAGGAATTGTTGGTGGTGTAACACCGTTGCTTGCTTGTGTTTTCAAGTACGCAACCGTGGAGATAATTGCGCCCATTGCACCTTCGGTAGAAGTGGTGTCGGGCGACGGATTGTTTGCAGCAGATCCTGGTGTTGCAAAACTCGCTTTGCCCTGAAACAGAGCAAGAATTTCTCGCATGGTGTCATTCTGGATTCGTGGAACAAGCACTGCCTGATCGCCAATCATCTGACCAGAACTTTCCACCGTGTATGTAGGTATTCCACTGGTATTCAGATTGCGCATTGCTTGCGCCAGTTGCAACATGGTGATCGGTGTTAATTGGTCATCGGTGATCACATTCTTCAAAGCGGCATTTAAGAGTTGGTTTGCAACACGTGGACTGGAGGATCCTTTGTCGAGAGCGCGTTGCATTGCTCGACGGATGAAGTCTTGCTGGCGACTGATTCGACCGAGGTCAGAAGTTCCGTCTGAGACCCAAGAGTTTTTCGCAGTGTCAAAGAAGGAATAGCCAGAGCGCGAACGAACGTATGCGAGCGCATGATCACCACTGAACTCAAAGCAACTCGGACCGGGAATGTACAACCCGGTTTTCTTGTCACGAGTTTCATAGAGGAACGGAACCTTCACTCCGCCCACTGCATCCACGATTTCTTTAAACGCGCAGAAGTCAATATTGACGTAGTGGTCAATTGCGATTCCGAAGTTTTGATAGATGGTGTCGGCAAGCGTGTTGGGGTTCTTACGTTCGAACGCCGTATTGATTCGATTCGAACGAGTTGAGCCTGCGATTTTCACCCACAGGTCGCGAGTAAATGAGAGAAAAGCGGCTTGATTGTCTTTCGGGTCGACCCGAATAATCATGATGGTGTCGCTGCGTTCACCAAACGAGGTACGGTCTCCAAAAGCCCCTGCATATGGGGAATTTGGGTCTACGCAGCTGCCATTGTCGGAGCCAGTCAACAGGAAGTTTTTTGCATCCAGGTCTCCCTCGCTGAGGTTCCATTGATCTGACGGCGAGATATTGGCGTCTTCATTAACTGCAACGTCCTCACCACGATTCAAACTGACAACTTGACGCTCACCCAATCGCTGACCCGCGTACAACAGGCCACCACCAACAACGAGCAACGAAACAGCAATTGCAACATTGAAAATGAGCACCGCATAGTGCGAGCGCGGGCGCTGGTATTTGGTCATTGAGCCACAAGACGAACGGTTGTTGAAATTTGTTCGCTTGCGTGAGAGGCAAATTCAATCTGTTGAGCAACGCCAGCGTTCAGCAAATCAATTAAACCCATTCGCAGGAGCGAAATCTGCGACTCCGTTGCGTTTACCAACACATGTTCAACTTCGGCACGCTGTGAAACCTTTGCTTCAGTTTTCGTGCGGCGAATAACTGCAAGCACGTTGCACACCGCATCGAGTAATGCTTCAGTCGATTCAACAGAAGCTGTTCCACCGAGCAAGTCTGAGCGCGTTGGCCATGATGCACGGTGGATACTTCCGGTTTGCCACCAACTCCATACTTCATCTGTTGCAAACGGAATATGCGGGGCAAACAAACGTTGCAAGGTGTTGAGTGCACGTTGCAATGCTGCACGTGCAGAATCGGAACCTGTGCCTTCCGAGTATGCGCGAGTTTTAACGAGTTCTACATAGTCGTCGCAGAACCACCAGAAGAATGACTCCGACTTTTCAAGTGCTCGTGCGTAGTCGTATGTTTCAAACGCAGTGGTTGCTTCGTCCACAACTGATGCAAGTCGGGCGAGCATCGCAATATCAACTGCTTCGGTAGGTGTTGCAGTTGGGTTTGCTTCTCCGAAGCCAAGCACAAACTTGGTGACGTTGAGCAACTTGGTTGCAAGTTTGCGTCCAACCTTCATTTGGTCTTCGCTGAATGCAGTGTCTACTCCCGGGCGAGCACTTGCTGCCCAGTAGCGAACCGCGTCGCTGCCGTATTGCTCAAACAAATCGATTGGAGTAACAACGTTGCCTTTTGACTTCGACATCTTTTTACGGTCTGGGTCAAGAATCCATCCCGACAGCGCGGCGTTCTTCCAGGGTGCAATGTTGTGTTCGAAGTGTGATCGCACTGTTGTCGCAAACAACCATGTACGGATGATGTCGTGAGCCTGTGGTCGAACATCCATTGGAAAAATGTTGTTAAACAACTTCTCGTCATCGATCCAACGACCAGCAATTTGCGGAGTGAGTGACGATGTAGCCCAGGTATCCATAACGTCTGGTTCGCCTATGAATCCACCAGCAACTCCGCGTTGTGCTTCGGTAAATCCAGCAGGAACATCGGAACTTGGGTCTATTGGAAGTTGCGATTCGCTTGGAATGATTGGGTTATTGAAGTCTGGTTCGCTCGCAGCGGTGAGCGGATACCACAGCGGAATTGGAACTCCGAAGTAACGCTGACGGCTAATCAGCCAGTCGCCGTTTAGGCCACCTACCCAGTTGGTGTATCGGTGTTGCATGAAGTCGGGGTGCCATGCGAGTTCGTCGCCTCGCTTAAGTAATGCAGCGCGCAACACTTCGTCGCGACCACCGTTACGGATGTACCACTGGCGGCTGGTCACAATTTCGAGTGGACGATCGCCCTTTTCAAAGAACTTCACTGGGTGGGTAATTGGTTCTGGCTCGCCGTTCATGTCGCCGCTTTGACGCAACATCTCAACGATTGCAGTCTGTGCCTGCTTCACGCCTTTGCCAGCAAGTGCTGTGTAATTCGCAGTTCCTGTAGCTGAAGTAATCCATTCCGGCATGTCGGTAACGATGCGACCGTCACGACCAATGACTGCACGCGTTGGCAAATTCAGTTCACGCCACCAAATGACGTCGGTGAGGTCGCCGAATGTACAGATCATGGCGATACCGGTGCCTTTGTCGATCTGTGCAAGTTCATGTGCAACGACTGGAACTTCAACATCGAACAATGGCGTGAGCACGGTTTTTCCAAACAACGGCTGATAACGCGGGTCGTCTGGGTGTGCGACAAGGGCGACGCAAGCAGGAATCAGCTCTGGTCGAGTAGTGGCAATGGTGACGTTGCCCGAACCATCGGTGCGCGCAAAGTTAATGGAGTGATACGCACCAGGTCGCTCGCGGTCTTCAAGTTCGGCTTGTGCAACTGCAGTGCCGAAGTCGACATCCCACAGCGTTGGTGCTTCTTGCGCATAAGCCTCACCACGTGACAAGTTGCGAATGAATGCCGCCTGACTTGTTCGGCGCGCGTAGTCGCTAATGGTGGTATACAACAACGACCAGTCGACCGAAAGTCCAAGCCTGCGGAAGAGGTCTTCAAAAATCTTTTCGTCTTGGTGTGTCAGTTCAACGCACAACTCAATGAAATTCGGACGCGAAATGGCTACTGCGCGGTGATCTTTTGGAACGTCTCCACGAAATGGTGGCGTGAACTTTGAGTCGTATGCAACGTTTGGGTCGCACGACACGCCGAAGTAGTTCTGCACACGACGTTCGGTTGGCAAACCGTTGTCGTCCCAACCCATCGGGTAGAACACGCTCTTGCCGCGCATGCGCCAAAAGCGTGCAACGGTGTCGGTATGCGTGTAACTGAAGACGTGACCCATGTGCAGCGAACCGCTGACGGTTGGTGGTGGGGTGTCAATGGCAAAAACTTGGTCGCGTGATGCAGTGCGATCGAAGGCATAGACGCCCGATGCCTCCCATTTTTTGATGAGAGTGGATTCCAGGTTGTCGAGGGTTGGCTTTTCGGGGACGTTCATCGCGGTTCAACTGTATTGGAGCGCAACTCTGCTTGGCATCTTGTCGCGCCTCTAGGCTTGACCCGTGCTGCATTTGTACGACACCGTTACGCGCGATGTGCGCGAACTGAAAATGCGAGAGCCGGGCAAGTTGGGCATCTATTTGTGTGGGCCAACTGTGTATGGGCCACCGCATTTGGGTCACGGTCGAGCCACCTTGGTGTATGACATTCTGCGCCGGTATTTGGAGTGGTCCGGGGTGCAGGTTCGATTGGTCTCGAATATCACCGATATTGACGACAAAATCATTGACCGCGCGAATCGCGAAAATCGTGACTGGAGCGAGATCACGCACAAGTGCGAAGACGTGTGGTTCAAGGCGATGGGCGAGCTCGACGTATTGCGTCCAACCGATGTTCCTCACGCAACTGAATACGTGGAACAGATGGTGTCAATGATTGGCGACCTTGTCTCGCGCAATGCTGCATACACAACCGATGATGGCGTGTATCTCGACATTTCAGCAGTGCCCGACTACGGATTACTTGCGCATCAGAGTTTGGATGACATGTTGAGTGGTGGTGGCGATCGTGAAGTGCTCGGCGCAGCGCAGAAGCGCCAGTCAGCCGACTTTGCTTTGTGGAAGTTTTCAAAACCTGGTGAACCAAGTTGGCCTTCACCATGGGGTGCAGGCAGACCAGGCTGGCACAGCGAGTGCGTGGTGATGAGTTTGGAATTACTTGGCGAAGGCTTCGACTTGCATTGCGGTGGCGCAGACTTGCGCTTCCCACATCATGAAAACGAACGGGCGCAAGCTGTGGCGCTTGGAAAAACTTTTGCGCAGCATTGGATGCACAACGGCTTTGTCGTTGACACCGAAGGCGAAAAGATGTCAAAGAGTCTTGGCAATGTCACCAACCTTGTGGACTTGGTGCAGCACTATGACCCACGTGCGTATCGCATGTTGCTGTTGCAAACGCACTACCGCTCACCTGTGAAAGTTGGTCAAGACAACATTGATGCCGCAGTGAATTCACTTGCTGGCCTCGATGGTTTCGCAAATCGCATGGCCAGTGCATCGCTGCCAACTGCTGAACCAGATGCAACTGTGATCGCCCAGTTCCGCACGTACATGGATAACGATTTAGACACCTCGTCAGCTATGGCGCTGATTTTTGATGCGGTGCGTCGTGCAAACATTGCTGCAGAAACTGGTGATAATGCAACTACTGCAGCACTGGCAAGCGCGGTTACAGAAATGACACATGCGCTTGGTCTGAAACTGCGAGCAGGTGACGACATTGATGCGGCAATTGTGGAGCGCGCGAATGCATTAGACGCTTCGCGAAAAGCGAAAGACTTCGCACAAGCAGACGCAATTCGAAACGAACTTCAAGCTGCCGGCTATGTGGTGGAAACCACGAAAGACGGCACTCGAGTGCGTCGCAGTTAGATTCGGTTCCACTCAACATGAATACTGAAAAGCCAGTTCGCGAACCGTTGCCACGTGGCTTCTGGGTCATTTGGTCAACTGTTGCGCTCGACATGGTGGGTTTTGGAATCGTTGCGCCAATTCTTGGTCGTTACGCCGACCGATTTGGTGCGAATGGTTTTCAAGTAGGTCTGTTGTTTGCCTCGTTTTCATTGGCGCAAATGGTGTTTTCTCCGATACTGGGTCGCTGGTCAGATCGTGTTGGCAGAAAACCTGTCATCGTCATTTCACTTATTGGCACCGCCATCGGCAGCTTCATTACCGGTGCAGCGGGCGCGTTGTGGGTGCTGTTTTTAGGTCGATTCATTGACGGTGCATCGGGAGCAAGCGTGTCGGTTGCCCAAAGCGCCATTGCCGACCTTGGTGCTCCAAAGCAACGAGCACGAATGCTTGGACTGTTGGGCATGGCCTTTGGGGTTGGGTTCGTTGTTGGCCCAGCGCTTGGTGGTCTTGCTGCACTTGGCGGACCACACGTTCCGTTTTATGTTGCGGGTGTGCTTGCTTCAATCAACGCGGTTGCAGCGATTATTCGCTTGCCAGAAACGAAAACGGTTCGCGAACACATTCCAGCCAAAACGCATGAGCCAAAAAAGCGCAATATCACATCATTTGTGTTGATCGGATTTTTCTCCGTGATTCCATTTGCTGGATTTGAAGCTACTTTTTCGTTGTTCGGTGGTTCACGATTCAATTTGACGGAAGCCGGCACGGCTGCGGTTTTTCTTGCAGTCGGATTGTTGATGTCTGCAGTGCAAGGTGGGCTGATTGGTCCGCTTACGCAGAGGTTCGGTTCGTTGAAGTTGCTGCGTGTGGGTCAAGTGTGCGTGGCAGTGGGAATGTTGTTCCTTGGTGCCGCAGTTATTTGGCCTGTGCTGATCATTGCGCTTGTGTTAATGGTTATTGGCGCTGGAATTGCAAGTCCATCGCTCACCACACTTGTTGCTAACTCTGCACCAGAAGATAAGCGCGGGGAAGTGCTTGGTTTTCAGCAATCGTCAAATGCTCTTGCTCGTGTTATTGGCCCGCCGCTAGCGGGTTTGGCTTTTGATCACATAGGCGTCGCTGCACCGTTCACGCTTGGTGCTGGTGTGTATTTGATTGCCATTGTTGTTGCTTCGCGTCGATCTCTTCGTCATTCACAATGAGCGAAGAAACTCGCATGGGCTATCAGCCTGCGCTTGATGGCTTGCGTGCACTAAGTGTTATCGCTGTCATTTTGTATCACGCTGGAATTCATTGGATTCCAGGTGGATTCATTGGCGTCGAAGTGTTTTTTGTTGTCAGTGGTTTTCTCATTACGTCATTATTGATTGACGAACAGCATGTTTCGGGCAAAGTGAGTTTGAAACAGTTTTGGATTCGACGTGCGCGTCGATTGCTTCCAGCGTTGTTCACCATGCTGATCGTGTCTCTTGTGGCGGTGACGTTTTTTGCAAAGGATTCTGCACCGGACTTTCGTCAAGATGTCTTACCTGCACTTGGTTATTTCTCTAATTGGTGGCAGATTTATTTCGTAGACACTCCGTACTTTGCTGCGAACTCGTTGCCGATGCTTCGGCACCTATGGTCGTTGGCCGTAGAGGAACAGTGGTATGTGCTGTGGCCAATTGCATTTGTTTTTGTGCTGGGCAACAAACGAATTCCAAGATGGATTTCTGCTGTATTTATTGGGCTTTTGGCCGCAACAGTCATGGTGGGAACAGCACTGGCATTTACTGCCGATAACGAAACCCGCATCAACTTTTTGTATCTCAGCACAATCACGAGGTCGAGCGGGTTATTGCTTGGTGCAGCGCTGGCTTGTGTGTGGCATCCATGGAAAAAGGCAGTTGTTCGGTTTGCGAAAGTACGATCTGGTTTAGCCGACATGTTGGCGCTTGGTGCATTGACAACGCTTGGGTATATCTCTGCATTCATTCATGTTGCTGACGAGCGGTTGTACATGGGCGGTCTTGCTGCTGCAACTGTTGCATCTGCGGTGATTATTGCGGTCGTCGTGCGTTCGGGAAAATCACTGGTGAAGCGAGCGCTGTCATTTCCGCTGCTTGTCGAGATTGGCCGGCGTTCATATGGTATGTATTTGTGGCACTGGCCAATTTTTGTAGTCACAGGTGCACGACTGTCATCAATCCGTCTTGCATACGCGTTAACCGCGACGGTCATCATTAACGAGTTTGTCTATCAATTCATCGAAACCCCAGCACGAAAAGGTGCGATTGGTAATTGGCTTCGCCAACGGCGACAATTGTCAGCCATGCGTCGCAGACTTCCGGTAGCACTCACTGTTTTAGTAGCCGCACTCGTTGGTGTAACGAGTGTGCAATTGTCGGGAATTCAAGCGCGCGACGTTTCGGTTGATACGGGAAATACTGATGTGGTGTTTGTTGTCCCGACCACACTGCCGACATCAGTCACCACGGCGGTAGATACTCCGGTTACCAGCACGACGCTTGCAAAATTGCCGAGGCGCATGGTGATTGTCGGTGACTCACAAGCCCACTCGCTGGCAGTAAACAAGCCGAGTGGTATTGAAAAAACATTTGTGATTACGAATGGTTCGATTGATGGTTGCGGCGTGTATGACCGAGGTGTCGGTATTGGTGGAACTAGCGGAAAGTTCCGTCGCAACTTTGCTAATTGCAAAGGGTTCGAAACAAAGTGGGCACAGTCGGCAGCACAAGCAAAAGCCGATGTTGCGCTTGTGGTGATAGGTGCATGGGAAGTGATGGATCTGCAGATCAACAGCTTTCTGTTCAAAGTGAACACCGTTCCTGCAGACACCATGTTTAAGACGCAGCTTCAACGTGGCATTGATGCGTTGCGTAAGCAAAACGTTGCTGTTGCACTCCTTGAAGTTGCGTGTATGCGGCCAGTTGAATCAAAAGGCGGACCAGTACCACCGTTGCCGCAGCGCGGCGACGACGCTCGCACGGGTCACCTGAATGTATTGATGCGCGAATTGGCAGCACCCGAAAACGACGGGGTGTACTTCTTAAACGGACCGAAGGAATGGTGTTCGGACCCGAAGGTTGCCAACAGCCTGAGTTACCGCTGGGACGGCGTACACGTATATAAACCAGGCGCGAAGCTCATTTTGGAGGCGATTGCACCGGCAATTCTGCAGATTCCCGTTCCCCGTACGAAGTAGCACCGGCGCTTACCGTGCGGTAACTTGTGCCCATGGCTGAATTTTCACTTGCACTCAACGATGACCAATTACAACTCAAGGACTGGATTCATCAGTTCGCGGTAGACACCATTCGTCCTGCCGCTCACGAGTGGGATGAAAAAGAAGAGTTCCCATGGCCAGTGGTGCAAGAGGCGGCAAAAATCGGTTTGTACGGCCTCGACTTCATCATGAACGCAATGGCAGACCCAACTGGACTCACCATGGTGGTGGCAATTGAAGAAATGTTCTGGGGCGATGCTGGTATCGGCATGGCAATCATGGGTTCGGGTCTTGCTGCAGCGGGTATTGCAGGAAACGGAACGCCTGAACAAATGATGGAATGGGTTCCACAGTGTTACGGAACTCCAGACGATGTGAAGCTTGGCGCATTCTGTGTGAGCGAACCAGATGCAGGTAGCGACGTTTCAAACTTGCGCACACGCGCGGTGTATGACGAAGCAAATGACGAATGGGTATTGAACGGAACAAAGGCGTGGATCACTAACGGTGGTATTGCCAATGTGCATGTGGTTGTTGCTGCCGTTGACCCAGACCTAAAAGGTCGAGGTCAGGCAAGCTTCATTATTCCTCCAGGAACCAAGGGCTTGTCACAGGGTCAGAAGTATTTGAAGCACGGAATTCGTGCAAGCCACACAGCAGAAGTTGTGCTTGACAATGTTCGCGTACCAGGTCGTTGCTTGTTGGGTGGAAAAGAAAAGCTCGATGCCAAACTTGCGCGTTACCGCGAAGGAACATCAAGCGGCAAGCAGCCGGCAATGGCGACGTTTGAAGCAACTCGTCCTGCAGTTGGTGCACAAGCCTTAGGTATCGCACGCGCGGCCTATGAGTATGCGCTCGACTATGCCAAAGAGCGTCACGCATTTGGTAAGCCAATCATCATGCACCAAGCAATTGCGTTCAAACTTGCCAACATGATTACTCAAATTGACGCAGCGCGCTTGCTCATTTGGCGAGCATCGTGGCTTGCAAAGAACGGCGGCTACAAGAACGCTGAAGGTTCACAGAGCAAGTACTACGCATCAGAAATGTCGGTAAAGGTAACGGAAGAAGCCATCCAGATTTTGGGTGGCTATGGCTACACACGCGAATATCCAGTAGAGCGCTGGCACCGTGACGCCAAGATTCACACCATCTTCGAGGGCACGAGTGAGATTCAGCAGCTGGTGATTGCTCGTGCAATCTCTGGCTTGCGTGTGGAGTAAAACGATTTAACGGGCTCCGGCTCGTTGGTACGAACGCGACGCAATTGGTGCAAACACCACAATCAAACCGATTGCCCAAATAAGTGTGTACAGCGTGCTGTTTTGTATAGGCCATGCTGTGGGCTCTGGTGTTGACGCCGGGATGTTGCCAAAGTGAACGCGTGCTGCATGCGTTAATGCCGAAACGGGGTTCCATTCAGCAATCGTTCTAAAGACCGCTGGCAGATTGTCTGATGGTACAAACGTGTTGGCGATAAACGTAAGCGGGAATAGAACCATGAACGAAGCGTTGTTCACTACTTCTGGTGTGCGTACTGCGAGGCCGATGCAGGCCATAACCCAAGAAAATGCGTACGAGAAAAACAACAACAGGGCGTAACCGATTAGTGCATCTAACACAGAACTCCGAATGCGCCAGCCAACTGCGAGTCCCGCAATTGACATCATTGCAATCGACAACACGTTATAGATGACGTCGCTTGCAGTACGTCCAGCAACCACTGCATAGGGAGACATCGGAAGCGATCTGAATCGATTGATCAGACCTTTCTGTAAATCTTCTGCAAGTCCCGATCCGGTAAACGTTGCTCCAAAGACCACAGTCTGGGTGAAGATTCCTGCCATCAAAAACTCTCGGTAGCTGCTGCCTGGAATGTCGATTGACCCTCCAAAAACATATGCAAAGAGAACAACGAACATCAATGGCTGGATGAGAACGAAAACCATGACATCGGGAACTCGCCGAATACGAATGGTGTTGCGTCGGGCAATGACTAAAGAGTCGCGAAGGATGTTCATGCGTTGCTCGATTCTTCTGCGGCGTGACCAGTTAATTCAACAAAAA
>Ga0172376_10006625_pt1 | contig 12537 bp, 13 predicted proteins | sample Lak35m_FD_121114 | JGI IMG/M metagenome (GOLD analysis project Ga0172376, IMG submission 121114) | Freshwater microbial communities from Kabuno Bay, South-Kivu, Congo - kab_092012_35m | ecosystem: Environmental > Aquatic > Freshwater > Lake | place: Democratic Republic of the Congo: South-Kivu...
ACCATCGGCGAGAACGTGATCGCCGGCCCGGCGATGGGTCGTCGCGCGCTGTACCAGTTCGGACCACTGCTCGCTCCCGGCCCGCGCGGGCACATCGACTGCGGTCTCGGCAACTCGATTCCGGTCGGCCCTCCCGGGCTCATCGCCCCCACCGAGGACATCTCCCACACCGGCCAGACCCTCGACGTCGACGGAGTGCGAATCGTCTTCCAACTCACGCCCGAGACCGAGGCGCCGGCGGAGATGAACTTCTTCTTCCCCGATCGCGGTTGGCTGTGCATGGCCGAGAACTGCTCGCACACGATGCACAACCTCGTTCCGATCCGGGGCGCACTGGTGCGCAACGCACTCAAGTGGTCGAAGTACATCGACGAGAGCATCGAGTTGTTCGGCGACGACGTGCGGGTGCTCTTCACGTCGCACAACTGGCCCCGATGGGGTGGCGACGACGTGCGTGAATTCCTCGGCCTCCAGCGCGACCTGTATCGCTGGATGCACGATCAGACGATGCGCCTCGCCAACAAGGGACTGGTGCCCACCGAGATCGCCGAGACCCTGCGCCTTCCCGACGAGTTCCTGGCCCAGGACCACACCCGTGGCTACTACGGCGATCTGGTGCACAACTCGAAGGCCGTCTACCAGCGTTACCTGAGTTGGTACGACGCGAATCCGTCGAACCTGCACCGTCTCCCGCCGACCGAGGCCGGGCGTCGTTACGTGGAGCTCGCCGGTGGAGCCGATGCACTGCTGGCGGCCGGTCGACGCGCCTTCGAGTCGGGGGACTTTCGTTGGGCCGCCGAGTTGCTGAACCATCTGGTGTTCGCCGACCCGACGCACTCGGCCGCCCGAGCGTTGCAGGCCGACACCCTCGAGCAACTCGGCTACCAGGCCGAGTCGTCGACGTTCCGCAACGCCTATCTGAACGGCGCCCGCGAACTTCGCGAGGGTCCGCCGCCGGTTCCCAACGCGCAGGTGCGCGGGCGGGGCTTCCTGCAGGCGATGACGATCGAGCAGGTGTTCGACACCATCGCGGTGCGGCTGAACAGCGACGCTGTGGGCGGCCTGAACGTGTCGGTGAACTGGACCTTCACCGACATGGAAGGAACACCCGATCACCGCTGGGTTCTCGCGCTGTCCAACCGCGCCCTGCACGGCACCAGGGGTCGCCACGATCCGAGCGCATCGGTGACGGTGACTCTGACTCGCGCGTTGTTCCTCGACGTCGTGGCCCAGGCCACCACGTTCGTGGACGAGATCGGCACGGGCACGATCGTCCTCGATGGCGACGCCGCCGAGTTGCTCGCCATCTTCGGCAACCTCGACGTGCTTCCGGGCGGATTCCCGATCGTCGAACCCTGAGCCCCCGTACGGAGGCACCACGATCGACCTTGGCTCGGTCGCTCGGGCATGGCTCGCGGTTGGTTGAATGAGGGCATGACCGCCCTCGCCGACCGCCCCACCGACGTCATCGACACCATTCCCGGAGTCGTGGCCAACCTGCGCCACACCTACGGATCGGGCATCACCCGCCCGCTCGCCTGGCGTCGTCGGCAGTTGCAGCGAATGATCGCCATGCTCGAGGAGAACGAAACCGAATTCCTCGACGCGTTGCGCACCGATCTCGGCAAGCCCACCGTCGAGGGATTCATCACCGACATCGCCTTCGTGACCGGCGAGGTGAAGGCCATGATCAAGAACCTGCGCAAGTGGAACAAGCCGGTTCGGGTTCCGACTCCGGTGGTCGCCATGCCCGCGTCGTCGCGCCTGCTCCCCGAGCCCCTCGGTGTGGTGTTGGTGATCGCGCCCTGGAACTACCCGGTGCAGTTGTTGCTCGTGCCGGCGGCCGGAGCGATCGCCGCCGGCAACACCGTGGTGATGAAGCCATCCGAAGTGTCGTCGGCCACCTCGGCGGTGCTCGCGCGCCTCGTGCCGAAGTATCTGGATCCGGCCGCGGTGGCCCTCGTCGAGGGTGGCGTGCCCGAGACCACGGCCCTTCTCGAACAGCGTTTCGACCACGTCTTCTACACCGGCAACGGAACCGTGGGTCGCATCGTGATGGCCGCGGCCGCCAAGCACCTCACGCCCGTGACCTTGGAGTTGGGCGGCAAGAGCCCGGTGATCGTCGACGCCTCGGCCAACGTGGAAGTGGCGGCCAAGCGCGTGGCGTGGGGCAAGTGGCTGAACGCCGGCCAGACGTGCGTCGCCCCCGATTACGTGCTGGTCGATCGGGCCGTGAAGGATCGCTTCATCGACTCCCTCGCCGCTGCCGTCGGCGAGTTCTACGGCGACGACCCGCGCACGAGCGACAGCTACGGACGCATCGTGTCGACCCGGCATTTCGATCGCTTGCGGTCGCTCATGGGCGGCGGTCGTGTGGTGTTCGGGGGCGACACCGCCTCCGACGAGCGCTACATCGCTCCCACCGTGCTGGACGAGGTCGACCCGACCTCGTCGCTCATGCAGGAGGAGATCTTCGGGCCGTTGTTGCCGATCCTGCCGGTGAACTCCACGCGCGAGGCCATCGACTTCGTGAACGCTCGCTCGCACCCGCTCGCGCTGTACGTGTTCAGCGAGAAGAACTCGGTGATCGACGACGTCCTCGCGCGAACCACCGCCGGTGGAGTGACCGTGAACGGAACGATCATGCACCTCACGAGCCCGCACCTTCCCTTCGGCGGTGTGGGTGATAGCGGCATGGGTGGTTACCACGGCAAGGCGGGTGTGCGCCTCTTCCAGCACCTGAAGCCGGTCCTACGCCGCAGCACCAAGGTCGACCCGAGCCTCGCCTACCCCCCGTACACCGAGCGCAAGGCCAAGATCTTCCGCAAGGTGCTCTGATGGAGGTCTTCGCCGCGATCCTCACGATCCTGCTGGCGGTGATGTGCGCCGCTTCGGCGGTGGCCGACTTCACGATGGCCACGGCGGTGGTGGAAGCCGTCGACCGCCTCGGACTGTCGCGTCAGATCATCCCGCTTTGCGGCATCAGCAAGGCGTGCGGCGCCGTCGGGTTGTTGATCGGCTTCGGCAACGATTCGTTGCGGCTCTTCGCTGCCGCCGCCACGACCGCGTACTTCGTGTGCGCGGTGGCGGTCCACGCGCGTCGCCGTGACACCCCCGCCAACACCGCACCGGCCGCGGTGTTCCTGGCCGTCGCGACGGTCACGCTCGTCGCGACGATCGTCGTGGTGTGATCAGGCGGGCGGAATCGGAGTGGTTCCGCCGCTCATGATGTAGTCGATCCACCATCGCGGCGCGTTGTCGAGCAGGTTGCCGAGATGCGAGTAGTCGTGCCAGCGAACGATCCTGCCGTCGCGCATCTCCATCACCGAACAGAACGGGTGGGCGATCACCTCGCCGGTGTGGAAGTGCCATTCCTCCACGTGTTCGGTGATCACCAGATCGCCTTCGGCCAGCACGGCGCCGGGTCGGTGCACCATCTTGGCGGTGGGTCCGAGTCCGAGCCTCAATCGGTCGGCGATGGCGCGAGGCCCGACGGCCGGCGGCACCGCACCGATGTCGGTGTATTCGGCGTCATCGGCGAACTGCGCGGCGAGAGCGTCCCAGTTCTTGGCGTACATGTGCTCCCAATGACGTTCGGCGATGGCGCGGTTCTCCAGGGTCCCCATGCGGGAGACCCTAGAGGACGCGACCTTCTCGTCAGACCAGCCGGCGGCGACGCGAGTAGCCGACGATCGAGCCCAGCACGACGAGCCACAGAGCGGCCACCGCGGAACCGCTCCATGGATCGGTTCCGGTGGTGGGAAGGACCGTAGCCGTGGCAGGAGCGATCTTCAGTCCGAGAGAGGCCTGCACCGAGGGGCTGGCCACCACGAGCGTGTGGTTGCCGTCTCCCACCGTGGTGGGCAGCGGAGCCTGCGCCTTCACGGTTCCGTCGGCGTTCACCGTGTACGTGCCGAGCAAGGTGGGAGTCGACATCAGCACGAACTCGACGTTCTCGTTCGGGGTGAGGCCGAACGCGGCCACACCAACCTCGCCGTTGCCCAACACCTCAATCACCGCACCAGGCTCGCTACCGCTTCCTCGGAGATCCCGAGTTCGCCGCGGCAGCCGCCGACCCGGATCAGGTTCGCGAGGTCGCCCACGCGGCGTTCGTCACGGGGCTCGACCTGATTTTCGACGAGTGCGAACGACGCGCGGTCCGATCCTGACGACGCGACGTTTCAATGGGGATGGCGCGCCCGGGCCGCGGTGATCTCGGCCTCGGCCGCCCGGCAACCTTCCCAACCCCGAACCGTGGTCTCCTTGTTCGGTTCGATCAGTTTGTAGACCTCGAAGAAGTTGCCGACCTCGGCCAACAGGTGCTCGGGCAGATCGGCGATGTCGGTGTACGACTCGAAGCGGGGATCGTGCGCCGGCACGCACAGCACCTTGGCATCACCACCGGCCTCGTCCTCCATCCAGAACACCGCCACCGGGCGCACCCACACGTGACAGCCGGGGAACGTGGGTTGGCTCAGCCACACCAACGCGTCCAACGGGTCGCCGTCCTCGCCGAGGGTGTTCGGGAAGAAGCCGTAGTCGAGTGGGTACTGCGTCGCGGTGAACAACGTTCGGTCCAGCCAGATGGCGCCGGTCTCGTGATCCATCTCGTACTTGTTGCGCGATCCCTGGGGGATCTCCACGATCATCTCGACGTCCATGACGCCGAGGCTACGGGGTCAGCCCAGAGCCTTCACGAGCGCGTCGAGGGTCGCTTCCATGTTGCGACGATTGTGAGCCGCACGATCCTTCACGCCACTCACCACGTTCCCCAACCACGAGGCCACCTTGCCGCGGTGGTCGATCCATTCGTGGCGCACTTCGGTGCCGTCCTCGACGGGACGTACCTCCCACACCCAGTCGCACCAATTCTTCGGCCCCACCATGAGACCGAACGAGATGCGTCGACCGGGCTCGAAAGCGTTGACCTCGACCACGGTGCTCCACGACCGCTTCCCGTTCGAGTTGCGTCCCTTGAAACGTGCACCGACCGCCGGGCCCGTGGCACCCTTCACCCACTCGCCACCTTGGTTCTCCGGCGACCACTCGCCCATGCGCGCCAGATCGCTCACCATCGAGAACACTCGCGACGAGTCGGCCGACACCGTGCGGGTCACAACCACCGGGGTAGCGCTCATCAGGCCGGCCCCGAGAACGCGCCCTCGTGGCTTCGACCGGAGAGCACGTACGGCTCTCCCTCGTGGCGGGCGATCTCGAAACGCCCCACCACGCCCCAGTGAACCTCGTCGGGACCATCGGCCAGTCGAAGGGTGCGCTGCGACGCGTACATCGCCGACAACGGCGTCCACTGCGACACGCCCGTGGCTCCGTGCATCTGGATGGCCTCGTCGATGATGCCGCACACGATCTTGGGCACCGTCGCCTTCACCGCGCTCACCCACACTCGCGCCTCGGCATTGCCCATGGTGTCCATGGCCTTGGCCGCGCGCAACACGAGCAGACGGCACATCTCGATGTCGATACGAGCCTGGGCGATCACCTCGGGGTTCTTGCCCAAGCGGGCGAGCGGCTTGCCGAACGCCTCGCGGCTGAGTCCGCGCTTGATCATCATCTCGAGCGCCCGTTCGGCCGCGCCGATCGAACGCATGCAGTGATGGATGCGACCCGGTCCGAGACGCATCTGCGAGATCTCGAATCCGCGACCCTCGCCGAGCAACATGTTCTCTTTCGGCACGCGCACGTTCTCGAAGCGCAGATGCATGTGTCCGTGCGGCGCATCGTCGTTGCCGAACACGTGCATGCCCTCCATGATTCGCACACCGGGCGTGTCGGCCGGCACGAGAATCTGCGAGTGCCGGCGATGCGGCGGCCCGTCGGGGCTGGTGAGCAACATGCAGATGTAGATCTTGCAGCGCGGGTCGCCGGCGCCCGAGATGTAGTACTTGTCGCCGTTGATCAACCATTCGTCGCCGTCCAGTTCGGCCCGGCACTCGAGATTCTTCGCGTCGCTCGACGCGACGTCGGGTTCGGTCATCACGTACGCCGAACGAATCTCACCGTTCAGGAGCGGCTTCAGCCACTTCTCCTTCTGCTCGGTGGTTCCGACGCGCTCCAGCACTTCCATGTTGCCGGTGTCGGGAGCGCTGCAGTTCATCGATTCGCTCGCGAGTGGGCTCTTACCGAGTTCGGCGGCGATGTAGGCGTAATCGAGGTTCGACAAACCCTCGCCGGTGTGCGCGTCGGGAAGGAAGAAGTTCCACAGTCCGCGCTCCTTGGCCTTGGCCTTCAGGCCCTCCAGGATCTCCAACTGACCGTCGCCGTATCCCCAGTGGTCGGCTCGACCGATGCCGCGCTGGTGGTACTCGGGGGTGACCGGGTCGACCTCTTCGGTGATGAACTTCACCACGGCCTCGTACAGCGGCTTCACCTTGTCGGACATGGCGAGATTCAGTGCGTCGTCGGTGGAGATTCCTGAGTGCATCCCTGGCTTCGGCATGGGGCAAACCTACTTCCCCACCACCTTCCGACTCGCAGTCGGTACCCTCGTTCGCCGCCCGACGAACTCCGTCGCGGGCCCGGGAGACCATCGTGCGCAGCGACATCAGAGAACTGGGGCGCAACGGTCGGTTCCGTCGTCTGGTGGCGGCACGAATCGTTTCGAACTTCGGCAACGGCCTCACCCCGATCGCCCTCGCCTTCGGGGTCCTCGAACTCGACGGGGCCGACGCTGGTTCGCTGAGTCTCGTCACCACGGCCCAGATGGTTCCGCTCGTGCTGTTCTTGTTGCTCGGCGGGGTGGTGGCCGACCGTTTCGGACGATCGCCGATGGTCGGCATCACCGACATGGTCGCCAGCGCTCTCTTCGTCCTGTCCGGGTTGTCGTTCGTGTTCGACTTCGCCTCGGTGCCCCTGCTGTGCGTCAACGGCTTCGTGATCGGCATCCTGAACGCCCTGTGGTACCCGGCTTTCGCCGGTCTCATGCCCGAGGTCGTGCCGACCGAACAACTGCAGTCGGCCAACTCGATCGTCGGCCTCGGCGCCAACCTGTCCTTCACGTTGGGTGCCAGTGCGGCCGGCGTGATGGTGTCGACGGTGGGTCCGGGTTGGGCGATCATCGTCGATGCGATCACGTTCTTCGTGGCCGGTCTCCTCGTGTTCGGGCTACGCCTGCCGGAGGCGCCTCCGATCGTCGACGGAGCGGCGAGCGACGCGAGAAGGGAAACCGTCGTCACCCAATTGAAGGAGGGTTGGGTCGAGTTCTCATCGCGTCGTTGGATCGTGGTCGTGGTGTTCTCGTTCAGCTTCTACGTGATGGCGTGGGAGGGATTCCTCGGTGTGCTCGCTCCGGTGCAGAGCAAGGATGCAATGGGCGGGGCCGGCGACATGAGCGTGATGATGCTCGGCTTCGGTGTCGGCGCGATCATCGGCACCCTCGTCGCACTGCGTATTCGCCCCAAACATCCTCTTCGTCTGGCGGTCATGGTGATGCCGACGCTCGCGCTGTGGATGTTCGCTCTCGCGGTTCCCATGCCGCTCTGGATGATCTTCGTGACCGCGGTTCTCACCGGCATCGAGTTCGATCTCTTCTACGCACTCTGGATCACCAGCCTGCAGACCCACGTTCCCGACGAGGCGTTGTCGCGGGTGGGTAGCTACGACGCGTTCGGATCCACGCTGTTCGCACCCCTCGGATTGTTCCTGGCCGGTCCTCTCGCCCACTGGGTCGGAGTTCGCCCCACCATGATCGGAGCCGGTGTGATCGTGATCGTCGTCAGCCTGGTGGCGTTGTCGTCGAAGTCCGTTCGTTCGTTGGAGAGCGTCGCCCCCCGACCCGTCTGAACACTCGGGTCGTCCGGGCGTCAGAGACGAGCGAGCAATTCGGCCAACGGTTCGCGGAAGTCCCGCGTCGGCACGTAGCCGGCGTCTCGCCAGGCCTTGTTGTCGAGGACGCTGTTGGCCGGGCGTTTGGCGGGTCGTGGAGGATCGAGTTCGGCGGTCGTGATCGGGTGCACCATGGCCGGGTCGAGTCCCATCAGACGCACGATCTCGCGCACGAACTCGTACCAACTCACCGCACCCTGGTTGGTGAGGTGGAACAGGCCGGCACGCCGATCGACGGCGAGGCGGTGCAGAGCCGGTGCGAGGTCCGAACAAAAGGTGGGATGACCCACCTGGTCGTTCACGAACGACAGCGAGTCGCGTTCGCGCGCCAACTTGAACACGGTCTTCACCATGTTGCCGCCGAACTCGCCGCACACCCACGAGGTGCGAGCCACCGCGGCTCCGCCGAGTGCCATCGCTTCGCGCTCGCCGGCCAACTTCGACGAGCCGTACACGCTCTGCGGATTCGGCACATCGGTCTCCACGTAGGCCGACGACTTGGACCCGTCGAACACGTAGTCGGTGCTCACGTGCACCAGGTGCGCACCCGTCGCGTCGCAGGCTTCGGCCACCCACCGCACCGCGGTGCCGTTCACGAGCAGAGCCTTGTCGGGGTCGCCCTCGCACGCGTCCACCGCCGTCCATGCCGCGCAGTTGATCACGGCCTCCACGCGTGCCTCGGCGACCGCCTCGTGCACCGCGTCGCGGTTCGTGATGTCGACGGTGTCGATGTCGATGCCCACCGGCTCGTCACCCGCGGCGACGATCGTCTTCATCAGGTCGGTGCCGAGTTGACCCCGGTGCCCGGTCACGAGGATGCGCACGCGTCGACCCCTACAGCCCCGCGCGGGCCTTGAGCGGTTCCCACCAGGCGCGATTGTCGCGATACCAGTGCACCGTCTCGGCCAGCGACTCCTCGAACGATCTCGACATCTTCCAGCCGAGCGCGCTGATCTTGTCGATCGTCACCGAGTAGCGGCGATCGTGTCCGAGGCGATCGGCCACCGGTGTGATGAAACTCTCGTCGCGCCCGCACAATTCGAGCAGGCGGTAGGTGATCTCGCGATTGGTGATCTCGTTGTGGGCGCCGATGTTGTACACCTCGCCGATGGTTCCCCTCTCGAGCACCAGATGTGCGGCCCGGTTGTGGTCCTCCACGTGGATCCAGTCGCGCACGTTGCCACCGTCGCCGTAGAGCGGAACCTTCTTGCCGTCGAGCAGGTTGGTGGTGAACAGCGGAATCAGCTTCTCCGGGAACTGGTACGGGCCGAAGTTGTTGGAGCAGCGGGTCACCACGACCGGCAGTCCGTAGGTGGTGACGTACGACAGCGCGATGAGATCACTGGATGCCTTCGACGCCGAGTACGGCGACCGTGGTCCGAGCCGGTCGGTCTCGGTGAACGAACCCACCTCGATCGAGCCGTACACCTCGTCGGTGCTGATGTGCAGGAATCGTTCGACGCCCACCTGGCGCGCCACGTCGCACATCACGTTGGTGCCGAACGAGTTGGTGCGCACGAAGGCATAGGGGTCGACGATGCTGCGGTCGACGTGGCTCTCGGCGGCGAAGTGCACGACCTGCTGGTGTCCTTTCATCGCCTCCAGCACGGAGTCGGCGTCGCAGATGTCGCCCTGCACGAAACGACAACGACGGTCGTCCACCACGTCGCGGATGCTCTCCATGTTGCCGGCGTAGGTGAGCTTGTCGAAGATCGTGACCTCGTGGTCGCTGTTGCCGAGCAACCAGCGCACGTAGTTGGATCCGATGAATCCGGCGGCGCCGGTGACGAACAACTTCATGTCGACCTTTCGGGATCAGGTGCGCATCGGCCAGTACGGCCGGCGGTTGGCGGGGACGTCGGCCCGCAGCGGATTGGTTGCGTCGCGATTCGACAGGATCGGGTCGGTGACTCCCCAGTCGCCGCCGATCACCGGGTCGTTCCACGCCACGCCGAGCTCGTCGGCCGGGTTGTAGTAGCCGTCGACGAGGTAGGTCATCACCACGTCGGTGAGTGCCGCGAAGCCGTGCGCCACGCCCGGCGGGATGTAGACGCCCTTGTGATTCTCACCGGAGAGGTCGAGCATCTGGGTGGCACCATCGGTGGGTCCTCCCTCGCGGAGATCGTGCAGCACCACGCGAATGTGGCCGACCGGCGTGTACCAGTAGTCCGATTGGTGCATGTGGTAGTGCAGTCCGACGACCGCACCCTTCTGCTTGTTCGATCGGTTGCCCTGGATCATCTCTCGACCGTTGGGAAACCACTCGCGTCGATACGTCTCGATGAAGAGGCCGCGTTGATCGCCGTGGATGGTGGGTTCGACGATCCACACGCCGTCGATGAGGTCGCTCTTGGTCACGTTGGGCATGGTCACTCCACGTCGATCTGGCAGTGGTCGCCCACCATCAGGCGCACGGCGTGCGGCCGGCGACGGGTTCGGGTCACTTCGGCTTCCTTGCCGATCAGGCTGTCCCCGAGGCGCGGAATGTCGAGCACACGACTGCGCTCCATGATCACCGAGTGCTCCACCTCGCTGTTCAGGATCTCGCAGCCGTCGCCGATGGCCGTGTAGGGGCCGATGAAACTGTCGGTGACGGTGGCGCCCTTGCCGATGATCAGGGGTCCACGCAACGTGCTGTTGCGGATCACGGCGCCTTCCTCCACCACCACGCGGCCGTCGAGCGACGACTTCTCGTCGACATCGCCGTCGACACGCGATTCGAGAACCTCCAGCAGCAACCGATTGGCTTCGAGCAACGGCGTGAGCTTGCCGGTGTCGATCCACCAGCCGGTGAGCAGTTCGCAACGGACGCGCTGACCCTGATCCACCAACCACTGGATGGCGTCGGTGATCTCGAGTTCGCCGCGGGGCGACGGGGCGATGGCGCGCACCGCCTGATTGATGGTCTTGTCGAACAGGTACACGCCGACGAGCGCGAGGTCGGTGGGCGGGTCGGCCGGCTTCTCCACCAGTCGCACCACGTTGCCCGACTCGTCGAGTTCGGCGATGCCGAAGCGATGCGGATCGGGCACCTGCTTCAGCAGGATCTGCGCCGACGGCGGTTCGGCCGACGCGCGGGCGTTCTCGAAGGCGCGCACGAAGGCGGCGAGATCCTGTTCGAGCAGGTTGTCGCCGAGGAACATCACGAAATCGTCCTCACCCAGGAAGTGGCTGGCGATCAGCACGCAGTGCGCGAGACCGAGGGGCTGATCCTGCGGAATGAACGTGATGCGAGCACCCCACTGTCCGCCGTCGCCGAGAGCGGCCATCACCTCGGCGCGGGTGTCGCCCACGATCACACCGATCTCGGTGATACCGGCCGCCACCATGGCCTCGATTCCGTAGAAGAGGATCGGCTTGTTGGCCACCGGCACCAGTTGCTTGGCGCTGGTGTGGGTGATCGGCCGCAGGCGGGTTCCGGCGCCGCCGGCGAGGATCAGGGCTTTCATGGTTCTCCAGGTGGGACGAGTGCCCCGCCATTCTGCCAGTTCGACTCAGCCGTTGGGTGAAGGCGGTTCGCCCAGGCCGGCGAAATAGGCGAGCACGGCCGGTGCGTCGGCCCCCAGCACCAGCACGTCCTTGTCGCCCATCATCTCGGGAACCACCGGCAGGCTGTAGCGCGCCACTCCGCCCGACACGAGCGATCGCAGGTAATCGGCCGACTTCACCAGGTTGGTGCCCGGATCCACTTTCACCGAGGCCACGGCGGCGTCGATCAGTTGCGAGGTGCGCATGGGATTGGCGGTGGTCTCGGCGACCGCCTTGGCGATGGCCGCCTGCAGGAACTCTTGTTGGCGAACCACCCGTCCCAGATCGGCTCGACCATCCACCACCCATGCTCCGTCGCGGAAGGTCTCGAAGTACCGACTGCGCGCGTAGGCGAGCGACTGCAAAGCGTCGAGCGTGAAGCAGCCGGGTTCGGGCACGTACAACCCCGTGTGCACGTCGCGGGTCGGATACTCGAAGCACACGTCCACGCCGCCCAGCGCACCGACGATGTTCTTGAACGAGGTGAAGTCGACCTCGATGTAGTGGTTGATGGGCACACCGAGACTGGTCTGCACCGTGTTCACCAACACGTCGGCACCGTGCGAATACGCGGTGTTGATGCGATCGTTGCCGAAACCGGGTACGTCGACCCATAGATCGCGCGGGATCGACATGATCGAGGCCGTTCCTCGCTCGTTGTCGACGTGCAGGATCATGACCGTGTCGCTGCGCCGTCCTCCGGTTTCGTCGGTGTCGCCGATTCCGCCGTAGTCGGGACTGTTCGGGTCGGCTCCCTCGCGTGTGTCGCTCCCGACCAACAGGTAGTTCGCGAACGGGCCACCGGAATCCGCGAGTACCCCGTCGAGTTCACCCACCCGCTCCACGTTGGCTTCCTGTTGCCGCGTCGCGACGAACAATCCGACCGCGGTCAGGATCGCGAAGACTCCGGCCACCGACAGTACGTTGACTCCGGGCATGATCCGACGGCGACGACGACGCGATGCGACCGCATCGTGTCCTGCGCCGGCGACCATGCAACGAAACTATTCGGCTGGTCGGGCCCGGGGTCGTCATTGCCGACGGACTTCGTCCACCTTGCCGTCGTCGATCAACGCACGTGCACCACGTCGCCGGCGGCGAAGCGTCGTGTCACTCCGCACGAATCGAGCACCACCAGTCGTCCGTCGGATTCCACGTCGAGCGATC
>Ga0172376_10006626_pt1 | contig 12537 bp, 12 predicted proteins | sample Lak35m_FD_121114 | JGI IMG/M metagenome (GOLD analysis project Ga0172376, IMG submission 121114) | Freshwater microbial communities from Kabuno Bay, South-Kivu, Congo - kab_092012_35m | ecosystem: Environmental > Aquatic > Freshwater > Lake | place: Democratic Republic of the Congo: South-Kivu...
ATTATTCATTAAGAATTATTAAAGCTGCATTAGTAAGAATCGCCGGAGTTGAATTAGCGTCGGATTCATTTTATTTCATTTCTCCTTTTTCTGTCGATGTGCCTGAGAATTTAAAAATAGGCGAAGGAGTGTTTTTTAACAGAAATGTATATGTGGAGGGCGTCGGACCTGTTAAAATAGGTCGTCACTGTCAGTTCGGCCCTAATGTTGTTATCTCTACTACTAACCATGATATATTCAACAATATGAATGAGGTTACGGGGTCAGTTATTATTAATGATAATGTGTGGGTCGGAGCAAATGTTGTTTTGCTTCAAAATATATCCCTTGGGCCAAATCTTATTGTTGGCGCTGGTTCTGTGGTTACTAAATCTTTCGATAATTGCATTATTGCAGGAAACCCTGCAAAGCCAATTAAATATTTGAAATAATGAGGGTTGGCTTTTTTTATCAAAACATTAAAAAGGGTGGTTTAGATACTTTTCTGATTCAGCTCCTGCAGCACTGGACGAAGTCCGATGAACTGGTTCTTTTTTGCAATGCTTCACATCCTGGTATTGATATTCTGCATCAGAAGTTGTCCGGAATAGTTGATATAAAGGTCTATTATATTTTGGTTTCGCATGATTTCGATTTAAGATATGGATATCTCCCTTCAATCATAAAACGTATTTATAATAGAATATTCTGGCTATTCGGTATATTTATCCAGATAAATGCTATCAAGCCTATATTAAGACGAGCAAAACTTGATCGACTGTTGGTTATTAATGGAGGATATCCTGCTGGAGATGCCTGTTTGGCATCTACAGTTGCCTGGAGTACACTTTATCCTGACCGCCCCGCATGGCTTAACTTTCATAATTTTGCCGGTCCATTATCAAAGATAAAACTATATAGAAAAAGAGACGAATTAATTGATTATATGGTCTCTCGTTCTGTCAAAGGAGTTGTTTCAGTATCCCGATCATGTATGCAGAGTATTGCGATGAGGCCGGCATTTAAAGAAGTAGAAACAAAATTCATATACAATGGCCTTAATGCGATTAACGTAAAACGTAAATCATCATTACGCCATGAACTCTCTATTGGTGAGGATGTATCTTTAATAATGATGCTTGCAGTTTATGAGCCTCGGAAAGGGCATGAATTTATTATGAGGGTTATGTCACTGGTGATTAATGAGATCCCTGATGCACATCTGCTGATATGTGGAGATGGAACTGACGAGGAGATTCGAACTGTAGAGATATTGCAAAAAAAATCACCAGTCTCAAAGCATATTCATCTTCAGAAGCATCGCTCAGATACTGAAAATCTTTTCGCTCAAATTGATTTATTGGTCGCCCCTTCACAGGCTTATGAATCTTTTGGATATATGGCTGTTGAGGCTATGAGTTGCAGTATTCCTGTAGTGGTCACCAACGTTGGTGGTTTGCCGGAAGTAGTTGAGGATGGCGTATGTGGATTTGTTGTCGATCATGATGATGAAGATGAATTCGCGAGGAGAATTATTATGCTTCTTAAAGACAAAGATCTTCGCAAGAGTATGGGAAATCAGGGGCGTCGTCGATATGAAACCTGTTTTACTGCTAAGAAAATGGTTTCTCAATATGAAACATTAGTCAGAGGGTAGAGTAGTGCAGTGCAGATAATTCAGGTTCCTGCCTCGTGTTAATATTTGTGAAGCAGTAGTAGGTTTTATTGTTGTTATAAAAAATAATTGAGTTATGAATGCTTTTGAAATATTTAAGGATAAAAAAGTAATTGTCACTGGACATACAGGCTTTAAAGGTACATGGCTGAGTTTATGGTTAACGCATTTAGGTGCCGAAGTATTCGGTGTTTCCATCAATATTCCAACGAACCCATCGCATTTTATATCAGCTGAGCTTGATAAAAAAATCAACGATTACAGAGCGGACATTCGAGATGCAGAGAAGCTTAAGGAACTTTTCAGGAAAATTCAGCCGGATTTTGTCTTTCATATGGCGGCGCAACCGTTAGTACGTCGTTCATACGAAAATCCTCTTGAAACATGGCAGACCAACACCATTGGTACTGTCAACATGTTAGATGCCCTCCGGGAGTTGCGTAATCCCTGTACGGCAATTGTAATCACCAGTGACAAGTGTTACGATAATGTCGAGTGGGTGTGGGGTTACAGGGAAACGGATGCACTTGGGGGTCCCGATCCGTACAGCGCCTCAAAAGGTGCCGCTGAACTTGCTATTCGTTCTTATGTACGGTCATATTTTCCGGCAGATGGTCCCATACGAATTGGGATAGGAAGAGCTGGTAATGTAATAGGCGGCGGGGATTGGGCTGAAGACAGAATTGTTCCGGACTGTATCTGTTCATGGTCGAAGGGAGAAACAGTTTCATTGCGCAATCCTAATGCTACTCGACCATGGCAGCATGTTCTTGAACCGTTAAGTGGGTATCTCTCTCTTGCAACTGCCTTGTATGCAGGCCCGGAGCTTCATGGACAGGCATTTAATTTCGGACCGCCAGCTCAGCAAAACCATTTGGTTGGCGAGTTGGTAACGGAGATGGCGAAGCATTGGAATCAGGTTCGATGGAAAGATGTGTCCGGTTCTCACGGCGGTCCTCATGAATCAGCATTGCTTAAACTAAATTGTGATAAAGCATTACATTACCTGGGATGGCGTGCTGCATGGGATTTTAAGACCACAGTTCAACATACCGTGCTATGGTATCGGAGCTATTATGAAAATCCTGAAAAATCGATCGAGGCCATATCGTTGAAAGATATTCACCGATATGTTGATTCGGCTAAAACACAAGGAGTGTTATGGGCGAAGTAAGTGTCGGCAGTATAGTCGTTACTCCATTAAAACAAATTACTGTTGAGGGGGGAAACGTTCTTCATGCGATGAAGAGTTCGGATGCCGGGTATAATGGTTTTGGCGAGGCATATTTTTCGATGATTGAATACGGGGCATTGAAGGCATGGAAGCGACATATGCGGATGACCTTGAATCTTGTTGTTCCGTTTGGCTCGGTAAAAATGGTTTTTATTGATGAATCCGGAGGTATGCGCACAGAAATCATAGGCGTGGATAGATATGTTCGCCTGACAGTTCCTCCTGGTGTGTGGTTTGGCTTCAAGGGAGAAGCTCAGCCGTTCAGCTTGTTAATGAACATTGCAGATCTGCCCCATGATCCGGATGAGGTTGAAAGGAAGAGTGAAAGTTATTTTGGAGCAAACTTGATATGAAATCAATGAAGGTAGTCATACTTGCTGGTGGTTTCGGAACCCGTCTTTCTGAATATACAGAGACAATACCCAAGCCAATGGTCCCTATAGGTGGAAAGCCTGTATTATGGCACATTATGAAAAGCTACGCCTCTTATGGGTACAAGGATTTTATTATTGCATTAGGATACAAGGCTGAAGTAATAAAGGAGTACTTCCTGAATTACCGTGCTCTGAATGCTGATTTCACAATCAATCTCAATACCGGTGAGTTGGCCTCACATTATATCGATGATGTTGAGTGGAATGTGACGTTGGTGGATACTGGTCTGCATTCAATGACAGGGGGGCGTATCAAACGTCTCAAACCATACATCGGTGATGATCCATTTCTTCTGACCTATGGTGATGGAGTCTCAGATGTCAACATTGAGAATCTGGTCAACTTTCACAGGGAACACGGGAAAATGGTAACTGTTACTTCTGTTCGCCCTGCAGCGAGATTTGGTGAGCTTGAAATTGAACATAATCGAGTTGTCAGTTTCAAGGAGAAGCCGCAATTGCATGAAGGCTGGATAAATGGCGGGTATTTTGTTATGGAACCGGCATTTTTGGACCTTATTAAAGGAGACGACGTTATGCTTGAACGTGAACCCCTTGAGGCAGTGGTCAATCAAAATCAATTGATGGCATTTTGTCATGACGGGTTCTGGCATTGTATGGATACAAAACGGGATCATGAACTGCTTGAAAGAATGTGGGAGTCGGGTAATCGTATCTGGTCGAGAGATTGATGAGAGTACTTATAACCGGGGGGCTCGGATATTTAGGTGCCCGATTGGCAGATTACCTTTTACAGCAAGGGCATGAAGTTGCGATCGGTTCAAGAAATAAAATAAAGGAAATCAGATTTCCACTGAAAGAGGCCATTCCGGTCTGCATGGATTGGAATGACATCTCTTCACTTCAATCGGCGACGAAAGGAAGAGATATTGTTGTTCATTTGGCCGGAATTAATGCCCAAGACTCTTATTTAAATCCGGTTGCGGCTCTTTATGCAAACGGCGTTTTATCTGCTGAAATGCTCAGTGCATCTATTAAACAGGGCGTAACACGTTTTATATACATATCTACTGTTCATGTATATAAAAGCCCGTTAATCGGGGATTTTGATGAACATTCTCCCGCACGGAATCTTCATCCTTATGCCACAAGCAAGCTTGCTGGCGAAAATGCTGTGCTGTTTGCAAATCAGATGAAGATGATAGAAGGGGTTGTTCTTCGCCTGGCTAACGGCTCCGGTTACCCGTTGTTTCCTGATACTGATTGCTGGCATCTGGTTGTCAACGACCTTTGTCGTCAGGCTGTTGAAAAAAAAGAGTTGATCGTCCACTCCGATGCTTCAGTTGAGAGGGACTTTATTGCACTATCCAATGTTTGTTTGGGTATTGAGCATTTCATGAAGATATCTAAAGATTTTATTGATAATGAGTCGTTTAATCTCGGCAGTGGCGAGTCGAAATCACTTCAGTGTATTGCTGGAATAGTAGCTGAACAATGCCATGAATTAACGAGTTACCGTCCGAAGATTTATTTTAATAAAAAAGATAGTGCCGACTCCAGTAAAGATACTCTGAATATAAGTATCGATAAAGCCCGGAAAACAGGCTTAAATTTGAAAAATAACATTGTTGACGAAATTAATAAGACATTGCGTTATTGTGTTGATAATTTTTGCTGATAGAGTATGAGTGTACCATTCTTTTCTGTAATTATTCCCTGTTACAACAGGGCCGATAAGTTGCCTAATTGTCTTGACAGTGTTTTATCTCAAACCTTCAGTGATTATGAGATAATTATTGTTGATAACGGTTCGACTGATAAAACAGGTGAATTAATTAACAATAAGTACAAGAGGGCAACGATTAAATATTATTGGCAGGAAGGCTCCGGCAGTCCTGCTAATCCGAGAAATAATGGTATAAAACATGCACAAGGGATATGGGTTTCATTTTTGGACTCTGACGATCTGTGGTATCCGGAAAAACTTAAACTTGTGTACGAACATATCATAGCCCATTCAAATATAGATCTTGTATGTCACAATGAATTGCTCTCTGATAGTTTAAAGAAAACATCACATGTGTTATGGCATACTCGAAAAGCAAATAATATGTACCAAAGTATGCTTCTTGAGGGAAATTGCCTGTCACCAACCGCAACCACAGTCAGGAAATCATTTTTAATAGATAATAACCTCTTTTTTAATGAATCAGTGGATTATGCTATTGTAGAGGATTATGATTTATGGCTGCGTATAGCTAATAAAGGAGCCGTTATTTCATTTATTGATGATGTTTTGGGTGAATATATTGTGGACGGAGGGAATATGATTGGGGATTGGGAAAGGTATCTCAGGAATTTAAAGCATCTTTATAAATCCCATGCATTTGAACATCAAACGTTTGAAGTCTCAAAAGATAAAATATTCAGCCAGTTGATGACCATTGCAGATTGGCAGAACTTGCACAGAGCTGTTGATGAGGGCCGAATAATTACGGCACTTAATTTGTTTTTTAAAATGCTTTTAAAACATCCTGTTACTTTTCCTCGAATGGTTGCGGACAAAATCACCAACAGGCAATCAAAGAGGCAGTAAAAGAGCATGTACTTGTTTGCGCATGCCCGTACGGCATTATGGTACGGGCTTCAGAAGCTTTCATTAAAGAAGGGACAAGTTATTCTTGTCCCTGATTACGTATGTGATGTTGTTCTTCATCCTGTTGAGGCTCTTGAAATAAGGGTAGTATTCTATCCGGTTGATGATTGTTTTAATCCGGATTGGCAACGTCTTGAATTGATACAGCAATCGGAAAGTGCTCATGCTTTGCTTATGGTTCATTATTTCGGACAGCCGCAAAACATAGGCATGTTTTCGGATTTTTGCCGTAGGTACGGCATGATGCTGATTGAGGACAATGCCCATGGATATGGGGGCAATCTCCATAACAAGCCACTTGGCAGTTACGGGCATCTCGGAATAAGTTCCCCGCGTAAACAATTGCACACGAACAGTGGTGGCATACTATATCTTTCCGGACAGGAGGTCGAGTGTCCACAGAGTGAATTTGAGGAATATCCGCTTACAGCATCGGACGAAAATCCGCTTAGACTATTGTTGCGCAGTCTTCCTGTGTTAAAACTGCTGTTCCGCAGACTGTTTTTGACGCAACCGGTATATTCTGATCCATCAACATTTCCTGAAGATCATATTGATCATTTTGCTGCTGATCCTGACTCAGTAGCTGCAATTATGGCTGAAGATTGGCCGCATCACGCGTCAAAGCGCAGAGAGGCATGGAAAGCATGGAGTGCTTTTGTTCTGCAGTATGGTCTTCTGCCGGTTTGGAAAGAACCACATCCCGAGTCATGCCCGTGGGCGCTTCCCGTATATGCAAAAAATCGTTCGGAGCGTCTGCGCTGGCTGGAATGGGGATGGAGAAATGGTCTAAGTGTTTTTCCCTGGCCCACATTGCCTGAAAGCATTCTACAGGATGATATTGTATCCAACAATCGGTGGCACCGATTGTTCTGTATTGGTCTTGACACTCTACCCGACAAAAAGTTAGTACACAATGCAAATACATTTTTTGCTGAAAAGCATGTGCATTAACATATAATTAATCGTCAAAAAGAAGATTTTGCAGAATATTAACATCTGTCCTTTCAGCTCTTTTGATAATGAATTGCAAATAAAGTGGCAGGAATTAGAGTCGAATGTTTCGTCCTGCTACGTATTTCAGCGGTGCATATGGCTCAGGCATTGGCAAAACAGTGTCGGTACAGCAAATGGTGTTGAGCCTTGCATAATCCTGATTGAAGACGGATCCGGATCTCTGGCTATATTACCATTTGGCAGGCAGCGGGTAAATGGAATAACATTACTTGTGTTTCTTGGTGGTGATCAAACGGATTATCATATGCCTCTTTATACCGATAAAGGAAAAGCTATCCTTAGTCAGCGTAATGTGTGGAATATGGTATTTAAGAAACTACCCCGGTTTGATGTTTTTCATGTAAACAAAATTCCGGACCATGTTATTGCTGCTGGTATTTTTCCATTTGAGAAAGGAGACGTTTCTGTTGTTAGTCATGCTTTTGTGGCTTCAATGCCATTAACCTGGGAAGCTTACCTGCAAAATGTTCCAAAACGGATTAAAGCTGACACAAATCGTCAAATTCGCAGACTCGAAGAAAAAGGCAGCCTGCAGTTCAGGATTATAGATATGCAGGATAAAGATGCTCAAGCGGTACTTGAGGCTTTCATTTCGCAAAAACGTCATCGCTATCAGTCCACAGGTTCATGGGATTTGCTTGCATCAAGTGCTGTACGCACTTTCTATACAACAATGCCCGCGGTTCTTGGATCGGAAGTTTACCTGCAATTAAGTGCTTTATTTCTGGGTAATGAGATAATTGCAACACATTGGGGAGCCTTTGATGAAAAACGATTTTATTTTCTTATGCCTACTTTTTTTTCAGAATATTCGCAATTTTCTCCAGGTAGATTGCTGTTAGAAAAGTTATTGGAGTGGTCAATTGAAAGAAAAATAGCTATATTTGATTTTACGGTTGGCGGAGAGGAATACAAAAAAATATGGTGTAATCGTGAGATGGTTTTATATGAAATATATTTGCCTGTGACAGTGAAAGGTTTGTTGTATATGAAAATATTGCATTTTAAAGAAGGCTTAAAAAAATATCCATATATAGTTGATAACGTTAGATTGATAAAAAATCGAATAGCCAAATTATCAGCAATATAAGTTTGAGAATATATTGAAATAATTTTTGTGATCAATTCTGAATTTACAGCGACCTATAAAAGAATTCGCAAACATGCGTTCTATAGTTTTTGCGGGTTGCCACTCGTGCGACAATATTTCAAACAATGGCAGGGCCCGGCAATTATTCTTTGTTTTCACAGGATATTGCCTGAAAAAGTTGTTGAGGCGAGTCAAGGGCCTGAAAGAGAATTAGCTCTTTCAGATAGAAGATTTACCGAGATTATCCGGTATCTGTCTGATAACTATCACCTGGTATCTCTCGACGGCCTTGTTGCTCATGTACAGAGCGGGCAAACTGACCCCGTTGTCTGTATTACCTTTGATGATGGATACATCGATAATTATCACTGTGCCCTGCCTGTACTTGAGCGATATGACGCTCCGGCGGCAATCTATATCACTACACGGTTTCCGCAAAAAGATGGATGGATGTGGTGGTATGAACTTTGGGAAAGGGTAATTACGCAGGAGAGGGTATCCGTCGATTATGATGGAGAGTTCAGAGCGTGGACATGTCTGTCTGATTCCATGAGGAAGGAGTGTTACTATGACCTTGTCGCTATGATCAGAGGTATCCCTCTTGAGCAGCAGCATGCTTTTATGAAGGCGCTTACCGGAAGCGAAATCCGAAAGGATTACTCGGAGTATTGCCTCGATTGGAGTGAAATAAGGGCTATAGATAAGCATGAATTGATTACAATCGGAGCGCATACACACTCTCATTCAAATCTCAATATCGAGACTGACGATGTGGTGCGGAAAGAAATCATGTCATCCAAACAGATTCTTGAAAAGGAGTTAGGGCACTCAATAGAACACTTTTCTTATCCTTTCGGTATTCGCAATAACAGGGTTGTTGAAATTGTAAAGGAGTGTGGCTTTAAGACTGCGGTTACTACCGGTTGTGGCAAGGTTGATAAAATGCGGTTAACAGAAATGCCTCGCTTTATAATATCAGAAGATAATTCGCCAAATATTCTTGCGGCAAGAATCGGTGGCATTTGTAATATGTTTGGCAAGCCATTTGGTCCATGAGGGTTTAACTTTATCGATAGTTATGGAATCTGTTGAATTATATATGTTCCTTCAGTAAGAATATATTTCCTGCATCATCGTAATCATAATCAAATTTTATGCAAAAAATTTTAATTACAGGCGGGTCCGGTTTTCTCGGGAGAAAATTGGCAATAAAATTAAAAGAGAATAATGAGGTTTTATTAGGTTCACGAAACAATGGACTTAACAGATTAGCTGAAAATATTACAGGGTGTCGTTCAGTGCCACTTGATATTACAAATATTGAATCTGTTCGTGATGTCATTAATTCATTTAAACCTGATGTGATAATTCACGCGGCTGCTACAAAATATGTTGATATTTCAGAAAAACAGCCTCTGGAATGTGTTGATATAAATGTTCTCGGTTCTGAAAATGTTGCAAGAGTTGCTATCGATCATAATGTGGGATTGGTTATTGGTGTGTCTACCGACAAAACCGCACCGCCTGTTGGAAATATATATGGATTATCAAAGGCAATAATGGAGAGGATGTACTGTGCTCTTGATAGTGCTTCTTCTACAAGATTTTCATGTGTAAGATTTGGCAATATTGCATGGTCTACCGGTTCAGTATTCCCGATATGGAAAAAGATGACTGAACAAAGTAAATGTATTCAATCAACCGGTCCGCACATGCGGCGATTCTTTTTTTCGGTAGATGATGCCGCAGATCTTGTAATCAGATCAATAAAAAATATAGATACTATCGGAGGAATGGTACTGTCCCAAAAAATGAAATCAGCTCAAATTGAAGATCTTCTTGACGTGTGGTGTGATAAATACAGTATTAAGTGGGAAAAGATTCCTGCCCGTCAGGGTGACAAAATTGATGAACATCTGATTGGAGAAAATGAGGACGTTCATACATGCGAAATACTTATTGATAATTTGCCGCATTTTCTTCTATCCTTCAATAGTACATTCAGTAACCATGTAGATGGTCCTTTTTCAAGCAAGGAGGCAGAACGTCTGACAAAACAGGAAATGCTGTCATTGATTTCTTCTGAACCAGAATATGTTTTATGACGAATAAATTAGTTTATGAATGAAAAAAATTAATCATGCTCTGATTATGGCGGCGGGAAGGGGTACCCGCATGCGCCCATTAACAGATATTATTCCAAAGGCAATGGCGCCGTATAGCGGCACAACACTTATAGCTGCCGGTATCGACAAAGTTAAAAAGTATATAAAGAACATTCATATAACAGTGGGCTATAAGGGCGCAATGCTTGCCAGCCACGTTATTGAACATGGCGTTTCATCGATATTTAATACAGAAGGGAAGGGGAATGCCTGGTGGTTATACAATACTCCGATGAAATATATTGATGAACCAATTGTTGTTCTTACCTGTGATAATGTTGTTGATATGGATTTCTGCCACTATTATGATGATTATTTGTTTAATGGGGCGCCTGCATGTATGGTAGTGCCGGTTAATCCGGTTGTAGGCCTGGAGGGCGATTATATTATTACAGATAGTGAGAGAAATGTTACGGAAATAACAAGGGATAAAACGTCTGATTTCTATTGTTCAGGGATTCAAATTCTTAATCCATTCAAAATAAATTCTCTTACAACCCCGAAAGAGAATTTTATTGATGTATGGCGTGATCTGATACAATGCCAACAATTGAAATCATCAGAAAAAATTCCAGAGCGCTGGTACGCAGTAGATAATCTGACTCAACTTGATGCTATAAATGCCGAGAATTGAATAGATATGTGAAGCTATTTACAGCTTAAAATATAAAGAATGAAAAGTGGATATTAAAATATCAGTTGCAATTCCTACTTATAATGAATCGTCAACAATAGAAGGATTACTTGATGCATTGCTGAATCAAACAGTTCCTCCTGATGAAATACTTGTTTCAGACGGTGGTTCGACAGATAAAACGGTAGAGATCATAAAAAAATATATGAACATTACCGACAAAATTAAATTGGTCGGTAGAACGGGCAAGTGCAGAGGAGCCGGGAGAAATACGGCAATCGGCGCTTCAAGAAATTCATATGTAGCCTTGATTGATGCTGGTATACTTCCGGATAAAGAGTGGCTTGAAAAATTAAGTGCACCTATTCTCGAGAATAGCGAATGCCAGGTTGTATATGGTATGGTTAAGCCGGTTATGACTGATTATTTCAGTTTGTCATTAGGCGCAGTCATGTTTGCGAAAAGTCCGGTGCAGGGTTATTTGACACCATCCGTAGCTTCAATGCTCCTGACAAAATCAATCTGGCTCCAAGCCGGGAAGTTTCCGGAAAGTCAGGATGGATCGTACGTTGTAGAAGATCTTGTGTTTTTAAATCGGATAAGTCGCTTAAACCCTGTGACTTCAAATGCAGTGTATGCTATTGTTAATTGGGAATTGGTCTCGAATTGCGGGGCTCTCATCAAGAGGTTTTCTTTGTATTCATGTGGAACGATAAGAGTTGGTATGGCTAACGTATGGCATCATGCGTTGATCAGAAATATTATGATAATTGTATTTCTGTTTGCTCTTGCATTTTTTACATCTCCATATTTGTATGTCTTGATATTATTATTTCATATTTCAAGAACTTATTCTTACTATGCGCCATTCAGGATGTTTTTGCCTTTGGGAATGGTAAAGAATGTATATTATTTCATATATATATCTTATGTTCTTGCCTTGATAGATATTGCTGCTGTGTATGGAGCTTTACAGTGGATCTTTCGTGATAAAATGGCCCGTGTATTAGTCTGAAATTTACAGGTGGCTTATCTGCATTTAATCACGCATTTAAAAAATACCCTTTATTATTGACAAACGTATTATATATAACATATGATGGTCTTTTAGATCCGCTTGGTTCCAGTCAGATACTTCCATATATAAAAAAAATATCATCCACGAATAAAGCATTTGTAGTTCTTAGTTTCGAAAAGAATGTTCGTTATCAACAAGGATATAAGTCGAAATCAGATGAGCTGCTATCTTATGGAATAAAATGGAAGCCGCTTCGTTTCACAACTGCTCTTGGGCCGATTGGAAAGTTTTGGGATTTGTTGAAAATGTATTTCTGGGCTTTTTTGCTTTTAAAAAAAGATTCAATACAGATCATTCATGCGCGAGGTCATACTGCAGCACAAGTCGGCTTGCTCATCAAACGGTTGTCAGGTATAAAACTGATATTTGATTTCCGTGGTTTATGGGTTGATGAGCGGGTAGATAAAGGCGGATGGAATCTTTCACATCCTCTGGGTCGCATGCAGTACAGGCATTTCAAAAAAACAGAGCAGAAGCTTTTGCAGAGTGCGGATCAGATCGTGGTTCTTACGCATGCGGTGGTCAATGAAGTTGTTCGCTTAGGTCTGATTTCTCCTGCCAGGATAACGGTCATTCCATGTTGTGCGGATTTTGACCATTTTACGCTTTCCACC
>Ga0172376_10006632_pt1 | contig 12529 bp, 16 predicted proteins | sample Lak35m_FD_121114 | JGI IMG/M metagenome (GOLD analysis project Ga0172376, IMG submission 121114) | Freshwater microbial communities from Kabuno Bay, South-Kivu, Congo - kab_092012_35m | ecosystem: Environmental > Aquatic > Freshwater > Lake | place: Democratic Republic of the Congo: South-Kivu...
AAAAATTGATTTGAATTTTTATTTATACTATTTTTTAAAAAACTAATTATAAGTATTTCTAGAATGACAATCACAATTAAATATCTATATTATGATAAAACATTTCAATTTAATTCATTTGAACAAATTTTAAATTATGATGAAGTTGTTCATATTAATTGTTATGGTAGTCAATTAAGCATATTACCTAAACTTCCTAATTCACTTCGAATGCTTTCTTGTTATTATAATCAATTAAGTGTATTACCTGAACTTCCTAATTCACTTCAATATTTATGGTGTTTTAATAATAAAATAAGTGTATTACCTGAACTTCCTAATTCACTTCAATATATTGATTGTAGGAATAATAAATTTATCAAAAAAATAAAACATAAATATTTAACTAAAATGATTTATTTATGAATTTGTGTCTTGTATGACTTGTAAAATACTATTTTTTAAAAAAACCTAATAATAAGTATTTCTAGAATGTCAATCATAATTAAATATCAAAATGATGATGAAGTTGATCATATTAATTGTTATAATAATCAATTAAATGTATTATATGAACTTTCTAATTCACTTACAATATTAGATTGTTCTTATAATGAATTGGTTAAATTACCTATATTAAATAAATCACTTACAGAATTTAATTGTGGAAATAATAACATAACTTTATTCTCTGAACTTCCAAAATCACTTAAAGAATTGATTATAAATAATATTAATTATGATAATTATTCGGATGAATATGTTTATGGAATTAATCATCCAATTAAAAAATTAAAGTACAAATATTTAGACAAAATGATTATATTTTAATCTAAAAATTGATTATAAATAATTTAATTATAATAATAAAAAAATAATGATAATATCTCGTCAATGAAAAAATCATCCAAGATAGAATTTGTTAGGGAAGATCATCATGCTTATATTTTTGAAAGAAAGTATAACAAATATTACACAGATGAAGAAGATCATGATTTTGAATATTATTTAGCAAAAGTTGAAAATAATCAAAATAAATGTATTAGTAAAATATCTTGTCCACATAATAATTTTCTAAGTATTAAAAATCTAAAATATGGATTAACATATTTGGAGTGTTCAAATAATCGTATTACTGAATTTTCATATCTTCCTAAAACATTAAAACATCTAAATTGTTCATATAATAAATTAAAAACACTGAATATATTTAATGATTCTCACATTAATTTAAAATATCTTGATTGTTCTCACAACAAAATAATAGAAATAAGTTATTTACCAAAAATACTTACTGAATTAGATATTTCATATAATAAAATTAGTGTAATTCCAGAATTAGGAAATGAACTTGTTAAATTTAATTGTGGATTTAATAAAATTAATAATATACAAGAAATTTTACCTCAAAATCTAAAAATTTTATATATAAATAACAATTATCTTGAACGTATATTTATCCATAAGAATATTCAATATCTTGATTGTTCTCATAATCACATATTAAATCTAGATATTGAAGAAAATAGTTATTCATTGAAATTTCTATATTGTCAATCAAATATGTTAAAAAAACTTGTTTTACCTGATTCAATAAAGTATCTAGAATGTCAAACCAATCAATTAGACATCATAAACAACTTTCCAAAGTATCTCCTTGAACTTGATTGTTCAGAAAATAATTTGTTGTATTTGCCTCAATTCCCATTGTATTTAACTAAAATAAATTGTTCATATAATTTATTAGACAAATTAAATCAAATACCAAATAATGTTAAATATCTAGATTGTAGAGGGAATTATTTAAATTTTCTACCACCAATTCCTAAAAATCTTCTAGAATCAAATAATATAAAATGTGGTCATAATGAATTTATTGACCCAAAAACACACAAATTTGAAGGATTTAGTGGCGTTAAAGAATTTAATCTTGAAGAATTTAAATCTTTTGTGATGTATTTCAAATTCAGATATAGTTATAATAAATTAAACATATTACCACAAATTCCTCAAGAACTCTATGAAAATCCAGAAAAAAAAATTACAATTAATTGTTCAATATATACTAATCCACATAAAAGAAAAAAACCAACTAGTATAATAAATAATATTATAGATTCTAACTTCTCTAGTTTATGTCAGTCTTGTTCTAAATGTAAGTCATTATATATCGATATTTTCCCATATTTCGAATTTATAAATATAAATAAAGAATTATGTCCCATTCAACATTTTTATTGTCTAAAATGTCGGTCTAAAACCAAGTGAAAAAAATTAATGTTTGATATATGTGAATATATTTAATTTATATTGTTCAAATTTCCTTATATTCAATTTATTTTTTTAATTATTTTGGATTTGTGTAATGATTTGGTTATATTTTTCCAGACGTTTAACGAGACCAGATGATTGTTTCCATATATATTCTGTTTTGAGTGCGGTTGATTTATCAATCATTGGAATTATTTTTTGATATTTCCAATCAGTTGATATTTTAGTAAATTTAGCTCCTCCTGATAATTCTTGATTATGTTGTTTTATACGTTTATCTAAATTATTGGTTATACCGATATATGTTTTTTTAACATTTTCAGAATATAATAAATAACAATACCACATTTATATTCATATATTAATATATTTTTTATATTTCATGATAAATAATTAACTAAAATAAATAATTTGCTAAATTACCACCAACATATCCCATAATAATAACAATCCATAATATTAATAGATGTTTTCCAACTGAATCATAATCATTTTCAATTTGTACAGTAGCATATATAATAAGTAAATGAGTCCATATAATAGAAACAATTAAACCATATATAGATGGTAATAAAATCATAATTGGTAAGAAACTCATTGTAAAAATAATTTTATATAATGTTGTTCTAAGACCAATTTGTTGAGATTCTGAAACATTATCACCTTTACCACGATTACTATAATATAGTCCTAAACCATCAGAAAAACTATCACTTAAGGCAAGACCAATAATACCACTAGCAAATATTTTTATACTAAGTTTATCTTTAGAAGAAACTTCAAAAAGACTGATTAATAAACCTAATGTTGTAATTGTTCCAGATATAATTCCAAAATAAAACCCCGGTGACCATTGGGATTTATGTTTTTTAGATATGTTATTATTCATTATTATTTATTCTAAGATAATAAATAATAAAGATAATTAAAAATAATTAAAAATAAATGAATTTTATTAGATATTTTTATTAGATATTTTTATTAGAAATTTTATTATAATATATCTAGAATTGATGTTAATAATAAAAAATTGATATAAAATAAATTAAATAATTAAAATATAGTTAAAATATAAAAAATGACTGAACTTTCAAAAACAAAAACATCTAAGAAAAAAAGTGAAGCACCCATTTTAGTAAAAGAAAGTCAAATTGAAATTGATAACAATCAATATGATTTTTTAAAAAATTATGATCCATCAAAAAATATATCACCACCATATATTTCAAAATATGAATTAACTACAATTATTGGAACACGTGCTTTGATGATTTCCAAAGGTGCCCCAGCTTTAATTGAAGTTCCAGAGGGTATAGATAATACAATTGAAATTGCGGAAATGGAAATTAATGCGGGTAAGTGTCCAATTATTATTGTTCGAGAATTATTTGATGGAAGAAAGGAATATTTTAAAATGAAAGATTTAATAATATTGGAATAGTAAATAAAAAATTGATTTATTTTTTTATATTTTTTATGTGATTGAAATGGATGATAATAAATCAATAAATTTGGTTAAAATAAATTTAGATGAACAAGATAAATTATATATAGAATATTTAACGACTAACAAACATGATATACATAATTTTATAAAAGGTATTAATAAATATGAACAAGAAGAGACATTTAGAGATAAATTTAATTATTATTTGTCATTACATGTTAAAGCTTATATCTTTTATCAAGATGATAAAAAGGTGCCAAATTTCTTTATGATTTGGAGAAAATATTTATTGAATGATTATAATATTATTCTGAAGTATTATAATCATTGTAAATATAAAATTGTGTGTTTTATAATTGACATAGTTAATCGTCAACCTCTAGAATATTTAACTAGTTTAAGTGATATATGGTTAGGATTAATTTTTATGTATGGTAATGAATTAGAAAATAATCAAAAGAAAATTATTTATGATTTTATTCTAGATAATTTTGAAAATTATTATTTTCAACTAGAATTACAACAATTTATTTTCAAAAGTTTTATTGAAAGACAGTTTTTAATAAATTATAAAAATAATACGTCAAATATAATTCATAAAAAAAATTTATCTGTAAGTTATTCAACAATACTTATGCTTCTTCTTGATATATGGAATGATAAAAAATGTTCTATTGATAATATATTTGAAAATTATCCAAATCATCCTGATTTTCATATTAAACAAATATCACATACAATCCCATCAATTGAAATTGATTTCCTATATCAATTAGAAGAAATCGGGATGTTTTCAATTTTCATGGGAAATAATGATTCAAATGATGATGATCATCTTTCTGAAAATAGTTCAGATTATCAAAATGATGAAAATTATCAAGCAAGTCCAATTAATAGTTCTGATTCAGATACTATGGAATATTGGATATCTGATAGTGAAAATAATGATGAAAATGAATATAATAATCAAGAAATTGATGAGGAATTTGATGAAGAAATTGATGAAGAAAATAATCAAGAAATAACAGCTAGTCCTTTACCTTTTAATGATGACGAAAATGAAAATGAAAATATTAATATGGATACAAAATTATTTTATATTATTTTGTCATTAATTAATAATAGTTGTATCGGATGTCTAGAACGAATAACATATATAAATAAAGAAATATTAAATATGAATACACAAATTATAACTCTTAAAAAACAAAATTTTATCGATGTTAATAAATTAGGTGAAATTAATATTGATAGGATAAGATATAATTTATATTTAAAAAGAGCAGAAATAGAAATTAAAGAACTTGAAGATATATTAGAAGATATCAATACTATATATAGTTTATCAGATATTGAAAAAATAATAAATTTTATTAATTTGTCAATAAAATGGATTGATACACAAGATATTTCAAAAAGTAATATTCAAAATATATTATCAATTGTGATTAATTTATATCATAACATTTTTAAGATGAATCGAACAATATTAAATATGGATTTATCATATATTGTCAAAACAAAAATTCTAGAGATAGGAAATATATTATTTAATATTTTAGATAAATCAAATTTCAATAATTTATCACTCAAATCAGAATTATTCATATTAATACATGAACATATTCTATGTGGTAATAAAGATTTAAATTATCATTATGATGAATTGAAATATTGTTATTCTGGTGTAATTAAATTGTTTCTAGAATTGGATAAAACAGATTATGATATTGAAGGTCAAATATCGTATGAAAAAGATTATCATCAATTATTAATTTTACAATATTTAAGTGAAAGGATTGACCAACGAGAACAATATTATGATTACAACTTTAACAAATCAGTAGAATGGATTTTTCAAAATAATAAAATTACAAATTTCTTAATTAGTTTAATTAATCATATATCAAATAAAATTGATAATTCTCTTAAAAATATTATTGGTTATAAAGCAATAATAAATCACACTAATGAATTTATTATTGGTCAAAATAATTTAAAAAATATTTATCATTATTCAGATTTTAATTTTAAAATTATTGAATCTTGTTTCATTATATTATTGGTTGTGTGTCAAAAATATCATAAATATATTAAAATTGATAAATTATTGTCGCACTTACTTCCAGACATTAAATATAAAATAAAAAGTTTAGTCCAATCTGGAGGATTGTTTAATCAAGATAATCAATATCATATATCTATTATTGAACAAGATTTATTGAGTTTTTATCCATTTAAATTATATGGTTATTTAGCAGACATAATCATTATTTGGATTAATTTTCCCGAATTTTATAAACAATTATTAATTGATAAATATAGTTATGATGATACAATATTTCAAGATTTATCCAATGTTTTACGAAATTATTCGGAATATGAACAATTACAATCATATTGTGATTATTTAGATAATATTCCATATTTATATCAAAAATATATCGATGAAAATCCTGAAATTAATGAAAGTTTAAATTTATCAGATGAATTTCTAGACCCCATTTTATGTATTCCAATTCAAAAACCAGTAGTTATCCCCGGAACAAATGGACTAATTATGGATTATAATTCAATTGAACAACAAATTGAAACACTCGGATTTAATCCATATACACGTGAAAAATTATCTATTGAAGACATTATTAATTTCAATAATCTAGACGAAAATAAAAAAATAATTTCACAATTTATTAAATCAATGGAAAAATCAAAAAATCAAAAACAAATAAAGATATAAAATAAACATATAAATTCATCATCTAATTTGATTTCCCCAATACATAAAACCCGTCATTACTACTTCATCATTTTGAATAGCAAATGTGGGATATGTTCATTCTGGGATACTATTATATGGAGAATTAAAATATAGAATTGAATGTAATCCTCTAAAGTATGCCTTCAAATACACATTACCATTTGAATCATTGACCATTTTATATTCACATGAATCAATATAACTACCAGTACCAATAACATCATATTTGTCATTAGATTTCAATTCCCTTGGGATACTTTTTTCTATGTTAATATAATAATTAAATATTTCTGGTTCTGGTTTTCTTTGATGTCCACAGGAAGAAACAGGTATGTCAAATATGATAGGTTGATAATTTGGATTTTTTTCAATAGATTGAATCATATCATCTGAAAACTACGCATGAATTTGAATCTTCTCCATAAAATATTTTTATATAAATTAACTGTTATAAATTATTAACTTTTATAGATTATATCAATTTTTTTATTTATATGATGATCCAAATTTACTAAAAATTAACAACTTGTCAAAACACCAACCAATCCAGTACGATTTTCTGTAAAAACTGGATAAAGGTTATTCGAAATATTGATTGTAGGTGGAATGGGAAAATAAACAGCATACATATAGAATGAATCAATTTCACGATATGCGACAATTAATTCATGTTTAGTTATATCAAATTGATAGAAACATATCGGTAAATTTTCTTTTAGGTTTGTTCCATCATGTACACGTGTATGATTGATTGAAAACGAAAATTTAACGAAATTCGGTTCTTCTGATAGGATTTTTTCTGTCTTTTCATCAAAAATATAAAATTTTGATTTTTGAACTGTAAATTTTGATTTGGATGATGTGGAACCCATTACGTATGATTTTACCACTCTAAATAAAAAAATTTATAATGAAGATTTTATAATCAATTTTTAGATATAAATTCAAATTAAAATGGTTAAATTACTGGGTAAATTGACCAAATGTTTCACCTACAGTAAGATATTTTTCAATCGTAAAACCAACAAGAGATATAATATTCATCGGATCCAACATAAATATTGGATTTTCAATTACAAGATTCTCGAACAAAGGTGGTAGCCTGATTGAATATGATTTGCTATCCAATGCCGAGAACAAGCCCTAATATAACGAAATCCATCATGTCCAGTTATAATTCGATTTTCAACAAGAGAATCAAGTTTCTCTTTAGTAATTGGTTCTTTTCCAATTTGTTCATACAAATTTACAAAAATATACAAATACTTTGCTCCACTAGAGAGATTACTGATTTTGAAAGATCCTTGAGAATCCTGATATAGACGGTCTCGTATTTGATTTAGACATTCATTGATTAGTTTACTGACCACATTTTCTCGTTCTCGGTCATATGGTAGTCTCCGAAAAGCGTTTCGAAATATTTGAATGCTTTCTTTGTCTTTCATAATTTTTGAGGGTTGGAATATTTGAAATATTATCTTTGTCTTTGATAAATACCTCTTCTTGTTCTCTTAGTTTTTCCAATTCTTCAGGCGTATGTACGTTTCCCAACCCAAAAAAACGAGACATGTTTCTAGAATGGATATTGTAATATCTGAGAAATAATAATAAATAATAAAAAATAATAGACAAAATCATTTTTATATATATATATATGTATAACCAAAATGTCTAAAAATAAAAAATTTGTGTTTTGTTTTGTTTTGTTTTTGTTTTTTGTGTGGTGTGTGTATGTTCACGCAATACACATCACAATCCCACCATCATCGATTAAGAAGTAGTACCTTCCAAGGTCTGTCTCCTCACCCACCGACGGGGGAATCTTGAACCACAAGGTGGAGTCAAGACACGCGAAGAAAACGACGACATGCCCGTTCTCACGCTTGCGATTGGTCGGGCAAATCCTCGGATCGTTTGGATTCTCCCTAACCAGTGCTTTCAACTTCGCAGTGAAGTTATGGGCAATCGTAGAGCGGTCAACAGATGTCGGGATGAACGACATCTTTGCGGGCTGTGCTGGGGTGTTGTAGTAATATATTTATATTAATAAAATATACAATCAATTTTTAGATATGTAGTAAGCCAAAGTAAACCAAATCATACCAAATAAATTAAAAAATATCTAGATAACTAAATCGATTGATGAACGGTGAATTCAACAAGACGAATTTGATTGTTTTCATCCAAGATAAATTGTGGATCTGTAATTTTGCGATTGAAGAAAACTGGTGGAAGTCGAAATGTGAAATTTTTGCGTGTTTGATAAAGACCTACAAAATTAACATCACACAAGAACATAGTGTTTTTTCCAGTATCATATTGACAACACTTGACTTTCCTATTTTCTGGATTGTAAACACCATATTTTAGCAATCTTGAAATCTCAATTTCATTCAGTTGATGATTATCACAACTCATGTCTGGTAGCAAATCAACTTTCAATGTAAATACTCGTTCAGTATCTGTGGTATGAATAACAGTTCCATGTGTTTCTCGCAAACAATCAAGAAATCGATTACTAGGTGAATCTGTCTCATACAAAATGGATTCTGGAAGAATACAAAAACGATAACGTTTACTTGTTTCTTCTCCAGTATTCAAACTTGGATGATTCATATCTTTGTAAGTTGCTCCTTTTGACTGAGAACCATTGGAACTTGCCATGGTGAGAAAGTGTGTGTTGAAACTGTGTTTTTAATAATATATTTATTTATATTTATAATTCAATTTTTAAATTATATATTAATCTAAAATATCTAAAATTATTGAAAAAAATATAGGATATATCGGATATAAAGCAAAAGTGATTAAACTGATTGAGCCAATAATGGTTCATTTTCAGTGTATTTCGGTGGTAATTCATATTTTGGGGGTGCTTGTTGTTCAAGATCATGATTAATTACAACAGTGTATTGTCGATTATAACGAGAACTAATAACACACATATAATAAATACATCCACCAACCGCAATAATGGGAATTAAAATAATAAATGTCATGATAACAAATCCTAATCTAGAAAGAATACGCATATTACAATAATAATCGGATTCTTTATTTGGATTGATAATTTCTTTAGATCGATTAAATAAACTATTGAACCAAGCATTTACAAGTTGTAATTGACCAATATGATTAAAATATTTATATTTGTATCGATATTCTTGACATAATGTATCACTATTAACACCTCCAAAAATTGATAAATTAGAAGTTATACTAAGTAAATCATTAAGATAAGAACGTGTAATTTGTTCATCATAAAAATAGTTATATGGTGAATAAGTTGAAGAGGCAATAGCCCATGAATAATTACCTAATTGTTGGGTTCTTTTATAAATTGATAACCATTTTGTACGATAATAATTAAATATATTAAATGGAAAATTATTATCATTTTCACCTTCAATCCATAAAATAACGACATTTGGGTATGATTTATTACCAAAAACAAATTGATGAACTGATTCGATCCATCTATCTTTTACCCAATCATCAATATCACCATATGGAAGACTATGAACCATTAAATAAACATTTTCTTGTGTATGATTGTAAATTAATTCCGTAAGTTGTGCCCAATATGATGTCCCATCACCATAAAGACCAATAAGATTATTAGATGGATTTGTCCAATAATAATTTGAAATATTTGTGTCTGGAGCATATAAATATTTAATAAAATTATTTGATATTGAATTAACTTGGTAATTATATGGTTCACCAGTGTTAGCGACATTATACCCACCTAAAACCATTAAATAAAGAGGTTCCGAAGAAACATAGATTAAAAATGAAAACAATAATAAAATTTTAAACATGGATGATATAATTAATAAGTAATATTGATTGTATGTTGTTGTTATTTTACTATATACTAAATATATCAAATCAATTTTTGTTTATTTGATATCTTTATAAAATTGATTTGATATATTTAGTATATAGTAAAATAATTATTGTGTATAATATGGAATTATCAAATATTGATTTGGATTCCCCAAGTTATTATTATGATTTTCCATCCTATACAATTATTGGTTCAACATATTATATAATTATGAATGACATTGATAAACATCTAACAAATAATAAAATTATATATTATTATTCATTAAATGATAAATTATTGGCGGTTGTTATTTCATACATTTTAGATCGTGAATTATTAGAAAATGAATGTGTTAGATGTCTTGAAAATAAAAATGGTTTTAATCCATCAATTATTAACATTAAAGGCAATAAAAATAATGGATATAACATAGAATATTATAATACATCAGGAATGAAAATAACATCACATATATTACATAATTCGGATGAAGATAAAATTAAACAAAAAGACATTAAAAAATTATCTTTGAAAAAACTAATTGAATATAATTGTAAAAATAGAAATCGAATATTAAATAATGATAATCTTACAATTCAAAATATGTTAATTAAAATACTTGAAAAACAAGTTCCAAATTATGATTGGATTATTAATAATTCTGATAAAATTTGTTATGTTCAATCATTTATTTCATCAAAATCTAAATCAAAAAATTGATTTAAAATAATAGATATAAATATTAATAATAAATATAACAGATAAAAGATAAATATAAATAATGGCTTTTAAAAGAATTCAGAAAGAACTTACAGAAATGGAAAAATCACCACCTGATAACTGTCAAGCATATCCAGCTTCAGATAAAGATTTATTTCATTGGAATGCTACTATTTTTGGTCCCGAGAAAACACCCTATGAAAATGGGATATTTAAATTAAATGTTCATTTTCCATCTGATTATCCATTTAAACCACCCAAGATTAATTTTGAAACAAAAATTTATCATCCTAATATTGCCTCGAATGGAAGTATATGTTTAGATATTTTAAAAAATAATTGGAGTCCAGCACTAACAATAAGTAAAGTATTATTATCGATTTGTTCTTTATTAAGTGATCCAAATCCTAAAGATCCTTTACGTCCAGAAGTAGCCGATTTATATATTAAAGACCGAGAAAAATTTGATAAAATTGCACGTGAAAACACTTTAGCATATGCTTCAGTTCCATAAACATATAAAATTGAATTTATTTTTTAATTAAATATTTAAATTATATTTTTTATGGAAATTAAAATAAGTTATGATAATCAATATTGTGTTAATAATGGTATAATTAACAGAAAAACTCAAATATATAATTCATTTGAAAATATACCATTATATGATAATATAAAATATCTTGAATATCAATATCGAGGAGATAATTGTATAGATTATTTACCTAAACTTCCAGATTCGCTAGAAGAATTATATTGTTCATGTAGTAAATTGAAAAAAATCTTTCCGATATTACCTGAAACAATCAAAAAACTAAGTTTATCAACAAATAAATTAACAGAATTACCAGAACTTCCAAGTGGTCTTCAAATACTATATTCTTATGATAATCAATTGAATAAATTACCTAAACTTCCGAATTCACTTGAAATCTTATCAATTGGTAATAATAAATTAAATAGATTACCAAAATTACCAAATATGATTGAAAGATTGTTTTGTCAATTAAATAATTTATCTTATTTACCATTTTTACCAAATTCTATTAAAATTATTAATTGTCGTAATAATAAAATATTAAAATTACCTATTCTTCCCAATAAACTTGAAGTCCTTGTATGTTCATCGAATCAATTATCTTCATTACCTGAACTTCCTATTAGACTTCTAAATCTTCATTGTGAAAATAATAATTTTATAAAAAAACATAAATATTTGAATAAGCTAATTTATAATTTATAGTCTATAATTCATTAGTCATAATTGATTTTATATTGTATTATGATGAAAAAATTGAAATATGTTGTGTATAAGATATGGAAATAAAAATTAGTTATATAAATGGAAATAAAAATTAGTTATAGAAATGAATATAAAATACATAATATATATAGTCCACATGTTTATATAACTTCGAAATCATATAATTCATTTGAAAATATACCAGAATATGATAAAATAATATATTTAGAATGTATTAAAGTAAATAATATACCTAAATTACCAGATTCACTTTTA
>Ga0172376_10006633_pt1 | contig 12525 bp, 10 predicted proteins | sample Lak35m_FD_121114 | JGI IMG/M metagenome (GOLD analysis project Ga0172376, IMG submission 121114) | Freshwater microbial communities from Kabuno Bay, South-Kivu, Congo - kab_092012_35m | ecosystem: Environmental > Aquatic > Freshwater > Lake | place: Democratic Republic of the Congo: South-Kivu...
ACATCGCCGCAGCACGCGAGCGCATCGCGAGCGGCATCGAGCGCACGGGCTGTCCGTACTCGCCGGCGCTCTCGCGGCTGACCGGCTGCGAGGTGTTCGTCAAGCTCGAGTACCAGCAGCGCACCGGCAGCTTCAAGGAGCGCGGCGCCCGCAACGCGCTGCTCCAGCTTTCGCCCGAGGCCCGCAAGGGCGGCGTCGTCGCGGCGAGCGCAGGCAACCACGCCCTTGCGCTCGCGTGGCACGGCCGCGATCTCGGCATCCCGGTCACCGTGGTGATGCCGAAGGTCGCGCCGCTCGTGAAGCAGGCGCGTTGCCGCGAGCTCGGCGCGCGCGTCCTGATCCACGGCGCCAACATCGCCGAGGCGAAGGATCTCGCCGACAAACTGGTTGCCGATGAGGGCCTCGCGTATGTCCACGGATTCAACGACGCCGCGATCATCGCGGGCGCGGGAACCGTGGCGCTCGAGGTACTCGAGGAAGTGCCGGACCTCGATGCCATCGTGGTGCCGATCGGCGGCGGTGGCCTCATCGCGGGCGTCGGCATCGCGGTGAAGGCGATGCGGCCATCGGTCAAGATCGTCGGCGTCGAGCCGGCGCGCGCGGCGAGCTTCGACGAAGCGATGCGTTCGGGAGCGCCCAAGCGGATCGCGATGGATCCGACGCTCGCCGACGGTCTCGCGGTGCCCGAGGTCGGCGCGCGGGCCTTCTCGCTCGCGCGCAATCGCGTCGATCGTCTGGTGACGGTCGGCGAGGAGCTGATCTCGCTCGCGATCCTGCGTCTCGTCGAGATGCAGCACGGAGTCGTCGAGGGTGCGGGCGCGTCGCCACTTGCAGCGCTCCTCTCGGGACAACTGCCGGAGCTCGTGGGGAAGAAGGTCGTCCTCCTGCTCTGCGGCGGCAACATCGATCCGCTCGTCCTCTCGCGCGTCATCGAGCATTCGCTTGCGTACGACGGTCGACTCATCCAGTTCTCTGCGACGATCAGCGACCGTCCCGGCGGCCTCGCCGAACTTGCCTCCACGATCGCATCGACTGGCGCCAGCGTGCAGGACATTCGCCACGAGCGCATCTTCGGCGGTCCCGACGTCTCGCGCGTGCGCGTCTCTTGCGTCGTCGAGACACGCGACGCGCGGCATGCCGACGAACTTCTCGAGGCCGTGCGCGCGCGCGGTGTGGCGGTCCACGAGCGCGTCCGTCCGCAGGTGCAGGGGTAGACCATGCCGACGGTCGTGATTCCCGCCTACAACGAGGGCAAGGGCATCGCGCGATGCCTTCGTTCGGTGCTTGCCGATGGCATCGACGGGCTCGCGGTCGTGGTGATTCCGAACGCTTGCAAGGACGACACGGCGGAACAGGCGCGCTCCCTGCCGATCCCGGCCGGAGCGCGCGTGCTCGTTGTCGAGACTCCGCAGGGCGGCAAGACCAACGCCATCAATCTCGGCGAGCGCGCTCTGCGCGAAGCCGGGCTTGACACCTATCCGAGGCTCTTCCTCGATGGCGACATCGAGCTTGCGCCGGGCACACTGCGGGCGATCCTCGCGCGCGCGGCGAGCGGGGGAGCGCGTGTCGTCGGCGCACAGCCGCGCTTCGAGACATCCCGCAGCGACATCCTCGTGCGGCTCTACTACGCGGCCGACTTCTTCAATCCCTACCACTGGACGACCGCGCCCAACGGCTCCGGCACCTACTGCGTTTCGAAAGAGGGGCGCGCGCGCTGGGGCGAGTTCCCGAACGTGATCGCGGACGACAGCTACGTCGAGCGCCAGTTCGCGCGCGACGAGCGGGAGACGGTCGTCGGCGCGTTCGCAACCGTGCGGGTGCCGCGCCTCTACCGCGCCCTGCGCGCCATCTCTGCGCGCAAGCGCGAGGGCGCTCGCGAACTCGAGCCGATCGCGCCGCTGCGCAAGGACCAGCACGACTCGTCCGGCACCTTCGGCGCGGTCGGCCGCAGCTGCCTCGTGCGTCCGCTGCTCTGGCCCGCGTTCCTCGTCTGGGCGATGACCAAGTGGCTTGAACGGCTTGAGCGCCACAAGGTGGCCGCGAAGACCGGTACCGACCGCTGGCAGCAGGACACGACATCCCGCGATTGACGCTCCCGCAGCCGCGGCGCGTTCGAAACGGGCCGCGGTGGCGTGCTAGGGTCATTCGCGCGGGATCGGCCGTTCTCGGACGAGCAAAGTCGACCTTTTCCCCAACAACCGCGCATTCCTTGCAGATGTGTGAACTCGCCGATCCGGTGCGCCGATGCCCAAGGTCACAGGAGAGCCCGCGAGCCAACGGAGGGTTGGCGGGAGCGTGCAACAAGGGAGTAAAGCCATGCGCGACGGATTTCATTTCAACGAGAAGGACGTCCTGACAACCGGCGAAGTCGCCCGCATTTGCAACGTGGCGAGCCGCACGGTGAGCAAGTGGTTCGACTCCGGCCAGCTCCAGGGCTACCGGATCCCGGGGTCCAAGGACCGCCGCATTCCGGTGTCGAACCTGCTGCAGTTCATGAAGAAGCACAACATTCCGATGGATGGACTGATGAGCGGCGCGCCGCGCGTGCTCATCGTCGATTCAGATTCGAACACCGCCGAGACGATCGCCAAGGTGCTGAAGGATCAGACCCGCTACGACGTCAAGGTCGCCCACGGCGCGTTCGCCGCCGGCGCCGAGTGCGAGAAGTTCCGTCCGCACGTGATGCTGCTCGATGTCCACATGCCCGAGGCTGAGAGCGGCGCGTTCTGCGCGTTCGTCCGTGGCTCGGAGGATCTCCAGATGACGAAGATCATCGGTATGTCGAGCCGCCTGACCGACGGTCAGATCAATCAGCTCGTCGGCCGTGGTTACGACAGCGTCCTGCGCAAGCCCTTCACGGTGCGCCAGGTCATCGACATCATCGAGAACGCCCACGCGCTCGTCGCGTGAGTCGCGAAACCGAAAGTTGAATATGCGCGCGCAGGCAACCGCCTGCGCGCGTGTTTTTCCGTCACATCGGCCCCGCATCGCGTTGCGCGGCCGCGTTGGATCGGTTCTCCTCCCCGCGTGATCCTCGGCGCGGGCGACATCTACGACATGCGGTTCGCGATCGACTTCGCGGGTGCTGTCGCCGGGGCGGCGATCGGTTCGGTCGTGCGTGACCGGCTGGTTCACGTCGCGCGCACGCGGTTTGCGCGCGCAGACCTCGGCGTCCTCTGCGCCAACCTCGCTGCGTGCGCGCTGGCAGCGGCCGCCGCCGCGGCGCCACGCGAACTCCACGGCCTCCTGGTGCTCGGCGTCGCGGGCGGGCTCTCGACGTGGAGCTCGCTTGCGGTCGACGTCGCCGGCATGATCCGCGAACGCCGATGGGGCCGCGTCGCGCTCCACGTCCCGGTTGCCTTCGGCGCGGCGGTCGCGATTGTGCTCCTTCTCGGGTCCGTTGCGGAACGCTTCGGGCCGGGAGGCGGTGCATGAGCGGGTCGATCGGAGAATCTGTCGCCCTCGGCACCCCGCGGCGCGTGCTCCTCGTCGCGCTCGGTGGCGCGCTCGGCGCCGCGCTTCGCTTCGTGGTGACGGTCGTGCTGCCGGAGGCGACCGGCGAACCTGCGCTCGCCGCGGCTGGACTCCTCGTCGTCAACCTCTCCGGGGCGCTCGTCGCGGGATTTCTCCGTGGCGTGCTCGAGCAGGAGCAGGCGCGCGGTCGCCGCGTGGAGGCGATCGAGGCGTTCTTCGTCGTGGGTCTCTGCGGTGGATACACGAGCTACTCGGCGTTCGTCGCGACCGCGGTTGGCGATTGGAGCGCGTCGCCCGCGTTCGCCGCATCGATCGCGCTGGCGACGCTCGTTCTGGCCCCGCTCGCCGCCCTCGGGGGCATGCGGCTCTCCGGCGGCTATCCTGCGCGGCCCGCAGGACGCAACCGTTGAAGATCGCACTCTGCCAGATCAACGCGAGGATCGGCGACATCGCCCGCAACGAGGCGCGTCATGCCGAGGCGATCGCGCGCGCGGCGGCCGCGGGTGCGCAACTCGCGGTCTTCCCAGAGATGTCGATCCTTGGCTACCCGCCGCGCGATCTCGTCGATCGAAGCGGCGTCGCGGAGGCATGCTTCGCGGCCGCCGAGCGGCTGGCGCGCGTGGTGCCGACGGGGATGGTTGCGCTCGTTGGGCTTCCGATTCGCGCGGAGCGGCGGCCACTTGCCAACGCGCTTGCGATCCTGCGCGACGGACGCGTCGAGGGCTTCGCGCGCAAGCAGTTGCTGCCGACCTACGACGTCTTCGACGAGGACCGCCACTTCGAGCCCGGCGCGCGCTCGACGGTGTTCGAGCATTCCGGCGCTCGCGTCGCCGCGCTCCTCTGCGAGGATCTCTGGCAGGCTGGCGACGTGGGCGCGTGCCGAACCTACGCAGGCGATCCCGTGGCCGATGCCGTCGCGCGAGGCGCGCGCATCCTCGCGGTGGCCAGCGCGAGTCCGTTCATCGCCGGCAAGGACGCCGTCCATGCCGAGATGCTCGCGCGTCGTGCGCGGGCAAGCGGCGCATGGGTGGTGAGCGTGAACGCCATCGGCGGACAGGACGACCTCGTCTTCGACGGAGGTTCGCGCGTGGTGGCGCCCGACGGTCGCATCGTCGCCGCCTGCGCGCGCTTTCGCGAGGACCTCGTTGTCTTCGACACCGCGAATCCACCGGCGACCGCCGTCCCGTCCGAATCGCCTTCCGACAAAGCGCGCGACGCCGAACGGTTCCACGCGATCGTCCTCGGTTTGCGCGACTACCTTACGAAGACGGGCCACACGCGCGTCCTCCTCGGGCTCTCGGGCGGCATCGATTCCGCGCTCGTCGCCGCGCTCGCCGCCGCCGCGATCGGGCCGGCGAACGTCACGGGCATCCTCATGCCGTCGCGCTACTCGTCCGCGGGTTCGGTGCAGGATGCGGAGGAAACCGCCCGGCTCCTTGGTCTCGGGCGGATCGAGACGCTGCCGATCGACGCGGTGCACCGCGCGATCGAGTCGACCGTCGATGGCAAGTTCTCGACCGATGGGCTCGCGGGTGAGAACCTCCAGTCGCGCGCGCGCGGGTTGCTCGTGATGCTCACATCGAATGCGACCGGCGCGCTTGTCCTCACGACCGGCAACAAGAGCGAGTACGCCGCGGGCTACGCCACGCTCTACGGCGACATGAACGGCGGCCTCGCGCCGATCGGCGACCTCTACAAGACCGAGGTCTACGCGATGGCGCGCATGCTGAACGCGCGCTTCACCGAGTTCGGCTTCGCGCGGCCGCCGATCCCGGCGGCGAGCATCGAGAAGGCGCCGAGCGCCGAGCTTCGTCCGAACCAGACCGATCAGGATTCGCTGCCGCCCTACGACCTGCTCGACGCGGTGCTGCGCGTCCTCGTCGATCGCGAGGGTTCGGTCGACGAAGCCGCGCACGCGATCGGCGCCGATCGTGCGCTCGTCGAACGGATCGCGGTCATGCTCGACCGCGCGCAGTTCAAGCGCGACCAGGCCGCGGTGATCCTCAAACTTTCGCCGCGCACCTTCGGCCGTGGACGACGCTATCCGATCGCGCAGGGCTTCGACTGGAAGGCATCGAACCCGAAGGACGGCCGCTGATGCCGATCCGAGTGCTTCCGCCCGAACTGGTCAACCAGATCGCCGCGGGCGAGGTGGTCGAACGGCCCGCGAGCGTGGTGAAGGAACTCATCGAGAATGCGATCGACGCCGGTGCGCGGCGCGTGGTCATCGAGGTCGAGGGCGGTGGTGCCGAACTGGTGCGCGTGTCGGACGACGGCGCGGGCATCGCGCCCGACGAACTCTCGCTTGCGGTCGCCGCGCACGCGACGAGCAAGGTCTCGACGAGCGACGATCTCGCGGCGATCTCGACGTTCGGATTCCGCGGCGAGGCGCTCGCTTCGATCGCGAGCGTCGCGCGCTTTCGCCTCGCCTCGTGCCGTCGCGGCGCCGACGCGGGTGCCGAGATCGAGGTTGAGGGCGGCACGATGCGGCCGGTTCGGCCTGCGCCGGCGCGCCCGGGCACCGTGGTCGAGGTGCGCACGCTCTTCTTCAACGTGCCCGCGCGGCGCAAGTTCCTTCGCGCGGAAGGCGCCGAGACCGCACGCGTCACCGAGACCGTCGAGGCGATCGCGCTCTCGCATCCGCATGTCGCGTTCGAGCTCCGCTCGAACGGTCGGCGGCTCGTCGATCTTCCGGCGACCGACGAACCCGCGAAGCGCACGCTCGATGTCCTCGGAAAGGAACTCGAGCCCGAACTCCTCGAGTTCGAGGAGCGCTTTCCCGAACTCGGCGGCCTCGTGGTGCGCGGATTCGCGGGCAAACCATCGATCGCGCGGCCGAGCGCACGGGCGATCCGCATCCATCTGAATGGCCGTCCAATCATGGACCGCGTGGTGCTGCATGCGGTGCGCGAGGCCTACCGCGGCCTCCTCGACAGCGCGCGCACGCCGACGGTCGCACTGCTCCTCGAGCTCGATCCGCGCGAGGTCGATGTCAACGTGCATCCTGCGAAGAGTGAAGTGCGATTCCGAGCGCAGCAGGCGATCCACGGTGCGGTGCGAAGGTCGATCGAGCGCGCGCTGCGCGCCGCCAACCTCGTGCCGCACTTCGTGCCCGATGCGTTCCGTGGCAGTTCGACTGGAGCATCGCAGCCCGACGCGGCCGCAGCGCGCGCCCTCTTCGGAAGCGGACTCGCACCTGCAGGGAGTGGCGGCGGGGGCGCCGCGCGCGGTGGTTGGACTGAGCCGCGCGAGACGCGTCCGGCGACCGACTTCACGGCGTTCGCTGCGCTGGCGCGCGAGTTCGAGCATGCGCGCGCGGGTACGCCGGAGGGCGCGCACGCATCATCGCCTGCCGCGCCCGAGGAGACTACACACGTTCTAGCGCCGCACACCGACGAGTTCGCCTTCATCCAGTTGCTCGGCGGCTTCGTGGTGACGGAGGACGCCGACGGTATCGTGATCGTCGACCAGCACGCGCTCCACGAGCGCGCCATGTTCGCGACGCTCCTTGCACGCATCGCCGAGGGTCCTCTCGAGTCGCAGCGCCTTCTCGTGCCGGTGCCGGTCGAGTGCTCGGCGCGCGAGGTCGAGCTGCTCGACGAGATTGCGCCGCTCCTCCAGCGCCTCGGGATCTCGGCGCGCGCGTTCGGCCCGCGCGCGGTCGCGGTCGAGGCAGTGCCGACCTTGCTCCACTCGCGCGGCGTCGATGCGGGCGGGTTCCTGCGCGATCTCCTCGCGAAGGCGCTCGAGCACGGTTCGCTCCTCTCGCTCGAGGCGGCGCTCCACGAGGTTGTCGACATGATGGCCTGCAAGGCCGCGGTGAAGGCAGGGGACTCGCTCACGCGCGAGGAGATTCGCGCGCTCTTGCGCATGCGCGTCGAGGTCGAGCGTGCCGCCGCGTGTCCGCATGGACGGCCCACGTCGATCCGCATCGCGCGGGGCGAGCTTGAGCGACGATTCGGCCGCAGTTGATCGCGCGTCGGCCGGTGCTCGTCAGACAGTGCTCGTCAGACAGCGCTCGTCAGACAGCGCTTACGCGTCCTGCGGAATGAGGATCTGGTGAAACACTGTCTCGCCGGTCTCGCGCATGCGCTCGATGTAGGGGCGGCACATGCCGCAGCAGTCCATGCAGCCGAACTCAGCGCGGATCGTACGGGAAGTCGTCGTCTGAAAGAAATCCATTGCGCGGAAACCCCAGCACGCCTTCGAGAAGCGCAGGTGGGGAATGCACCCCAGCGTTGCAGTCGCACGCGCCGCCGACGTGTCCGTCGAGGTAGCAGACGTGCGTGCATCCGCTGTGACGGAACGCCTGTCCGCCGCCATAGACGGTCGGCAGGTCGCCCTCGACGGTCGCACTCGGGGCGCGCATGAACTTGTTGGCGCCGCCGCGCCAACCGCCTTCGCCGAAGAGCGCGGTCGTCGAGGTCTTGCGGAACTGCGCGCTCGCGACCCCGCGCCGCGCCAGGCGCCACCCATCGATCCACGCCCCCGATGCATCCTGCTCGGGAAACCTTCCCTCGGCGCCGATGTAGCTCGTGTTGTAGTTGTAGCCGGTCGAGTGATCGTCACCGAAGGTGGACGCCCCGAGGAAGTCGGGACACTGCTGCACCTCGTTCGGTCCCTTCACGAAGTCCCACAGCACGCTTGGGCGCACTTCGCCGCCGGGACGATGCTCGAAGTCCCATGCCGACGTGATCAGTCCGGCTCCCGTCATTCCGTAGAGGATCGCGGCGGGATACGCGTCGCGGTTCTGCGTCGCATACATCGATGCGGCGATCCCGAGTTGGCGCAGGTTCGATTGGCACGCCGCGGCGCGCGACGAGGCGCGCACGCTCGACGTGGCCGGAACCACGATCGCAAGGAGCACCGCGAGCACGCCGATCACGACGAGCATCTCGACGAGGGTCACGGCGCGCGTCACTGCGCGTGGCGCACGCGCGGGGAGCCCGTTGAGGTTCGCGTGCACGCTCATGGCATCCCGCCCTTACCCCACGCACCAAGCAGGATCGAAAGGTCGCCCGCGCCGACGGATCCGTCGAGGTCGAGGTCGATCGCCGGATTGCCGGTGCCCCATGCCGCGAGGAGGAGCGCCAGATCCGACGCGTCGACGGCACCGTTTCCGTCGAGATCGGCGGAGGCCTCGACCGGGGCGACGTCTGCGATCGCGTCGATCTCGGGCGAGAAACCCGCTGCGCTTGGTCCCTCGATCCGCACGTAGCGAATCGATGAGAGGCCAAGCGGCGCGAGATCGATTCCGGCCCCGCCGCCCGAGCCGTCGTAGCGCTCGAGGAGCGTCACGTAGTCGAGGCCGACGATGTCGCCCATCGACATCGCGGGATCGACCGGTCGGAGGAAGTCGCTTTCAACGACGCCGGGTGTGGTCGCGAACGGAGCGACGTCGAGGTATCCAAGCGTTGGGAAGAGTCCATCTCCCACAACCCCCGGCACCTCGATCCACACGGCGCCATCCGCGCTCACGAGGACGCGCCCGCCGTCGGACGCGAGTCCACCCACGACGCCGGAGCCACCGGAAAGGTCGGTGAAGAACGAGTTTCCGAAGACGATCAGGTCGATGCCGAACGGATTGCGCGGATCGTCGGTCACGTCGTGATCGAACGCGAGCACGAGGCTGCCGCCGACACCCAGCGACACGATCTCGTTCGGACGAAACGCCGGCTGGAAGGGTGTCACGCACTGCGGTTGGAATCCCTCGCCCGTGAAGCGCTCGGGGCTTCCGAGCGCAACGGCGGGATTGGTGAAGCCCGCGGCAGCACCGGTACCGACGGTGTAGCTGACGACGTCGCTTGCGAAGGGGGATTCGCCGGCGAGCGCGGTCGGTGTTGCCAAGAGAGCGAGAGAGGCGATCGCGCTTCGCGCAACGCCGCGCCCGCGGGGGTGCGGGACGCACGAAAGAGGCAACGCATCAACCTGCGAAAGATCCATGACCGCTCCTCCGGGAGTTCGCGCCCGGTTCGGAACGCGCTCCATCCTGGAGCGCATCGGAGGCATCCGCGTGGATACCCGTCGCCTGGGTAGGTCTTCCGACTTCAGGTCCGCACGGAGCGGCGTTCGCAACGCCTTCCCGGCCCGAATGGACCAGTGGCTGCCGTCGAGGACGGCGGTTGCGATCGGAGCGTCGTCGGATGCATGCATTCGACGAGGCTCGACCTGTCACGGCGGCGCGACCGCGGCGGATTCTCACCGCCTTCCCTCATCGAGTCCGTGGCTTCGGAACGGCAACGCTCCGGGCCGCGCACTCGACGCCGAGAAATCTCGGGCGCCCAGGCGGCGCGGAGTATACGGGCAGCGAGGCCGGACGAACCGCCCGGCCGCGCGGCAAAGGGCTCCGGGGCGCGGTTGACGGGTTCCACGATGGGCCGATACATTCCACGGTTCCCCCGAGGCGCCAAAGACGGCGCTCGTACGGGACCCGACCGCTCGGTCGGAGGCTCTTCGCCCGGACGGCCTCACGCCGTCCACTTTCAGGAGATCTCGATGTCGTCGAACGCGTCCCTCTCGACCCTGCTCGTGGCCCGCAAGCATCTTCCGATCGCGGCGCTGCTCGCGACCGCGCTCGTGGGCCTCGCTCCGACGGCGCTTGCCGTGGGTGGCCGACAGGATGAGACTGGTAGCGGCAAGGCCGCTGCCGCGTCCGCGGATCTGTCCGAGGTCCGCAAGGCCGTCGACGACTTCATCCACTACGTGATGATCGGAAAGGCCGATCTCGCGCAGGCCGCTGGCGAGAAGCTGCTGGCGATGAGCGCGACCGACGCTGAACTGGCTACTGCGGTCGACGAGGGCGAGTTGCAGGAGCGCCTGGCGAAGGCCATGAGCCGGAGCCGCGCGATGGGCGGCGTTTCCGACCTCGCGACGAAGATCGAGGATCGCGTCGAGGACGGCCGTCAGTCGCTCGCGCGCGACCCGAAGCGCATCGCCGAGGCGATCACCATGCTCGGAGCGACCCTCCGCGAGCGCCGCATCGGTGAGGAGCGCATCCTCGCTGCGCGCGAGCACGCCGTGCCGCAGCTCCTGAAGGTGCTCGTCGATTCGAACGACCCGAAGGCGGCCCTCGCCGCGGCCACCAGTCTTCGCGCGCTTGCCAACGATGCGGTCCTTCCGCTGGCGATGGCGCTGCGCGACCTTCCGCCCGCCACGCAGCGTGAGGTGGTTGCGATCCTTGCCGACTCGGGCCGCAAGACTGCGCTTCCGTTCATCCTTGAAGTCGCCAACGGCTCCGCGACGTCGGCGGATGTGAAGGCGGCCTGCGAGATCGCCTTCGAGCGTCTCGGTGGAACCTCCCGCGACGTGAGCGCCCAGTTCACGGCGCTCGCCAAGCGCTTCTTCGACCTCGAGGAGACGCTCGTCACCCAGCCGGGCGAGGACACCAACAACATCTGGTCGTACGCGTCGGCCGCGGGTGGCTTCGGTTCGCTCGAGGCGAGCCCCGTTGCGACGGCGGTTTTCTGCGACATGATGGCGATGGGTATGGCGCGCCGCGCGCTCGCCGCCGACGCTAGCAGCGCCTCGGCGCTCGCGATCTTCGTCGCCGCCGATCTTCGCCGCGAGAACACGCTTGGCTCCGACGCGCAGCCCGGCCGCTACTCGCCGCAGTTCTTCGCGACCGCGTCGGGCCCCTCGATCTGCTCTGAGGTGCTCTCAATGGCGCTCGACGCGCGTGACACCGGGCTTGTCCGCGACGCGATCGCGGTGCTCGCCCAGACGGGTAGCGGCGCGATGCTAACGACGCCGTCGGGCCGCGCACCGATGGTCGAGGCGCTGGGCTACTCCGATCGACGCGTGCGCCTCGATGCCGCGCTCGCGATCGCGGGCAGCAATCCCAAGCAGAGCTTCCCCGGCGACTTCTCGATCGTTCCGACGCTCGCGTCGGCGATCTCGGACACCGGCACAATTCGCGCCGCGGTGCTCGGTGGTTCGATCGACGAGCGACAGGCGATCGGCCAGCAGCTCACCTCCGCGGGCTTCGCGTCCGTTGCGAGCGGTGACGGCTTCGACGCGCTTGAGGTCGATGTGGTGAAGGCGAACGGTGTGGATCTCGTTGTGGTCCGTGGTGCGATCGACCAGCTGCGCGAAGGTGTCTCGCGCGTGCGTGCGAGCGGCCTGACCGGCGCGAGCCCGGTGCTCGTGATTGCAAACGCCCTTGAGGAGGCGAGCGTCCGTGGCGCGTTCCGCGACGACCGTTCGGTCGTGGTGTGGACCGAGGGTTCGACCTCTGAGAGCTTCCAGAATGCAGCCAAGCTTGCCATGACCAGCATGTCGGGCAGCGTCATGGACGAGTCCGAAAGCGCTGAGTACGCGCTGCGCGCGGTTGAGGCGCTTCGCGGTCTTGCCTACGGCGGCACCAAGACGTTCAATGTGCTCGACGCGGAGCCCGCGCTGCTGCGCGCGCTCGGGTCGAAGCAGGGTGGCATGCGCATCTCGGTCGCCGAGGTGCTTGCGGTCATGGCCACGCCGGCCGCGCTTTCGAACCTCGTCGATGCGGCGCTCACCGCGTCGGGTGAGGAGCAGATCGCACTGTGCGACCTTGCGGCGGCTGCCGCGCGCGCCTCCGCTGGAAAGGCCGACGATCGTCAACTGTCCGCGCTGCGCGATCTCATCGCGGCGAGCGAGGGCGAGGCCGCCGACGCGGCGGGTCGCCTCCACGGCGCCCTCGATGCGGGAAGCGCCCAGGCGGTCCAGCTCATCACAAGCGAGTGATCTCGCGCGACGCCTTTCGGTGCGGACCGTTCGCCGGAAGGCGATCGACGGGACCTGATCCTCAGGACCTCATCGCGCCCCGCCTCTCGCGGGGCGCGTTTCTTACCAGCGCCACCGCCGGGTGGAAGGGCGCTTGTGTATCGAGACGGAGCCGCGCGGATAGGCGTGCGGGAAACGCAACCGGGCTGGGGCGTGGATGCTGTGCCTTCTACCGATGCTGTGCCTGATATCCACGAGCCACCGGATATCCACGAGCCACCGGATATCCACGAGCCACTGGATATCCACGAGCCACCGGATATCCACGAGCCACCGGATATCCACGAGCCACCGGAT
>Ga0172376_10006634_pt1 | contig 12525 bp, 9 predicted proteins | sample Lak35m_FD_121114 | JGI IMG/M metagenome (GOLD analysis project Ga0172376, IMG submission 121114) | Freshwater microbial communities from Kabuno Bay, South-Kivu, Congo - kab_092012_35m | ecosystem: Environmental > Aquatic > Freshwater > Lake | place: Democratic Republic of the Congo: South-Kivu...
ACCTCGGCCGGCGACATGGCGTTGATGACGAACTGCGCCGGGTTATCGTCCCAGGGGATGATGTCGACGCGCTCGCCGGCGATCTTGTTCGAGACCGCCTGCACGCGCGAGCCGCGCATGCCGACGCAGGCGCCGACCGGGTCGATGCGCGGGTCCTTGCTGCGCACCGCGATCTTGGCGCGGATGCCGGGGTCGCGCGCAGCGCCCAGGATCTCGATCGTGCCCTGCCCGACCTCGGGTACCTCGAGCTTGAAGAGCTCGATCAGGAACTCGGGACCCGAGCGCGTCAGGAACAGCTGCGGGCCGCGCGGCTCCGAACGGACCTCCTTCAGGAAGGCCTTGATGCGGTCCTGCGGCTTGACGATCTCGCGCGAGATCATGTCGATGCGCGAGACGAAGCCCTCGGCGTTGCCGCCCAGGTCGACGAAGATGCCGTTGCGGTCGACGCGCTTGACGACGCCGCTCACGAGCTGACCGACGCGGTCCTTGTAGGCGTCGACGACCTGCGCGCGCTCGGCCTCGCGCACCTTCTGCACGATGACCTGTTTGGCCTGCTGCGCGGCGATGCGGCCGAAGCCGACCGACTCCATGGGCTCCTCGACGAAGCCACCGACCTGCGCCTTCGCGTCGACATCGAGCGCGTCATCGAGCCGCAGTTCGCGGTCGGGCACCTCGAGCTCGCGGGAGTCGTCGGCGAGGACCTTCCAGCGACGGAAGGTGTCGTACTCGCCGGTCTTGCGGTCGATGGCGACACGCACATCCCACTCCTCGCCGTGCTTCTTGCGCGTGGCCGAGGCCAACGCCGCTTCCAGCGCTTCGAAGATGACTTCCTTGTCGACGCCCTTCTCGTTGGAGACGGCGTCCACGACCATCATGATCTCTTTGCTCATCGTCCTTAGGTCCTCTCGATGCCGTGCAGCGCTCAAGCCACGAGCCGTGCCTTGCCGATCTCGTCGAACGGCAGCTGCACGGGCTCGCCGTCCACCTCAAGCTCGACGCCCGTGCCGGTCACCTGCACGAGCGTCCCCGTATACCGTCGCCGCCCGTCGCGCGGCAGTCTCAACTCGACCCACACCCGGGCGCCGACGAAGCGCCCGTAGTGCTGCGGCTTGCGCAGCACCCGGTCGAACCCGGGCGAGGACACCTCCAAGGTGTACGCGCCCGGCAGCGGATCCTCGACATCGAGCAGCGCCGACACCTCGCGGCTGACCTTCTCGCAGTCCTCGATGCCGATGTGGCCTTCGCGGCCCGCCGGCAGATCGAGGTAGATCCGCAGCAACCCCGAGCGCGGCGCCGAGGCCCACTCGATGTCGACCAGCTCGTAGCCGAGCTGCTCGACGAGCGGCTCCAGCAGGGCGATCAACCTGTCGCGTGTCGCGGAAGCGGTCGTCATGCCTTGCCGTCGTCCTCTCGCTCGAACAAAAAAGGGCCCCAAGGGCCCCTTATCCGTCCACCGCCCCGGCCAGGGGCGGAAAAAAGAAAAGCCCCTCGGGGGGCTTTCCGTAAAGCGCTTGCAAATCAGGCGCTTACGCGAGCCAGCTCCTGCCGGTTCGCGACCCGCGCAGCCCGAGGAGCCGCGCGAGGCTGCGCATCATAATCGAAAGCCCCGGGGCACACAAACCCCGGTCCCTGGCCACCCGTCGCCCGACGGCGCCCTACTTCGCGGGCGCCCCGGCGGCGGGCTGCGGACCGAGCCAGCGGGCGAGCCAGTCGTGGACCTCCTTGTAGAAGAGCCGACTGTTCTCGCCCTTCAGGATCCAATGGTTCTCGTCCGGGAACACCACGAGCCGGCTCGGGATCTGCTGACGCTGCAGCACCGTCCAGTACTCGAGCGAGTTGTTGAGCGGCACGCGGAAGTCCTGCTCGCCGATGGTCACCAGCGTCGGGGTCTTGAACTGTGCGGCGTAGCGGATCGGGTTCTGCTCGCGCCACACCGGGCCTTGCTCCCAGACCGGACCGCCGTTGTTGATCTCGCGGCCGTAGACCGTATCGCTGGTGCCCCACTGCGACTCGAGGTTGACGAGGCCCGCATGGCTCACGAGACAGCGGTAACGGGTCGTGGTCGCCTGCAGCCAGTTGGCGAGGTGACCGCCGTAGCTCGCCCCGCCGGCACATTGCCGCGAGGCGTCGATGAAGGCGTTGTCGCGCAACGCGATGTCCGCGGCCTCGTTGAGTTCGTCGCCGGCGCTGCGCAGCGGGTCGCCCTGGATGGTCTGCGCGAAGGCCTCACCGAAACCGGTCGATCCGCTGTAGTTGGTGAGCAGCACGACATAGCCCGGCGCCGCGAGCAGGTGGTAGTTCCAGCGCGTCACCCATTGGTCGCGCCACATGGTGTGCGGACCACCGTGGATCACGACGAACAGCGGATACTTCTTCGCGGCATCGAAGTCCGGCGGCAGCACCAGCATGTTGTGGATGCGGCGCCCTTGTCGGCTGGTGAACCAGAAATGCTTCACCGGCGCGAGGTCGAGCGGCTTCGCGCGCTCCACGTTCATCGCGGTGAGCGCCTCATGGCCACGCTTCGCGGGGTCGATACGCACCACCTCCGGCGGCTGCGTCGCGCTCTCGTAGTTGGCGACGATGACCGGCGTACTGCTGCCTTGGGCGATGGCGAGGTTGGTGTAGACGCCGCGAGTCATGTCGAAGACGGGCGACACGGCGCTCTTGCCGTTGATCGGTACAGAGAACAGCTTCTCGTGCCCGGCCTCTTCAGCGAGGAGATACACGCGCTTCGAGTCGGCCGTGGGCGCGAACGAAGTCACCGCACGGTCCCAGCCCTCAGTGAGGATGCGCGCGGCGCCGAGCGGCGCCCCCGCCGCCGCGCCGTTCCAGGCGAACGCGACGAGCTCGGTGTTGGTGTAGACCTTGTCGGAGGCGCGGTCGCGCGTCGCGAGCAGCGTACGGCCGTCGGCCGTGAAGGTCGGCGAGCCCCAGGAATGCTTGTCGACCGTAAGCCGCCGCGGCTCCGCGCCGTCGAGCCCCACATACCAGAGCTGCGTGGTGGTGAACGAATACGCCGCCTTGTTGCGGTCGGTGCTGGCGACGAACACCAGACCCTGACCATCGGGTGCCCACTCGGCCGTGAGGCCACCGCCGCCATCGCCGCCCTGCCCGGCGAATCCCGGCGCTTTCACGAGTTCGGAGTTCGCGAGCAGGTTGCGCGGCTCACCCGCCGGGAGATCGAGCACCAACAGCCGCGGCTTGCGGTCCTCGAGCCAGCGGTCCCAGTTACGGATCGGGAAGCCGTCGTAGATGCGGGCGTTCCACTTGCGCGCCTTGCGCTCGGCCGCGATGCGCTTGTTGTCCGACTCGAGCAGCGCACCCGGATAGTCGGTGCTGCTGAAGGCGATCCTGCGGCCGTCCGGCGAGAACTTGGGCGAGCGCGCGCCGTTGGTGAGCGTGGTCAGACGACGCGCCTCGCCGCCGCGCAGGTCGAGCAGGTACAGCTGGTCGGTGTCGTCGCCGTCACGCTTGGCCGAGAACGCGAGCCGCGTACCGTCCGGGCTCCAGGCGACCCCGCCCTCGCCGCCTGCGGTGCCCGTGAGCCGGCGCGACTTGCGGCCGTCAGAGTTGCTGGTCGGGATCAGCCAAAGATCGGAGACCTGCGCCTTCGGGTCGTAGGCCGGCTCGGTGATCGAGGCGACCACCCACTTGCCATCGGGGCTCGGCACCGGCGCACCGACGCGGCGCATGAGCCAAAGGTCCTCGTGGGTGATGGTGCGGGGGGCGGTGGTGGGCGCAGAGGCTCCTTCCGCAGCAGGCACAGGTTCCGCACTCGCCACCGATGCCGCCAGTAAGAACCCAGCAGCGACCGCCCACAAGATCGACTTGTTCATGGAACCCCCCGTGAAAACCGCTCAGAGACCTAAGTGCACAGTATGCCGCAACGTCTCGCGCGAACGCGCGGGACAGCCGTTTTGCCTCATCGGTAGACATCACTGCGATGGCCGACCTTCAACACGAGCACGACCAACACGCCATCGTCGATGTCGCAGATGATGCGCTGGTCTCCCACCCGGTACTTCCAGAGATCGCCCAGCCGGCTGCCCTTCAGCGCCTGCCCGAGGCTGCGCGGGTCCTCCAGCGGCGCGATCCGCTCGCGGAGAAAGCGGATGATGCGCTGCGCAACGGCGCGGTCGAGCTTGCCCAGTTCTTTGTCAGCGGCCGGCGCGAACTCAATCCGCCAAGCCATGACGACGCGTCACTTCGTCGATGGACACCGACCGATCATCCCCGCGGCGCAGCGCCTCAAGACGCGCCTCGGCAAGATAAAGGTCCTCGAGGTCATCGAGGTGCTCGACGATGGCCTCGCGGACGTAATAGGTCTTGGTGCGGCCCGTGCGCTTCGCCAGCGCGTCGAGCCGCTTCTCGAGGTCCTCGGGCAATCGGATGGCAAGCATGGTCCGGCTCCTTTTTGCGCTATACAAGTATAGCATCGAGCCGGCCCCTGAGGGAGATGTGAGCAACGAAATCTCCCGCCCAGAGCGGTCGGTTCGCAGATAACAGCGCCGCTCGCTGCTCATTCAATGGCAGCGCCCCGCTGACGCAGTGGGCTCTTCGACGCTCTAGAAATGCCTCGCGGTCGTCATAGAGCACAAAAGGTCAGATGGTCCACTGGTCGTGGATCACGGCGACGAGCTTGGGCTCGCCTGCCAAATCCACGAACACCAGACGCAGTGCGCGCCAGTCGGGCATCGGGCCCTCGGGGGTCTGCGTGGGCGGCAGGTAGAACTCTACGCGCACGCCGTCCGGGTAGACCTTGTCGGCGTTGTTGATCGCGTTGCCGCGCGCCTGATCGGCGTTCACATTGATGGTCGCGCCGGTCGTGAAGTCCTTCGGGAACACGAAGCGCTCGTAGTACGCCGTCGGCGTACGCTCGATGTCGAAGCCGGTGCCGTCCTCGGTGCCCCAGATGCGCGGCTGGGTGTCGGCGAACCAGCCCGCGAGTTCCTCGGCCTTCCACACTTGATCGGTCTTGGGATCGACGAACGCATAGGGCGAGAAGCGCACGCCCTGCGCCGGATGTGCGTAGCGGGCGACGGTCGCCATGTCGCGGGCCTTCAGCGCGGCGACCACCTCGATGGCGGCCTTGCGGGCGGCCTCGGCGTCAACGACTGCGGGTGCCGCGGCGACTGCGGGTGCGGCTGCTGCTGCCGGCGCGGCCGGGGCGGCGGGCGCCGTGGCCGTTGCGGGCGAGCGGGAACAGGCGACGAGGGTGAGCGCGGCGACGGCCGCGAGCAGCAGGGAGTGTTTCATGGGCCAACGATACCGCGCGGCGTGCCGGGCGGGTAGCGTATCCAGACGGACTCAACCGTCGCGGCGGCGCCCCTTGCCCGCGCCCTTCCCCGGGCCTTTGCCGTAACCCTTGCCCGGACCCTTGCTTGGGCCTCTGCTCGGGCCCTTGTAGGCCTCGAGGCGGCGGATCTCGAGCGGGCGGCCCCGCACGATGATGCCGGCCAGATGCTGCAGCACATGCTCGGGGATCTCCGCCGGCAACCTCACGAGCGTGTGGTCGTCGCGGATGTCGATGCCGTTGATCTCGCTGCCGTGCAGGTCGCCCTCGTGCGCCAGCGCGCCGACGATGTTGCCCGGCTGCACGCCGTGCCGTCGCCCGACCTCGAGCCGGAACACGGCCTGCGGGCCTTCAGGACGACGCGGCCGCACGGTCTTGCGCTCGATCGACTCGGTGGGACCGTCGTCCCGATGCTCGGTCGGGCGCTCCTCACCGCCAGCGCCACCCGTCCGCGATGCGACGAACAGCGAACGGCCGGACTTGGCGACGGATGCCAGCGCCGCCGCCACATCGAGCAGGTCCGCATCGTTCTCACGCACGAACTCCTCGATGACCCCGCGGTACGGCGCGATGTCGGGCGAGGCCAGCGTCGCCGCCAGCTCCTTCTTGAACTTCTCGGCCCGCCGGGCGTTCACTTCCTGCACGGTCGGCAGGTTCATGGGTTCGATGGGCTGGCGTGTGGCGCGCTCGATGATGCGCAGCATGTTGCGCTCGCGGGCGGCGATGAACAGGATCGCCTCGCCCGAGCGCCCTGCCCGACCGGTGCGGCCGATGCGGTGCACATAGGACTCGCTGTCGTACGGGACATCGAAGTTCACCACATGGGTGATGCGCTCGACATCGAGCCCGCGCGCCGCGACATCGGTCGCGACCACGATGTCGATGCGGCCGCTCTTGAGGTCCGCCACCGTACGCTCGCGCTGCGCCTGCACGATGTCGCCGTTGAGCGCCGCAGCGGCGAAGCCGCGCGCCTCGAGCTTTTCGACGAGCTCCACCGTCGCCTGCTTGGTGCGCGCGAACACCAGCATCGCATCGAAGGGCTCGACCTCGAGCAGACGCGTCAGCGCGTCGAGCTTGTGGATGCCGGAGACCAGCCAGTAGCGCTGACGGATGTTGGCGGCGGTCGCGGTCTTGGCGCGCACCGTGATCTCGCGCGGCTCGCGCAGGTGCTTCTGGGCGATGCGCTTGATCTGCGCGGGCAGCGTCGCCGAGAAGAGCGCCACCTGCCGCTCGGGCGGTACGAGACCCAGGATCTCGTCGATGGCGTCGACGAACCCCATCTGCAGCATCTCGTCCGCCTCATCGAGCACCACGAAGCGGATGGTCGAGAGGTCGAGCGTCTGGCGCTGCAGGTGGTCCATCACACGGCCCGGCGTCGCCACGATCACATGCACGCCACGACGCAGTGCGTTGAGCTGCGGGGTGTAGCTCTGGCCGCCGTAGATCGGCAGCACATGCAGCCCGGGCATGCGGCTCGCGTACTTCTGGAAGGCCTCGGCGACCTGGATCGCGAGTTCGCGGGTCGGCACCAGCACCAGGGCCTGCGGCTCGCGCCGCGCGACCTCGATGCGCGAGAGGATCGGCAGCGCGAACGCCGCGGTCTTGCCGGTGCCGGTCTGCGCCTGACCGATGAGGTCGTGGCCCTCTAGCAGCGTCGGGATGGTCTCGCGCTGGATCGGCGACGGCGACTCGTAGCCGACGGCGGCGAGCGCCGCGACGATCTCAGCGGACAAGCCGAGGTCGGCGAAGGAGATGTCTGGGGTGTCTGTCACAAGGAAGATTGGTAGCGGGGGTAGGATTTGAACCTACGACCTTCGGGTTATGAGCCCGACGAGCTGCCAGACTGCTCCACCCCGCACCAGGAGGGAGGCGGAGTATACGGGGCGTCGCCCGCGACTACAACCCGGAGTTGAAGCCGGCGGCAGGGTCCGACCACAGCACCCTGCCCCGCCGCAGCGTCAACTGCACGGGCACGCGGTGGATCTCACCGGGCGGCGTCTCGAAAAGATTCCGTCCGAGCACCACGAGGTCCGCATCCTTGCCCACCTCGATCGCGCCACGCCGCGCGCTCTCCTCGAAGAGCGCCGCACCCGCGACCGTATACGCAGCGAGCGCACGGTCGAGCGACAGCCGCTGGTCCGGGTTCCACGCGCGATCCTCGGCGCCGCTCGGGTCACGGCCGCCGGGATAACGGTGCGTGACCGCGGTCTCGATGCCGGGCATCGTCGCCACACCGGTCACGGGCCAGTCCGATCCCCAGACCAGCACGGCGCCGTCCTCGGCGAGGCTGCGGGTGCGATAGGCGTTGTCCGCGCGCTCGCGACCGAACATCTCGACGGCGAACACCGTCTGCCATGGATCGGGTCGGCTCCAGAGCGGGGTCATGTTGGGCATCACGCCGAGTTGCCGGAAGCGCGGCGCATCGGCGAGGTCCACCAAGGACAGATGCGCGAAGGTATGCGGACGACGCCGATCGGGGTTCGCCTTGCGCGCCGCTTCGACCGCATCGAGCGCAGCGCGCACCGTGCGATCGCCGATGGCATGGATATGCACCTGGAATCCGAGCGCATCCAACTTCGTCACGAGGGCGTTCAACCGCGGAGGCTCGACGAACAGCTTGCCGCTGCCGAGGCCCGGGATGGCGTAGGGCTGGAGCAGCGCGACGGTGCGCGAGCCGTAGCCGCCGTCGAGGATGATCTTGACGCATCCGGCGTCGAGATCGCCGCCCCTCCCCGCCGCGGCCACGCGCTCGCGCGCCGCGACGAAACCGCGGATCTGCGACTCGTCGTCGAGGTCGTTCTGGTCGAAGCGTTGGCAGATGCGCACCCGCGTGGTGAGACGCCCGCTGCGCTGCAGTTCCTCATAGGCTGCGACCGTCGCAGGGTCGGCCGCCGCCTCCATCATCGCGGTGATCCCCTGGCCGTTCATCTGCTGCAGCCCGGCGAGCAGATCGTCGGCCCGCTCGGCGACGGTACGCGGCGGGACCTTGCCCGCCACCAGCGTCATCGCCGTCTCCTGCAGACTGCCGGTGGGCTCACCCGATGCATCGCGAACGATCTCGCCGTTCGACGGATCGGGCGTGTCGCGGGTGATGCCCGCCGCCGTCAACGCCGCACCGTTCGCCCACGCCTGATGGCCGGAATTGTTGACCAGATACACCGGGCGGTCGGGCACGATCGCATCGAGCATCTGCCGCGTCGGACGACCGCTCGGCAGGAACGCCGCCTCGTCCCAACCCCGACCTACGAGCCAAGCCTTGCGCGGATGCGCCGCCGCGAACTCGCGGATACGGGCGAGGATCTTCGCGCGGTCCTGCAGCCCGTCGAGATCCAGTTCGTCAGCCGGACTGCGCGCATACATGGCGTGCGCATGCGAATCCTGGAAGGACGGCAGCAGCATCCGGCCTTCGAGCGCGATGACGCGCGTGCGCGGCCCGACGAACCGACGCGCATCGGCATCCGAGCCGACGAAGGCGATCTTGCCGTCCTTCACCGCCACCGCGCTCGCCCAGCGCCGTGCTGCATCGAGCGTGTAGACCGCACCGCCCGTGAACACCATGTCGGCAGACGCGACGGGCGTGGCGGGAGCGGCGGCCGTCGCAGGCCTGACGGCCGCGGTGCACAGCGCGAGGCAGAAGGTCAGTGCGGCGGTGAGGGCGCGCACCGACGGCGCTCCTAGCCGATGACCCGCTGGCAGAGCTCCAGCAGCGCCTGCGGGAAGAGTCCGAGCGCGACGACCGCCGCCGCGTTGAGCGCGAGCGTGAGACGCACGCCGGTGTGGCGCTCCGGGACCGGCAGGTCGCCCGGCGCATCGAAGTACATGAGCTTCACGACGCGCAGGTAATAGAACACGCCGATCACCGACACCGCGGCGCCGAACACCACGAGCGGCAGATGGCCGCTCTCCCACAGCGCCTCGAAGACCTGCAGCTTGGCCCAGAAGCCGACGAACGGCGGGATGCCGGCGGTCGAGAACATCATCACCATCATCAGCACGGCGAGCAGCGGGTCGCGGGCGTGCAGGCCCTTGTAGTGGTCGAGCTCGTCGGCCTCGAAGCCGCGGCGGCTGGCGAGCACCAGCACGCCGAAGGAACCCAGCGCCATCAGCACATAGACGATCGTGTAGTAGAGCGCCGCCTCGTAGCCGCGCTCGGTGCCGGCGACGAATCCGAACAGGATGAAGCCGACGTTGCCGATGGCGGAGTACGCCAGCATCCGCTTGAGGTTGGTCTGGGCGATGGCGATCAGGTTGCCGACCAGCGCCGACAGCACCGCGACGATGGCGATCATCTGCGACCAGGCCGGTGTGACACCACCGAGGCCGTCCGCCAACAGGCGGTACGCCAGCGCGAACGAGGCGATCTTGGGCGCGGTGGCCACGAACAGGGTCACCGGCGACGGCGCACCGTGATAGACATCCGGCACCCACATGTGGAAAGGCACGGCGCCGAACTTGAAGGCGATGCCCACCACCAGGAACACGATGCCCATGATGACGCCGAGCGACGGCTCACCCTGCAGCGCGGTCGCGATCTCGCCGAGCAGCAGCGTGCCCGTCAGGCCGTAGACCAGCGACATGCCGTAGAGCAGACAGCCCGAGGCGATCGCACCCAGCACGAAATACTTCATGGCCGACTCGGCCGCGACGCCCGACTCGCGGTCGAACGCGACCAAGGCATAGAGCGAGAGCGCCAGCAGCTCGACGCCGATGTAGATGCTGAGCAGGCTGCCCGCCGACACCAGCACGCAGATGCCGAGGAGCGCCGTCAGCACGAGCACGTAGTACTCGCCCTTCAGCAGCCCCCTCGCCTCCAGCGACGGCCGCGAGTAGAGCAGCGCCACCGCCACGAACAGGAACGAGAGAAGCTTGAGCACCGTGCCGAGCGGGTCGGCGAGGTACATCCCCGAGAACAGCACCGTCGGCGAGTCGACCTGCGCCCAGGCGAGCGTCGCGGCGGCGCCGAGGCCGAGCAGCGCGAGCGTCAGCGTGGGGATGATGCGGCGCGCGGCGGCGCCGGCGAAGGCCTCGACCAGCAGGACGACGCAGGCTGCGGTGGCGAGCCAGATCTCCGGCAGAGCCGGTGCGAGCGAGGCGAGCGTGACGTGGTGGTCCATGGATCGGCGGCCTCAGGGCAACTTGCTGGCGGTGGCCTGCTCGACCAGGTGCCGCACGGATTCCTGCATGACTTCGAGCAACGGCGCCGGATACACGCCGAGCGCCAGCACGCCGACGGCGAGCAGCCCCAGCACGGACCACTCGCGGCCGTTGAGGTCCTCGAGCGAGGCCACGCCGTCGTTGGCGACCGGTCCGAACACCACGCGCTTGACGAGCCAGAGCGTGTAGGCGGCGCCGAGGATCAGCGTCGTCGCGGCGAGGAAGGCATACCAGAAGTTCGCCTTGAACGCGGCGATGATCACGAGGAACTCGCCGACGAAGCCCGAGGTGCCGGGCAGGCCCGAGTTGGCCATCGCGAACAGCACGAAGAACGCGGCGAAGGCCGGCATACGGTTGACGACACCGCCGTAGGAAGAGATCTCACGGCTGTGCATCCGGTCATAGAGCACGCCGACGCAGAGGAACATCGCGCCCGAGACGAGACCGTGCGAGACCATCTGCACCATCGCGCCATCGATGCCCATGCCGGCGCCCTGGAGGCCGCCGGTCGCCTGCGCGATGTCGAACGCCAAGAAGCAGCCGAGCGTCACGAATCCCATGTGCGCGATGGAGGAGTAAGCGATCAGCTTCTTCATGTCGGTCTGCACGAGCGCGACGAAGCCGATGTAGACCACCGCGATGAGCGACAGCACGATCATCAGCATGTCGAGCTCGCGGGCGGCGTCCGGCGTGATGGGCAGCGAGAACCGCAGGAAGCCGTAGCCGCCCATCTTCAGCATGATGGCCGCCAGCACCACCGAGCCGCCGGTCGGCGCCTCGACGTGCGCATCCGGCAACCAGGTGTGCACCGGGAACATCGGGATCTTGACCGCGAACGCGGCGAAGAACGCGAGGAAGATCCAGAGCTGCTCGGTGTAGGTCAGCGGCAGCGCGTGGAAGGCCGCGATGTCGTAGCTGCCGGCCTTCAGGTACATGTAGATCATCGCGACCAGCATGAACACCGAGCCGAGGAAGGTGTACAGGAAGAACTTGATCGTCGCGTAGACGCGCCGCGGTCCGCCCCAGATGCCGATGATGAGGAACATCGGGATCAGCATCGCTTCCCAGAAGAAGTAGAAGAGCAGCGCGTCGAGCGCCGCGAACACGCCGACCATCAGGCCTTCCATGACGAGGAAGGCCGCGAAGTACTGCGCCGGTCGCTTCTCGATGACCGTCCAAGCGGCGATGACCACCGGCACCGTGGTGAAGGTGGTGAGCAGGATCAGCGGCAGCGAGATGCCGTCGACGCCGAGGTGATAGGTGGCGCTGAAGGCCGGGATCCAGGGCAGCTGCTCGACGGACTGGTACGCCGAGGTCGAGGCGTCGAAACCGGTGTAGAGCGGCACGGAGAGCAGGAACGCCGCCACCGCGGTGCCGAGCGCCACCCAGCGTGCGAGGGCGATGCGCGCGTCACCGAGCGCGAGCACGACGAGGCCGCCCACGATCGGCAGCCAGATCAGCGTCGACAACAATCCCATGCCCTGCATCTGTGTCGTTATCCCTGGTGTCCGTCAGGCGCGCAGCAGGAACCAGCCGAGCAGCAACGCCAGGCCGATCACCATCCAGAACGCGTAGGTGTAGAGGTAGCCCGTCTGCACGCGGCGGACGACGCCGGCGAGCGCGCCGACCAACCCCGCCGAACCGTTGACCAAGGCGCCGTCGATCAGCGTCTCATCGCCCGCCTTCCAGAAGAGACGCCCCAGACCGCGGCTGCCCGCTGCGAGCACGTTCTCGTTGAACCAGTCGAAGTAGTACTTGTTGTCGAGCACGCGGCGCAGCGGCGCCAGCGCCGAAGCCAGCCCGTCGAGCGCGTGCGGACGCTTGAGCACCGTGAACCAGGCCACCAGCACGCCCGCGAGCGCCAGCCAGAACGGCGGATGCAGCGGCGCCTGCAAGGCGAAGGAAGCGGGACCGTGGAAGTGGGCGGCGAGCTCGCGCACCACATCGTTCTTCTCGAGCACCTGGATGGCGTCGCCGAAGAACCCGCCGAAAAGCAGCGGCTGCGCCGTGAGGTAACCGATCGCGACCGCCGGCACGGCGAGCAGGACGAGCGGCAGCGTCACCACCCAGGGGCTCTC
>Ga0172376_10006635_pt1 | contig 12520 bp, 13 predicted proteins | sample Lak35m_FD_121114 | JGI IMG/M metagenome (GOLD analysis project Ga0172376, IMG submission 121114) | Freshwater microbial communities from Kabuno Bay, South-Kivu, Congo - kab_092012_35m | ecosystem: Environmental > Aquatic > Freshwater > Lake | place: Democratic Republic of the Congo: South-Kivu...
AACGGAAGACAGAACAGCAGTCGTTGTAAATGGGTCGACAGCGAAAGAAAGGAGGTCGATGAAACGGGGGTAGCACCGCTGCCCGACTGCTCGGGTATTACCTGATATCCCAGATCGGCAATCCCTTTTTTTACAGGCTCTTCGGCAAAGCCATCTTCGGCCACAAACCAAACATCTCCATTGGCAAAGTTGACCTTTACCTGCTGCAGGCCCTTTTTCTCTAGAAATTTATGAATGTGAAGGGCACAGGTATTGCAATCCATTCCACTCACCTTCCACTTAATCTGTTGCATGCTACAAATTTACCAAAACGGGTCCGCTCTGCTTTTGATCGCAGTGGAAAATCTTAACGGCTTATTTTTGCTCGGATGGAGTTAACGTTTACCCTTGCGCAGATCGATCAGGCGGCCCGGCAATTTTGGCAACAGGCCGGTACGGCCCGGGTCTTTGCCTTTCATGCGCCCATGGGAACGGGAAAGACCAGCTTTATTGTGGCCCTTTGCCGTGCACTTGGCGTTACCACGCCCGGGTCGAGCCCCAGTTTTGCCCTTGTAAACGAATACCAGTTGGCCAGTGGGGAGCCTGTTTATCATGCCGATCTTTACCGACTAGAAAGCGAGGCCGAGGCTCGTGAGGCCGGCATCGAGGAGTTGCTGTATAGCGGCGATATCTGTCTGGTGGAGTGGCCCGAGAAGGCACCGGGAATTTTTCCGCCGGGCACTGTTCATCTCTCGTTAGCGATCTTGCCCGATGCGGGGGCCGATCAGGAGCCCGGAACGCGATATCTGCGTACATTTACAATTGCATAGCATCCCGATTGTATGTCGCAGACCAAACCAAGTATCACTACCTCTTTTAGCTACGAGACCCTCGAAGAAACCCTCGATATTCCTCCGAAGGCCGAGCGGATGCTGATCGGTATTCCTTGCGAAACCGCTTTTCAAGAAAACAGGATCGCGCTGACCCCCGATGCGGTGGGCGTTTTGGTCAGTAACGGACACGAAGTGATGATCGAGCACGATGCCGGCGAGGGTTCTCATTTTAAGGATAAGGATTATAGCGAAGCCGGTGCCCGTATTGTAAACGATAAGGCCACGGTCTATCAATGCCCCATTTTGGTCAAGAGCGCTCCCGTTACCGAAGATGATCTTTCGCTGTTACAATTCAATCAACTGATTATTTCTCCTATTCACTTATCGGTAATGAAGGCTTCGATACTGTCTAAGATGATGGAGAAAAGAATCACGGCCATATCGTTCGAGAACTTACAAGATGATAGCGGATCGTATCCGATTGTGCGCAGCATGAGTGAGATCGCGGGTAGTGCCGTGATGCTGATCGCCGGGCAGTATCTAAGCTCTGCCAACCATGGCAAAGGCGTACTGCTGGGAGGTATCTCGGGTATTGCCCCTACCAAGGTGATCATATTGGGTGCGGGGATCGTAGGAGAATATGCCACCCGTGCCGCACTGGCCATGGGCGCCTCGGTCAAGATCTTCGATAATAATATCTACCGGCTTAAGCGCATGCAAAACAACATCGGTCAACGACTATGGACCTCGGTGCTGGAGCCGCGCTTGCTAGCCAAACAATTAAAGACCTGCGAGGTGGCGGTGGGTGCGCTCTCTTCGGCTTCGGGCAGAACCCCCATGGTGGTCACCGACGAAATGGTCAGCAACATGCGCCCCGGGGCTGTTATTATTGATGTGAGCGTAGACCGCGGAGGTTGTTTTGAAACATCGGAGATTACATCGCACGAAAAACCGGTCTTTACCAAATACGGCGTTATTCACTACGGGGTACCCAATATCCCTTCGGGATTTGCGCGTACCGCTTCGCAAGCCATCTCTAATGTACTAATGCCGTTGCTGCTGCAAGCCGGCGAAGAGGGCGGATTCGAAAAGTTAGTCTGGCGCCGCGCTCATCTGCGCAACGGACTCTATTTATTCAACGGCGCGCTCACCAATTATCACCTGAGTCAGCGCTTTCAACTTAAGTATACCGATCTTAATTTACTGATGACGAGTAGTCAGTGATCGCAAGCTGGGTCTGGCAGGTGCTGTATTCTGCCGGGTCGTTACTGCTAATGATGACGATCCTTTCTTTTGTGTAGTTGTCGAGTAGTGATCGATAAAGAGCAATGCCTTCTTTATCCAGATTAGTGCAAGGTTCATCGAGCAACAGTACGGGAGTATCAGAAAAAAAAGCTTGTGCCAATTTTAAGCGTTGCTTCATGCCCGACGAAAAATAACGGATCTGTTTATTACGCGCCGCTGCAAGGCCAACGATCGCTAAGGCCGCACTAGTGTCGATACCGGCTAAAAAAGGTTTGAATTGTATATGAAAATCGAGTAGCTCGGTAGCGGTCATTTCTTCGATCAGTTCCAGATACGGTGCGCACATAGACAGATAACGATGCACCTGCTCGTCGGCTATACTCGTACCCTTATTGTCGTAGCGCATGCTGCCTTCATTAATAAGAACGGCTCCGCTGATTGTCTGTAGTAAAGTGCTTTTGCCCGAGCCGTTGGGTCCCACGATCGCATACGAAGAGCCAGAGACAAACTGATAAGAGAGATGACGAAAGATCCAGTCTCGGTTGTAGCGTTTGCCGGTATCAGACAGCGATATCGTCATCGATGGCTCCTTTGGTAAATCGTTTGATAATGCCGCGCGTACTCTCTCGAATAAAGGTGACGATCTCGTCGCGTTCGTCGGTGGCCGGCATCTCTTCTTCTATAAATTCAATGGCCTGCGAGGTGTTCATGCCTTTATTGTAAACCGTGCGGTACAGGTCTAAGATATGATTGATGCGTTCTATGCTAAATCCTCTTCTCTTAAGCCCTACGCTATTGACGCCGGCATAGCTGAGTGGATTACGGCCGGCCTTGATGTAAGGAGGAATGTCTTTGCTGACCAGCGATCCACCGCTTACGAACGAATGTGATCCGATCTTAACGAACTGATGAACGGCACACATGCCGCCCAAAATGGTCCAATCACCGATGGTCACATGTCCGGCCACTTGGGTGTTGTTGCTGGTAATAACATGATCGCCTACCAAACAGTCGTGCGCAAAATGGCAATAGGCCATAATCAGACAGTTCTTACCGATTACCGTTTTTTCGCGGTCGCGGGTACCCCGGTTGATGGTCACAAACTCACGAATGGTAGTGCCATCGCCAATATGAACGGTCGAGTATTCACCGTCGAACTTAAGATCTTGAGGCACCGCCGAAATAACAGCCCCCGGAAAAATGCGACAGTTCTTGCCAATCCGGGCCCCCTCCATAATGGTCACATTCGACCCGATCCAGGTGCCCTCGCCGATCTCTACATCTTGGTGAATAACCGAGAAGGGATCGACCTTTACATTGGGCGCCAGCCTGGCATTGGGATGAATATAGGCGTGGGGATGAATCATAAAGGGCAAAGGTACTATTAAATGATTTTATGGACTCCCATTGGCGATCAAGGTGCTCGCTTACATCCTAATTAATTGATAACTTTAGCCTAAGAGGCAATTTTAGCGGAATTACTTCGTTATTCGAGGGCTGTTAAACGGTATTCGATCTTCTATCAATTAATTCGCATGCTAAACCGAAACTACATCGCACTGGCTCTTGTGGTCGCGACCTTGATCTTGGCCTGTACCCATGAGACCACTGGACCCAACAGCCCCGCTAATACGCCCAGCTTTTCAACTACCTGCAGTTCCGATTCGGTGTATTTTGTAAGCGAAATATTGCCTATCATCAACTCAAACTGTGCCATGAGTGGCTGTCACGATGCTGCTACCCGGGCCGATGGGGTGCAGCTGACGAGCTACTCCACGATCATGAAATACGTAAGAGCCGGCAATGCCGCTCGCAGTGAGCTTTACGAGGTAATTATAGAAACAGATCCCGGCGATCGGATGCCTCCGCCTCCTCGCTCGCCCTTAACGGCCACCCAGATTGCCAAGATTCAAAAATGGATCAACCAGGGGGCCAAGAATAATTCTTGTGGCAGTTCTTGCGATGCAAACGTTTTTACCTACAGTGGGGCCGTTAAGCCAATGCTCGATACAAAATGTGTAGGATGCCATAGTGCCACCAGCCCTGGCGGCACTATCAATTTATCGACCTATGCATTGGTTCGAACGGTGGCCCTTAATGGAAAACTCTATGGGTCTATTGCCCATCAGGCCGGTTATTCGCCGATGCCCAAGAACAGTGCAAAGTTGTCGGATTGTGAAATTACCCAGGTACAACGCTGGATCGCGGCCGGATCGCTCAACAACTAATTGCTTGCTATGAAAAAAAGGAATCTTTACTTGCTGTGCTTACTGGTTACACTTGCTTTTACCGCCTGCTACTACGACCACGAAGAAACCCTCTATGGAGCTTCTTCGAATCAACCTTGCACCGACACCGTGGGTACGGTCTCTTACGCGCAAAAAGTAGTACCCATTTTGCAAAGCAACTGTTATGGATGTCATGCAGGATCGTCTCCGTCGGGCAACCAATTGATGGGAACCTATGCCGCCGATAAGGCCATGGCGCAAAACGGAAAACTGCTGGGCACCATCAACCATGCCGCCGGATTTTCGCCGATGCCAAAGAGTGCCGCTAAACTGAGCAGCTGCAAGATCGCTACTATAAAAAAGTGGGTCGATGCGGGAATGCCCAATAATTAATTGCTGTACATGAAAAATAAAAAGATCCTCTTTTTGCTGCTGCTGGTGGTCGCTATACTAGGCGCTTTTTATGCGTATCGCGAATACAACCGAGCCCCGATCGATACGGCCGCTGCGGCCCCCGATGTCGCGCTTACGGGCGCAGACCTGATTGCCGCTTTTGAGCAAGACGAGGCAGGTGCCACGGCTCGCTATGTAAATAAATTGATCAGTGTGCAAGCTGTATTGCTCGATGTTGTAACTACCGAGGCCGCCACCCCCGACGAAAAAGAATCGTATACATTGGTGCTTGGTTCAACAGAAGGTAGCACGACCGTGCGCTGTAGTATGGATAGCTCATTTGCGCTGCAGCAGGCCTCACTTACCAAGGGCAAATCGATAACGCTACAAGGTATTTGCAGCGGGTATAACAAAGATGAATTGCTCGGATCTGACATTGTGTTGGTTCGATGCGCATTAGTTAATAATTAATCCATTTTTATGTTAAAGAACATTTTTTTAATCGGTGGTGCCCTCTTATTAACGATAACGAACGTGCAGGCCCAAAAGTTTTTTACCAAAACAGGACGCATTGATTTTAATGCAACGGCCCCATCTTCTCCCGAAAAAATAGAAGCCGTAAACAAAACCGTTACCTGTGTGCTCGATGCAGCTAGCGGCAATATTCAGTTTGCCGTGCTTATTAAGGGGTTTACGTTTGAGCGCGCGTTGATGCAAGAACATTTTAATGAAAATTATCTGGAGAGCGATAAGTTTCCTAAAGCGGAGTTTAAGGGAGTTATTACCAACAATAGCGCCGTTAACTATACAAAAGATGGCGACTATACAGTGACCGTAAAAGGTAAGTTGACCCTGCATGGCGAGACGCGCGAGGTGGAGAGTCCCGGAAAGATCTCCGTTAAAGGAGGAAAGATTAGTGCCAGCGCCAGCTTTACCGCCGTGTTGGGCGATTACAAGGTAGAGGTGCCGACCCTGGTCAGCGATAAAGTCAGTAAAACAGCCAAGATAACGGTGGCATGCTCGCTGGAGCCACTTAAAAGCTAACATACCATGAGAAGACCTACGTCTATTATTCGCTTCGCATTGTTATTGGCTATGGGGCTCAATGCTTCGCTGGCCCTCTATGCACAAGACGATCTGCTCTCTTTATTGGGCGAAGAAAAACCCAAGAAGCAACGAGTCAAATATGCATTCAAGTCGTCGCGGGTCATCAATAGTCACTCCATGGAGTTTATTAATCCGGGCACCATGGATTTTAGGATTTTGCACCGATTTGGATCGCTCGACCAGGGCTACAAGAATTTTTTTGGACTCGATCAGGCCAGCATGCGAATGAGTTTTGATTTTGGATTGCTCCATAACCTAATGGTCGGCGTGGGCAGAAGCACGTACAAAAAAGAAGTGGATGCCTTTATTAAATATGCCCCCATTTGTCAGTCGACCGGTCCGGGCTCTTCTCCCGTTACCGTAGCCTTGGTTTCAGGAATTACCATGGACGGGCTTCCATGGGCCGATCCAACGCGTCAAAACTATTTTACCTCGCGGCTGGCGTATTACAATCAGTTGATCATCGGTAGAAAATTCAGCGAGGCACTTTCGCTGCAAGTGATGCCCACGGTGGTGCATAAGAACCTGGTACAACTGGCCACCGATAAGAACGATATTGTGGGACTGGGTTTTGGTGGTCGTCTTAAGCTTTCTAAGCGCATGGCCCTTACCTGGGACTATACCTATGTACTCGACGGATTGCCCGAGACAGGGTATTACAATCCTCTTTCTTTCGGAATTGATATTGAGACCGGGGGCCACGTGTTTCAGTTGCATGTGTCTAATGCGGTGGGCATGAACGAAAGGGCCTTTATTACCGAAACCACCGGACAGTGGGGGCAGGGGCAGGTGCGCTTTGGCTTTAACCTGTCGAGGATGTTTCAGCTAAAAAAGTCCAAACTCGACTAGGCTGTTTTTTGTACCTTCGCCGCTCAATTCTAAACTGCTTTTTATGAAAAAGATAGTATTCGTCTGCCTGCTGATCGGTGCCACCTTGGGTGCCTCGGCTCAACCTCCGGCCGGTGATGCCAAGCCGGGTGATTTTTATGGAGAAAAAGTAAATCCAGAAGGCGCATTGGCCCTGACCGATGTGGTCAAAAAAGTGATGGGAGGGTATGATTTTGCCGACGTCAAGATCGTGGCCACGGTAAAAGAAGTGTGCGAGAAAAAGGGCTGCTGGCTTAAGCTAGAGCTGCCCGCCGGTCAAGAGGTAATGGTAAAAATGAAGGATTATGGATTCTTTTTGCCCCTGGCCGCCAAGGGCAAGAAGGTGATCATAGATGGCGAGGCAAAGAGTAAGACCACCTCGGTGGCCGAACTAAAGCACTACGCAGAAGATGCCAAGAAATCGCAGGCCGAGATCGACGCCATTAAGGAACCTCAAAAAGAGGTCCGCATTACGGCCAAGGGTATTATGATTGCCCAATAAGCGGGGCGGTTCGCTGCTATGAGTACCAAGTACAGAGAGTTTACGGGTCTTAACCTGCCGGCCATCGAAAAAGAAGTGCTGGAGCGCTGGAGCGCCCACCAAGCCTTTGAGAAAAGCGTATCGCTGCGCGAGGGGTCTACTCCCTTTGTGTTTTACGAAGGGCCTCCCAGTGCCAATGGTATGCCCGGAATTCATCACGTTATTTCGCGCACGTTAAAAGACATGGTCTGTCGCTACAAGACCATGCAAGGTTTTCAGGTAAAGAGAAAGGGAGGATGGGATACGCACGGGCTTCCTGTAGAGTTGGGTGTCGAAAAAGAATTGGGGATTACCAAAGAAGATATTGGGGTCAAGATCTCGGTGGCCGAGTACAATAAGGCTTGTCGCGAGGCCGTGCTTCGTTATAAAGATAAATGGGATACGATTACGCGCAAGATGGGCTATTGGGTAGACCTGCAACATCCGTACATAACTTTCGAAAGTAGTTATATCGAAACGCTGTGGTGGTTGCTAAGTGAGCTATATAAAAAAGGATTACTCTACGAGAGCGTTAGCATTCAGCCCTATTCTCCGGCGGCCGGTACGGGGCTTAGTTCGCACGAACTCAATCAGCCCGGCACCTACAAAGACGTAAAGGATACCAGCTGCGTAGCCATGTTCAAGCTGGAGCAAAGCGATCGTTCGCAGTTTTTATTCGATCAGTTAAAACAGCAAGACCAACGGCCCGAGGCTTCGACTGTTTCCAACGATATTTTTTTATTAGCATGGACCACCACACCTTGGACCTTACCCTCTAACCTGGGGCTTACCGTGGGCGCACAAATCGAATATGCGTTGGTCAGCACCATCAACCCCTATACCTTTTTACCGGTCAATGTTGTGCTGGCAACCGCGCTTCTTTCAAAATATTTTAAGCCCGAAGGAGAGAACCAGCCTATCGAAGCGGGCCAAGAGAAAATAAAGATCTTGCCTTGGAAGATCCTCTCTACGTTTTCGGGTGCGCAACTCGAAGAGTGCCACTATCAACAATTATTACCCTTCGAAGCCAATAGTCCGGCTGCCATAGAAGCGAACACGCCGGGTGCGCGCCCCTTTAGAGTGCTTACCGATAGTTTCGTTACTACCCAAGACGGTACCGGTATCGTTCACACGGCTCCTGCATTTGGTGCCGATGACTATAAGGTCGGAAAGAAATATGGCATTGGACTATTGACATTGGTCGATCGCGAAGGAAAATTCATTAACGGAGTGGGCGAGTTTAGTGGGCGTTATGTAAAAGATTATAAAAACGAACCGGGGTATGTGGATGTTAATATCGACATCTCTGTTAAACTTAAAAAAGAGAACAGGGCGTTTAAAGTAGAAAAGTACGAGCACTCGTATCCGCATTGCTGGCGCACCGATAAACCTATTTTGTATTATCCGCTCGATGCGTGGTTTATTCGTACCACGGCTTTACGAGATCGCATGGTGGCACTCAATAAGACCATTCAGTGGAAACCTGCCTCGACGGGCGAAGGCCGCTTTGGTAATTGGCTCGAGAATATGGTCGACTGGAACCTGAGTCGCAGCCGCTATTGGGGAACACCCCTTCCTATCTGGCGCACCGAAGACGGCGAAGAGACTATTTGTATTGGATCGATCGCTCAATTAAAAGAAGAGATTGCCCGCAGTGTGGCGGCTGGCCACGAAATAGGCAACTGTAAAAAAGATGCCCCCGATCTGGCCGCTCGTATTGATGCAGTGGTGAGCGATCTGCACAAGCCCTATGTAGATGAAATTGTCTTGGTGAGCGCTTCGGGTAAACCCATGCGCCGCGTGCCCGACCTGATCGATGTGTGGTTCGATTCCGGGGCCATGCCCTATGCCCAATGGGGACTACCGGATACTTCGTCTGGAAAATATGGCCCCTTGAGTCCCGAAAATTTTTTCCGCTATCATGCGCTCAATAAAAATAGCGGAGCCGATGAACATTCTTTTCCGGCCAGTTTTATTGCCGAGGGCGTAGACCAGACGCGCGGTTGGTTTTACACCCTGCATGCCATTGCCGGATTGCTCTTCGATTCGGTGGCTTATCAAACCGTGGTCAGTAACGGATTGGTGCTCGACAAAAATGGAAACAAGATGAGCAAGCGACTCGGCAATGTGGTCGATCCGTTCGCTACCATTGATAGTTTTGGAGCCGATGCCACCCGCTGGTATCTAATAACGAATGCTTCTCCTTGGGATAATCTTCGTTTCGACAGCGAAGGTATTCGCGAAGTGCAGCGCAAGTTTTTTGGTACGCTGTACAATACCTATCAATTTTTTGTCTTGTATGCCAATGTAGATGGATTCACCTACAAAGAGGCGCCGATCGCAAGCAACGACCGACCCGAGATCGATCGCTGGATTCTCTCTTGTTTGCATACGCTAACGGCAAGGGTTACTACATTGATGAATGAATACGAACCCACCGCGGCCGGACGTCTGCTAGAAGATTTCGTCGACGAACAACTCAGTAACTGGTATGTACGACTCTGTCGCCGTCGCTTCTGGAAAGGGGAGTATTCGCAAGACAAGATCGCTGCTTATCAAACTTTATATGAATGTATGGAGACGGTGCTCCGCTTAATGGCTCCCATTTCTCCTTTCTTTAGTGATGCACTTTTTAACGAACTAAATACCATTACCGGCCGCCATTCTCAGCAATCTGTGCATCATGTTCTTTATCCGGTAGCCGATGAAAATTATATCGACAGGCCGCTCGAAGAGCGTATGCAACTGGCACAAGATGCTTCTTCGCTGGTGCTTTCGCTTCGCAAAAAAGTAAATATCAAAGTGCGTCAGCCCTTACAAAAAGTATTGATTCCGGTGCTTGATACCTCTATGCAGTCACAGCTAGAAGCGGTAGAAGCGCTCATTAAGGCCGAGGTGAATGTAAAAGAGATCTCGTACTTGCAAGCCGACAATACATTTATTAGCAAAAAGATCAAGCCCAACTTTGTGGCCCTGGGTAAAAAGCTGGGTTCAAAAATGAAAGCGGTAAGCGCAGCGCTGGCTTCGTTTTCGCAAGCCGAGATAGCCCAATTAGAAAAAGAGGGACAATACACCCTCTCATTCGAAGAAGGTCCGGTAACGCTGCTACTTTCTGACACCGACATTACCAGTGAGGATATTCCCGGCTGGACGGTCGCCTCAAAAGGAAAATTGACCGTGGCCCTCGATATTACCATCACCCCCGAATTAGCGGCCGAAGGCATTGCGCGTGAGTTCGTTAACCGCATTCAGAAGATCAGAAAAGACGCTGGATTCGAACTCACCGACAAAATCCTTGTTCAGGTTATGGCCCCCGCATCTTTAACAGATGCGCTGGCTAATTTTAAAGCCTATATTTGCGCGGAAATTCTAGCAGAAAAACTGGAATTTCAGTCTTCGCTGTCACAAGCCACAGCGATCGACATTAACGACGAAATTATCAACGTGCTTGTAACCAAAAACGGCTAATCATGGCAGTGAAAAAGAAACCGGCTCCTAAAAAGGCAGCCCCTAAGAAGCCCGCCAAGCCTGCTGCAAAAAAAGCAGTAGCAAAACCCGCAACAAAAAAAATTGCAAAGGCAGCTCCTAAAAAAGCAGCCCCTAAAAAGCCCGCGGCCAAACCCGCTGCGAAAAAAGTGGTTAAACCGTTGGTAAAGAAAGCTGCCTCGAAGGGAAATGCTAAGCCTGTTGCGAAACCCGTCGCGAAATCCGCTACGAAACCCGCTGCAAAGTCTGCGGCTAAGCCCGTTGCCAAGCCCGTTGCTAAGGCCGTTGCTAAGGCCCCCGCGAAACCCGCTGCCACGCCGGTCGGCAAAATGCCAGCCCCCGCTGCAAAGTCTCCTGTAAAGCCCGCCGCTCCTGCTAAAAAAGGAGGGGTAGATCCTAGTTCGCTGGTATCTATCAAGCCCAAAGTAAAACCCGTTATTAAGAAAGAACCTCCCCGTCCGGCCAAGATGGTCATTCCTAAGACTAGTACCAAGAGCGCCGTTAAATACGAACCTGAGTTTACCAAGTCGGTGTTGGATGCCCGTTTGCAACCCGTTGCCAACGGACCTACCCAGCGGTACTCAGAAGCAGATCTGGCTGAGTTTAGAGAGATCATAATGCGTAAGCTGGATGCTGCCAAAAAAGAGCTGACCTATCTGCAAGGATTAATTACCCGAAAAGACCAGGGTGGCGATATGGACGATGCCCGCTATATGACCATGGAAGACGGTAGTGTGAGCATGGAAAGAGAGCAGCTTTCTCAGATGGCCAGCCGTCAAATTACCTTTATCGATCACCTCGAAAAGGCAATGATGCGCATCGAAAATAAGACCTACGGGATCTGCCGTGTTACCGGGAAATTAATCGACAAGGCGCGTTTAAGAGCCGTTCCGCACGCTACGCTTAGTATAGAGGCTAAGCAGATGATGAACAAATAGTTAAGAGTATTTTTTCCTGAACTTTTTTTCCAGAAGTTAATGGTTAGTAATTAACTATTACCTAGTTTTGTGGTCTAAGAAGCCATGGAAAAACTTATAAAATCTCTGTCATTTTTATTGTTGGTCTTTCTAAGCATTAGTGCTGGTGCCCAACAACGCTCTACCCCGGTTACTTACGATAATCTATCGCTGCTGAGCGCCTCTCTTGATTCCAACAAGACCGTTTTGGTGGTTAAGATCGGCTCTCCAGGTGAGGACTATATCGAAGCCGCATTGACCCACAGCATTGGCTGGGTGGTCGAGAAAAAGAAGGTTAAACTCGTAGCCGGAGAAAACCGAATCCGTTTCGACATGTCCATGTCTGCAGAAGGTAATTACCGATTGTTGCTTCGCAACAACGAGGGTACCTGGACGGTGACCCGCCCCATAAAAAAGTAACAGACAATTCGGGTTTTTTGCAAGTAACTTTGTAAAAAATCGCTCCGATGCGCAGTCTATCCCTCTTGTTTGCTTCTGTTTTTATTCAATTTCTTGTAGCCGCACAATCTCTTGTGGTATCCGGACCCATGTTGGGCCCCGTAGAATTACGCGATGCCAAGGTCTGGGTCGAAGTATCCCCCTTAGTAAAAACGGCCGCTTTGCGCGTTAACAAAAAAGGAGACAAGGTTTTTTTCGAGGTGCCCTATAGGGGATCACTGGGTCAGCCTTTTAATCCCATTCAATTTACGGTCGGAGGATTAGAGCCCAATACCACCTACGAATATGCACTGCTAATCAACGGAAAAAGCAGTGGCTATGGTGGCGAGTTTACCACTAAGCTGCTTTGGCAATGGCGCAGTCCGGCTCCGGATTTTAGTTTTCTGGCCGGCTCTTGTTCGTATATCAATGACCCTGCTTACGACCGGCCCGGTACTCCCTATGGTA
>Ga0172376_10006636_pt1 | contig 12519 bp, 8 predicted proteins | sample Lak35m_FD_121114 | JGI IMG/M metagenome (GOLD analysis project Ga0172376, IMG submission 121114) | Freshwater microbial communities from Kabuno Bay, South-Kivu, Congo - kab_092012_35m | ecosystem: Environmental > Aquatic > Freshwater > Lake | place: Democratic Republic of the Congo: South-Kivu...
CGGTAGAGAAAGGGGCTTTGGGGGCAGGCGGGATAGGGGCAATGCGGCGGGATGAACTTCTGCATCGGGGTCTCCAGTGCCGCGGGGAAAATGCCCCCCGGCACCTATGGAGACGGGACCGCCGCCCATGGTTCGCGCGGAAAATGCGGTTCCCAATACCGATACTGTCCCCGCTCGGGGAGCAGTATCTCACTTGGGGCCGTCGAAGCCCCAGGTGCCCTCGATCTTGGCGTAACGCAACCCGATGATGTCGAGCAGCCAGTCAAAGCCCCCAAGATCCGGGATCACCTGCATCGACTGCACCTGCGTATTGGGCAGGTTCGCATCCGCGGCGTTCTCGCGCGCGATCTGCAGCGCCGGCTTGGGGATGTCGACCGAGAGGATCGTGAAGCACCACCCCGAGGAACGGAAGGTGCCCGAGGTCTCGGTGGTGCGCGTGTGGGACAGGCTCGCGCAGCCCGCGGTCAGGGGAAGCAGCAGCAGTCCAAGTCGCAGCACGCGCATCGTGTTGGAAAGCCTAGCGCGGCTGCGGCAGCCAAGGAAGCACCGCGCTATGCTCGCCACTCGATGCGACCGCCGCCCGAGCCCGGACTCGAGGAATGCCTCGCGGGCCATGCGCGCGCGTTCCGCGAGCGCTTTGGCGGCGCCGGGCCGGCGCGGCTGTGCTTCGCTCCCGGCCGGGTGAACCTGATGGGCGCGCACCTGGATTACAACGGCGGGCCAGTGATGCCGACGGCGATCGACCGGGGCACGTGGATCGCGATCCGGCCGCGCAGCGCGGAGCGCATCCTGGTGGCCTCGACGCTGGAACCCGGCGAGCGCGAGTGGTCGCTGGCGGCTTTGCCCGAGCAGGCGAGCGGTCACTGGTCGGACTATCCGCTGGGCGTGATCCGCGCCGTGCGCGAGCAGCTCGGCGGGGGCGCGCTGTCGGGTCTGGAGATCCTGTTCGGCGGCAACCTGCCGATCGGCGCCGGGCTGTCTTCCTCGGCTTCGATCTGCGTGGGCACGGCGCTGGCGCTGACGCGCTGTCTCGGCCTGCCGCTCCAACCCCGGGACTGGGTCGCGCTGGCGCTCGAGGCCGAGCGCGGCTTCGTCGGCGTGCAGTGCGGCATCATGGATCCGCACGCGATCGGGCTCGCGCGCGCGGGCGAGTTGCTCTGGCTCGACTGCAAGGATGGCTCCTCGAGCTACATGCCGCTCGATGCGGCCCGGGTCGCGATCGCGGTCGCCGACACGCGCGTGCGCCGCCAACTCGCCACCAGTGCCTTCAACGAGCGCGTGGCCGAATGCCGCGCGGCCTTCGAGGCGCTGCGGGCCGAGGCTCCCGGAGCCACGTGCCTGCGCGACATTCCCTGGAGCACGTTCGAAGCGCGGCGCACGGACTTGCCGGCGCGGATCGCGCGGCGCGCCGAACACGTCCTGCGCGAGGTCGAGCGCACCTTCGCCGCGCGCGCCGCCCTGGAGCGCAAGGATCTGGCGGCCTTTGGGGCCCAGATGAGCGCCGCGCACGAGAGCCTGCGCAGCCTGTTCGAGGTCAGCGTGCCCGAGCTCGACGCGCTCGTCGCCAGCGCGACCGCGATCCCCGGCGTGCTGGGGGCGCGGCTCACGGGGGCCGGCTTCGGCGGCTGCGCCGTGATCCTGCTCGAGCGCGCGGCCGCGGAGGAATTGAGTGCGCGGGTGCCGCGCGAATTCGAGGCGCGCTTCGGCCACAGGCCGAAGCTGGAGTTGTTCGGCGGCGATGCCGGTCCGCGCGAGTTACTTGCCGAAGGGCTGGACCTTGACCACTGACTCCGCGCGCTCCAGCAGCAGCTTGCCTGCCGGCAGCGCGCGCACGTCGGCGCTCCACCCCGAACGCAGAAGCTCCAGCGCCTGATTCGGCTTGTTGCCGAACAGGTAGTTCGCCGCCAGCACCAGCCGCGCATCATCATCTTCGGGGTGGTCGCCAAGGAAGCGCTCGAGGTAGGAGAGCTGCTTTTCGAAATCCGCCGGATCCGTGTAGAAGCTGTGCTTGTCGACGATCGTGTCGATCAGGCGCGGCTCGAGTTCCAGCGCTTTCTTGAGAGCAAAGGCCGCATAGTGGTAATCGCCCGCGGCAAACAGCGCATCCGAGAGCACCAGATACAGCACCGCGTCTCCGGGGGCGAATTCGATCGCGCGCGCATAGTGCGAGACCGCATCGGTGTAGCGCCGCTCGCGGAAAGCCAGGTCGCCCAGTGCCAGATACTGTTCCGCCACGCGCGCGAGCTTTTTCACCTGCTCGGGATCGCGCGGCTGCTGCGGCGCCGCGACCACCACCTCCCCCGCGGCCGCGGGGACTTCGATCACGGTCGGCTGCGATTCCTCGCGCACCACGATCACCTCGGGCTCCCGCTCGACGTAGATCACGTTCGTGTACCACCAAGGCGAATAGCCCCAGTAGCTGTAGCCCGGATAGCGGTAGGCGCAGTGCGTGTTCCAGTACCACGCACTCGAGAAGAAGAAGCTCGAACACCAGCCGAACTGGAAGGTCCATCCAGAGCTCGGCAGCCAGTAGGTGCAGCCGTTGGCCCAGAAATACGAGCCCGGGCCGCAGTGGTACCAGGGCGAGTAGCCGATGTAGCCTTTGTTGCACGGATCCCACCAGGTCCAGCCGCTGCCGCAGCCGCTGGTCACGGCGAAGGTCGCGGCGACCCCGGTGCGCACGGCCACGCTGGTGGCGACCGCGACGGCCTCTCCCGTGCGCAGCGCTTGGCGGGTCTTGACCGGATCACGCGCTTCGAGTCGGGCGAGCTTTTGCGCCTGAGCCGCTTGTGCGCGCGCCTGCTGGATGCGCAGGGCCTGAGCGTCGGGCGCGGGCCCCGCCGGCAACTCGCCCGCCGAGCGCGAACGCGCGGGAGCGGGGGACTGGTCCTGCGCTGCCCGCGGCAGGTTGGACGGCGGGTTGTCGCGCGCCGAGTAGCGCTTGAGGATCTCCTCGCGCGTCGGGGCTTGGGTGCGGATCGGAACGCTGGCGCCGCGGGTCACGCTCTCGCCGCTGCGGACCGGAGCGGCGGAGCTTGCGGTCGAGGGAATCGGCGCGGGCTTGGGGCGAGTTCCGAAGTTCGAAAGATCCGGACCGCTGCCGCGCGGCGCCGGATCGGGGCGGGTCGGCGTCTCCGTGCGGGGAGTCGTGTCGTACACGCGGCGCAGCGGCGTCTGCGGCGAGGTCGGCACGCGCGGCGCGCTCGCGCGGCCGTCCTCCCGGGGCACGGGACGGGAGAGCTCCGGCGCCGGCTGGACGGGTTCGGGGCGCGCGGGAGCGGGGCGCGAGGTCTCGGGCGCCGGCCGGGACTGCTCGGGGCGGGAAGGCTCGGGGCGGGACGGCTCGGGGCGGGACGGCTCGGGGCGGGACGGCTCGGGCCGCGAGGGAGCGGGACGCGAAGGCTCGGGCCTCGAGGGAGCGGGCGTCGGCCGGGAAGGCTCGGGGCGGGAGGGAGCGGGGCGGGAGGGAGCGGGCGTTGGCCGGGACGGTTCGGGCCTCGACGGAGCGGGACGCGAGGGCTCAGGACGCGGGCTCGGCCGCTCGGGGCGCTGCGCGGACGTGACGAGACACAGCAGCGCCAACGCGCTGAGGGCAGTACCGAGCTTGGGCATGGGGTTCATCGCGGGGCTCCTGGATGGACGAGCGAAGCTCGGTTTAGCAAAACTCGTACCGCGGCGATCCTGCGTTGGAAAACGGTCCAGCGCCGGCTTTGCGGCCTCTCAGCACGGCGGGCTGCCCTCTGCGGGGGACACGGACTAGCCCTTGGGAGCCGGCACGAGGAGCAGCAACTGCTGCTCGCCACCGGGCACCAGCAGCCAGCGCAGGTAGGGTTTGGGCTCCTCGCCCTTGGGCAAGCGCTCCAGCAGCGGGGCCAGCGCCTGCGGGCGCAGCGCTTCGAAGCCGGCGACTTGCACGCCCAGCGCCACGCTCGCGGGGCGTCGCTCATAGCCCGCGGGCAGGCTCTCGGGCAATCGCTCCAGACGCAGCAGCACGGCCCGCGGCCGGAGCTGTGCATCGAGTTCGAGGCTGGCGCGGTTTTCGAGGCGCAGCCCCGCCTGCTCGGCTTCCAGGCGCAGGCTCTCGAGCTGCTGGCGCGCTTGCTCCAGCGTCGTGTCCGGCTTGAGCTCGACGCGGCGCAGCGCGTGCTCCGGCACCTGCGTGGTGATCACAGCCGCCTGGGCGCGCACGCCCTCCGTCGCGCGGCGGTCCGCCGGCGCGAAGTAGTCGGGGGTGAAGGTCCGCGCTTCGATGCGGAACTCGCTCTCGTTCCAGATCCGCGTCTCGCCGTGCCAAAACTCACAGGACAGCGGTTGGCGCTCGCGCCATTCGATCTTGCGGAAGCTGTCGAGCGCCTGGCCGTCGGCTGCGAGGAACACGAGCGTCGCCGGTCGCTGACTGGCCGCGTTCCACTCGCGCGCGACCAGCGTGCCCAGCGCTCGCTCGGAGCCGCTGAGTTTCACGGGCGTGCGGCGTTCCTCACCGGCCTGCTCCCACGCGAAGCGATCGAAGTCCACCAGCGCGCGGCGCAGTTCCAGCTGCGCACGCAACTCCAGCCGCTGCGCGCCCTCGAGCGGAGCCGAACGCCCGCTGGCGATGTCGACACCCAGGCCCTGATCCACGTTCCAAAAACGCATCAGACGCGTCGGCAGGTCCTTGCCACCCAGCCACAGCCGCTGGTGCGCTTCGCCGGCGGCGGCGTAGCGCAATTCGAAGACGGTCTTGGGATCCGCGGCGTAGCGGACGCGGCTGGTGGTTTCGCTGCCGCGCAGAAGCCCGGGTTGAGGCCCGGGGGTCTGTGCCGGTGCCGCAGAGGGTGCCGGAGACTGTGCCTCGGGCGGCAAGGGCAGCAGCAGCGAGAGGCTCAGGGCAAGCGCGAAGCCCAATCCGACCACTCCTTGGAGTCATTGCCGTAGTCGACTCCCGCCAGTTCCACCATCGCCCGCCGATACAGGTTCTTCTGCGAGCTCTTGGCGCCCTCGTGCAGATCGAGCAGCGCGCGGGCGATCCGACCTTTGGTGGCGCCCTGCTGCCTTCCGATCCAGACGACCGCGTGCAGCGCGGCGCTCGCCACCAGCGGCACGTTGTCCTGCACGGTGTCGATCAGCACCTGAACCGACTCGGTGTCTTCCAGTTCCCCGAGCAGCAGCGCGCTGTGGGCGCGCACCGGCGGTTCGGGGTCCGAAAGGCCCAGCCGACCCGTGCCCACCGCGCAAGCGGACTGCGCGCCATTCTGTACCAGGCTCGCGAGGCACTGCATGGCGTTCGTGCGCACCCCCGGATCGCTCGACGCGCGAGCGAGATCGCAGATCCGATCCAGCGGCGTGTCGGCGCGACCGAGCAGCATCAGTCCCAGCAGCGCGTTGGCGACGACATCCTGACTGGAGTCCTCGAGCGCGGCGAGCAGCGGACCCTGAGCTTGCACCTCGCGCGTGAAGCCCAGCGCGCTGGCCGCGACCACGCGATTGGACAAGGGGCCCGTCTGCAGCTGTTCGATGATCTCGTCCCGGCGCTGGTGCGCGCGCGTGGCGAGGTTGATCTCGAGCAGCCGCGCCTTCTTGCGCTCGTCGGCGGTCGCCGCCGTCATGTGCAGGCGCGTCCAGGCGCGCATCGTGTTGTCGAGGTCCGCAAGGTACTTGCCGATCGGCTCGATCTTGCGGTTCTTCTCGGCCTGCTCGGCGAAGGGAACGGGATCCTCGGGCTGGTTCTGCCGATCCTCGGACTGGGTCGTGGCCTGCGTCCCGGCACAGGCTGGCAGCCAGAGGATCGGGATCAGGAGCAGGAGGGGTGTCAGCAGGCGCATGGGTGGGGTGTCGACGACGCGGGAGCTGGACTCTTCCGCGATTGCCGCCAAGCAGTACCCTAACCGCCCCGCGCCATGTCGATCCACCTCCTCGATGCGATGTCCCGGGAAGGCTTCGAGCAGGTGATCGCCTTCCACGATCGCCACAGCGGCGCGCGCGCCCTGCTGGCGATCCACGATTCCGTCCAGGGCCCGGCCTTCGGAGGCATCCGCCGCTGGAGCTATCCCAGCGACGAGCATGCCCTGCGCGACTGCCTGCGGCTGGCGCGGGCGATGACCTGGAAGGTGGCGCTGGCCGGCCTGCGGGCGGGCGGAGCCAAGCTGGTGCTGATCGACCTCGCGCACCAGGACCGCGACCAGGTCTACACGGCGCTGGGCCGCTTCATCGAGAGCCTCGGCGGCCGCTACCAGGCCGGCCCGGATGTCGGCACCGGCGAAGCGGAGCTGCGCGCGCTGTCCCGGAGCACCCGCTACCTCGCCTGCCCAGGCGAGGAGGGCCCGGGAGAACTGGCGGAGTCGACCGCCGCCGGGGTGTTTCACGGCATGGCGGCCGCGCTCGAGCATCTCGACGGCGCCGTCGACTGGGAACGCCGCCGCGTGGTGGTGCAGGGGCTGGGAGCCGTGGGCACGGAACTGTGCCGGCGCCTGGTGGCGAGCGGCGCCGAGGTGATCGGCTGCGACCGCGATGTGCGCCAAGCGCTCAGCGTCGGAGCAGAGCTGGAGATCGAGCTGATCGACCCCGAACAAGCCGGTGAAAAGCCCTGCGATGTCTACGCGCCCTGCGCGCTGGGCGGCGTGCTGCACGACCTCAGCCTGCAGCGCGTGGCGGCACGGGTCATCGCGGGCGCCGCCAACAACCAGCTGGTGCGCAACCTGCACGGGGACCAGCTTCACGAGCGCGGCGTGCTGTACTGCCCGGATTTCGTGATCAATGCCGGGGCGCTGATCCGGGGGGTGCGCTTCCAGCAGGAGGGCCTGCGCGTTCCCGTCGAGGAGATCGGGGCGGGCATCACCCGCACGCTCCGCGGCGTGCTGAGCCGCGCGCGCACGGAAGGTCGCTCGCCGGCGCGGGTGGCGAACGAGCTTGCCATCGCCCGCATCGCCGCTTGGAGAAAAGCACCCCTGAGCTAGAAGGTCCTTTCCTCCGGTCATGCCAGATTGCAGGATGCCCCACCGCGTGCGGATCTTCGCCACCTTGAGCCTGTTGTGCAGCCTGAGCCCGGCGATGCCGCAGGGTGAGGGCGCTTCGCCGCCGCAAAAGCGCGAGTTCCTGCAAGAGCTGCTGCGCTTGGAGCGCGGCGCGGAGCTGCGCCCGCTGTGGATCCCGCGGGCCGAGGAGCTCAAGTACAAGGTCTTCGTCGATCTGCCCTTGCTCGGCGAAACGGCTGCCGGCCGGGTGACGCTCTCGGCCGGCGTCGAGCCCTACAGCGCCGGCCTGACGGCGACGAAGGCGGCGGCCGACGACGCGCCGCAGTGGACCGGCTGGGTCAAGAGCGTCGCCACCGGTTCCGCGCTCGGCTACGAGCTGCACCATGAACTCAAGTCGCGCCTGCTGCCGCAGGAGTGGCCCGCGATCTACTACACCGACACGCAGCGCGGTTCGGAGACGCGCACGAAGGAACTTAAGCTGGGCCTGCTCGAGGGGACCTGGACCGGCTGGCACCGCAACGACGGCCATTGCAAGGACTGCAGGAACAAGGAGCACTTCGTCGATTCCGCGTGGCTCTGGAAGGAGCCCGCGCACTGCACGGAACGCAAGTGCCGGAACCTCTCCCACCGCCTGTGGCGCGAACCGCAGAAGCGCAGCGTGCCGGTGGGCACGACCGACATGCTGAGCGCGGTCTACTACGCGCGCGCTCTGGTGCGCGAGAAGCGCAGCGAGGACTCCATCATGATCCTCGACAAGCAGCGCCTGTGGAAGGTCAACCTGAGCATCGGGAGCACCAAGCTGATCGAGGTGCCCGGCGGCAAGACGGAGTGCGTGGAGGTGCGGCTGCGCTCGGAGCTGCCCCAGGGCGAGCCGCCCACGAAGGATGGTTTCCAGGGCTTGTTCGGTCTTCGGGGCGCGATCCGCATCTGGCTCGACAAGCAATGCGGCGTGCCGGTCAAGATCGAGGGTGAGTTCCCGATCACGCTGCTCTCGACGGAGCTTGATGTCTCGGTGCAGCTCGACGAGTACCGCGGAACCCCCGCGAGCTTCGTGCTGCGCTAGCGCAGTTTCCAGATCTCCACGCTCGTTCCCAAGCTGTGCATCTCAAGCACGCGCAGCGCTCCCGGCCGCAGGCGGTCCCAGCCCGTGCCCGCCAGCGACAACCCGCGATCCACGCCATTGTCGCTGCGCCGCGACGAAAAGCGCGCCACGCGCTCAGCGCAGTCGCGGAACAACTCGCTGCCGCCGCCGGAAAGGTCGATCACCACCCAGCGCGCACCGACCGCTTCCAGATAGGCGCGCGGATCGGAGAGCATCTGCAAGCGGGACTCCGGACGCGTGCCGGGCTCGATGCGGATCGGCCGCTGCGGATGCGCGGGATCCTCGATCGCCTGGCGTAGTTGCCACTCCGACCACAGCGAACGCTCCGTGGCGCCCGCATTCTCCAGAGCGCTGCCGCGTTCGTAGGGCAGCGGGATATCGCCGTAGGGCACGAACACGATCGTGTCCTCGCGCGGGATATGGGCTTCGATCCATTCGGCGCATTCGGTCAGCGGATCCTTCTGCGTGCGGATCCACGCGAACTGCACGGCGGGAATCGCGCTCAGGGCCAGCACGAGACCGAGCACCAGCGCGGGCGCGCGGCCCGGCAGCAGGACGAGGCGCTGGAAGGCATAGCCCGCCGAGAGCGCCGCCAGCGGCGTGAAAGGCAGCAGGAAACGCACCAGCGTGCCTTCGTGCAGCGCCAGCACCGCGGCGTAGGGCAGCGCGAAGGCCGCGATCAGCAGCGTGGCGGGCTCACGCAGCCAGGCCCGCTGGAAATTCCACACCAGCACACCCAATCCCAGCGCACCGAGCAGCACCAGCAGCGGATCGAGCGCCCACACGCCGCCGAACAGCCAGCCGAAGTTCGCACCGCGGAAACCATCCTCGAGAAACCCCAGAAATCCCGTGAGCCCGTTGCCGCGCGGCGTGTACTCGGCGGCGGCCTCGACTCCCGGAAGGAAGAAGGGATAGGCGATCCACAGGCAGGCGACGAAGGGCAGGCCGGCGGCCGCCAAGCGCGACCAGCGGATGCCTGGAGCCGCGGAGCTTGCGTGCTGCGCGCGCAGCGCCAGGGCGCTGGCGAGCACGATTGGCGGCAAGCTGATCCAGGCGCTGTGCAGCGTCCCCGCGGCCAGCGCGCCTGCAACACCCATCACCAGCGCGCGCGGCAAGGACGGAGCCGCGGCAAAGGACAGCGTGCACAGGAGCGACAGCAGCAGCAGGCTCGCGGCGGCCGCATGCGGCTTGGCTTGCACCGAGAGCGTGACGCACAGCATGCTCGTCGCGATCAGTCCGCAGGCGAACAGGGCCGCCATCGGCTCGAGCCAACGGCGCGCCAGCAGGTAGGTCAGCGGCACGAGCAGCCAGCCCAGCCAGGCGCTCAGCCGGCGCAACTGCACCCAGGCAGCGCTCGCGGCCGTGCGGTGCTCCTCGAGGCTCGCCTCCGCTCCCAGTGTCGGCGTCGGATCGGGCAGGAGTGCCGCGGCCCGCGGCAAGAGATGCGGATAGGCGTCGATGACCCATTCCTTGCCGCGCGGAGCCGCGGCTCCCTCGCGGAAGTGATCGACCTGAATTTCAAAAGCACGCTCATCATGGCCGCGCACTGCGGGGAGGCCGTAGTCCAGTCCCACCATCCGCACGGCAAGTCCCACCAGCAGCAGCAGCGCACAGGCGACGGCCACCGAGGGAAGGGCTTGGCCTTCCGATGTGGTGAACAGGGGGCGGAGCATGGGGCTTGGCCGATCGATCGCGAGCGCAGTCCGGGGGTGGTGCGGCGCTCGCGTGCAACATCCAGTTTACCCCACGCACCAGCATCGGGCGGAAAACTTGCGCTCGGGTGGCCGCGCGAGCGGATCCGGCGATCGACTCCGCTCATCGGCTACGGTCTCCGCCCCGCCCGGGGCATCACGCCCTGAGACTTCACCTGCATCACCAAGTGAGTACCGATGGCGAATGCCATCGGGATGCACAAGCGTGACCGTGCCGGGGATTAGGGCATTTGCATTCACGCCCCGATCTTCGTGGGCGGCACCTGATTGCCGGTATCTGGTTGCCGACACCTGCACACCAGAGCCGCATTTGCCTAGGTGACCTTGCCACATAGACCCCATGCACGCCGAACCGCCGTGACGCGCTATCCTGATGCCTCCCCGCTCTTGGTCGTCCCGCCCCCCCCGCTTGGTGAGCGCCATGTCTTCCACCTCTCCTTCGCCGTCCTCCTCGCCGCAGCCCGCGTCTTCACTGACGGCTGCCGAGCGGGTGTATCTCGACTTCGCCGCGCAGCGTGATGCGACTGCTGCACGAGTGGCCTCAAGCTCTTCCAGTGCCGCCGGCGCCGCTTCCGATGCCGCCGCCGCCGGTGAGCGTACCGGCGGATCGTCCTCTGGTTCCGCCTCCTTCGACGCTCTCTGCGCCGCGCACCCCGCGCTCGCCGAGGACCTGCGCCGGTTGCGTCAGCTCGATGGCGCCGTGCAGGAGTTCCTGCGGCAGGCAGCACAGGGCCAGCGCGTCGCGGCGGCGTTGAGCGAGCACTACGGCGAAGGCGTCGACCCTGGCATCTCGCTCGATGGCGGACGCCCGGCGAGCGACTCCGCTCCGTCGAGCGAGCTGCTGCGCCGCCTGCGCACGCACGCGCCGAAGGACTCGCGCTACCAACTGCTGGGCGAGATCGGCCGGGGGGGGATGGGTGCGGTGATCCGAGTGTGGGACGAGGACCTGCGGCGTACGCTCGCGATGAAGGTGGTCTTGGGCAAGGAGGACAAGGCCGCCAAGGGCGCGACACCGCCGGTCGACTCCAAGACGCTCGGCCGCTTCCTCGAGGAAGCGCAGATCACGGGCCAGCTCGACCACCCCGGCATCGTGCCGGTGCACGAGCTGGGCCTGGGCGCCGATGGCCAGGTGTACTTCACCATGCGCCTCGTCAAGGGCGAGGATCTGCGCACGATCTTCCGGCATGTCGAGACCGGACATGAAGGCTGGAGCACGACGCGCGCCTTGGGCGTGATGCTCAAGGTGTGCGAAGCGATGGCTTACGCGCACGCCAAGGGCGTCATCCACCGCGACCTCAAGCCGGCCAACATCATGGTGGGCAAGTACGGCGAGGTGTACGTGATGGACTGGGGCCTCGCGCGCGTCGCGGGGGCGAAGGATCTGCACGATGTGCGCCTGAAGGAGCAGCCGCCTGCGCCGACGAGCCAATCGGTGCGCACCGAGCGCCGCGAAGAGCGCGACGACACTCCGGACAGCCCGCTGGTGACGATGGACGGCGATGTGATGGGCACGCCGGCGTACATGCCGCCGGAGCAGGCGCGCGGGGAACTGGCGCAGTTGGGCGCGCACTCGGATGTGTATGCGGTGGGGGCGATGATCTACCACCTGCTCTTGGTGAAGCACATCGAGATGCCGTATGTGCCCAAGGGCGCGAAGGTCTCGCAGCACCGCGTGCTGATGTCGGTGCTGGAGGAAGCGCCAAAGGAGATCGCGACGTACGACAAGACCGTGCCCGCGCCCTTGGCGGCGCTCGTCGAGAAGGCGATGCAGCGCGACATCGCACGGCGCTATCGGGACATGGAGGAGCTGGCCGCAGATCTGCGCGCGTACATCGAGGGCCGCGTGGTCAAGGCGTACGAGACGGGGACCTGGGCCGAGACCAAGCAATGGGTCAAGCGCAACAAACCGCTGACGGCTGCCGCGGCGGCGGCGGTCCTGGCGCTGGCGGGGGGCGTGGTGGTGTCGATGGCGCAGGCGCGCGCGGCGGAGGAGCAGCGCAGTGTTGCGGAGGAGCAGCGCGTGCTGGCGTCCAGCAATGCCCGGTTGGCGGCGCAGCGGGCAAGTGAGGCGGAAGCGGAGCGCGAGCGAACCGCTTCGGCAAACGCTGCACTGGAAAGGACCAATGCAGATCTAGACGCACAAAAGCAAAGGGCTGAGGCCAGTGAAGCAAAGGCTAAAGCGAGTGCAGAAGAATCGGAGCAGAAGGCCAACGATGTGCTGTCGCTTTCCGCGCAAAAGGACTACGAGGATTTGGTGGCTGCGGCGGAGAAGTTGTGGCCTGCGGACAGCGAGATGGTTCCGCGCTACGAGGAGTGGCTCGCGAAGGCCCGCGAGCTCGTCGGTGGTCGGCCTGCCGATGACGCGAAGGGCTTGAAGAAGCGCCCAAGCCTCGTCGAGCACAAGGCGAAGCTCGCGGAACTGAGGCGTGAGGCGCTGCCGCTTTCCGAGGAGCAGATCCGTGTGGATCGCGAAACCCATCCCCAGTTTGCGGACTGGCAGACGAAGTCCGCGGATCTGCTGTGGCGCTCGCGGATGCTAGCGATCGAGGCTTGGCCGGATCGTGCTGCTGTGGAAGCTGAGTTGGCGGCTGAGTCGGCGGCAAAACAGCTGCCCGGCGACCCCGATGGCCTGAACGCACTGGCCCGGAAGCTCGTCGATCCCAAGCAGCCGATCTTGGGTCAAGAAGTGCGCGCCCTGGTTTTGGCGGAGTACGCCTTGAAGGCTGCGGATAAGCAGACCAGCGCGGACACGACA
>Ga0172376_10006637_pt1 | contig 12519 bp, 9 predicted proteins | sample Lak35m_FD_121114 | JGI IMG/M metagenome (GOLD analysis project Ga0172376, IMG submission 121114) | Freshwater microbial communities from Kabuno Bay, South-Kivu, Congo - kab_092012_35m | ecosystem: Environmental > Aquatic > Freshwater > Lake | place: Democratic Republic of the Congo: South-Kivu...
GTAGTAGTCCTTTGCGGCGATGGGGTCGAACTTGTGGTCGTGGCAGCGGGCGCAGCCGACGGTCAGGCCGAGCATGGCCGACGAGGCGGTGGACAGCATGTCGTCCATCGCGTCGTAGCGGGTGCGCTCGACCTCGTTGGCGGTGATCTGCGTGGGGAACACCCCGGCCCCGAGGAAGCCGGTGGCCATCAGGGCCAGCGGGTTGTCGGGCTCGAACTCATCGCCCGCGAGCTGCCATTGCACGAACCGGTCGTAGGGCATGTCCGCATTGAGGGCCCGGATGACGAAATCCCGGTAGTGGTGGGCGCCGGCGCGGTCGTAGTCATGCTCGAAGCCGGAGCTTTCGGCGAACCGCGCCACATCCAGCCAATGCCGGGCCCAGCGCTCCCCGTGCTGGGGCTGGGCCAGCAGTCGGTCGACCGCGCGGTCCCAGGCGCCCGGTGCGGTGTCCTGCTCGAAGGCGGACAGGGCCTCCGGGGAGGGGGGCAGCCCGAGCAGGTCGAAGGAGGCCCGGCGCAGGGCCGTCCGGCGGTCGGCCTCGGGGTTGAGCGACAGGCCCTCGGTGGCCAGTCGCGCCTCCAGGAACCGGTCGACCGGATGGGCCGCGGACGCCGGGTCCCCGGGCGGGCGGACTTCGGCCAGCGGTTGGAAGGGCCATCCGGTGAAGGCCTTCGGTGTCCGGCCTGCCGATCCCGATCCGTCCTGTCCGGGTCCGGCACGTCCGGCGATCAGGGGCCCGTCGTAGGGGGCGCCCTGGTCGATCCAGCGCGACAGGGCCAGCACCGAGGCCTCGGGCAGGGGGTCGGCCTTGGAGGGCATGTGGGGTTTCTCCGCCCGGGAGACCAGGCGGACCAACCGGCTGCCCGGACCGTCGAAAGGGCGGATCGCCGGGCCCTCGGCCCCGCCCTTCAGCAGGTCCTCCCGGGTGACGAGGCTGAGGTCGCCCTGGGTCGCCTCGCCCCCGTGGCATTTCAGGCAATGGGTGGTCAGCAGGGGGGCGATGGTGCCGCGGAAGGCCTCCAGCCCCCGTGCGAACCTCTCGGCATGGTCGGCCGGCAGCGGGACCGCCGGCTCGGCGCCCAGCGCCATCAGCGTCCCGGCCAGCCAACCGAATAGGGGCATCAGGACGCCGGGAACTCTTGGGGGGACGGGTGCGTGGGTCATGGCGGCGGGAATCCGCTTCCAGTCTGGTTTCGGCGAGCCCCCGGATGCAACCCCCGGATGGCCCTTCCGGACCGTTTTGAGCGGATCGAATCTTTGGCATCCACTTCTCCGGAGAGTTCCTGATAACCTCGACTCCGTGATTGCTGACTATCTTGACCAGTGCCGGGGTCTTCTGGACTCGGCCGTCGCCCAGGAGGAGACCATCGCCCAGGCTGCCGCCCTGTTTGCCGAGACCATCCTCGCCGGCCGCATGGTGCACTGCTTCGGCTCCGGCCACAGCCGCATCCTCGTGGAGGAGATGTGGCCCCGCTACGGATCGTTCCCGGGGTTCAATCCCATCGTGGAACTCTCGTTGAGCTTCCACAACCTGGTGGTGGGCGCCAACGGCCAGCGTCAGGCGATGTTCCTGGAGAACGTGCACGGCCTGGCCGCCCGCATCCTCCGCAACTACGACCTTTCGCCCAAGGACACCGCGCTGGTGGCCTCCTCCTCCGGTTGCAACCTCGTCCCGATCGAGATGGCCGAGGAGTTCAAGCGCCGCGGCGTCAAGGTCGTCGCCATCCTCTCCAAGGCCCACAGCGAGGCCAGCCGCAGCCAGCGCCGCGACGGCCGCAAGCTGCAGGACTTCGCCGACATCGTGCTCGACACCGGTGCGCCGGTGGGCGACGCGATGATCGAGGTGCCCGGCCTGGACACGCCGGTCGGGCCCGGTTCGACCATCGGCGGCTGCATGCTCATCAACGCCATCAAGGTCGAGGTGGCCGCGCTGCTCACCGAGGCCGGCAAGCCCCCGACCGTGCTCACGGCCCCGGCCCTCGTGGGCAACGAAAAGGCCTCCCAGTTGTTCGAGTCGGCCTATGACGAGCACGCCCGCCGACTGGCCAGGCTGTATGCCCACATCGGCGAGGCCCCGGCCGTGCCTGAGGCCCCGGCAGGCAGGTCGCGCCGCGAAGCGCGGCCCGAACGCACCGACGATCGTCCCCGGGAGGGACGCGGTCAGGAGCGCCCGCCGGAGGGCGGCCGGGGCGGTGCCCGCGGGGAGCGCGGGGAGCGCGGGGAACGCCCAGCCGGTCGGGATGGCGGTCGGGGTCGGGGTGGCGAGCGTGAGGCGCGTGAGGCCCAGCCCGAGCGTCCGGAGCGTTCCGAGCGGGAACCCCGCGAGGAGCGGGAGATCCGGCGCGAACCGCTGGAGGAATCCCGGGCCCGGCCGGTTGAGCGTCCGGAGCGTCCGGGACGTGGAGAGCCGCTGGACGAGACCCGGCCATTCCGGCGCGTCGAGGACGACGAGGCCCTCGAGGCGTCCGCCGACTTCGAGGACGGCCCGGAGGATTCCACCGTCGATGCCGCGCCGGAGTCCGCCCCGGTCGAGGTGCCCAAGCCGGCCAACTGGGACCGCATGGACGACATCGAGCGGCGTCTCTGGCTGCGTGAGAACGGGCAGGCCCCGGCCCCGGCTCCCCGTTCCGACGACGCCCCGCGGGAACGGGGCGGGCGCGGCGGGGATCGCGGTCGGGATCGTGCTCCCCGCCGTGGCGGTCGTGGCCGGCGGCGTTGACCCCCTTGGGCCATGCCGGTCCTCCTTGTCGAATGCCCCGACCAACGGGGTCTGGTGCACGCCATCAGCGGCGTGCTCCTGCGCCATGACGGCAACGTCGTCGGCAACCACGAGTTCGTGGATGCCCAGAGCGGCCGCTTCTACATGCGCACCGAGTTCGACGGACCCTGGACCGGCGACGCTCACGAGGTCGGCGAGCGCATCGTCGCCGAGACGCTGGCGGTCCTGCCGGCCGGGGCGCGGGTCCGCCTCGCACGGCCGGTGCCCAAGCGGATCGTGGTGCTGGCGTCGCGCGAGCACCATTGCCTGGGCGACCTGCTGCTCCGGCACCAGTTCGGCGGCCTCAACGCCCGCATCGAGGCCGTGATCAGCAACCATGCCGTGCTGGGCGATCTGGTCGGAAAGTTCGGGGTTCCCTTCCACCATGTGCCCGCCGAGGGCATGGACCGCACCGCCCACGAGGCGGCGGTGGCGGCCCTCCTCGAGCCCATCGGGCCGGAGTTCCTCGTGCTGGCCAAGTACATGCGGGTGCTCTCGCCGGCCTTCGTGGCCCGGTACCCGTCGCGCATCATCAACATCCACCATTCGTTCCTGCCCGCCTTCATCGGGGCCAAACCCTATCATCAGGCCTTCCAGCGCGGGGTGAAGGTGATCGGGGCCACCGCGCACCTCGTGACCGACGATCTCGACGCCGGCCCGATCCTCGTCCAGCACGTGATCCCGGTGGACCACACCCATGCCGCCGAGGACCTCGTCCGCGCCGGCCGCGACGTCGAGCAGTTCGCCCTGGCGCAGGCGTTGCGTCTGGTGTTCGAGGACCGGGTGTTCCTCGCGGGCAACCGCACGGTGATCTTCGACTGACACCCGCCATCCGGAGCGCGTCCATGAACTCGTGTCCCCTGAGAACCTCGGTCATCGGCAGCTACCCCTTCCCGTCGTGGCTGGAGCACGCCTCGGCGCACCTCGACCGCTTCGGTTCGGAGGACATCGCCGAGTTGCAGGCCGACGCGGTGACCTGTGCGGTCAAGGACCAGCTGGCCGCCGGTCTGGACGTGATCACCGACGGCGAGCAGACGCGCCTCGACTTCAACCTGAGCTTCTATGGGCATCTCCGGGGCATCGACCTCGAGTCGGCCCCGCCGCGCCGCTGGGGACCGCCCGCCCACGACCAACGGGGTCGCCACCGGATCCTCGCCCCGCTCGAGGCGCCCCGGGGATTGGGTGCCCTCGAGGAGTTTCGTCGGCTGGAGGGCGTCGCCCGGGACCTCCAGGTGCCCGGCCGGGTCACCCTCAAGGCCTCGATCCCGGGGCCCTACACGCTCTCCGGCCGCCTGGTGCCGAACCCCGACCTGGGCTATGCCGACCGGTGGGCCGTCGCCGAGGCCCTGCTGCCCCTGGTGCGCCGCGAACTCGAGGCCCTCGTGGCCGCCGGATGCCGCGAGATCAGCGTCGATGAGCCCTCGATGAGCTGCTACGGCCACCGGGAGGACGTCCGGCGGTTCGTGGACCTCTTCAACCGCACGGTGGAGGCCATCAGCGGCCGCACCCGGGTGTGCATGCACCTGTGCTTCGGCAACTACAAGGCCCGCGCGATCGGTCCCCGGCAGATCGCCCCGTTGTTCCCGGCCTTCCTCGACATGCACTGCGACGAGATGCATGTCGAGATGGCCAGCAGGGAGTTCGCGGAGCTGGAACTCATCGGCGAGGTCGCCCGCCGCCGGGATGTCGCCGTCGGCATCGTGGACGTGAAGAGCTATTACCTGGAGACCCCGGAGGACATCGCCGCCCGCATCCGCCGCTGCCTCGGGCACGTGCCGGCCGACCGCCTCGTGCTGGCCCCGGATTGCGGGCTCAGCCAGACCGCCCGATGGGCCGCCCGGCGCAAGCTGCAGGCCCTCTGTGCCGGGGCCGAGCAGGTGCGCAAGACCCTCTGAGCCATGGGTGCCGGCGACGATCCCGTGTCCGCGCCCGGAACCGACGGGGCAGGGCGGCCCGGCACCCACGGGTCGGCCGGGCGGATCCAGCCGGTCCTCCGCGACGACGCCCTCGTGGCGGACATCGATGTGGCCGCCCGATCGGGTTCCGAAGCCCTGCAGTTCTGGTGGCTGGGCCAGAGCGGCTTCCTCTTGCAATGGCGGGGCCATCGCCTGCTCCTCGATCCCTACCTGTCCGACTCCCTGACGCGGAAATACGCCGGGACCGACAAGCCGCATGTGCGGATGACCGAGCGGGTGATCGACCCCGCCCGGTTGACCGGGCTGTCCGGGGTGACGGCCAGCCACGCCCACACCGACCACCTGGACGCGGAGACGCTGGTCCCCTTGGCCTGTGCCAATCCGGGCCTGCGCCTGGTGTTCCCGGAGGCCATCCGGCCGCTGGCCGCTGGCCGATCCGGGCTGCCCGAGACCTCGTTGCTGGGGCTCGACGCCCCCTCGCCGGGCCGCCCTTCGGCCCCGGGCGTTCCCGGATCGGCCTCCTTGGGGGCCTTCCACCTCGAGGCGGTGCCCGCCGCCCACGAGTCGATCGAGGCCGACGGCCAGGGCCGCCTGACCTGCCTGGGATTCCTGGTCCGGGTGGGCGGATGGACCGTGTACCACTCCGGCGACACGGTGCGGTTCCCGGGGATGGAAGACCGCCTGCGCGGGGCCCGGATCGACCTGGCCTTCCTGCCCATCAATGGGCGGTCCCCGGAACGCCGGGTGGCCGGCAACCTCTGGGGCCATGAGGCCGCCGAACTGGCCAGGGACTCGGCCATCGGGCGGGTGGTGCCCTGTCATTACGAAGGCTTCGAGTTCAACACGGCCACGCCGGAGGCCTTCGAGGAGCGCTGCCGGTCCTTGGCCCAGCCGTTCCTCCGACTGCGGGCCGGCGAGCGCGGTTCGCTCGTCCCGGACCGCGGTGCCGACGGGCCCGGCGCGGGCTTCCGCGGCCCTTGACTCCCCGGAGACCCCCCCTAGCTTGCCGCCCACATGGAGTTTTCTCTCCTTCCCCCCGGGGATTCCGCCCCCGATTCCATCGAAGACGCCCGCCGACTGGCCGAGTTGAAGGCCTTCCGGCCCGCCGGCCGGGGCTCCTGGGGGGCGGTGCCCGAAGCCGACTGGAACGACTGGCGCTGGCAGCTCAAGAACCGCGTCACCCGCCTCGAGCAGCTCGAGCGCCTCCTGCCGGGGATGAGCCGCGAGGAGCGGGCCGGGGTGCTCCTGGCCGGCGAGTCGAAGCTGGCCCTGGCCATCACCCCACACTTCTTCAACCTGATCGATGGCGCCGACGAGACGTGCCCGATCCGGCGTCAGGTCCTTCCGAGGCTGGAGGAGACCGAGACGGCCCCCTGGGAGACCCTTGATCCCGTCGGCGAGGACGCCCATTCCCCGGTCCCGGGTCTGGTCCACCGGTACCCCGACCGGGTGCTCTTCCTGGTCACCGACCGGTGTGCCGCCTACTGCCGGTACTGCACGCGCTCGCGCCTGGTCAGCAACGCCAGCGGCTACGACTTCCACCCGGAGTTCGACCGCCAGATCGCCTACATCGCCAGCCACCCGGAGATCCGCGACGTGCTGCTCAGCGGCGGTGACCCGCTGCTCTTCAACGACGAGAAGCTCGAGTACCTGCTGGGGCGCCTCCGGGCCATTCCGCATGTCGAGTTCCTGCGGATCGGCAGCCGGGTGCCGATCTTCCTGCCCCAGCGCATCACGCCCGAGTTGTGCGCCATGCTCCGGCAGTTCCATCCGCTCTTCCTGAGCGTGCACACCAACCATCCCCGCGAACTGACCACCGAGGTCCGCGAGGCCCTGGGACGGTTGGCCGACGCGGGCATCCCCCTGGGCAACCAGTCGGTGCTGCTCCGCCACGTCAACGACGACCCGGTCGTCATGAAGGCGCTGGTGCAGAAGCTCCTGGTCTGCCGCGTGCGGCCCTACTACATCTACCAGTGCGACCTGATCGCCGGCAGCTCGCACCTGCGGTCCACCGTGTCCCGGGGCCTTGAGATCATGGATTCCCTGCGCGGCCACACCACCGGCTACGCCGTGCCCCAGTATGTCATCGATGCCCCGGGCGGCGGCGGCAAGATCCCGGTCAACCCGGGCTACATCCTGCGCAAGTCGGCCCACAAGGTCCTGCTGCGGAACTTCGAGGGTGAGGTCTTCGAATACCCCGAGAGCCCCGAGGGGGCGGGGATTCCGGCCCCGTCGATGGCCGGCGAGGACCTCTCAGGAGCCCTTGGCAAGGACTGAAATCCCGTCCGCGCCCATGGCCGTCCCGCAGTCGGGACAATGACGGTAGTCCGGCGGGTTGACCCGGGCGCACGACGGACAGGGCCTCCGCGAGGCCTTGGTGCGACGGTGGATCCACAGGTTGCGCAGGTAGGGGATCCATGAAAAGGCCTGGCCGGCGATGAACACGCTGTCGCGGCGCTGGATGGCGTAGCTCAGGAGGATGAGCGACCCGGTGAGGCTCAGCCACCAGAAGGCCTGCGGAACCACCACCCGGCGCCGGCGCTCCGTGGCATGCCACTGCACCAGGAAGCGGCTGAAGAACACCAGGTTGCCGATCCAGCCCACGACCTTCCAGGCATGCCACTCGATCCCCAGAAAGCGCCCGTCGATCCAGACCATGCCGAGGGGCAGGTCCCCGCCGATTCCCGACTCCATGGGGTCATCATGGAAAAATCATCCCCGTTTGGCGCGGAAATTCTTTTGACGTCGGCCGGTCTTCTGGGGTAGGAACACGATTCCCCGTGGGTGGGAGAGATTCCACCCATCGGTCAAACCATCAACGCGGGAGGACTCACGTCCGCATGCACCGCTAGCAAAATGCCCAGCAAACGCTACAAAAAGGCCCTGGCCCAGGTGGACGCCACCAAGGCCTACCCCCTCAACTCGGCCGTCGAGATCCTCACCAAGTTCCCCAAGGCCAAGTTCAACGAGACCGTCGACTTGGCCTTCCGCCTCGGGGTGGATCCCAAGCAGTCCGACCAGATGGTCCGTGGCACCACCCCGCTGCCCCACGGCACCGGCAAGGTCGTCCGGGTGCTCGTCTTCACCAAGCCCGGCGCCCCCGCCGAGGCGGCCCGTGCGGCCGGCGCCGAGTTTGTCGGCTTCGAGGACATGATCAAGAAGTGCGTCGACGGTTGGACTGACTTCGACGTCGCCATCGCCACGCCCGAGGCCATGACCGAGGTCCGCAAGCTCGGCAAGGTGCTCGGACCCCGCGGCCTGATGCCCAACCCGAAGACCGGCACCGTGACCGACGACACCGGCAAGGCCGTCCGCGAGGTCAAGGCTGGCCGCGTCGAGTTCAAGGTCGACAAGGCCGGCAACATCCACGTTCCGGTGGGCAAGGCCAGTTTCTCGGCCCAGCAGATCTCCGAGAACGCCCGCTCCGTGGTCGAGGCCGTCTTCCGCGCCCGTCCGTCCAGCGTCAAGGGCGTCTATGTCCGCAGCGTCACCCTGTCGCTGACCATGAGCCCGCCGGTGTCCGTCGAGCTCAAGGAATTCCTCTCCGCCTAACCCCAACTTCCAGCACCGCAACCAGACCATGCGCGCAGAAAAGAAGCTCATCTCGGCGGAATATTTGGCCCGCCTCAACGCCTCGCCGTTCTTCCTGGTCGTCGACTACAAGGGTCTGACCGTCCAGAAGTTCACCGAACTCCGCAAGCGCCTGAACAAGGCCGGGGGTGAGGTCCACGTGGTGAAGAACACCATCTTCAGCATCGCCGCCAAGGAGGCCGGTTTGGCCGACCTGTCCGGCATGCTCTCCGGCCAGCTGGCCGCCGTGACCGGTACGAAGGACATCGCCGCCGTGGCCAAGGTCATCAAGACCTTCCAGGCCGAGTTCGAGAAGCCCAAGCTGCAGTTCGGCGTGCTGGGCAACAAGAGCCTCTCGGCCGACGAGGTCCGCGCCATCGCCGACCTGCCCCCGCTCGCCGAGATCCAGGGCAAGATCCTGGGCCTCCTGCAGGCCCCGGCCCAGAAGCTCGCGGCGCTCATCAACACGCCGGCGACCCAGGTCGCCCGTGTCATCGGCGCCTACGCCGAGAAATCGGCCTGATCCACCCCGGCCGGGTCGGCCTCCGTCCGCGGAGGCGCCTCACGGCCGCCGGCAATCCCTTTGAACCCTTTCCCCCCGGGCATGGTGCCTGGGGAGGAATCCAACGAAACCCAGTAAATCGTCGGTCCACGGGCCGTGGACCAATTCGGGGTGGCCGCCCCGACGACGAGACGAAACCACAGAAAATACCATGGCAGACATCAACAACATCGTCGAAGAACTGAGCAAGCTCACCGTTCTCGAGGCCGCCGAGCTCGTGAAGGCCCTCGAGACCAAGTGGGGTGTGACCGCCGCCGCCCCGGTGGCCGTCGCCGCCGCCGCCCCCGCGGCCGGTGGTGCCGCCGCCCCCGCCGCCGAGGCCAAGACCACCTTCGACGTCTGGCTGGCCTCCGTGCCCGCCGACAAGAAGATTGGCGTCATCAAGGCTGTTCGCGAGGTCAAGGCCGGTCTCGGCCTGGCCGAGGCCAAGGCCCTCGTCGAGGGTGCCCCGAAGCTGCTGCTCGAGGGTGCCAACAAGGCCGATGCCGATGCCGCCGCCAAGAAGATCGAGGAGGCGGGCGGCAAGGTCGAGCTGAAGTGATTTTGCGCACCGTGCGTCGGATGCTACCCTGTAGCATCCGACGCACGGATTTTTCCCTCATCACCGACCCCGCGAGTGCCCGCCAGGCTCGCGTCGGCCGGCGTCCGTCAGAGTCCGTTTTCGGTCAACCCAAGGCACAAATCACCCGTTTTGGCAGGATTGGAATAGCGATTCAGTGGGACGAGATCCGGTGAAGTTTGAAGAGAGCTTCGCCGGACCTCGTCGTATTGTATTTTACGGCGAAAACAGTCCCAAGGCAGGTGCCGCAGAAATCCCCGAGTCACGAGGTCGCAATGGCAACGAAACAATCCGAGCGAATCAATTTCGGCAAGATCAAGGAAGTCATCGCCCCCCCCAACCTGATCGAGATCCAGCTCGATTCGTACCGCGAGTTCCTCCAGTCCAACCTGTCGGCGTCCAAACGGAGGAACCTCGGGTTGCAGGCGGTCTTCACCGAGGTGTTCCCGATTGAGAGCTACGACGGCAAGACCGTCCTGGACTTCCACTCCTACGACATCCAGGAGCCGAAGATCGACTGGCTCGAGTGCCTGCGCGAAGGATTGACCTTCGGGGCGCCGCTCTACGTCACCTTCCTGCTCAAGGAGGAGAAGGGGACCAAGGAGGAGAAGGTGTTCATGGGCGAGATCCCGCTCATGACCCAGCAGGGCACCTTCGTGATCAATGGCGCCGAGCGCGTCATCGTCAGCCAGCTGCACCGCTCGCCGGGTCTGGCCTTCGAGACCACCCAGCATCCCAACGGCAAGACGCTGCACAGCTTCCGCATCATCCCCGACCGCGGTTCCTGGTACGAGGCCCAGTTCGACACGAGCGACCTGCTCTACGTCTACCTCGACCGCAAGAAGCGCCGCCGCAAGTTCCTCACGACCACCTTCTTCCGGGCGCTGTTCACCCTGTCCGAGGCCAAGTTCGACGCCGATCCCAAGACCCCGCCCGACCGCCTGGGCAGCGATGGCGACATCCTGCGCCTGTTCTACTCGATCAAGGAGGTCTCCGTGAAGGAGGCCGAGAAGATCGAGGAGATCCAGAACCTGGTGCTCGTCGAAGACGCCCTCGATGTCGATCGCGGCATCGTGGTGGCCCGCGCCTTCGAGCCCCTGTCGAAGGCGGTCGTGCGTCAGATCGCCGACCTGGGCGTGTCCAAGATCCGCGTGGTCGACACCTCCGTCGACGACGGCATCATCATCAAGTGCCTCAAGAAGGACCCGACCAAGAACGCCGAGGAGGCCCTCAAGGACATCTACCGGCGTCTCCGGCCCGGGGATCCCCCGACCGCGGCCAACGCCAAGGCCCTCATCAAGCGCCTGTTCTTCGACGCCAAGCGCTATGACCTCGGCCGGGTGGGTCGCTACAAGATCAACCAGAAGCTCAACTTCAAGGACAACGGCGAAGATCGCATCCTGCGCGGTCGCGACCTGCTGGAGGCCACCAAGTACCTGCTGCGCCTCAAGAAGGGGCAGGGCAGCGTCGACGACATCGACCATCTGGGCAGCCGCCGCATCCGAACCGTGGGCGAGTTGCTGGCCAACCAGTGCCGCGTGGGCCTGGCCCGCACCGAGCGCCTGGTGAAGGAGCGCATGACGCTCTTCGACCAGAGCCTCGACACGATGACGCCCCAGAAGCTCATCAACCCGAAGGCGCTCTCGGCCGTGGTCCGCGACTTCTTCGGTCGCAGCCAACTCAGCCAGTTCATGGACCAGATCAACCCGCTGGCCGAGCTGACGCACAAGCGCCGCCTGTCGGCCCTCGGGCCCGGGGGTCTCTCCCGCGATCGCGCCGGCTTCGAGGTCCGCGACGTGCATCCGTCCCACTACGGGCGCATCTGCCCGATCGAGACTCCCGAAGGTCCGAACATCGGCCTCATCGCCTCGCTGGCGACCTACGCCCGGGTCAACGACTTCGGCTTCATCGAGACCCCGTACCGCAAGGCCGAGAAGGGTCGCGTCACCGGTCAGCTCGACTACCTCACGGGCGACCGCGAGGAGGGCTTCATCATCGCCCAGGCGAACTCCCAGCTCGACGAGAAGGGCAATTTCGTGGGCGACCGGGTCACCTGCCGCTGCAAAGGCGACTTCATCGACGTCGAGCCCGAGCGGGTCGACTACATGGACGTCTCCCCCAAGCAGCTCGTCTCGGTGGCCGCAGGCCTGATTCCGTTCCTTGAGCACGACGACGCGAACCGCGCGCTCATGGGCTCGAACATGCAACGCCAGGGTGTGCCGCTCTTGGTCACCGAGGCTCCGCTGGTGGCCACGGGGCTCGAGGGCCGGGTGGCCCAGGACTCCCGGGCGGTGATTGTCGCCGAGGATGCGGGCAAGGTCGCCAGCGTCACCGGCAGCCAGATCATCATCACCAAGGATGGCAAGATCCCGGAGGGCAAGAAGAAGCTCAAGCACTCGCCGGAAGACGGCCTGTGGATCTACCCGGTGCGCAAGTTCATGCGCTCCAACGCGGCCACCTGCATCAACCAGAAGATCCTGGTCGCCAAGGGGGATTCCGTGAAGAAGGGCCAGGTCCTGGCCGACGGTCCGTGCACCCAGGGCGGCGAAATCGCCCTTGGCCGCAACGTGCTCGTCGCGTTCATGCCGTGGAACGGGTACAACTTTGAGGACGCGATCCTGATCTCCGAGAAGATCGTCAAGGAGGACATCTTCACCTCCATCCATATCGACGAGTTCGAGGTGGTGGCACGAGACACCAAGCTGGGGCCCGAGGAGATCACCCGGGACATCCCGAACCTGGGCGAGGAAGCCCTCAAGAACCTGGGCCTCGACGGTGTCATCCGCGTCGGCGCCGAGGTCAAGCCGGGCGACATCCTGGTCGGCAAGATCACGCCAAAGTCCGAGACCGAGCTGGCCCCCGAGGAGCGCCTCCTGCGCGCCATCTTCGGCGAGAAGGCCGCCGACGTGAAGGACACCTCGCTGAAGGTCCCCTCCGGCACCTACGGCATCGTCATGGACGTCAAGGTCTCCTCCAAGAAGGACGGCGACAAGACGGCCGGCAAGAAGGACGGCAAGGATGCCCCCCGCAAGGTGGCCAAGGAGATCGAGGACGGCTTCAAGCAGCGCCGTTCCGAGCTGCTCGACCAGCTGACCGAGGCCCTGTCGAACATCCTGCTCGGCGAGAAGATCCCGCTGGACGTGCTCAACAGCGA
>Ga0172376_10006640_pt1 | contig 12517 bp, 11 predicted proteins | sample Lak35m_FD_121114 | JGI IMG/M metagenome (GOLD analysis project Ga0172376, IMG submission 121114) | Freshwater microbial communities from Kabuno Bay, South-Kivu, Congo - kab_092012_35m | ecosystem: Environmental > Aquatic > Freshwater > Lake | place: Democratic Republic of the Congo: South-Kivu...
TCAGAACCGCCAAATGCCTTGGCGGCTTGATGCGTGTAAGACCCTTTCGGTCCTAAAAAAAAGACAGGCATTTAAACCAATTCAGGATATAAAGGAAACTGACCATTTAAATGGAGAACAGACTCTTTGACATGGGCTTTAACACCCTCATTTTCAGGATCGTTTAAAGTCTCAGAAATAAGACTTGCTATCTGTGTCATTTCTTTCTCTTTCATGCCTCTAGAACTTACTGCTGGAGTGCCTATTCGAATACCAGATGTAATAAAAGGACTTTGGGTATCAAACGGAATCGCATTTTTATTCACGGTAATGCCAACACTGTCCAACACAGATTCTGCCACTTTTCCTGTAATTCCTTTCGATCTTAAATCAACCAATAACAAATGATTGTCAGTCCCTCCAGAGACAATAGAAAAGCCTAAATTTGATAAGGCCGAAGCAAAATTCTTGGCGTTATGCAAAACTTGCTGTTGGTAAATTTTAAAGTCTGGACTTAAGGCTTCTTTAAATGCCACGGCCTTTGCTGCAATCACGTGCATTAAAGGGCCCCCTTGCGTTCCAGGAAAAACAGCTTTGTCAATCTCTTTCTGATATTTCTCCTTACATAAAATAATACCCCCTCTGGGCCCCCTTAAGGTCTTGTGTGTTGTTGTTGTCACCACGTCCGCATACACCATCGGATTAGGGTGAAGCCCTGCCGCAACAAGCCCTGCTATATGCGCCATGTCAATAAACAAATAGGCCCCAACCTGGTCTGCAATTTGCCTCATTCGCTTAAAATCAATCACCCTTGAATAAGAAGATGCCCCACCCACAATCATCTTGGGCCTATGCTGTAAAGCCAGCCTTTCCATTTCATCATAGTCAATATACCCCGTTTCAGGATGCACCCCATAAGGCACAATATTAAAAAAAGAACCGGACATATTGACAGGAGACCCATGCGTTAAATGGCCGCCATGAGCCAAATTTAAACCCATAATGGTATCCCCAGGCTTAATCAATGCAAAATAAACTGCAAAATTGGCAGAAGCCCCAGAATGAGGCTGAACATTCACATGGTCCGCTTGAAATAAAGTCTTGGCACGGTTAATCGCCAACTGCTCTATCCCATCTACATACTCACAGCCCCCATAATACCTTTTCGAAGGAAGACCTTCTGCATATTTATTCGTTAGCCAACTGCCTTGCGCTTGCATTACGGCCAAAGATGTAAAATTCTCAGAAGCGATTAACTCAATTTTATTCTGCTGCCGGCGTAACTCTTTTTCCAACAATAACCCAATCTCAGGATCTTGTTTTTGAATAAGATGAACCAATATTCCCTCACTTACAGCCATTTTATATCCCACTCCTTTATCCAAAATGCTTCGCCCTATCACTTAAGCCCATATCCCCCAAAATTAAAAAAATATGAAAATGATCAGCAATTCGCATTCTACACAAAAATATACCGTTGCAAAATACCAGAGTAGTTAGAAAAAAAGCATGTCGGAGAAACGAGGGGCGAAGCCCGCGTGAGGGAACCTCACGCACGATGGGGGAACCCCATCGTCTGGCCGAAGGCCAGGGGCTTCGCCCCCCCCCCTGTACAAAGCTTGATTTCATTTATTTTAAGTTTAATTTGAAAGTTTAATTTAAGTGATTGGCTTGAAATTGGTTTTCTAGATGGTCAAAAAATGCTAAGTTTCCTTTGATATCATTGCTGAATTTTAGGCAAAGGAGGAACAAGAATGATTGTTGTCATGAAAAAGGAAGCCAGCCAAGATCAAATAGCGGATGTATCTCAGCGGATTATAGATTTTGGGTTTAGGCCTCACGTGATTACAGGGGTTGAGCGTACAGTAATTGGTGCTATAGGGGATTCTCAAGAAAAAGAACGGCTAAATGCCTTAATTAATGTTGAAGGTGTGGAAAGGGTGTTTCCTGTGTCAAAACCTTATCGATTGGCGGCCAGATCATCCAAAGAAGAAGATTCAGTCGTCACCGTAGATGGGACCCCTATTGGGGGAGGCACTTTTGTTGTGATGGCAGGCCCTTGTTCGGTAGAGTCTAGGCAACAAATTGTTGAAACGGCCCATTCTGTAAAAAAATCAGGAGCCTCCTTCTTAAGGGGTGGGGCCTATAAACCAAGGACTTCCCCTTACAGCTTTCAAGGGATGCAAGTAGAGGGGTTGAAACTTTTAAGAGAAGCCAAGGAAAAAACAGGTTTGTCTATTGTCACAGAGCTAATGTCTGCAGATGCCCTTAACGATGTCTTGGCTTACACAGATATTATCCAAATTGGGGCAAGAAATATGCAGAATTTTTCCTTATTAAGGGAACTGGGCAAAACAAGAAAGCCGGTTCTTTTAAAAAGAGGATTATCGGCTACTTTGGAAGAACTATTAATGTCTGCAGAATACATTATGTCAGAAGGCAATTATAATGTGATGCTTTGTGAAAGAGGCATTCGAACTTATGAAAAAGCATATAGAAATACCTTGGATTTAAACGCTGTTCCTGCATTGAAGCAATTAACGCATTTGCCGATTATTGTAGACCCTAGCCATGGGACAGGAAGATTTGATTTGGTTATCCCTATGTCAAAAGCGGCTATTGCAGCTGGGGCAGATGGCATTATTGTAGAAGTACATCCCAAACCGCAAGAAGCCATGTCAGACGGTGATCAATCCTTAACGTTCGAACGTTTTGAACTGTTAATGCAAGAAATTAAACCCTTTGTGACCGCCGCAGGCAAAAAGCTAGTCATTAAAAATTAAAATGCGATTGTTGATTCAAAGAGTTAAAATGGCTTCTGTTTTTGTAGAGAACAAAATTGTTGCCAATATTGCAAAAGGGGCTGTCCTTTTTTTGGGGATTAAAAAAAAAGATGATGAAAAAGACATTCATTATTTGGTGGACCGGATATTAAATTTGCGATTTTTTTCAGATAAATTAGGAAAATTTCAATTTAATGTACAAGATGCCCAAGCAGAGCTGCTGGTCATTTCTCAATTTACATTATATGCCTCTTGTGAAAAAGGGAGACGCCCTTCATTTGAAGAGGCAGCCCCCAAAGAAGAAGCCCAGCTTCTATATCAACAGTTTTTAACTCAATTAAAAAAAAAATATACAAAAGTAGAATCGGGGCAATTTCAAGCCAACATGATCATTGACATGTGTCAGGATGGCCCTGTTTCTATTATGCTAGAGTCAAATCAAAAAAAGATCAAAAATTGAAGAGGGGGGGCGAAGCCCCTGGCCTTCGGCCAGGCGGTGGCGGTTCCCGCCACCGTGCGTGAGGTTCCCTCACGCGGGCTTCGCCCCGGTTTTGTTAGTCAGTGTCAAGATTAAAAGGGAGTTTATTTGAGAATGGAAGACTGTATTTTTTGTCAAATTGTGGCGGGTAAAATTCCTGCGAAGATCACCTATGAAACCGAGAGCCTTTTGGTGTTTTCGGATATTACGCCGCAGGCGCCTATTCATCAGTTAATCATTCCTAAAAAGCACATAACAAACATCTTAGACTTTAACGAAAATGATGTTACACTCATTGCAGATCTTTTTGTTGCTGTCAAAGACATAGCAAAACAAATAGACGTGTTGTCTCAAGGATTTCGGCTTGTGAATAACACGGGGTCTTATGGCGGGCAAACGGTTCATCACGTTCATTTTCATTTATTAGGGGGCAGGTTTCTATCATGGCCACCCGGATAAAACATCAATTTTTTTAAGGAGTGATACAGAATGGTATTACAAGAGAAAAAACCAGGAGAATCGATTGATTCGATTCTAAAGAAGTTTAAAAGAAAGGTAAAAAGTGAGGGGGTTTTACAAGCGTTTAAGGACAGGGAGTTTTTCGAGAAAAAGTCTGAAACAAAGAAGAAAAAAGCGCGTGCTGCAGTGAGGAGAAACCGTATCCAGCAAATGGAAGATGATTTATAAATCACGTGTTCAAGCGTTTATTTTGTTTTTTTAAAGTTTTAATTATTGATCGTTATTTGTTTTCTGAGTTTTTTGGGCCGTTCGCTGTTGCAGTGGGCGGCTTTGCTGTTATAGGGATTGTTGAAATTTTATTTTATTTGGTTGAGTTGGCGGTTCTTTCGGGGATTTCTTATTGGGTCATTATTCGACTTTTATTTTTTAAATTGCCTGCAATTATGGTGTTATTTTTTCCAATGGCAGTGCTTTTTGCTGTGATGTTGCTTTTTGTTCGAATGGCGAAAGACACAGAGTTGACGGTATTAAGGACATCGGGGGTTCATCCTTTAAGGATCATTTTTCCGGTTGTGATTTTTGGATTTTTGATTAGTGTGTCTTCTTATTTAACGAATGAGTTTGTGGTGCCTTGGACGAATCAGGCGTCTGATGAATTGATTCAAAATGAAATTAACAAAAAGCCACCACCTATCATAGCGGAAAATACAGTGTTTAAAGATGGAGACCGTTTTTTTTATGTCAAATCGGTGAATAAAGAGACATCAGAATTAATGGACATTACGGTTTTTGAGACCAAAGAAAGATTTCCTAGAATTTTAACAGCCAAAACCGGTATATTTAAACAAGGCAGCTGGGTGTTAAAGCAAGGCATGATGCAAGAATTGAATGACAATGGACAGCTGCAATTTACAAATCAGTTTGATGAAATGGTGATTCACATGGATGTTCAATTTCGGGAATACTTTAAAAATGAGAAAGCGCCCACGCAAATGAATTCAAGAGAGTTAAAAGAGAGAATCAAATTTTTCAAAGAAAATGGCTTAAATTCAATAGCGTTACAAGTAGATTATTACATGAAGGCCAGTATTCCTTTTGCCTGTCTTATTTTTTCTTTGATTGGTATTGCGTATTGTTTTAGCTTTGTGAGGTCAGGGAAAGATTGGTGGGGGGTCATTATGGCGATTTGTATTGCAGTATTAACGGTAGGGTTTTATTTCTTTATGATGGCCTTATCGAAGGCATTTGGAAAAGAGGGGACGCTTACTCCTTTGCTTGCAGCTTGGTTGCCTAATATGGCGTATGCCGCGATTGCTTCGGGGATTATTTTGCACCAATGCTTCCGTCGGTAATGTTGCCGGTCTTGCTGGAAAGGGTTTGTTCCGGAAACCTGTCCTCGGCTTTGTATTATTATAAAATTTTAATCGCAAAAAACCCAAAAATATTGCCTGATATTTTAATTCCTTTGTATAAGAGATTGGAACAATATCCTCAAGATTTTGATCTTAGAATCATGATTAGTGAGCTTTACATTGCAGCAGGGCTGTATGCTGAGGCTATCCAAGAGCTAGAAGAAATTATCGATCTTGATCCTGAGTATAGCCAGGCATTTTTTATTTTGGGCAAGATTATTGGGAAAAACAAGGCCAAAGAGGCAATATTGCCAATTTTAGAAGCGGCTTTTGAAAAAGGGGTTTATGACCTCAATATTTTAGATTTACTTCCTTCTTTATATTTAGAAAAAGGACTCATTGACAAAAGCATTGCTTTTTTTGAGCGAATGATTCAGGAGAACCCAGATGTGTCTCATTTTTATAAAATGTTGGCAGAGCTTTATTTAAAAAAAGAAAATTTTGAAGAGGTTGCGCATTATTATCGATGTTTAGTTGAGAAATTTCCAAACTTAAGTGAAGAATCTGGAAATCAAATTTCACAAATTATAAAAAAACATTCAGGTTATCCCAATTTGTATATATTGTTGGCGCATATTTTTTTTAAGACGTGTTGCCCAGAAAAAGGGGCGAATATTTTAGAGCTACTACAGTTAACTCATCCTCAAGAGACTTCGTTGGTGGTTTCAGAATATAAAAAAGCATTAAAAATATATCCCCAAGATGGTCATTTAAAATTGGGATTAGCCAAGGCGCTGATTGAAAGTGCAGAGTACACAGAAGCTGTTGAAATTTTAGAAAGCCTTTCTAAAGAAGTGGATTCTGAGGTGTTGATTTCACTATTAAATCGAATTTTATCAGCATTTCCACATCAGGTTTTGGCTCTTACTTTGATGGCAAAGCTTTATTATGCCCTTGAAAGTTACGACAAAGGTCTGGGGTTTTTAGAAACGCTAATCCCTTTGGATGACCCTAAATTAAATACAAAGTTAGCCTTAATTTCAGATTACGAGGTGGTCTTACACCCGGCTCTTTCCCATAAAATGAATTTCATGAAAGCGAAAGCGTATTATCATCATGAGGAATTCAGTAAATGCTTGCAGCTTTGTGATCAGTTAATTCCTACAGAACTAGAGCAATCAGCGAGGTTTTTAAAGATCAAATGTCTACAGTCTAAAAAACAAACTTCAGATTTTTTAAATCATCTTATTTTGTATATCCAAGATTATCCTTATGATGCAGAGGGACATCAGGTATTAAAGGCTGTTCAAGAGCAGCATTTGTTTCAACAATTGGATGTTCTGCAGAAAAAATCTCCACCTGATTTTGTTAAGTTGGGTCTTCTTTTTTTAAGAAAAGGGGAATTGGTGTCTGCGATTGAGCAATTTCAAAAAATACAAAACCCTACTTTTTCTCTTCTTTTAAATGCCAGGTGTTTTTTTGAGCAAGGTCGCTTTGACTTAAGTTTAAATCAAATACAAAGTTTTTTATCATCACCTTCATTAGAGCCAACATTTATGAATGCGGCCAGATTTATGGGAAGTATTGCCTGTTTGCTGTTGGGAGAGCAAGAAGATGCCCAACTGTATTTAGACCACATTATTCAAGATGATATTGCCTTCCCTTTTTTAGAAAATGTTCAAAACCATATTAAACAAAGCCCCATTAACATTAGAGGCCATGCCTTAAGTTTGATTTTAGAACCTATGCCCTTGCCAGTAATGGTTGCAAATCCTGAAGATTTAGAGATGATTCAAAAAAAGAAACTGAACTTTCAAAGTTTCGCTTTGCCTCATAACAATAATGGGGTGATGCATTTGTTGAAAAAAAATCTAAGGTCTGCTGAAACAGAGTTCCATTTGGCTATTCAAATGGATGCCGCTTTAAGCATTGTGTATAACAATTTGGCATTATTGTATTTTTTTGAAAAAAAATTGAAAGACGCTTATTTCTATTTAGAAAAAGCAGAAAAATTAAACCCTAATTTAGAATTGGTTTATTTAAATAGGGCACTTTTTTACTTGTCAGAACATAAAGAAAAAGAGGCTTGGCTTTCTTTTCAAAAAGCCGTAGACAGGTCTCCTCAAAACCCCGTTTTGCTGATTAATCTTGGGGATTTTTATTTTAAGAAACAAGACCTTAAACAAGCCTTTTTCTATTGGGAAAAGGCCTCTGAAACATGCGTGCTATTCCCCTTTATTCAACGCAGAATGTGTTACTTGGATGCAAATTCTTTTCAAGCGAGGCATTGGCTAAAGCCCGATGTTTTTAGATACCATGCCATGCTAAGACACTTGGGAAAACAAGAGAAATAAGCCCTGCTTTCTCAAAGTTATTTTTTTTGAAATACTGCTGACATGAGAATTTGTATTGCGGTATTGGCTTTTTTAATTTGTTTTTATGTCAAAACATGGGCAGATTCTGCCACTTTAGAAACCGATTCCCTGTCTTATAAAGAGGGCCTATTGATGGCTTCAGGGAATGTAAAATTAAAATATCAGCAAAATGAGATTTTATGTGACACCTTACATGTGGATGTTGATCAAGAATTGGCGTGGTCAACGGGCAATACCGTGATTTTAAAAAGGGGCGCAGATGAAGTGCGTACCCAATATTTGTTTATGAATCTGAAAAAAGAAACCCTTTCTATTCGAGATATTCAGGTGTCTATTCCTCAAGACAATGGCCAAAAATTATACATTTCCGTTAAAGAACTTACTGATGAACAAGGGCAGATTCAATACGGGACTCATGCCAAATTTACAAGTTGTTCTTACCAAAAGCCCGATCATTTTTTTTGGGCTTATAAATTTCGATATCTTCCAGACAAGCGCATAGAATTATACGGAGGCATTCTTTACGATGAGTTTTTATTTATTCCTATTTATATCCCCGTTCCTTTTTACATGTACCATTTGGGGAAACGAAAAGTGGTATGGAATTTCCCAACCATAGGGAAAAAAAATACCCCCGGCTGGGGCTGGTTTATTCAAAATACCATCGATTATGACCGGGTAGACAACAGAGATTCTAGTTTTTTATTGGATTATTTCGAATTTAAAGGCATTGGGCTAGGGTTGCGACATCAATACAAAATTAACCAACATTCAGGCACGTTATACGGCTATAGATTTGATTTTCAAGACAAAGGCCTTCAGAAAACCAACCAAAGTTTGGCTTGGGATAACCAATATGTCATTAATGACTATTGGACCTTGTCTCACGGCTATTCTCAATTCAATACCGCAGAAAGAATTCAGGAATCAGGGCCTTATCAGGTCTTGTCTAAAAAAATAGGCTTGTCTTATCAAGACGAAGAAGAAGGGTATAACCTGGGCTTGTCTGAATCTGAAAATTTTATTCAAAAACTAAAAACCCTCTCTCTTTCAGGCGAACACACAGAAGAAAAACAAAGACAGTATGGCTTTTATTTTAACCAAAACACCTATATGGAAAATAAGATTAGAATATCCAATTTAAACGTAGACCATCGCTTGGCACTGCCGTTCGACATGGTCCTTAAAAATGACATCCGATTTGACAGGCAAGAAGCATTAAAACCCTCCTCTTTAGATGATGCGCTAAGGTCCAGCACCACATTGTCCAAATCCTTCGGGCCCAGCCTTAATATGCAATTAAAAATAGAAGAGTTTTGGGACTTGGATGAAGATAGAGTGACCACGGATTCCAACAGCAATTTAAATGATTTTCTATACAAAGTGCCAGAGCTTGAGATTACTTATAACACCATGCCATTCCCTCAATATGAAAATTTAACCTTCACACAAAAAACCATTGTGGCCCGATATCAAGAAGTGAAATACGGTTTTTTTAAAACCAGGACATTTCCTGAGTCACAAGACTTTTCTGTAGACCCTAATTTTTTGCAACTATCACCGTATCTTTCGTATAAAAAAACAGACTTGCCTAGACAAGGCCAATTTTTCTCTTCCCTTGGGTATCATCAATACCTGTTTAAAACCCCGGGAAAATCTCTTTTTGAAGGCGATGCCCAATACACCACAGAACTAAACGCCCAATATTATGTAACCCCCTTGTCTTTTTTAAAATCAGAAACAACTTATGTCACAAGAGGCGCCCCTAAAGAAAACAATTCCCCCTTTTTTTCCTTTCAACAACAGGTACAAGTAAGCCAGTACACAGGACAAAGGCTTCATTTTTTCATTCATGATTTTAACCAATATCGATTTACCAATATCTCCGGTTACGATTTTGTGAATAAACGCTTTGATGATTATGTGGGTCAGCTTACCCTTGTGCCGACACCCGCCGTTTCCTTGTTTTTTGAATCTGGAAAAATTCTCAGCCCAAGAAATGAAAATGAAGCAAAAAACAGCCTTAAACCCTTTAAAATGGAACTGACACTGTCTCCCAGTAAAAAACTGCAAATGGCCTATTTATATTGCATCGATTTAAATCACTATTTCAATGACAATAAAATAACGGTTTTAGATTCGGCCTTAAAAGGTCAACTCATGCTGGGAAGCGACCCTGCCTATGAATGGTCTATAGGATTTAAATGGGGTTACGACACCCTGCGTCAGGGCAGAACCTTTGACCTTGGCCTCTATACCCTTCAAACATTGGAGATCATCAAAAAACAACATGAAAGAATTCTGTCTTTTAAATATGACAAATCATTAGACGAATTTAGAGTGGTCTATACCTTTTTAATTTTTCCAGATGACCCCATTCAATGGGTGAAACAAGGCAATAACAGCCGATTTGAAGGAAAATTAAACAAACAGGCCGAACAACGATGACAAACCCGCTGTTAAAGTAAAAAAAACCATGACAGGATAATGCCCATGAATTGGACGTCTCAACTTTTTAAAGCCATTTTTTTGGTTATCGCTCCTGTTTTTTTGCTGTCTTGTGCCCGCACGGTCACAGATAAATCGTTTTCAAAAACCATTAAATTCACGGTGACATTTAGAGAACCTTTGAATACCAACCAATATCAATACCTTGTGGTTTTTTCCAATATAGACTCCCCGGAAATTTCACTGCCCATTGTCAACAACCAATACCCCTATTTTCCTACCCCAGGGCGTCCTTATGACCTCAATAACGTCAGCCTCATTCAAGCCGGAGGCATTCAAAGCTTATATAACCAATATTTTTTTACTTGGAAGGACTATGTAATCTTGTCTCAAAACAATAAAGTAGACCGATACAAAGGGTCTGAAAACGGGTTTTCAAAAAACACCCAAAACAACACCAGCTATTTGGCAGATCTCGGGTTTCAATATTCCAGCACCATTGAAGGGGCGGTGTGGACCCTGTCATTTGATCTCTTACAGCTGTCTTGGCTATTTCCAAAATTACTGGATTCAGACCGCTTGTTCTTTAAAATTGCCACCACGGCCTTACTTGAAAAAGACAGTGCGGGTCGGTTCATGGATGTCAATTCTGAAGCCCCAAGCCTTTTTTTAAGAAAATCAGAACTAATCAAAAAATCAGATTTTTCAAACTCTTTTATTGATGGCCCTGCCGATATTGTCAGCTGGGAAGTTCAGGTCTATTAATGCCATACCTCTTGTCAATGGCCTGCTATCTACTGGCCTTCCCTCCTTTTAATTTCTTTTTTCTAGCCTTCGTCTCTGTTGCTCTTTTATGTTTTTATCTAGATCGATTTTTAAAAAATCCTCTTCATATTTCCTATAAAACCTTGTTTTTCAGGGGCTATATCTGGGGCGTTGTGGTTATGGGAATAGGCCATTTATGGATTTTGGAGCTATACCGTTTTTCTTCCATTTTATCCATCGCTGTCCTTTGGACGCTCTACGCTTTAATCATGGGGTTGTACATGGGTCTTTTCGCCATAGGCTATGCCTATTTTGAAAAATGGTGCATGCCTGCCATCTGGATTCTCATAGAAGGGTTACGCTCTTACGGTGTTTTCGGGAATCCCAATATGCTGATCGGTTACAGTCAGGCCCTAAACCCTATTTTAAGATACCAAGCCCAATACGGGGGCATCTTTTGGGTCAGCTTTTTGGTCCTGGCCCTTAACCTGATTCTCCTGTACACCTTCTCCGCTTCTAAAAAAAATAAACCGAAATGGGCGCTTGGCTTTTTCTTGGTTTTCATACTGCTGACAGTGGGGTATATGAACCAAAAAACAGATCAGAAAAATCGCCTGAAACCCCTTAACGTGGCCATCATTCAGGGCAATCATTCACAAAAAGACAAGCTGGATCATCAAGATTGGAATCAGATTAGAAGAGATTACATTCAATTAAGCATGCAAGTGACAAACAATCCGGAGTTGATTTTATTCCCAGAAACCATCACCCCAGGCCTCAACTTGGAATACAAACCCTTCGTAGAGGCACTTCATATGGTCTCTAAATTGACACAGGCCCCCATCCTATTCGGAACCCCCCTGCTCCAAAACCATAAATTTTATAACACCTTGTCCTTAATGACCCCTTCTGGGCTTTCTTCTGCAGTTTATAAAAAAACACAATTAATGCCTTTTGGAGAATATTGGCCCATGAGGCCTTTTTTTGCGAAAATTTTAAAAGCATACGTCCCTGAGAATGAGTACAGCCCTTGGCAACAAAATACACCTATAGGCCTGTCCTCGGCCACAATAGGGCCTGCCCTATGCTTGGAATCGGTGTATCCCTCTTTTTTGAGAAAAATGAGAAAAGAGGGCGCCAACGTTCTATGTGTTGCGGTTAACAATGCCTGGTTTTTTAACTCTTCTGCAGCAGAAAGACAGCTGCATAAAACCATTTTTCGGGCCATTGAAAACCATTGCTACCTTATTCAAGCGGGCAATTCAGGCATTTCAGCTGTGATTCAACCTTCCGGTGCCATTCAAAACCAATTGCCAGTCAACCAACAAGGCATTCTCCAAGACACCCTTTATGTGGGGTACCCCCTCTCATTCTATACAAAATACGGAGACCTTATCTTATACCCATGTATCCTCATGCTCTTCGTTGCTTTTTTTAAAAAAATACAAGCAATGAGGCGGGCGAAACGGACCCCATAACCCGCAGGGGATGAAAGCGGGATAGAAGAGGCCTAAAATTAGCCCTGACCCGGTAAAGGAAAAGGGGGAAACAGGGGGCGCAGCCCGCGCGGGGGAACCCCGCGCACCTTTTGGGCAGGGGACCTGCCCAAAAGGCCTGGCCGAAGGCCAGGGGCTGCGCCCCGTCCAAGCGAAGGGATGAGGCAGATGTGAGGCAGATATGATAAAGAAAGGCGGTAAAAAAAGGGATTGACAGGTAGAGGTTCTGGGCTGTAAAAGTTGTGTTTCCAATCACATAAAAAGTATGACGCAAAACTCTGGTGTTTTAGTTTAAAAAATAACAAAAGATAAGCTGTTGGGCAAAAAAAGCAAAGAGGGAAAAAGGATTGTTTGAAATCAAGATTAAAATCAAGAGGAATCA
>Ga0172376_10006642_pt1 | contig 12515 bp, 9 predicted proteins | sample Lak35m_FD_121114 | JGI IMG/M metagenome (GOLD analysis project Ga0172376, IMG submission 121114) | Freshwater microbial communities from Kabuno Bay, South-Kivu, Congo - kab_092012_35m | ecosystem: Environmental > Aquatic > Freshwater > Lake | place: Democratic Republic of the Congo: South-Kivu...
ACTTGGTGGGTGCTGAGGGGTTCGAACCCCCGACCTACGCCTTGTAAGGGCGCCGCTCTACCAACTGAGCTAAGCACCCTACTTGAGCCGTGCATTCTAACACGCCGAGGATGAGAAAAACTTATCAGTGCTTCAAACGCTCAGTCGTCAAGCTTTCCTCTCCAGTCTTGAGCACGGCGGGCGCGTCAACCACAGCCTTAACTGCGACTTCGGAATCCTCGGGCAGAGGCGCTGGCTTTGATTGCAAGGCAAGATCAAGCACCTGATCAATCCACTTAACAGGGACAATCTCAAGTCGGTTCTTGACGTTATCGGGAATCTCCTGCAGATCCTTCACGTTCTCTTCAGGAATAAGAACGGTCTTAATACCACCGCGATGCGCTGCAAGCAGCTTTTCCTTTAAACCACCAATGGCGAGCACCTCACCCCTTAAGGTAATCTCACCGGTCATTGCCACATCGGACCGAACAGGTATACCTGTAAACACCGAGACCATGGCGGTCGTCATTGCAATGCCAGCGCTAGGGCCATCTTTGGGTGTAGCACCTTCAGGAACATGAACATGCAGATCCCATTTTTCATGAAAGTCCTGTGCAATACCAAGCCTGGCGGCTCGCCTGCGTACGACCGTCATAGCTGCCTTCACTGACTCTTGCATGACATCGCCCAGTTTGCCAGTCGATAATGCCTTGCCTTTACCCGGAACCGCAGCTGCTTCAACGGTGAGCAGCTCGCCACCAACCTCAGTCCATGCCAAACCCGTAACCTGTCCGATTTGGTTTTCCTTTTCGGCGATTCCGAAGGTAAACCGCTGCACACCTAAATACTTGTCGAGGTTTTTACTAGTCACTTGAACACGAGACGACTTTTTCGCGAGCAAAAGCGACTTGACAACCTTTCGACAAATTTTAGAAATCTCCCGCTCGAGTGAACGTACACCAGCCTCGCGGGTGTAGTACCGCACAACATCACGGATCGCCGATTCAGCCACATTCAGCTCATTGGCCTTCAGCCCGTTGTTACTCATTTGCTTTGGTAACAAATAACGTTGAGCGATATGAACTTTTTCGTCTTCGGTGTATCCCGACAAGCGAATGACTTCCATACGGTCGAGCAAAGCCGGTGGAATATTGAGCGTATTCGCGGTAGCTACAAACATCACATCGGATAAGTCGTATTCAACTTCAACATAGTGATCGACAAAGGTGCTGTTTTGTTCCGGATCAAGAACCTCGAGCAAGGCACTAGCCGGGTCGCCGCGAAAATCCATCCCGAGTTTGTCGACTTCATCGAGCAAAAACAAAGGATTTCGTACAGCAACCTTCGTTAGGTTTTGCAGGATCTTTCCTGGCATCGAACCGATATAAGTGCGACGATGCCCTCGGATTTCAGCCTCATCGCGAACACCACCGAGCGCCATCCGCACAAACTTTCGATTTGTGGCCTTGGCCATCGACTGACCCAGCGAGGTTTTACCAACGCCTGGGGGACCTACGAGACAAAGAATAGGCGCCTTCACCTTATCAACACGCTGCTGTACCGCGAGATACTCCAGGATGCGCTCTTTAACCTTTTCAAGACCAAAGTGATCTTGATCGAGAATTTCCTCGGCCTTTTCAAGGTCAGTACTGACCTTGCTCTTTTTGCGCCAAGGCAATCCAGTCAGTGTATCGATATAGTTTCTGACAACCGTAGCCTCTGCTGACATTGGCGACATCAAACGCAGCTTCTTGAACTCAGATTCTGCCTTTTTGAGTGCTTCTTTTGGCATGCGGGCCGCTTTAATTTTCTTGTCAATCTCCTCCATGTCAGCGCCATCCTCACCCTCTCCAAGCTCTTTTTGGATGGCCTTAACCTGTTCATTAAGGTAATACTCACGCTGGGACTTCTCCATTTGCCGTTTAACGCGGCCGCGAATCCGCTTTTCAACTTGCAAAATGTCGAGTTCTGATTCGATCAGTGCGAGTAACTTTTCAAGCCGCTCATGCACCGAGAAGGTTTCCAGAATCTCTTGTTTTTGTTCGATTTTTACCGGCAGATGGACTGCGACGGTATCAGCCATTCGTCCCGGCTCATCAATGCTGCCGAGCGAGGCCAGAATCTCAGGTGGAATTTTCTTGTTTAACTTCACATACTGGTCAAACTGGGTCAGGATCGCTCGCCTAAGCGCTTCGATCTCGGGCGAAGTTCCGCTTGCAATCTCGATTAATTGGTAGTCACAGGTGAAATGCGGGTCTTCGCTGTGAACTGCATCAATTTGTGCACGCTGTACGCCCTCCACCAACACTTTGACCGTACCATCCGGCAGCTTAAGCATTTGAAGAATATTTGAGACGCAACCCAGGCGGTGGATATCATCGGCGCTTGGATCGTCTTTTGAAGCGTGACGTTGGGCAACCAGCATAATCGAGCGGCCCTGCTCCATTGCGCTCTCAAGCGCTTTGATCGACTTTGGTCGACCGACAAAAAGTGGGATCACCATATGCGGGAAGACCACTACATCACGCAATGGCAAAAGAGGAAGTCCTTGTAGGTTTTCTTGGCTCATCTTGGCTTTACTCCATGGGTCAAGGCCGCACGACTGCCGAGAGACTCATTAGCCCTCGGAATACTTGCGGCTCGGTCATAGCCCTAGTTTAATTTGAACCGGCTACCTTGGCGGTTTCGGCGTAGATCAGCAGGGGTTTTGCCCCGGCTTCGATCGCATTTTCGTCCAACACCACCTTGGCGACATGCTGCTGGCCGGGTAGATCAAACATGACATCGAGGAGTGATGACTCCAAAATCGAGCGCAGCCCCCGAGCACCGGTTTTTCGCTTGAGTGCCTTCCGAGCGATCGCCCGAAGCGCCTCAGGACGAATCTCAAGTTCGACGTTTTCCATGGCAAAAAGTCGGGCGTACTGCTTCACCAGGGCATTCTTCGGTGTGATTAAGATGTCAACGAGCGCTACTTCAGTCAGTTCATCGAGGGTTGCAATCACTGGTAATCGCCCGACCAACTCAGGAATCAAGCCAAACTTGATCAAGTCCTCAGGTTCAATATCCTGCAATAACTCACCAACCTTGCGCTCAGAGGCACTGCGTACGCTTGCGCTAAAACCAATACCCGACCGCTCTGAACGGTCCCGGATCACCTTCTCGAGGCCATCGAAGGCACCACCACAAATAAAGAGGATGTGGGTCGTATCAATCTGGACAAAATCCTGATTCGGGTGCTTTCTACCACCTTGGGGTGGCACGGCTGCAACCGTTCCTTCAATCAGTTTCAACAAAGCCTGTTGCACACCCTCACCAGACACATCGCGGGTAATTGAAGGGTTATCCGATTTACGGGAAATCTTATCGATCTCGTCGATGTAAACAATGCCATGCTGCGCTTTTTCAACATCATAAGCACAATTCTGTAACAATTTTTGAATGATGTTTTCAACATCTTCACCGACGTATCCAGCCTCGGTCAACGTTGTCGCATCGGCAATCACAAAAGGCACATTAAGTAATCTTGCAAGCGTCTGGGCAAGTAATGTCTTTCCTGACCCGGTTGGTCCTATCAGCAAGATATTGCTTTTGGCCAACTCAACTTCGTCTTTATCGGATTGGTGTCTAAGGCGTTTGTAGTGGTTGTAAACAGCAACAGCGAGCACCTTTTTAGCATGCTCCTGCCCGATCACATACTGATCAAGGATGTCGCGTATTTCGGTAGGTGTTGGCAGGCCATCGCCGGCACCTGTGGCCCCTTCTGTTTGCGCCTCATCACGAATAATATCGTTACAAAGATCGATGCACTCATCACAGATGAAGACCGAAGGACCTGCAATAAGCTTACGGACCTCGTTTTGGCTCTTGCCACAAAACGAACAGTACAAAAGCTTTTCGCTACTACCCTTTTTCTCACTCATGCGGACGGTGCACCTTCGCTACGGTTACTCAAGACCCGGTCGATGAGGCCATAGCTTACCGCATCGTCAGCCGACATAAAGTTGTCGCGATCGGTGTCGCGTTCGATTCGCTCGATCGGTTGACCCGTACGCTCCGACAAGATCCGGTTGAGCCTTTCACGCAAGTACAGAATTTCCCTGGCTTGGATCTCGATGTCAGAAGCTTGCCCATGAGCGCCGCCCGATGGTTGATGAATCATAACCCGCGCATTGGGCAGTGCAAAACGCTTACCCTTTGCACCCGCAGCAAGCAAAAAAGCCCCCATACTCGCTGCGACACCCATGCAGAGCGTGGACACATCTGGCTTAACAAATTGCATCGTGTCAAACATTGCCATACCCGCAGAGACCGACCCGCCCGGTGAATTGATATAAAAAGAAATATCCTTATCTGGATTTTCAGATTCTAGAAATAATAGTTGTGCAACCACTAAATTAGCGGTCACGTCCATGACCGGACCAACCAGGAACACAACGCGTTCGCGCAATAGCCTTGAGTAGATGTCGTAAGCTCTTTCGCCTCGGCCGCTTTGCTCGACCACGATGGGTACCATGCCCAAAGCTTGCGTGTTGAGCGCCGAGCCATAGCCTTGTGACTTCGTCACCAGGTGAGCGTTGACGAGATCTTCAATCAGATTGTTTCTTGTCATCTCAGGCAGCCTGTTGCATCAGTTCATCGAAAGCCAGGTCTTTATCCGAAACCCTGGCGTGCTGCAAAACATAGTCCACGACATTTTGTTCGATCGCTAAGGCTTCTATGTCTGCGAGCCGTTGCCGATCGCTAAAATAATAACGGATGACCTCAGCTGGATTTTCGTAGGAAGCAGCAGCCTCTTCGACAATCGCGCGCACCTGCTCAGGCTTGGGTTGGAGTTTTTCCCGCTTGACGAGTTCACTCACAATTAAACCCAACTGTACGCGCTTTTTTGCTGAGTCTTCGAACGCTTCCCTTGGGATGGGCATTTGCTTCACGTCGATGCCACGTTGGGCCAGGTCTTGCTTGGCCCTTTCTGCAAGTGTGTCTACCTCAGTTTCAACCAAGGCCTTAGGCAGATCAAACGACGAAACCTTGGGTAGGGCATCCATGACAGCTGCCTTGATCCTTGCCTTAACACGTTGAGTAACCTCGCGTTCTAGGTTTTTTCGAATCTCTGCGCGCAGCTTTTCTAGGTCACCGTCTGCAACGCCAAGCTGCTGGGCAAAGGCGGCATCAATGGCGGGCAGTACTGGTTCTTCGACGCGATGGATTGTTGCCTCAAAGTTCGCGAGTTTGCCAGCGAGTTGCTCAGCGCCATAATTTTCAGGAAACTGAACCGGAAAGTGCAGGCTGATATCTCTTGCCTGACCGAGGAGGCCTTTTTCAAAGTCCGGTAGCATGCGGCCTTCGCCAAGAACCACACTGAAGCCTTCGGCACTTCCGCCGTCAAAAGCAATGCCGTCGAGTGTTCCACGAAAGTCAATGGTGACCTGATCGCCACTTACGGGCGGCCTATCAACCTCAGTCCAGGTCGTTCGTTGTTTACGCAACACCTCAACGGTTTTGTCAATCTCTGCCTCACCAACCTGAACGTGAATACGCTCCACCTCGAGTTCGCCGACTGGCCCAAGACTAACTTCAGGATAAACCTCGAACAGCGCCGAAAACTGCAGACTCGGGCCGTCAAACTGCAACTCACCTTCAGGCGAGACATCTGGAGTACCTGCTACGCGCAGTTGCTGTTCTTGGGCAATTTTGGCGAAAGCTTCAGAAATCAAGTCAGACAAAATTTCACTGCGGGTGCTGCCACCATACATTGACTCAATCATTTTCATCGGCACTTTGCCAGGCCTGAAACCTTGCATCTTGGCTGTTCGTGCAAGCTGCCTGAGTTTGCTTGTTGCGCGCTGCTCAAGTTCTGCTGTCGATACAGATAAGGCAACCCGTCGTTGCAGACCTTCGATGACTTCTATCGTGCTCATAAAACGTTCGCTTCGTTACAAAAATAAGGTTCCAAGAGAAAATGCCCTCCTTCATTGATGAAGGATTACCACTGGTGCGGCCGAAAGGACTCGAACCTTCACGCCTTTCAGCGCCAGGACCTAAACCTGGTGCGTCTACCAATTCCGCCACGGCCGCCCAGGGAGTAGTGTAACTGTCTTCAACAACTCACCCATAATGAAGGCTCACGGCGCACGCTAGCTTGCGCTTATCGTTGACCTTATCGATCGAGTTCCGCCTTGGATCCCATCATGTGCAATAGCCAGGTAGGTTGGTCGTCGCGCCTTTTTCACAGCGTCGACCACCCTGAGAATTTCCCGGTCGCATCGGTGCTGTTGCCTCGCGAGATTCGCAGTAAGGTCAAGGCAATCTATGGATTGGCGCGTTTTGCCGACGATCTTGCCGATGAGGGACCGTGGCCTGTAGGGCAACGGCTTGCCTGCCTAAGTGAACTCGCAACAATGGTTCAAGGCTCAAAGGCAGGCCCCTGGCTTAAACGCAGCGGCGTTAGCGAGCAGGCCCAAGCCAGTGTGAATGCGCTAAGAACTCAAGGACTGAATCGAGATGCGATCATCTGCCGCGAATTACTCTTAATGCTGTCATCGTTTGCCTGGGACGCGCGAGGCTTTTGTCCTGAAACCGGTGAGCAATTTGAACGCTACTGCCGAGGGTCTGCTGCGAGTGTGGGTCGCATCATTCTCGAATTACACCGAATTAACGACGAGAAAAGTCTTCAGGCCTCTGATGCGATTTGCACGGCTTTGCAAAAAATTAATATGCTGCAAGACAGTGGAGTTGATGCCAAACGAGGACGGATCTACATACCCGCCTGCGAGCTTCGTGCCTTGGGCTACGACGCGGCACATTGGTTTGACTTTTGTGCAGCAGGCTCGCTTCCTCAGGATCTCAAGCTTTGGGTTCAGCAGCAGGCGATTGCCCAATGCGACCAACTTTGCTTGCACCAGCATTTGGTGGCCCGTCTACCGCTACGCTTGGCATGGGAGTTAAAGGCAATCATTGCGGCGGCTGCAAGCATCGCTCGGGCCTTAGCTCGGTCGCCAGATCCGGTCAAAGCGAGGCCAAAAATCAGAACAGCCATACGCGGAAGTGCTGTGATCCACCTGCTTCGCGACTGGATTTTTGGCCTTCCAGTTCCAGCTGGCCTCAGGCAAGGTGGGAATCAGGGGAATGATGCATGAGTCCTGAAGCATATTGTCGAGAAAAGGCTGCGACAAGCGGCTCTAGTTTTTATTACAGCTTTCTCTATTTGCGCGACCCAATGCGCGCGGCCATGATGGCGCTTTACGCTTTTTGTCGTGAAGTCGACGACGTGGTCGACGAATGCTCGGACGCTGACGTGGCGGCGCGCAAGCTGGATTGGTGGGAAGAGGAAATTGAGCGCATGCACATGGGCGAGCCCAGTCATCCAGTCACACTGGCACTTGCACCTCACGTAAAGCGCCTTTCGCTACCGCTTGGGCGATTTCATGCTGTCTTGGATGGGATGCGAATGGATTTAATGATTCAGCGCTACCCCGACGAGCCTGCACTTTGGGTTTACTTTGATCGGGTTGCGGGCGCTGTTGGGCAATTGGCAGCGCGTATTTTTCAGGGCTCGACAAGCGCATGGTCCGATGAACTTGACCATTACGCCATTGCATTGGGACGTGGACTTCAGTGGATTAACATCATTCGCGATGTGGGCGAGGACGCTCGACGCGGTCGACTATACCTGCCACAGCAATGGCTCAGCGATGCCAATGTCCAAGAAGATCGCCTGATGGCGTGTATCGCAGACCCTGGACTTGAGCAAGTGCTCAATCGAGCCTCGGCTGCCGCGAGACGGTCAATGAGGGAAGCCTTTGAGTACTTACCATCAGGTGCATGCCGTGCACAACGACCCGGACTCATCATGGCCGCGATTTACCATGATCTTTTGATATGCATTGAAGAGGATCGATTTCAAGTCATGAACCAGCGGATTTCTATCACGCCCCTGAGAAAACTCTATTTGGCCTGGCTTACCTGGCTTTTTGCCAGACCACCCAGACTGAACGCGCCTGCGTGAAGCCGCAGAACCAATGAGGTAATGAGCACTGCCGGGCCAAGAGTTGCAGTAATCGGCGCTGGCTGGGCCGGATTGGCATGCGCCCGCTTGCTTCAAGAAAGCGGCGTGCCTGTCCGTATTTTCGAAGCAACCAGACAACTCGGGGGTCGTGCCAGAGGTCTCGAGATACGCCTCCAAGGACAAGCGCTAAAGCTTGACAACGGACAGCACTTGATCATTGGTGCTTACCGAGCCGTTCGCACCCTTCTTAAGCGCTACGCCAATGACCAGCACTATGCCTTCAAAGCTCCGAATTTCTCAATTCGCCATGTTCGGGGCGGCGATCCTGAGTCTGAAGTTTCACGCTTCAGTACCAACCGCGAGCACGCGATGGCCCTGGGACAATCTGCCTGGATGCAGCAAAGCCAAGCGATGTTAAGCGCTGAGGTCTTTACGCGAACCGCTTTTGGCCAGGCGCTTTCACGCGGACTAGCGCAACTGTCCTGGCTTGCGGGTGCTCAGAGGATTCCTTACCGAAGCCTTATTGAACTTGCCAGCCTACTGCGGCAGGCACGTGTACGTCCCCCACAATCGACATGCTCCATCGACGAATGGCTTCAAGGACAGGGTTTTCGCGAGCAGCTGGTTAATCGATGGATCGATGCACTTTGTGAATCCGCGCTAAATTGCCCCAGGAATCAAGCCTGTGCGCTTCGTTTGTCAACCGTGCTCAATGAAGCAATGGCGAGTGCCCAATTCGATGCGAGTCACTGGATGCAGCAAGCATGCGATCTTGGTGAATTGCTTGCACAGCCGCTTGCATTTGGTAAACAAAACTTAGCCCGAGATAACCGCTTTGGAGCACTCGACCTTCATGAAGGCAAACGGGTGCTAAAGCTGCGGCAGTTGCAAGCGGGTGAGCGCAATCGCCCAGCAAATTCGAATTGGTGGCTCGAGGTCGCTGGGCAGGAGCAATCGGAGGGACCGTACGAGCACATTGTGATGGCACTCGAGCCCCAGCAGGCCGCCGAGCTGCTTGCACGATCCGCAATAAATACGCTTGAGGACTTACGAGACGCGCTGGGCGCACTTCCAAAGCCACTGGGCATTCTGACGCGCTGGCTATTGTTACCCAAGGCAAACAGGGCATCAGCACAGCAAAAACCGCAGCTTCTATTGCAAAACCAGGGTCCAGCGGCCTGGCTATTTCCAAGAGCCTGCCCAGCTGCGGCCGAGCAGCAAGCTACCCATGATGGAGGATCGATTGCAGGTCTTGTAATTTCTGCGCAGCATGATTCGGTGCAAGCAAGACGCCACGCTGATGAAATTCAGCAGAGATTTGAGATTCAGGCAATTGATCATAAAGATATTTATGAACATCGCGCAGCAACGCCTTCAACTTTTGGTACCCAGTGGCCGAGTTTTGACCGTTTTCGTGGGCAGGGACTTTGGCTTGCCGGAGACTGGGTAGATGATGGCGGTGAGCAATGCCTACCCGCAAGCCTTGAGTCTGCGCTAAGGAGTGCTAGCGCCTGCGCTGAGGCATTAAGCGCTTATTTGCTTGACGCTCATCATCCACAGTCTCCTTGGCGCTCATCATCCCCGGTCGCAATCAAAAGCACGGTAAGCACGTGATCTTGGTTGCCGGCCGAACGGTCAACGATGATAACGATCACCAGATGTCATCACGACCAAAGCGCATCAAGTGCTTGATCTAACCGATCAACACCCACAATTGTCAGCCCCTCGGTCGAGGTTTTGGGCATATTCGCCTTTGGGACAATCAAGCGGTGATATCCCAGTTTCGCGGCTTCACGGATTCGGTCCTGTCCACGCGGACAAGGCCTGATCTCACCCGCCAAACCAACCTCGCCAAACACCGCAATACCTTTGGCCAATGCCTTGTTTTTAAACGAGGAAACAATAGCAAACAAACTGGCCAGGTCAGCAGCTGGCTCGTTAATCCTCACGCCTCCCACCGCATTCAGGAAGACGTCCTGATCGTGACACGCAATACCCGCATGACGGTGTAACACCGCTAAGAGCAAGGCCAGGCGTTGAGCATCAAGACCTACGGCAAGCCTTCGAGGTTGCAGACCAGCACTTGCGTCAAGTAATGCCTGGATCTCCACGAGTAGTGGCCGGCTTCCCTCCTGGGTGATCAATACCGAGGACCCAGGCACTGGTTTGGCGTGTTGCGACAAAAATAAGGCCGATGGATTCGGAACCGCCCGAAGTCCTCGCTCGGTCATCCCGAAGACGCCGAGTTCATTCACTGAGCCAAATCGATTCTTGAAGCTGCGAACGAGGCGAAACGAGGAGTGGCTGTCTCCTTCAAAGTACAAAACCGCGTCGACCATATGCTCGAGCACCCGAGGGCCCGCCAGGGTGCCCTCCTTGGTCACATGGCCTATCATGACCAGCGTGCTGCCACCTTGCTTTGCGCAACGCGTGAGTTGGGCTGCGCACTCGCGAACCTGAGAAACTGAGCCCGGCGCCGCATTAAGTGCATCGGTGAACAAAGTCTGAATCGAATCGATCACGACGAATAAGGGCTTACGCTCTGATATCACGTGAATAATTTTCTCGAGTGATATCTCAGTAAGAAGATCAATACTAGCTTCACCTAGGCCAAGGCGCTGTGCACGCAAGGCAATTTGTGCCAGGGACTCCTCGCCGCTCACATAAAGTACCCGCGCATGAGCCTGTGAGACATGAACCGCCGTTTGAAGCAGCAGGGTTGATTTCCCGATACCAGGGTCGCCACCAATTAGCACCACCGCTCCTTGGACCAGCCCCCCGCCGAGCACCCGATCAAACTCAACCGAACCACTCGAAAACCGATCCATGTCAATCGCCTCAACCGAGGCCATACTGACCACCTGCGAAGGCGGCGCCAACGATTCGTAACGATGGCCGGTTGTTTTCTCAAGTTGTTGCTCAATCAGCGTGTTCCAGGCGTTGCAGCCTGGACACTGGCCGCCCCACTTGGGTGTTTGTGTCGCACAGGCTGTACATTCATAAACCACCTTAGTTCGAGGCTGCTTCATAAAGCCGCGTCCGGTCGGTCGTTCTCATCAAAGCCCTGGCTAAGCTGCAGGTGCCGAGGCACGCGTTCGGTCAACCCGCTCAGCAACTGGTAGCCAATGGTGCCTGCCGCACTCGCAACTTGGTCTACAGGCAGCCGATCACCCCAAAGCTCAACCTCGTCGCCCACGCGGACAGAAGGATGGTCAGTGACATCAACCGTGATCATGTCCATCGAAACCCTTCCGGCAAGTGGGCAAAGTTGGCCTGCGATCCAGACCGGCATGCCGTCGGTAGCTTGTCGAGGGTAACCGTCCGCATATCCGCCGGCAACCACCGCAATCCGACTTAAGCGCTGTGCCACAAAGCGACCGCCATAGCCAACGCCTTCGCCTGCTTGAACGACTTGAATGCTCAGCACCCTTGACTCGAGGCGCATCACAGCTGAGAGACCAAGTGCTCTGGCGTCGATCTTCTCAAAGGCCGAGGCCCCGTATAAGGCAATACCAAAGCGGAGCCAGTCAGCAGCAAGCGCTGCCGGCAGGTTGGGCCTGGCGCTGTGCCAGTGCTTGTGCGCAGCTTGCAACAGTCGATGTGAGGCTGCGGAGTTCGAAAAGCTACACGGAATACGCTGATCGATTGTCTTGGCGAGCCGCAAAACCCGAAGTACTGTGTGTTCGCTCCGGCTATCTTGCTCAATTGCATCTGCGTTGGCAAAGTGGGCAATAACGCCCATCGAGAAACCCTCCCGATGCAGTCGCTCAAGCTGTCGTAGGCCCTCATCGGCAGCAAAACCCAGACGGTTCATTCCACTGTTGAATTTGATCCATAACCGAGTACCGGCATTTTTCAAATCTGCGCAGGATCGACTCGTTTCAATCAGTTCAAGTTGCCACTTGTCGTGAACGACAAAATCAATCCTCGCCTTTGCGCAATTGGCGACATCTGCCTCGTCAAAAACGCCCTCCATCAGCAAAATTGGCTTAGACCAACCCTGTTCGCGCAGCCAAAGCGCGAATTCTGGTTCGATCAGTGCGAGCCCGTCGGCTTGCTCAAAACCCAAAAGCGCCGCTTTCATACTGTGCCCATAGGCGTTGGCTTTCACTACCGCCCAAACTCTTTGCGGCTTAAGCTGTTGGCGCAAGAACCCAAGGTTTGTCCGCATACTTGTAACATCGATGATTGCTCGAAGCGGTCTTGCCATGTTTTGTCCTATCGTCGCCTGCTAGCCTATTGCACTCGTTATGTTTCACTGCCCTGCCTGGGGCTGCTGACTCATGAAACTCAGTCTGACATGGTATAACCGCCGCGACATGAAAAAAGGCTTCTACACCATCATGGCGGCGCAGTTCTTTTCCTCGCTTGCCGACAACGCGCTGCTCATTTCCGCTATCGCGCTGCTCATTGAAATGATGGCGCCTGATTGGATGAAGCCCATGCTCAAGCTCTTTTTTACGGTGAGTTACGTGGTGCTAGCACCGTTCGTTGGAGCCTTTGCGGACGCATTGCCCAAGGGCAAAGTTAT
>Ga0172376_10006644_pt1 | contig 12514 bp, 8 predicted proteins | sample Lak35m_FD_121114 | JGI IMG/M metagenome (GOLD analysis project Ga0172376, IMG submission 121114) | Freshwater microbial communities from Kabuno Bay, South-Kivu, Congo - kab_092012_35m | ecosystem: Environmental > Aquatic > Freshwater > Lake | place: Democratic Republic of the Congo: South-Kivu...
CGGATCGCGCACACCCCGACCAGACCGGCCCGGTGCAGCTCTGGCGCCCGGCCTGCTACTCGTGCCACGACTCGCCGGCCGTGAAGGCCCACGTCGAGTCGAACACCGCGCCCGACGGCGCCGAGGCCTGCACGATCTGCCACGACCCGGGCGAGTTCCTGGACGCCGGGGCCGCCCACTTCGCGCGTCAGGCGCCGCGCTGAGGCGCGGCTCCGCGCTCGCGCGCCCTGCTCGCTGTGCCGCGTGGACCGCGGCTCGGCGTCAGGCCCCCTGCGAGCGGAAAGACTTTGCGCACCGGTCTCGACCGACCGGTGCGTCCCGGCGTGCCGCCCGAATCGTCGCGGGAGAATCGTCCGGGCCCCCGCGCCCCCTCCCGGACGGCCCCAGTTCGTCTCGGGGCCCCCCCGCTCGCCGGCCGATCCATTCCCCCATGGATCGCGCCGCCGCCGAGCTCTTCCTGGCCTCATCGTTCGTCGAGAGCACCCCCGAGCGGCTCGCGGCGTGCAAGAACGCGGCCGCGAACGTGAAGAGCTTCGAGGGCTTCGTGCCGGCCCTGCAGCACCACGGGCTCGTGCTCCTGTTCCAGCGCAACCTCGGTGCCGCCGGCGTCGAGCCGCCGCCTACGCTCGCGACACAGCTCACCGCCGGCGCGGGCGAGGCGCGCCACGCCGCGCTGCGCGTGCGCCTGACGCTGCAACGCTTCCTGGCGGCCTGCGCGCGCGAGGGCGTCGAGGTCACGGCGATCCGCGGCTCGGCCCTGGCCCTCGGGCTCTACGACGAGCCGCTGCGCACGCAGCGCGAGCTCGAGCTCTTTGTCGCGCCCGAGCACCTCGCGCGCGCGCTGCGCGCGGCCGAGGTCGCGGGTCTCGCTCCCGCCGCCGGCGCGCTGCCCGCCTGGTGGTACCGCCACACGCACACGACGCTGCCGCTGCGCGCGAGCTCGCCGCACCTCGTGCCGGTGCGCCTCGCGACGCGCCTGCACCATCCGTCGCTGCAGCTCTCCGTGCGCGAGCCCGAGCTGGTCGCGCGCCGCAAGCGCCTCTCGATCGAGGGCCACAACCTGTTCGTGCTCGACCCGCTCGACGCCCTGCTCGAGCTCGCGCTGCACGTCGCCTCGCGCGCGGGCCAGGAGCCGCTGACCACCGGTCGCCGCCACCTCCTGACCGCCGTGGCGACCTCCGACGCGCCGCTCGATCCGGCCGAGCTCGTCGACCTGCGCACCTTCATCGAGCGCCACCACGCCGCCCACCCGCCCGCCGCGCTGGTGGCGCGCGCGCGCGAGTGGAACGCCGAGGCCGCGCTGTGCGCGGTGCTCGAGTGCCTGACGATGGGCCTCGGCTTCCTGCCCGCCGCGCGCGAGTGGACGCGCGCCGTGGCCGGTCCCCTGGCCGCCGCCGCGCGCCCGAACCCGGCCGTCTTCTTCCCCGACCCGTTCGAGCGTCTGCCGCACTGGCTGCGCCCCGACCCGACGACGCTCGCGCGCTGCACCCCGCTCGCCGGCACGCCGTCCACGCAGCTCCTGCGCCTCGCCCGCGCGCGCCACCTCCTGCGCGCCGGCCTGCTCGGCCTCTTCGCGCTCGTCGCCTTCCCCTTCGCCCTGCTCGCCCGCCAGCTCTCCCGCTCCACGCGCGAGGCGACCTTCACCGCGCTCTCCGACCCCGCGAAGCAATCCGACCTCGCCGCCGCCTTCAAGACCACCGCGCGCGTCGACGACATGAAGCCGATCACCCCGCGCACGATCGCCCTCGAGCCGCGCGAGGAGAGCGCGAGCAAGTACCCGGACCACTACCGCGGCTGAGGGCGAGCCCGGCTCCGTCGCGGCCGCCCCCTCGAACGCAGCGCCGCGTGCGGCTCGTCCGAGCGCTACCCCGCTGCGCCGCCTTGCCCCTCCGGCGCCCCTTCCTTGCCCGGCTGCAGGTCGCGCATCTGGCGCTTGAACATGCGCTGATGGCTGCGCGTGCGGAGGTGGATCGACGAGCTCGCCTGCGCGATCGGCACCAGGCAAGCGAGCGCCGCCTCAAGCGCCGCCTTCTCCCACGCGAAGTCCGTCGCCCACAGCGCCAGATAGTTGAACGGGTTCTCGAGCTCCAGCTCGACGACCCCGACCTTCACCTCGACCTCGTCGCCCCCGTCCGAGAGCTTCAACGTGGCCCGCAGCTGCGCCACATCGGCCTCGCTCTCGACCCGCACCACGAGCTTCCGCTCCCCACGCTCGATCCTGCCCATGCCCACATCCCCTTCCGCGGCCGCCCCATTGCGGTGCCCCCCCACTCTACCGCTCCCCCCCTTCCCCTCCCGCCCGCACGCCGCTACCCTCACTCCCCGTTGCGGGCGTAACTCAGTTGGTAGAGTGTCAGCTTCCCAAGCTGAATGTCGAGGGTTCAAGTCCCTTCGCCCGCTCCACGTAAGTCGCGATGAGGGCGCGACTTAGGGCGACCGAGGCGGTTGCGGCATCGTAGGAGGGGCTACCTTGTGGCTCTTTAGTGGCTGTTGATCGCGGCCGCCACGCGGGGCCTGGAGCGTCAGCCACCGGGGCCGAGACGGGCGTGGGCCGGCCGCCTCGGACCAGGGGTTGCCGCGGGAAGCCACCCGGCCGACCCCGCACGGCGACCTCCGGGACCGTCCTCGGGGTCGCGCCAGGCCGTAGCCGGCCTTCTCACCCGATCTGTTGAACGCGGCCGCCACGCGGGCCTGGAGCGTCAGCCATCGGGGCACGGCGGCGAGTACAGGGGCGGCTTGGACCAGCGGATGATGTCGCGCCAGTCCGTGGCAGGCGTTTCCACCCAATCACTTGAACGCGGCGGCCGCGGCAGCGCGAGATGTCTGGCCAGCGGCGTTCGCTCCTGTGCAAGCGGAGCTTTCAGGCCCGAGAGCAGGACCACCTATTCAGGTAATCTTTCATCCTGTTCCGGAAACAGCAGCTTGTAGAGCGGCCGACTAACCAAAGGACGTCCGATTTCGTTTTCAAGACGAAGAGTCATTCCCCTTGACCATTGCTCTACCGTTTCGCCTTTAAGCTCGAGATCAATAGACAAGAGCATCTGCTCCCCAGGCCGCATCCTCATCCGCCGAACTTGCTTCCACACATCCGACTGCGGCAATCCCATTTGCGGCCCGATAGGGACAACGTCATCTTCAACCGCCACAATGTCGTCGAGTCGCTTCGTCCAAAACTCGCCAAATCTCTGCGGCAAGGCGTCGGCAACCTGCGGATCAAGAACAATTGCATCTATTGCATGCGGCTCAGGAGACATCATCATCACTTGCGTCTGCACGACAAGATTGAGCTGAATGTATTGTGTACCCTCTTCGGGCTTGACCCAACCTTCCCTTAGAATCAGTACAGGGTATGGCTGGCCTGCCTCCTCTGGCACCAACGCCGCAAACTCGATCTGCGTCCATTCTCGGAGGCCAGAGGACGCGATTGTCTCGACCTCCACAGCCCAACGCGCAGAACCTTGACCTTCCTGGCCTTCACGTTGCAGCTCTGGTGGGATCAGGTTAGAAATCGCAACGATTTCAGCCGTCTTGCCTGGCTCTACCACATACAGGAGACCACTGCCCGGCCGCTCTTCAGGGAAGAGCTCCCAAGCGTTTTCTTGAGCAAGAGTACCGCTATCGGAAAGTGGCCCGATTCGTAATGCCCCGACTGATCCCTGTCTTTCGCCGTGGTTTGAGACTGCAAGAACGACATGCTGGTCCGAAGAGCTACACCGAATCAACTGAATCGATAGGTCATCTCTAGGTTTACCAAGCACCGATGTGAGAATCGGCACAACATATCCTGCCACAGAAACGAGCGCGACGAGCAGAGAGAGCGTTGTCGTGCTTATGCCTAGATAGGCTCTCCACCCAGACTGGTATGCCTCGCATTCTTTGCAGTATTTTGCACTAGTAGGCATTAAGCTCTTGCACAGGCGACAAGGCTTTATCTTGAGGCGCGACAAGATCCTTGGCCGACCTAGATTTCCAGCACCAGCGCCGCCGATTTCGAGTTCTTCTGACATTATGGGAAACCGGCGCATCTTGCGCCAACTGTGTATGGACAGGCTCGGCACGCTTCATCGGAACACAACCAACCTGGGCAGACTCTTAGCCGGGGGCGGGAACCACGGGGAGATCTCGCGGGAGGGCCTACTGTACGACGCCAGGCGTCGCGCTCGGTCATGCCCCTAGCCATGCTCCTCGCTCCTCCACTTCTTGTGCAGTCTACTCCGGGCCAGGCGTATCGCCACCCCTGCGGAGACCAACCCTAGCAGCCTGTGGTGAAAGTGCTCATTCCGGCCGCGGGGTTCATGCTGCGACCGGGACCCGGGCCGGCTGAAGGAATCGTGGCCGTAGGTTCGCCAGATGCAAAACGAGGGTCCGGGCGGCAGTCATCACGCTCAGGCATGCGCCCTCGAGCGCCCAGACGGCTTCCATGCGGCTTCGCATGCCCCTCGGGGTGCCGTTTCCGAAGAGCGTTCGCATCAGGAGGCCCAGGTTGCACGCGGCGACGTGCACGAGGTAGCGCTTCGCGATGTTCTCGCACCGTCGCAGATGCACGCGTCGCATGCCGCCGCTCTCGAGGCAGTGCGCAAAGGGACGTTCCAGGTACTCGCCTCGTCGTCGCATGAGCGCCTTGCCGCGCTCACCGTTCATGCGTCGCCGGTTCGCGTACACCGCGTCGCGTGTTCCGCTGTCGCCGTGCCACTGCCTGCGACCTCGCTTCGGCTCGGAGATGTAGCTGCGTGTGCCGATGTCGGCCAGCGCGCTGATCGTTTCGTTGCTGTGGTAGCCCTTGTCCGCGACAAACTCTGCGCAGGCTTCCGCGCTGATCTTCCCGGCAACCGTGGGGTCTTTCAGCAGCGCGACGACGTTCTCTGTCGCAGCCGCCATCGTCGCGTACACGCTCGTCGTGTCCCCGGTGGCTCCCGGTTGAATCGTCACCGCCAGCACCGCACCGGTCTCCATGTCGACCGCGTGCTCGGCCTTGTGCGCGAGATGGGTGCTGCCGTCCTTCATCTTCGTGATCTGCGCGTCGGGATCGTGCGGGTTCTTCCACTCGTCGTTCGAGCCCTTTTTCGCGCGTCTCCGGTCGATGCGCGCCAGATCCTCGCGCGTGGGCGTCTCGATGCCGGACGCCTTCGCCAGCGACGTCAGGAAGTCCTGGTAGGCCTGGCCGTCGTCGCGACGCACGATGCTCTTCATCGCCGCGCTCGCTTCGAGCGTCGTCCCATCGACCCTGATCGTCTTGCCGCTGATGAGGCCGTGCTCCGCGAGCAGCTTCAACACGAAGCCGAAGATCTCCGCGTGCGTCTCCAGATCGATCAGACGACGCGTGCGAGAAACGGTCGAGTGATCAGCCGGGCTCTCGCTGAGGTTCAGCCCCAGGAAGCCGCGCAGCGAAAGCGAGTCAGAGCAGCGCCAGGCGATCCCGCGTTCCGAGTCCAGACCCTCGAAGTAGCCAACCAGCAGCATGCGCGCGTACACGCTCGGCGCCAGACCGGGCCGGCCCATCTTCTCCGCGTAGAACTTCGCGCACCGACCCTCGACGAATGCGTCGAACCCCGCCGCAGCCAGCAGGCCGTTCACCCGCTCGTAGAAAGGATGGCCAGCCGAGCGGGTCAGCTCGCTCGTCGCCACCCACAGGTCTTCCTGCCTCGTACTCTTCCGCTTGCCGATCGCCACGGGATGTCCTCCTTGGTCGCCTCAGGCTATGGTCGCGGACGATCCAACCTCAAGCAGGCGCCGGACTTTCACCACGGGCTGTTAGCGTAGACCACCCAGGGCATCTCGTACAGCGGCCGCAGGTAGGAGTTGAAGTCCGAGCGCGTGGCGATCGCTTCGAGCGAGCCCGTGAGTGTCAGGAGCGAGCGGGCGAAGGCTCGCTTGAGATGGTGCAGGAACTTGCCGCGAAAGAGCGCGCTCATCACGCGCACCGGCAGGAAGAAGCCGTCGCGGCACGGGACCCAGTTCTGGCCGTCCGGCGCGATGCCGCCGCCCGTCACGACGCAGTGCACGTGCGGATGGTGCTCGAGACTCTGGCCCCAGGTGTGCAGCACGGCCAAGACAACAACCTACTTGCCGCCGTAGCCGAGCCGTTCGATCTCCTCGAGCTCGGCCGAAGTGGGCTCCTGGGAGCCGGTGACGAAGGTGGCCTCGAGCTGGGCCAGCTCGCCGAGGCGGCGGCGTTCGAGCAGGCGCGCCAGGAGGGCCTCGACTCGTGCGGGTTCGCGCGCGGCGAGGTCGCGCGTCTCGCCGGGGTCTTCCGCCAAGTGGTAGAGCTCGAAGAACGGGCCCGCGAGCGATTCCAGCAGGAGGTCGAGCTCGGGACGGGAGGCGATCACACGCGCGACCTCTTCGTCGTTCGGGAAACCGTGGGCCAGCTCGGGGGCGATGCGTACCAAGGCTGCACGGTCCAGGCGCGGGCTCGTCACCTGCGTCTGGTAGCGCGCGTAGCGCGGACGCGAGGCGATCAGCTTCCAGCCGTCCTGCTCGAAGGAAGCCTGCTCCATCATGCCCCACTCGGCATAGGCGGAGTTGCGCGGGGCGTCGGTGCCGCGCAGCAGCGGCATCAGCGACTCCCCGTGGCCGCTGGCCCGACGCTCGCCGAGCACGGCCTCGACCAGCGTCGGATAGAGGTCGACGAGTTCGACCACCTCGGAATGACGACGCCCCGCGCCTTCACCGCCGGGCAAGCGCACGAGCAGCGGCACGTGCAACGTGTCCTGATAGAGCAGCGCGTGGTTGAAGTAAAATTCGTGCCCCGTGGTCGACTCGCCGTGGTCGGCACTGATCACGATCAGGAGTTCGTCCCACAGGCCGCGCTGCTCGAGGCCCGTGAATAGCGTCGCCAGCGCGGCGTCGACCTCGCGGATCTTCTCGTCGTAGGCGGCCACGATGGGAGCGGTGGGCAGGGCCTCGGCGCTCGCGCCAGGCGAGAACGTCACGGCGACGTGCTCGGGGATGCACCCGTAGGCGAAAGACACGCCCTGGCCGACGGGCACGACTTCGCCAGGCTGACGTTCTGCGCCCTCGCTGAAGGCGCCCTTCCACGGGGCCGTCGTCGTGTACGGCGCATGCGGATCGAAGGCCTGCACGAACAGGAAGAACGGCTCGTCCTCGGCGAGGCCGTCGAGCCACTCGAGGGCGCGTGGAACGGTGAAGCGCAGTCCGCCTTCCGGATCCTCGAGCGGTCGTTCCGCCGCGGCAGGGTCGAGCAGCTCGAAGCCCTGCTCGAAGCCGAAGCCGCGAGCCAGCCAAGGGTTGTCGACGAAGGCCGCGGTGCGGTGACCGTTGGCGCGGAAGAACTCGGCCATGGTGTAGCGGTTCGGGGCGATCTGGTGCAGCTCCCAGGTCTCCGGCATGCGCCCGGGCGCTGTCTCCCAGGTGAGCATGTGGGCCTTCGGCAGTAGCCCGGTGAACTGGGACATGTAGCTCGGGATCGTCCACGGCGCATTGGCGCGCGCCTGCTCGAAGACAGCGAACTCCGAGGCACGGCGCACGAGCTCGGGCGTCGTGTCGCGTGGATAGCCGTACAGCGACATGTGCAGGGCGGAGAGCGTGTCGATCGAGACGAAGAGCACCGACGGGGGGCGCCTCTGTCCCGGACGCGAGCGGCTCAGGTGTTCGATGCGCAGTGGCGCCTCATCCGAGCGCCAGCGCAGGGTTCCGCGCAAGGGCGCCCGCGCGGCGGGCAGTGCGAAGCTCGCCTCCGTGGTGTCCGCCGGAACCGGTCTCACCCACCGTGTCGGGGTGCCCGCCGTGCCCACGGGATCCAGCTCGGCGAGCGCGAGCTCCAGTTCACCTCTCGATCCCGCGGCGAGCTGCACGTCGAGCTCGCCGGCGAGCGGAACTTCCAGCTGGAAAACGAGGCCGCAGCCCGGGGGCAGCACGTAGGCCGTGCCGTCACGTGCTACTTGTCGTGGAGTCGTGGAGTCGTGGAGTCGTGGATACTCCACCCGCGAGAGCTCCCAGAGTTCCGCACTCGAGCCGCCGACTCCGTTGTCGAGCGAAAATTCGAGGAGATTGGTGCCCTCGTACCACTGCTCGGCCCGTGTCGTGAACGAATGCGTCGTTTGCTCGGCACCGAGCGTCATCTCGCCGAGACGCTCCTCGTTCAGCGCGACCTGCACCACGACGCGCTCCATGCCGCGCGGAGCGGCCGCCTCGATCGACAGGGCACGCGCCGCGCGCTCGGTGGCCTCAAGGCGTAGCCCTGCGCTCCGGACGCGGGCGTGGGCCAGCTCGCCCTCGAGCCGCCAGCCGTCGTGGAAGGCGTCCGCCCATTTCCCCGCCCGGGCGCTCACGACACCCCATTCCTCGATAAACCCGTCCACGAAGACGACCGCGCCAGGATCGGAGGTCTTGCCCGAGCATCCCGCAAGCACGAGGCACATGCCTATGATGGACAGGCAAGAAACGAAACCATGCGCCAAGTGCCAGTAGAGGAGCCTGGTCATCCTGCTCTTTACCCTCTTATCAAGGTTGAGACTCGCTAATATCGGATCGACCGTCTCCATCTCCGTCCGCCAAAGTGTACTTGGCAACAAAGCAATCGGGTCTTCCACTGGGCAAGGATGCAGAGGGGACAGCGGCGGACAGTGTGGCGTCAACACCGTCCGTACTTCCCAAGAAGCAAGTGTCCTCGAAGGAGCCAACGACGATGCAGGAAGCAAGATCTCCAGCTCTGTATGGGGCAAGAGCAACCGCAGCAGCCGAGTCCTCACGAATTCCGCCGCCTGACACCGACCAGGTCGGCGTTGGCAGAGGCACGGCCGATGTGGTCAGGACTGGGTATTCGGCAAGGTAGTAGTCCTGTCCTCCCCTGGACACGAGATGGGTCGATGCTGCCGCAGTCAACGGAAGGCGAACGTCGAATCCCCCACAGATAACGCTACCATAGTGAGGTTTGATCTCAGCGCGCCTTGAAGGAATCGGGAGCGCTCCCAAAGGGGCAATTCCGCGAGCAGTATTGATCCCCCCTAGTGAGTATTCAGCAGTCCAGATGGACTCCGAAGGGCTGAACAAGCTAGAGCCTCCGAAATCGACGGTTCCAGCTCCAGATCCCCAAAGAAGAGCGGTCTGGAGTCCTCCAGCTCCGGTCTTCACTTCGATCGCGAGGCCTCGATCTACAAAGGGGCTTCCGCCTGAACCGGCCCACTGCACTACACCCTGCCTTGAGATTTTGGCGACAAACATGTCGGTCTCACCCTTAGAGACAAGGATCTGCCCTGCCAGATCCATTGATCCACGAAATTCGCCTGCCACTACGCATGACCCATCTGCAAAGAAAGAAACATCCGAGCAAAAATCAGCCTCCGGGCCACCGATCCGTAGGGCCCAGAGGAGCTTCCCCCCAGGCACGGGAGTCTGCGCTCCTGCGTTAGAGCCGATCCACGTCACCGCCATAAGCAGAACTCCGGGTTTATAGATCATAGACCATACCCTCCAGTCGAAGGCTAAATACAGCGGACGGGACGTTCGCGGAGACAGGGATGCGAACGAGAAGATCTGCGGACTCTCCGGTGGCCACTTGCGGGGGAACCACTATCCCATTATTGAAGGAAATGTTGACGGAGTCAAACTGAACGGATCTCCATCCCCCAGATCCCTGGGTCGGATAATTAAGGACAAGAGGAGATGTAAAAGCAGGTTCATCTCCAAGCACTGTAAGGGCATACCTGCACAGAAGGGAAGCAGTGGACCCCGAGGGAAGTGTATCATAGAGTGGGCTAGTGAGTGATACTGGCTTGCTCTCCACCCCCGTGAACGTGTAGCTGCCAGCTATGACATAAGAGCTTTCGCCCAGTGCGAGCACATCTCCATCCGACAAATCCGCTTGCTGCCCGGGGAGTAGGTTGCTCATCAATTCAACGCTAGTGCTCCCTGATAAGGCGCCGCTGAAGCCGACGGACAGCCGGCCGACCAGAGGATGCTTAGGATCCAAATACTCAATGGTTACGAAGCCCTCGAATACGCCCGTCGAAAGCTCCTCCCCCGCAACGCCGATGGCGTCAAAATAGAGGTATGGAGCTTGCATTTTCTTGCCTTGTCTTCCGCCAACACTCACATTCGGAATCGCAGAACATGCGATAAGACGCAAGCCGCGATCCTCCAGACAGGGATTGGATCCTTGAGGCGCCTCCCACAGGGCATCAATTCGTCTGGCTTTGACCAGGCCGTACCCGGCCTTCAGCGCGGTCTCCGCATTGATCAGTTTTTGCTGGGCCCCGGAGACGTTCTTATCTGCAATAAGCGTTGATGCAGCATCCAGGAGACCCTCAGCAGCGTTTGCAGCCAGCGTCAGAGCCTGGGGCGGTGTTCCAGTGGTCATGACGTCGCGCAAGCAATCAAGGCGAAGACGAAGCCTATAGAGTCTGTCGGGAAGGGGAAACAGTTCTAGAGGACCGGCAGGAGTAGGAGTCTCCGCCTTCCAGGTTGCAATAATTTCAGACGCACGGATCACGGATTCGTACCCCCGCTCTCGCGTGGGGACGACAATTGTAGATTCAACATGGTCGTTGAATGTGGCCATAAATGTTGCACTGGGAGCTCCTACGCTCGTAGCGATCAATGGCCATTCGTCGCTCATTCTTGCCATCGTTTCTCCTTGCGCAGTCACGGCTGGGGTAAAGTGCTTTTCTCCCCGCCCTCTTGTTACCGACCTGTGATCGTCAAACCCAACTGTGAAGCTCGGCATATAGATGGAAATGCTAGGCCACCCAGAAGGGGGGATTGATGACAGCAGGTCTCGACATCCCGGGACATACTCAAAGCAAGGCGCAGCGCCGGATTGAGCCATATTTACGCTAAGGTCGCCTTCAACTAGCCGTCGAACGTATTCACCCTGATCCAGCGGTGTACTAAAGGAAGTGGTTGAGCATTCCCGGGCATCTTCCACGGAGTCCGCATCATGACAGCAGGTCGGAGGGGCAGTCGGTAGTACGACTCCGTCGCAAGGGTGCTCCACTTGTTGAAACCCGAAAAAGCCATCCACCCGCTGCAAAGCAGGCCTGGGGGTATTTGTCCCGGTGGCGCAGTCGTGAGTATTTAGCAGCCTGGGATCCAGGTACCCCGAGATGTCGCCTTCTCCGAATCCGCCAATCGAGCGTGCCAAGATGAGCGGACTGGGTCGAGCCCCCGGAATAGAATCAAGAACACCTCTAATATACTGGATGTCAATGGGGTCAACAAAAGACAACGCGGGATTCCCATTTGTGGCGTACCTGCCAATAACGTCAAAAATTGGCAATAGAGGCTGGCCTTCTAGCTCTACGCCATTAACCGACGATATATTGTCAATCGAGTATGCGATATCTCGGGCAATTGAGCCGAGGTAGAGGTCTCGACACAGGGACCCATACTTGGTTGCGTATGGCTCATTCCAATACACACTATTGATAAGATGCACACCGACGTCTATTTGCAGGTGCATCTGCGCGCCAATTGCTGCCAGCTGTTGGATGGCCAGTGTGACCCGGTTTACAGTTGGATCGACACCCAGGTCTAGCGTAGGAGGACACGATCCTTGATACCATGCTACGCCTGTGCCGCCCCACTCGCACAGAAAGCCATCGATTCCCGCCAACTTTGCGAGCAGCAAGTGATACTCTGCAAGGTGGAGATCGAAAGAGTCGTAAGGCCCAATGGTCGGGTAGTAGGAGGCAACCAGATCCTGGAGGTTGGGCGCGAGATACGCGCCCCCGCTGAACCTCAACTCGGGGAAGAAATCGTTCGTTCTCGGGTCGCCGTCGTCATCAGCCTTTGGATCGTCCCATGCACCCCACGGCCCGAACGCATTTGACAGCTTCGGGCGATTCATATAGGGGATATAGTCGGCATAAACCTTTTTCTCCCCTTGGGCGGCCGATGGGCCGTTGAGACAGAGGAGCGCTACTAGAGATCCGATGCTCCTAGCGCTTGCATACATTGCGCTTTTACTCACTTGGCATCCGTGGGCATCTTGTGTAGTGTTCATCACTCATTTTCTGAATCGGGTCGAGCAGCGGCCGTCCCCTCGTGTTCGTTTGACCAGGCCGAAGAAGCTCGAGTGCATTGTAAGATCGCCTCGCGCACGAACGAGCGCTGGGCGCTCCTCGAAGGCGGGGCTGCGAGCGCTGGCTCGATTCCATCCTTCGGCCGTTCGGTTGAGGTCCTTCACCGCCCCTCCGACTCTCCCAATGTGGGAGGATCCTGTCAAGGTCCCGCGCTATGATTCTGTCGCGGCTCGTCCGTCCGCCGGCAGATCGGGTGTCACAGACTGGGCTATCAGGTCCACCCGTAGATCGGCCAAGCTGGTCCACCCCCCGCGCGGTGATCTGAGGTTGTCCGGTTCGGCCAAGCTGGTCCACCCTGGTTCGGCCAAGCGGCGCGAGACGCGACTGATCGAGCAGTCCTTGTCCTTCGTGTGTAGAGCGCCAGGCCAGGATCGGGCTACGGCGACACGTAGTGTTACGAGCTGTGTCGCCTGAAAAGGCCGCCTGAGAGGGTCCCTCTGTTGGGATCCCGGGATGGCCGGGAAGCTCGACAA
>Ga0172376_10006645_pt1 | contig 12508 bp, 9 predicted proteins | sample Lak35m_FD_121114 | JGI IMG/M metagenome (GOLD analysis project Ga0172376, IMG submission 121114) | Freshwater microbial communities from Kabuno Bay, South-Kivu, Congo - kab_092012_35m | ecosystem: Environmental > Aquatic > Freshwater > Lake | place: Democratic Republic of the Congo: South-Kivu...
CGGTGCTCGAAGCCCTCCACCCCGGCGCCGCCCGGCGGATCGGCGCCCAGGCTGAAAGATTGGCCAGCGAGCTGGAGTGCCGCGCCGAAGTGCTGGATCTGGCGCTGCAAAGCCTCTTCAGCTTCGGGCAGCCTGGGGCCGCGGCCGCCCTGGAGCGCCGGGGGCTGGTGGCCCTGGCACCGGCCAACCAGGGAGAACTGCTGCACCGCTGGCTTGAGCTGCACATCCACCGGGTGCTGGCGGCCCGTCCGCTTGAGCAGCTGGTGTGGCGACTGCAGGCCGGCCAGCCCCCGGGCGGAGCTGACCTGGGCGCCGGTTGGCAACTGCGCTGGGATCAGCGCACACTGTGGCTCCAGCAAGTCCCTCCCCAGTGACCGCCTCGCCGGAATCCCTGCAACAGCGCTACGAGGCCATTGAAGCCTTCTACAACGAGCGTCAATGGGACGCCGTAGCCAGCCTGAGCGAGGCCCTGCTGGAGGAACTGCCCGACAACCCCAGCCATCCCCTGCGCCAGCGCCTGCAGCTGTTGCTGGGCCACACCTATTGCTATGGCTACCAGGATGGCCAAACTGCCACTGCCTTCTACAGCCGGGTGCTCGCTGCCAGCGATGAGACGATGCTGCGGCAGCTCGCCGAACAGGGCCTGGAGCAATGCATCAGCCTGGCCGACATCGCAGCTGGGCCAGCGGCAACTGCTGCCACCCCCTGGATGGAGCAATTCAGCGAAGGGGGCCTCACCGAAGTTGAGGTGATTGAGGAACCCGAACTGATCGAGCTGGCCCAGGCCGATCCCAGAACTGCCGAATCGATAGAACTCTCGATCCTGCCCGGAGCTGCAAAACCGAGGCCCAATCCCGATGCCGGCTCCACCCCCAGCCCCGAGGAGATCGCCGAGCTCTCCAAGGGGCTGCTCCGGGTGGTGATCGGCTGAACAGGGGTGGCTTCAGCCGGCCGCCGCGGAGCGGCGGCGGCGGGTGCGACCGGCGGGTTCGGGCTCCAGATCGGCTGGGTCGGAAGCCGGAACCGGAGCAGGGGCGGTCGCAGAAGCAGGGGCGGTGGCAGTGGGTGCACCGACGCTCACCAGCTGGCGCTGGGGTGCGGCAGCGCGACCACCGGAATCACGGCCCCCCCGGCCCCGGGGCGCAGGACGGCTATCGGGCTCCGCCTCCGCCCGCCCCTTGTAGGCGGGGGTGCCGGCAGGGGCGGGCTGCACCAGGCAGATGATCAGCGGCTCCACCTGCAGCTCCCGCCGCAATCGACGTTGCAGGCCCACCTCCACCTCCCGCTGCACGCCCACCCAATCCACATCAGGGGCCTTGCCACCGGTGTTGCGGCAGAGCTGACTCCAGCGATTCTCAAGCACCCAGCCGATCTCCCGCTCGGCCCACATCGAGAGCTTGCGGGCATCGGCAGTGGTGACTACCCCCCGGATGTTGACCCGGGGAGGCGCCGCCATCACCCCGTCGGTGCTGATCACCGCCAGCATGGTGATCACCCCATCCTCAGCGAGCTGCTGGCGCTCCTTGAGCACCCGGGCATCGACGATGCCATTGCGGGAGGCATCGAGCAATTCAATACCGGCCTTCACCGGATCCCCCGTGCGGATGGAATCGGGGCTGAGCTCGACCACGTCACCGTTGTCGATGATCAGGATATTGTCGGCCGGCACGCCCATGGACTGGGCAGTTTTGCTGTGGGCAATGAGCATGCGGTGCTCTCCATGCACCGGCACGAAATACTTGGGCTTGGTGAGGGCCAGCATCAGCTTCTGATCTTCCTGAAAACCGTGGCCGGAAACATGAATACCCTCTCCCTTGCCGTAAACCACCTTGGCGCCCAGCATCATCAGCCGGTCGATGGTGTTCACCACTGAGATGGTGTTACCCGGAATCGGGCTGGCGGAGAAGATGATCGTGTCGGTGCTCTTCACCTGCACCTGGGGATGTTCCCCTCGGGAAATGCGACTGAGGGCGGCGAGAGGCTCACCCTGACTGCCGGTCATCAGCAGCAGGGTTTCCCTGTCGGGCAGATCGCGAATCTGCTTGATCGGCACAAACAGATCATCAGGGGCACGCATATAACCAAGCTCCCGCGCCTTGGCGATCACGTTTAGCATGGAGCGGCCGAGCAAGCCCACTTTGCGCCCATTCTTGAGTGCCAGCTCCAGAATCATGGCCACCCGGTGAATCGAGCTGGCAAAAGTGGTGATGATCACCCGCCCTTCAGCCTGACAGATGTGACGATCGAGGCAGGGGAAAACCGAACGCTCTGGCGGGCAGAAGCCCGGCACCTCAGCATTGGTGGAATCACTGAACAGACACAGCACCCCCTGCTCGCCGTGATGGGCCAGACGGGCCATGTCAAAGGTCTCCCCATCCACAGGGGTGTGGTCAAATTTGAAGTCGCCGGTGAAAATCACCGTGCCCACCGGACTGGTGATGGCCAGCGAAAAACTGTCGGCCATCGAGTGGGTGTTGCGGATGAACTCCACCGAAAAGTGCTGGCCCACCTTCACCACATCACGAGGCAGGACGGTCTGCAGAATGGTGCGATCCATCACACCAGCCTCCTCCATCTTGCCGGTGAGCATGGCCAGCGCCAGGCGCGGGCCATGGATCACGGGGATATGGAAGTTCTTGAGGTGGTGGGCAATGCCGCCGATGTGATCTTCGTGACCGTGGGTCACGATCATGCCGCGAATCCTTTTCTGGTTCTCCTTGAGATAGCTGGTGTCTGGCATGACCACATTGACGCCATGCATGCCATCACTGGGGAAGGCCAATCCGGCATCCACCAGCATGATGTCGTCGCCATACTCAAAGATGCAGGTGTTTTTACCGATCTCGTGGAGCCCCCCGAGGGGAATCACCCGCAGGCTGGGCTTCTTGCCGGCAGCCTGATTTGGATTGGGTTGATTGCGATTGAACTGGGCGGCGCCGTTGGAACTCGTCATTCGAAATAAATCAACTGTTGGGAATAATCTGAACTGACCTGAATTAAACTGGTCTGTATCACACGGGAATTCAGTTAATACAAACTGACCCGGTCTCAAGCCTTGGCGTCAGGTAGGACGCAGGGCGGCCAGGGTTTCAAAGAGGCGTTGGCGCACGGTGACGTTGGCGGGAAGAAGGGGAAGACGGGGGGCACCCACCGGCCAGCCACGGAGCTCCAGGGCTGCTTTGACGGGGATGGGATTGGTGGTGCAGAAGAGGGCCCTGCACAGCGGCAGCAACTGTTCGTGCAGGGCCAGAGCCCGGGGGTGATCACCCTCGAAAAAGGCCCGGATCAAGGCGCTGATCTGGGGTCCGACCAGGTGGCTGGCCACACTGACCACACCCACGGCCCCCACGGCCAGCATCGGCAGGGTGAGGGCATCGTCCCCGCAGTAGATGGCCAGACGGTCGCCGCAGGTGGCCCTCAGGGCACTCACCTCTTCGGTGCTGCCGCTGGCGGCCTTGAAACTCACCACATTCGGGCAGTCAAGCAGCCGCGCCACGGTGCCTGCCTCCAGGCTCGTGCCGGTGCGACCCGGAATGTTGTACAGCATCAGGGGCAGCTCCGGGGCTGCCCCTGCCACGGCCCGGAAATGGGCTTCGAGGCCATCCTGAGGGGGCTTGTTGTAGTAAGGCACCACCACCAGGGCACCATCGGCACCAAGGGCAGCCGCCTCCCGGGTGGCCTCAACCGCCTCGGCGGTGCAGTTGCTGCCGCTGCCGGCAATCAGGGTGGCCCGGCCAGCCAGGGCACCTTTCACAGCTGCAAAGAGGGCGTGCTGTTCGGCCCAGCTGAGGGTGGGAGATTCGCCGGTGGTGCCGCAGACCACCAGCCCATCGGAGCCCTGGTTCACCAGGTGTTCGGCCAGGCGGGCCGCCAGAGGCAGATCCAGCTCGCCGTCGGCGCTGAATGGGGTCACCATCGCGGTGAGCACCCGTCCGAATGGGGCCACTGGCGCCTGGGTATGGCTCAAGCACCACCTCCGGCCATCACCCGCTCAGCCGGGATAAGCAGTTCGGCGATCTGAATTGCATTGAGGGCCGCTCCCTTGCGGATCTGGTCCCCACACAGCCAGAGCTCCAGGGCGTGGGGCTCGCTGAGATCCTGGCGGATGCGGCCCACCGCCACCGGATCGCGGCCGGTCACATCCGTGGGCATCGGAAAGCGGTTGGTGTCGAAATCTTCCCTCAACTCGACACCGGGGGCAGCTGCCAGCAAGGCCCTGGCCTCCTCCACCGGAAAGGGCTCGCGGAACTCGATGTTGACGGCTTCCGAGTGGGCCCTCAGCACCGGTACCCGCACACAGGTGGCCGAGAGCCGCAACTCCGGCGTATTCATGATCTTGCGCGTTTCGTGGAGCATCTTCAGCTCCTCCTCGCAGTAGCCATTGGGCTGCAGCGGCGAGTTGTGCAGAAAGAGGTTGAAGGCCAGCGAGTGGGGCAGCACTTCACTGATGGGCTCCCCCCCATCCAGCACCGTGCGGCTGAGGCTGCGCAGCTCCTCCATGGCCCTGGCGCCGGCGCCGCTGGCGCTCTGATAGGTGCTCACAACCACCCGCTTGATCGGCCGGCGGGCGTGCAGGGGGGCCAGGGCCAGGGTGAGCAGAATTGTGGTGCAGTTGGGGTTGGCGATGATGCCCCGGTGGCAGAAGGCCGCCTCGGGATTCACCTCCGGCACCACCAGAGGCACCGCGGGATCCATGCGATAGGCGCTGGAGTTGTCGATCACCAGGGCCCCGGCCGCTGCGGCAATCGGAGCCCACTGCTTTGACACCGAACCCCCTGCCGATGCGAGCACCAAATCCACCCCCGCAAAGGCCGCCGGGCTCACTGGCGCAACCGTGAGCTCCTGATCCCTCCAGCTCAGGCTCTGGCCTGCTGAGCGGGGTGAAGCCAGCGGCACCAGCTCTGCGACGGGGAAAGAACGCTCGTCCAGCAGCTCCAGCAACTCCTGACCCACCGCGCCGGTGGCACCCAGAACGGCCACCCGCAAGGGGCGTTGGGGGAGGGAGAGCGAGGGGGGTGAAGGGGCTGTCTGGGCGGCGGTCAAGGGAACGGAGATGGGATCAAAAGTTGCGGGTGAATCCGGAATGGGCGTGGAGGGAACCGGATCGGGCCAGAGAGGGAGCGGGGTGGTGCGATGAGGATGGGCCTGTCAGAGATCAGGTCTCCAGACTGCAGAGGGAGTTGGGTTGGAGCGGCGACTGGGAACTGCAGTTAGGGCTGCAGCTGGAATCTGCGGATGGATCTGCAATTTGCCTGATTGGCAACTTGTCTGATTGGCAATTTGCCTGATTGGCCTTTCCGGCTGGCCTTGCCAGTTGGTCTCTCTGATTTTGTCCTGTTGGTTGGATCCTGTTGGTTGGGTCTTGATGATTGGTCTTGGCTCAGGTGCCTATCGCCTTCTTCATGCGCCTCAAAGACAATAGGACCATGGGGCCCGTGACCGCCGCTTTCTAGGATCGGAGGCTGCATCGATTCTCCATGAGCTCTGCCGCCGCCCCCGTTGCCAGCCTGTCTGTCAAAGCCAGCCCCCGCCCGGGCAGCCGGATGGCCCTGGAGGTGGCCATCCCCGCCGACCGCAGCCAGGCCAGCTTCGATGCCGCCGTTGAAAAGCTGAGCCGCAGCGTCAAACTGCCCGGCTTCCGCAAGGGCAAGGTTCCCCGTCCCGTGCTGCTGCAGCAGATCGGGCCCCTGCGCATCCGCGCCACCGCCCTGGAAGACCTGGTGGACGCTGCCTGCCGCGACGCCCTCGAGCAGGAAGCGCTGGCAGCGCTCGGCCAGCCGGAACTGAGTGAAGGGTTTGAGGTGGTCCTGGAGCGCTTTGAGCCAGGCAGTGCCCTCACCATCACCCTCGAACTCGACGTCGAGCCCACCCCCATCCTCAAGGCCACCAAGGGCCTCAGGGCTGAAGCCGAAACTATCAGCTATGACCCTGCCCGGATCGACGAGCTGATCGACCAATCCCGCAGGCAGCTGGCAACCCTGGTGCCCGTGGAGGGCCGCCCGGCGGCCAGCGGCGATGTGGCCGTGGTCAGCTTCAACGGCACCTACCTCGACAGCGGCGAGGGAATCAGTGGCGGCAGCAGTGATGCCATGGAGGTGGAACTGGAGGAGGGCCGCATGATCCCGGGCTTCGTGGAGGGCGTGATCGGCATGGCCGTCGGAGACACCAAAACCATCGCCTGCCAATTTCCCGACAGCTACCCGCAGGAGGAGGCCGCCGGCCGCCAGGCCAGATTTGAGATCAGTCTCAAAGATCTCAAGTACCGCGAGCTGCCGGCCCTCGATGACGCCTTCGCCCAGCAGGCCAGCGACAAGGCCACTTTGGCCGAACTGCGGGCAGATCTGGAAACCCGCCTCAAGGAGGATGCCGAGCGGCGGGCCAGGGCCGGTCGCCACGACGCCCTGCTCGCCGCCCTGGTGGCGGAACTTGAGGTGGAGCTACCCGAAACCCTGGTGCAGCAGGAAATTCGCAACCTGCTGGAACAGACGGCCGCCCAGATCGCGCAGCAGGGAATGGATGTCAAGAAGCTGTTCACTCCAGAAATGGTGCGCAGCCTGATGGATACCTCCCGACCCGAGGCCGAGGAGCGCCTGCGCCGCAGCCTGGCCCTCAAGGCCCTCGCCACTGCCGAGCAGATCGAGCTGGAGGCCGGCGATCTGGAAGCCAAACTGGAGGAGATCAGCCAAGGCCTCAGCGACCAGACCAACATCGACCCGGAACGGCTGCGGCTGGCCGTCGCCGAAGACCTGCTGCGAGACAAGCTGCTCGAGTGGCTAGAGGCCAACAGCACGATCAGCGAGAAGGCCCCTGCCGCCCAGGAAGAGCCCCCGACCCAGCCCGACAAGCCCAAAGCCAAGACCAGGTCCAAAGCCAAGACCAAGCCAACCGGGAAGGAGGACTGATCCCAGCTGCTGCTGCAGAACCCATAGATTGCCTACAGGAGCTCTGACCTGCGTGATCGACGCCACCATCCGCCATCCAGTTCATAGCCGCTGGAGCCCCAGTGGCTCGCCTGGGGTGCTGCCCACTGTGGTGGAACAGTCAGGCAAAGGCGAGCGGGCCTTCGACATCTATTCGCGTCTGCTGCGCGAACGAATCATCTTCCTGGGCACCGGAATCGACGACCAGGTGGCCGATTCCCTGGTGGCCCAACTTCTCTTCCTGGAGGCCGAGGATCCCCAGAAGGACATTCAGATATATGTGAACTCCCCGGGTGGCTCGGTGACAGCCGGCCTGGCGATCTACGACACCATGCAGCAGGTGGCCCCCGATGTGGTGACCATCTGCTACGGCCTGGCCGCATCGATGGGTGCCTTCCTGCTGTCGGGGGGCACCAAGGGCAAACGGCTGGCCCTGCCCAGCGCTCGGATCATGATTCACCAGCCCCTGGGTGGAGCCCAGGGTCAGGCGGTTGACATCGAGATTCAGGCCAAGGAAATCCTTTACCTGAAGGAAACCCTGAACAAGCTGATGGCGGAGCACACTGGGCAGCCCATCGAAAAGATCACAGAAGACACGGACCGGGACTATTTCCTTTCACCTGTTGAGGCGGTTGAATACGGCCTGATCGATCAGGTTGTGACCGATTCCAACACGGTCAGGACCCCGACTTAAACCCTTAAGGTTGGCTGAGGAACTCGGTTCCAAGGTCGCTCCTTGACATAGGACACCCTGAACATGCCGAAGTTTGACGCCCACCTCAAGTGCTCGTTCTGCGGCAAATCGCAGGACCAGGTTCGTAAACTTATCGCCGGGCCAGGTGTCTACATCTGCGATGAATGCATCGATCTCTGCAATGAGATCCTGGATGAGGAATTGGTTGATGGCCAACCCCTGAGTAGCGCTCGCCATGCACCTGAACCAGGCCGCGGCAAACCTGCAACCAAGAAAATCTCCAAACCCGCACCCACCCTTGCCGAGGTGCCCAAACCCCAGGAGATCAAGGCTTTCCTCGACAGCCAGGTGGTGGGCCAGGAGGTGGCCAAAAAGAGTCTTTCGGTAGCCGTCTACAACCACTACAAGCGGCTTGCCTGGCAGGGGGATGGCAAGGGCGAAGCCGACCTGACCGCCACCCGCCTGCACAAGAGCAACATCCTGCTGATCGGCCCCACCGGCTGTGGCAAGACCCTGCTGGCCCAGACCCTGGCCGAAATGCTCTCGGTGCCCTTTGCCGTGGCCGATGCCACCACCCTCACCGAGGCCGGCTACGTCGGGGAAGACGTGGAGAACATCCTGCTGCGGCTGCTGCAGAAAGCCGACCTGGACGTGGAACAGGCCCAGCGGGGCATCATCTACATCGACGAGATCGACAAGATCGCCCGCAAGAGCGAGAACCCCTCGATCACCCGCGACGTGTCCGGGGAAGGGGTGCAGCAGGCACTGCTCAAGATGCTGGAGGGCACCGTGGCGAATGTGCCGCCCCAGGGTGGCCGCAAGCATCCCCACCAGGACTGCATCCAGATCGACACCAGCCAGATCCTGTTCATCTGCGGTGGCGCCTTTGTGGGCCTGGAAGACCTGGTGCAGAAGCGGATGGGACGCAATGCCATCGGCTTCCTCAGCGCCGATGGCAGCAGCCGGCCCCGTATCAACAAGGATCGCCATGCCGCCGAGGTGCTGCGCCACCTCGAACCGGAAGACCTGGTGCGCTATGGGCTGATCCCTGAGTTCATCGGTCGCCTGCCGGTGTGTGCGGTGCTGGAACCGCTCGACATCGCCGCCCTCGAAGCGATCCTCACCGAACCGAGGGATGCCCTGATCAAGCAGTTCCAGACCCTGCTGGGCATGGACAACGTCGAGCTCGACTTCGAACCCGGCGCCGTAGCCGCCATCGCCAGCGAAGCCAACCGCCGCAAGACCGGAGCCCGGGCCCTGCGCGGAATTGTGGAGGAGTTGATGCTGGATCTCATGTACGACCTCCCCTCCCGCAAGGACGTCAAACGTTTCACCGTTACCCGCCAGCTGGTGGAGCAGCGCAGCCAGGCCAAGGTGGTGCCCCTCGGCGCCGGCAGCATCGAGGAGCCCCCCCAGCAGGCGAGCGCCTGAATCCCGGTCCTCGCGACAGGCTGTCTCCTGCCGATGCCCGCCGCCGCCCACCTGCAGGTTCCCCGTCAGCACGGACTGTTCGTACATCACGGCATCGACCTGGGCGACGGCAGCGTGGCCCATTACCTGGAAGGCCGCGAAATCCTGCGCAGCCCCCTGGCGGAGTTCAGCCGCGGCGAACCGGTGACCGAAGTGCCATACGCGGCTGGCAGCTGTTCTCCGGTTGGCGTAACCCTCAGGAGAGCCATGGGACGGCTGGGCGAGCAGAACTACAATCTGCTGTTCAACAACTGTGAGCACTTCGCCCACTGGTGCAAAACCGGCAGGCACCGCAGTGCCCAGGTTGAGAGCTTGCTGCCGACGGCCCTGCTGAGTGGGGCGAGGCTGCTTCTGCGTCACGGCCTTCAGCTGGAGAGCGGCAAGGAGCTGGCTCGCAGCAGCCTCGCCCAGCTGGACCAGCTGCGTATCGGGCTGCAGGAGAAACTCGCTGCCGAGTTGGCCAAAGCGGAGGCGCGCTGGGGCGAGGAGCGTTTAGCCGGTCTGCGGCTTGCGGCCCAGCGGCTGGCTGACCAGCTGGCGGAGGTCGAAGAACTGGAGGAGCGTCTGCGGCGTCAGCTTGGGCCGGAGGAAGACCGGTAACCTCAGGCGGCGATGTCCAGCTACCAGCCCCTCCATCACAAGTACCGGCCCCAGCGCTTCAAGGAGCTGGTGGGTCAGGAGGCGATCGCCGCAACCCTGGCCAATGCCCTGCTCAGTGGCCGGATAGCTCCGGCCTACCTGTTCTGCGGCCCCCGTGGCACAGGCAAAACCTCCAGCGCCCGCATCCTGGCCCGCTCGCTCAACTGTATCGCCAGCGAGGGCCCCACTCCCGACCCCTGCGGCGTCTGTGAGCTGTGCACATCGATCGCCGCCGGCGCTGCCCTCGATGTGATCGAAATCGATGCAGCCTCCAACACCGGCGTCGACAACATCCGCGAACTGATTGAACGCTCTCGCTTCGCACCGGTACAGGCCCGCTGGAAGGTCTACGTGGTGGACGAGTGCCACATGCTCTCCACCGCCGCCTTCAACGCCCTGCTCAAGACGCTGGAGGAGCCGCCGCCCCGGGTGGTGTTCGTGCTGGCCACCACGGACCCCCAACGGGTGCTGCCCACAATCCTGAGCCGCTGCCAGCGCTTCGATTTCCGTCCCATTCCCCTCCAGGCCCTCGTGCAACACCTGGGCTGGATCGCCGAACGGGAGTCGATCGGCATCACCGCCGAGGCCCTGCACGTGGTGGCCCAGCGGGCCCAGGGGGGCCTGCGTGACGCCGAGAGTCTGCTCGACCAGCTCAGCCTGCTGCCGGCTCCGATCGAAGCCGCAGCTGTGTGGGAGCTGCTCGGGGCAGTGCCGGAGCAGGAACTGCTGGCCCTGGCCCGGGCCCTGGCCAGCGCCGAGCCCCTGGCCCTGCTGGAGGGTTGCCGGATGCTGCTGGAACGGGGCCGGGAGCCCGGCGCCGTGCTGCAGGGGTTGGTGAGCCTGCTGAGGGATCTGGTGCTGGCGGGAGCAGCCCCTGACCGGCTGGAGCTCACCGGCGTGTCACCCCAGTTTCGCAGCGAACTTCCCGAGCTGGCGCGCACCATCGGCAAGACCCGGCTGCTGCAATGGCAGGCCCAGCTCAAGGGCAGCGAGCAGCAACTGCGCCACAGCGTCAACCCTCGCCTGTGGCTGGAGGTGCTCCTGCTGGGCCTGCTGGCCGAAGCAGCGGCTCTTGCCCCACCCCAGCCAGCTTCTGGGGCCCAGCCCGCCGCAGTGAACCGAGCTCCGGTGCAGCCCGCGCCGGCCCCCCAGCCGGCCCCGGCCCCCCAAACCGCAGCCACACCTGCCGCCGCCCCGCCCACCAGCACCGCCAATGCTGAGTCGCCCAACCTCGCGGAGCTTTGGCAGCAGATCCTGGCAGGGCTGGAGCTGCCCTCCACCCGCATGCTGCTCTCCCAGCAGGCCCAGCTGGTGCGGCTCGATGAACATCGAGCCGTGGTGCAGGTGGCCGGCAACTGGATGGCCATGGTGCAGAGCCGTCTACCCCTGCTGGAAAAGGCCGTCACCAGTGCTCTGGGCAGCCCACGCCAGCTCCTGCTGGAAGGGGGTGGCGAGCATGCACCGCCGCCAGGCCCCGGCGCCAGGCCGCCCCAGCCTGTTCAAAACCCAGTCCAGAGGGCTGCTCGGAATCATGTCGAGACCGAGGCCCCGGCACGGGCTGCCCCACCGGCGACAGAGCTGGATCCAGCCGGCAGACCCCCGGCCCCGATGGCGCCGTTGGATGAGAAAGCCCAACGGCTGGCGGAATTCTTCAACGGCGAAGTGGTCGATCTCGATGGCCCCCTCGAAGGGATCACCCCAAACGGGGCCGCCGCCTGAACAGGGGCTGACAATCAGGCCGTCGCCGGATCCTCAAGTGGAGTCTGCTCCTCTTCACCGAGATGCAGGGTCTTGGCCCAAACCAGGGTCTTGGGCCTCAGGGCCATGCGCAGGCTGGTCCAGGGAATCACCACAAACCAATGGCCCAGATAGGCGATGCCCAGGGCCAGGTTCCAGGGATTCATCGCCGGCAGGGCCGGACCTTCCCGCGGTCGGTTGCAGCCGGCGAGGATCGCTCCCCCGGAGAGGCCGAAGGCCACAAAGGAAAGGGGCCAGAGGGATGGCGGGGTGCGGGTGATCGCCGCACCCAGGAGGTCCGCGATCGCCACCACCGGCAGGCCGTACTGGAGCAGAAAAAAACAGACCAGATCAAGCTTCTGAACTCCACTGAGCCGATCCGAGAGCAGGCCCGGCAGGTAGTCGAAAAATCGCTGCAGCCCCCCTTCGGCCCAGCGCTGGCGCTGGCGCCAGAGGGCAGCCAGGCCCAGCACCGCCTCCTCCCGCACGGGTGGATCCCAGAGCAGCCCTATCGGCTCACCCTCAAGCAGCAACCGGAAACTGAGATCCAGGTCGTCGGTGACCGTGGCCTCATTGAAACCCCCACTCCTGAGCAGGGCATCCCGCCGCAGCAGCTGGCCATTGCCCCGCAGTTCAACGATCCCACCAGCGGCCAGGCGGCCCTGCTGGATCACCGCATCGAGGGCCATCTCCATCGCCTGGGCCCGGGTGAGCCAGTTGGCATTGGCATTCACCTCGGCCTTGCGCAACTGAACAGCGGACCAGCCACCTGTTTCCGCAAAGGGGATCAGCCGCTCCAGGGTGTCGCTCTGGAGATCGGCATCGGCATCGAGCACAAACATCCAGCGGCCCTGCAACTGGTGCAGCACCAGGTTGAGAGCCCCCGACTTGCCCCCGCCGGCATCGGCTTCCCGGCGCAACACCTGCAGAAAGGGGTGCCGCTGCTGGAGCTCGGCCAGCAGCTGGGGGGTGCGGTCGCGGCTGGCGTCGTCAATCACCCAGAGCCGAAGCTGGCCTTGCGGATAGCTCAACCGGGCGATGCGCTCGA
>Ga0172376_10006647_pt1 | contig 12505 bp, 9 predicted proteins | sample Lak35m_FD_121114 | JGI IMG/M metagenome (GOLD analysis project Ga0172376, IMG submission 121114) | Freshwater microbial communities from Kabuno Bay, South-Kivu, Congo - kab_092012_35m | ecosystem: Environmental > Aquatic > Freshwater > Lake | place: Democratic Republic of the Congo: South-Kivu...
GGTGCAGTTTTTGCAGGGCGGGTTTGTGTTCGAAGAGTTCCAGCTGCGAGGGTGATCCGGCCATGTGCAGGTAGATCACGCGTTTCGCGCGGGGTGTGAGCAGTGGCAGTGGGGGAGCGGGTGCGGGTGCGGGGCTGGCTGCGGTTTGGCCACCTTCCGCAGCCAGCAGTGACTGGACCGCCATGGAGCCAATTCCAAGTCCTGCGGTTTGCAGCAGATGTCGGCGAGTTTGCAGCTGGCAGTATTCTGAAAGGGGATTCATGAGTTCAGTTTCTTGTGAGGAATTCATCGAGATTCAGAATGGCACTGGCGGTGACGACCCAGCTTCCCAATTCGGCAGCGGAGGCACCCTGCGGGAGCTGGAGACGGGCGGCCTGCAGCAGCGCGGCAGCGCGTTCGGGATGTTCATTCAGCTGTGTGGCCACATCGCGCTGAAGCTGAATAAGTGGCTGCAGTTCGGCCGGTGCCACATTCCGAATCAGGGCACGACGGAGGCCATACTGCACGCCATCAGCTCCGGCCGCCTGCATCTGCAGGGCGAGAGCACCGGCGGCTTCCAGATTGGCCGGGTCATTGAGGCTGACGAGTGCCTGAAGAGGTGTATTGGTGCGGATGCGACGAATCTGACAGACCTCACCGCTTCCACTGTCGAACGTCGTGAATGACGGATAGGGTGTGGTGCGTTTCAGATACGTATAAAGCGCGCGGCGGAAGCGATCTTCACCTTCAGCGTTGATCCACTTCTGGCCGTTGTAGGTGGAACGCCAAAGACCGTCGGGCTGAGGCGGCATCACGGGAGGACCACCTTTTTTGAGCGATAAAAGACCGGCAGCAGCGAGCGTCTGATCGCGGAGGACTTCGGCAGGCAGCCGATATCGCGGTCCCCGCGTCAGCCAGACGGCCCGGGGATCCTGTTCAAGCCGTTCGGGGGAGGCAGAGGAGTCCTGCTGGTATACGTGGCTGAGGAAGATCTGTTTCAGAATTTTTTTCAGTGACCAGCCGCCGTCGCGGTATTCGCAGGCCAGCCAGTCCAGCAGCTGAGGGTGGGCAGGAGGGGATCCGAGGAGTCCGAAGTCTTCTTCGGTTTCCACAATACCAATCCCGAAGACTCGAGCCCAGATGCGGTTGGCCCAGACGCGAGCGGTCAGGGGATTATCGGCGGCCATGAGCCAGTCAGCGGCATCGAGTCGCGTAGTGCTTGGCAGCCGACTTTCGGGAAGCGTGATTGTGCGTGCTGAGGATGGAACGAAGGCCGCGGGCAGACCTGCAGTGACGAGCTCGCCGGGATCGAGGAAATTGCCGCGGCGGTGAATTCGAGTCTCTCGCTGCTGTTCGGGGGTCATGGCGATCATCACCGGAACTTTCGGGAGCTTTGCCTGCAGGGCATCCCGTTGCCTGACAGCCTCCGCCAGTTTCTCGGTGAGGCTGTGGACTTCCGGAGAAGGGGGCAGTGGTACCAGTTCGGCTGCTGGTTCGCTGGTGAGACTGATTCGGAATCGGCGGAGGGTGAGTGAGTTGCCATAGTGCTGTCTCAGAGTGATCTGCAGCACAGCCGGTTCGCGTGTCTGGAGGGGTTCGGTGAACGCAAAGAGGGCGAGGTGATTTTCGCGCTGGCGGGGGCTGATGGCCCAGCCGGTTTTGAGATTGCCGTCGAGGGCTGCCGATACGGGCCAGCCGGACTGTTCGAAGTCGGCTTTCGGCTGATGCAGTTTCAGCGGTAAGACTGAGGCTGTGGTTTCCAGCGACAGTTCAATTTCCGACAGTACGAAATTGGGATCAGCGGGATTGCGTCCGGCACCGGGACCTCCGGAGGCGGTATCGGCGAAGGCCTGCAGACGAACCGCAGTCCATGCTCCCGGTGGCAGCTGGAGTCGCAGGGTGTACACATTTTCGGGAGGGGATTTTCCGCTGGCAAGGACGGATCCGTCCGATCGCTTCTGCAGAAGAGTTCCGTCGGTGGCGGTGGCTTCGATGACTTTTGGGGCGAGCCATCCGGGATCACTGGCGGCATGAGCATCTTCAGCGGCGGCCAGAGCCATCTGCAGTTGCTGGACAGTGTCGCAAGCCGACTGCAGCTGCTGTTTTTCAGAGTCAGCTGCGGGGACTTCGAGAGTGGGGGCGTCGTCGTAGCGGTCCGCATCCTGAGTTTGATTCCAGATGGCGAACAGCGCGTAGTATTCCTGCTGTGAAATTGGATCATACTTGTGTGAATGGCATTTCGCGCAGCCGGCAGTGAGTCCCATCCAGACCTGCAGCGTGGTATCAACGCGGTCTTTGACGGAGACAATTCTGAATTCTTCGTCGTCGGTCCCTCCTTCATCGTTGACCATCGTCTGCCTGTGAAAGGCGGTTGCAAGTCGTTGATCGGGAGTGGCGTTGGGGAGCAGGTCACCGGCCAGCATTTCGCGGGTGAGCTGATCGAGGGGAACGTCAGCATTGAGTGACCGTATGAGCCAGTCGCGCCAGGGCCACACGGTGCGGCCGAGGTCTTTTTCGTAGCCTTTGGTGTCGGCATAGCGGGCGAGATCCAGCCACATTCGAGCCCAGTGTTCACCGAACTCGGGTCGGGCGAGGGCATCATCGATGAGTCTTTCCCAGGCGGCAGCGCGATCGGGCGCTGTTGCGAAGGCATCTGCTTCGGCTGTTGCAGGTGGCAGCCCGATGGCATCGAGAAACATGCGACGGGCAAGTTTGTGCGGTGCCGCAGGAGCACTGGCTTTCAGGCCGAGCTGGGTGTGTCGCGTGTGAACAAAGTGATCAATGGCCTTGCGAGCATTGACATCTGCGGGCAGTTCCGGCCTCAGCAGCGGTTGAAACGACCAGTGGCCGCTGAACACGGCTCCCTGCTCGACCCAGCGACGCAGGAGCTGTTTCTCGGCATTACTGAGTGGATGCGGAGCGTCGGGAGGAGGCATGACGATGTTCGGATCGTCAGCTTCGATCCTTTGAATGAGCAGGCTGGCCGACGGATTTCCGGAAACAACCGCTGCACCTGCGTCACGAACGGCCCGAGCGTCACTTTCCCGATCCAGACGCAGGTCGGCCTTGCGCTGTGATTCGTCGGGACCGTGACAGGCAAAACATTTTGTGGAGAGCACCCGCAGGGCATCGCGGGAGGTGACTGAATCATCACCTGCAGCCGGAGTGCCGCAGCAAACGTCGGCAGCGGCGGTCAGCAGGACGAGAGCGAACAGACGCGTTGCCATGCGTTGGGTATCCGGGTGACGTGGTGGATGAGTCGTTCGGGTGGGCTGTGTTGCGGTTTCTGTTTGTCAGGAAAAGCGTTTTGCGGATTGATTCACTGCTGAAATCTCGCGTGGGGTGTCAGCAGTTTTGCGAGAATATTCGAAGTGGGGTGTGGGTGACCTTTGTATTGCCTGAAACCTTCACCGAAGGGGACTCCGACTTCCTGTCCGCGTGCGATGCTCCAGCGGCGGCAGGCTTCAAGATATTCGTCCATGCCGTGCTGGCGACGGAGCCATTCGCGCTGGCTGGCGTGACAGGCGAGAGCGTCAAGTTTGGCCGGCGTGTGCTCGGTGACGTCAACGATGAAATCCACTGGCTGGCGGCGGCCAAAGTGATCGGTTCCTTCGACAGGATCGACAAAGTAGAGCCATGGAATTGCTGTTGTCGGCGGAGCCGGATCCCACTGTGCAGTGCGATAGTTGGGAACGCTGGCATTGAAACAGGCGTCACGAATCAGTGCGCTGGTCATTTCATGGTCGTGCATGTAGTCGATGGGTGGAGCGGTGAGAATGATGTGTGGCCGCGTCCTGCGGATGAACTCGGTGACCCGGCGACGGCTGTCGTTGTCGAAGACGATAGACAGATCGCGGAATTCAAGGCATGTGTAATCGGCTTCAAGAATCTTCGCGGCTGCGGCGGCTTCACCGCGGCGGATGCGGGCAATGTCTTCGGCCGAATATTCCGCGCTGCCGCAGTCCCCCGGGGTCATTGTGGCGACTGAAATGCGGCACCCCAAACGCTTCAGGTGTCGCAGGGTGCCGGCACACTGGAATTCGATATCGTCCGGATGAGCGTGGATGGCAAGCACGTGCAGTGTGGACGGATCGGGCATTTCGGAGGCAGTCACGAGGTGACCTTTCGCGGTTGAGGGTCTGGAAACTCAGCAGGACAGCCCGTATTTTCGTTTGCCCGGCTCCGCGAAATCAAGTCACGCTGAAAAGATCAAATGAAAGCATAGCCCCTGACGGGCTTTGCGGCGGCTTGTCGGAGGTTTCTTCGGGGGGTGGCGGAGCCGCTACAGTCCCACTGAGCGTCCGATTCAAGTAAATTCCGGATAATTTTCCACCTTTTCTCTGTCGAAATTTCCCCGGTATTTGAGCTAAACTTTCGCGGGACTGTCGGAATGGCCGATTCAAAGCTCAGCATTTGGGTGTGGGCAGCAGATTCTTGTGGAGATTGTCTTATGGCGGGAAGTTCCCAAGGTATCGTGTTCGGTTCCATGGGAGTTGCCGGGCTGCTGGCATTGCTGGCTGTGGCCGACCTCGCGGCAGCGGTACCTTTTGGTGGTCAAACCACGTTTGATGTCTTGTTTATTCTGGCGGCAGCCCTTGTGATTTACATGGGCATCGACTGCCTCAAAGACGCAAAATAACGCTGTTTTCAGCGAATTCTGTTCATTGACTGGACGGACAGGGAGGTCCGCGGCTTGGCCACTTCACTGCACAGGCAGCTCCGGGAACACTACGTCACGGATGCTGGTCGCCACGAGGTCTCTCTCGATGGCTACCGAATTGACGCCGTCGATGATGTCGGCCGTCTGATCGAAGTTCAGTGTGCATCGCTGGCTGCCATTCGCGACAAAGTCCGCAACCTGCTGGATCTGGGACACGCGGTCGTGGTTGTCAAACCACTGGTCTCGCTCCGTCGCGTCACGACCCTGCAGCACCCCGACGGGCCGCCACTGCGTTCGCGTCGCAGCCCGGCCAGGCAGAAGCCGGCACACATCTTTCTGGAACTGGTGCATTTTGGGGTGTTCCCCAGTCCCGGACTGCAGCTGGATCTTGTGCTGACAGAGCAGGAGGAGCTCAGACTGCCGCCGACATCCCGGAGTTCCTGGAAGAAACGCTATCATGTGCAGGATCGCCTGCTGGTGTCGATTGAATCACAGCAGTCTCTGAAGACTGCAGACGACCTCTGGAAGCTGCTTCAGCCCGACGCCGATCTTCCGGAAATCTTCTCAACGGCACAGCTGGCTGAAGCCTGTGAGATCCCGCGGTGGCTGGCACAGAAAGCGGCGTGGTGCTTCCGCCGCATGGAATTTCTTGAACTGGCTGGCAAGCAGGGCAACTCACTTCTTTACCGTCGCCCCGCACGGCCTCGAAAACGCCGCCGGGCCGCGTGAGCGGGCGAGTGCGTGTGGAGCCGGGGAAATCGCGTCAGCCGCAGGGTGGCCGTCCATCCGCTGTGGGTGCTTCAGAGTGGTGCTGTGTTCAGCTGGGAGCGTTTCCACTCAATGACATCATCAAGGATGCGGTCGAGTGTTGCGGTGGGGCGGCGGCCGATTGTGGTGTGCAGGAGGTCCACGCAGGGAACGCGTCGCTGGACGTCTTCAAAGTCTTCGCTGTAGGCCTGGTGATACGGCAGAAATTCCATACCGGCCGGGCTGCCGGTTTTTTCGAGCACGCGCTGAGCCAGCTGCAGGATGGAGACCGGCTGGTCGCTGCCAATGTTGAAGACGCGGCCCGCTGACGCGTCACACTCGGTCAAATCCAGCACACATTCCACGATTTCCCGGACATGTGCGAAGCAGCGCACCTGAGAACCGTCGTCGTAGACGGTGACTGGACGGTGCTGGAGTGCCGCTTCGACGAATCGAGGCACCACCATGCCGTAGTTTCCGACCTGTCTTGGCCCGACGACATTGAAGAAACGGCCTACGGTGACCTTGAAACCGTATTTGCGGTGGTAGGCGAGTGCGAGGAATTCGTCGATGGCTTTTGAGCAGCCGTAGGCCCACCGTGGACGGCTGGTGGGGCCCAGATGCAGATCGTCTTCCTCGGTCCACTGCTCTTTCGGATTCTTGCCGTAGACTTCGCTGGTGGAAGCAAGAAAAAATCGCCTGACCTTGCCCTGAACGGCGAGTCGCAGGAGTTGATCAGTGGGGTAGATGTTGGTTTCGATGGTGCGTACGGGGTCGTCAGCCACCAGCTTGACTCCGACAGCAGCAGCGAGATGGTAGATGACTTCGGCCCCCAGCACGGCTTCTGCCAGAGCTGTGGGGTCTGTGATTGAGGCGTGTCGGATTTCGAGCTGGCTGTGGCCGCGGACGGCAGCCAGGTTGTCGGCGCGGCCGGTGGAGAGGTTATCGAGGACAACAACGTGATGGCCGCGATCGAGCAGAAGTTCGGTGAGATGGCTGCCGATGAAGCCGGATCCGCCCGTGACAAGACATCTGGCCATGTTGAAGAACCGCCTTTGGAACCTGGAAAACACCTGCTGGGAGTGACTGTTGAAAAACGCAGTCGGTCAGCCCTGAGCCACTTCAACGAACACTTTCAGAGCTTCGCGGTCTTCCACAAGAAGCCGCATCATCTCGCGATAGTTATCGAGACCTGCGACGGGGGTTGTGAGAATTTTCTGAATGACGCCCGGCCATGTGACTTCGCCGAGAGCCAGATCGCGGATGCCGGATTCGAAGTGCCTGAAATTGGCATTTACCGAACCAACAAGGAGCTTGTTTCCAAGCACCCAGCTGATGTTGATTTTGTCGCCAGGCACCTCCACTTTTTTGTCGCCTCCAGTGATGCTGGTCCAGACCATGCAGCCGTTGTGTCCCAGTACTTGCATGGCTTCGAAGGCGACTGCGCTGCTGCCGGTCGCTTCGATGATCAGGTCCGGTCGGCCGTGGGTGTCTGCAAGCTGCTGCAGCGACGTGTCGCTGGTGCTGATGTAGTGGGCGCCGAAGCCCTCGACGATTTCGGATTTGAGACATGGTTTGCGACCACGGGCCAGCGTGAAGACTTCAATCCCGCGAAGGCGCAGGATGAGCGTGCTGAGCAGTCCAATCTGGCCGGCACCAGTCACCCAGGCGCGCTGCGGTTGCCACACCTGAAGACGCTGCTGGGCAAGATAGGCCTGTTCTACGGCCTTCGCCGCACAGCTCATGGGTTCCGCCAGCACATGCAGATGTCGAAGCCCCTGCGGCATTCGCACAATGTACTCTTCTTCGTCAACAAAGTACTCCGTCAGAAACCCATGCCGCAGATTAATGCCACGCTCGTAATAGGTCTCTTCGCTGGTGATGTCGTTGCGCCCGATGCGGTCGTAAATCGAACCGCCCGGTCGACGCACGGTGCACGTCACGTAGTCCCCGGGCTTCACCTTCTTCACCGAGGGACCCACTTCCTCGACGATGCCAAAACATTCATGTCCAATCACCAGAAAGTCATAGCCGGCGGGAGCGTTTCCGTAGAGCGCGTCGTTGATCTCCCGGTCCGTCGCATCGACGCCCACTTTGAGCACCCTGACGAGCACCCCACGACCGTCAGGAATGTCTGTGACGGATGGTTTCGGGAGTTCTGCGAGATGAACGCTGTTGGGAGTTCCGGGACGGACAGCGATGGCTTTCATGGGACCGCGGCTTTCGGGCAAAGGAGTCGGCGCGAGTGGTGTTGGTGGTGGGCGGATGGGAAAGTGGTTCAAACCGTGGATCTTAGGAGGGAGTGGGTGTGAATCAAAGGCTGGCGGGCGCGACTTTCGTGGGTTTGGCGGGCGTTGCGGGAAGCGGACGTTTCGCGGACGGAAACGCGACGGCCGATCGCGACAGCAGCAACTCAGCTGCCATTTTGACAGAACGCCGATTGAGTACCAAAATCAACACGACTGCCTATTTGGCAGCTGCTGATTCCTGGGCGATATTTTCGCCAGCAAAAAACCTGCTTTTTGTTCAATTTTTGTAATATGGAACGAGATTAGCATTGTGAGGAAGTCGTATGCGGCGGTTGGAAGGCAGTATCATTCTGTGATTCAAACAGAGGGGAGGTCAGCCATGGCATTTGATCCACGAAAACTGACAGTGAAGGCTGGCGAGTCGATTCAGAGGGCACAGGATCTGGTAGAGAAGAAGCAGCAGCGATTTCTGCGGCCATTGCATCTGCTCAAGTCACTGCTTGAGGAGCCGGAGGGGCTGATGAAGCCGATCCTGCAGAAGCTAGGAGTTTCCATACCGCGTTTGCAGCAGATGGTGGACGGTGAGATCGGCCGATTGCCGACGACTTCGGGCACAGGTGAACCCGTGGGTGCGGGTCCCGAAGCGATGAAGGTGCTCAACGCAGCAAAGAAGCTGGCGGATTCGATGGGTGACGAGTACACATCGACGGAGCATTTGCTGGTGGGGTTATCGCAGGTTGAGGACCAGGCGAAGCGGCTGTTGTCTCTGAATGGAGTGGAAGAGAAGGATTTGCTGGAGGCGATCAAGTCAATTCGAGGGGGTCAGACCGTGCAGGATCAGAATCCGGAAGACAAGTTTCAGGCTCTTGAGAAGTACGGCAAGGACCTGGTGCAGCTGGCGCGGGAAGGGAAGATTGACCCGGTGATTGGTCGGGACAATGAGATTCGCCGCGTGATTCAGGTATTGTCGCGTCGTCGCAAGAACAACCCGGTACTGATTGGTGAGCCGGGTGTGGGTAAGACGGCGATAGTGGAAGGGCTGGCGCAGCGGATTGTTCTGGGCGACGTACCACAGAACCTGAAGAATAAGCGAGTATTTGCGTTGGACATGGGAGCGCTTGTGGCGGGTGCGAAGTACCGGGGCGAGTTTGAAGACCGTTTGAAGGCGGTCCTGAAGGAGGTACAGGGTTCCAACGGTCAGATCATTCTGTTCATAGACGAGCTGCACACGGTTGTCGGGGCTGGAGCGGGCGAGGGCGCCATGGATGCGTCCAATCTGCTGAAGCCCGCATTAGCTCGCGGTGAACTTCACTGCGTGGGCGCGACGACTCTTGACGAGTACCGCAAGCACATTGAGAAGGATCCGGCACTTGAACGGCGTTTTCAGCCCGTGATGGTGCAGGAGCCGAATGTGGAGGACACAATATCAATTCTGCGGGGGCTGAAGGACCGTTACGAAAGTCATCACGGCGTGCGAATTCTTGATGAATCGCTGATCGCCGCGGCCACTCTTTCCGACCGTTACATCAACGACCGGTTTCTCCCGGACAAGGCCATTGATCTCGTCGATGAGGCCGCCAGCCGACTTCGCATGGAGATCGATTCCATGCCTGTCGAGATTGATGAAGCCACACGTCAGCTCACCCGGATGCAGATCGAAGCTGCGGCGCTTGAAAAGGAAGCGAGCGAAGACAGTCGGGAGCGTCTGCAGGAATTGAGGCGGCAGATTGCGGAGCGCGAGGAAACCACCAGTCAGCTGAAGGCGCGCTGGGAAGCTGAGAAATCGGCACTTTCCGGCATCAAGCCGCTGAAGGAGAATATTGAACGTCTGCGAACCTCCTTCCAGCAGGCCTTCTCCCGCGCCCAGCAGACGCTCAGAAACGAAGACTTCGTCGAGGCACAGCGGACCGAACAGGAACTGCGGCAGGCCGAACAGCAGCTGCAGGTCATGGAAGCTCGTTCAGCCGAAGTTCGGGCTGACGCCGACAATCGACTGCTTCGTGAGGAAGTCACTGAAGAAGACATCGCTCGTGTCGTCAGTCTCTGGACCGGTGTCCCGGTAGCCCGAATGATGCAGGGCGAGCGCGAGAAGCTCCTGAATATGGAACAGGAGATTCATCGTCGCATGATCAATCAGCACGAAGCTGTGGAAGCGGTTTCCAATGCTGTGCGACGTTCGCGTTCGGGACTTCAGGATCCCAATCGTCCGATTGGCTCCTTCATGTTCCTCGGCCCGACCGGCGTCGGCAAAACCGAACTCTGCAAAGCGCTCGCAGGATTTCTCTTCGACGACGAACGCAGCATGGTGCGGATCGACATGAGCGAATTCATGGAGCGGCACAGCGTGGCGCGGCTCATCGGAGCACCTCCGGGATACGTCGGATACGAGGAAGGCGGCCGACTCACCGAAGCTGTGCGGCGCAATCCGTACTGCGTAATCCTGCTTGACGAAGTTGAAAAAGCCCATCGCGACGTCTTCAACATCCTCCTGCAACTGCTCGATGACGGACGACTCACGGACAGCCAGGGACGCACCGTTGACTTCACCAACACAATCGTCGTGATGACCTCGAACATTGGCAGCCAGGCCATTCAGGAGCTTTCCGGAAAGGCCGACGAAAAAGCCATTCGCAATCGCGTTCTGGATGCCCTGCAAAAACACTTCCTGCCCGAGTTTCTGAATCGAGTGGACGAAGTCATCGTATTTCATCCGCTCGGACGCGACGAGATCCGGGAGATCGTGGACCTGCAGCTGAAACGACTTGATACCCAGCTGCAGAAAAACGGCTATCGTCTCGAAGTTACCGAGGCGGCCCGGCAACTGCTGGCAGCAGAAGGCTACGACCCCGCATACGGAGCACGACCACTGAAGCGCGTCATCCAGCAGCGAATTCAGAATGCTCTGGCAAATGAACTGCTGGCAGGAAACTTCGTCAGTGGTGACACAATCCTGATCGATGCCGCACGCGATGGGTTTGTGTTTTCCGGTAACGCAAGGGTGGAAGTCTAGGTGCTGAAACCGTCCGGATGCGTTTGGCAACAGACGCATCCAGGAGGACGGGTGGGGCGCAGCTGGAAGGGCGAAACGGTGTTGATAGTGTCAGGTGCCATGACAGTGTTGGGTGCCATGCATCCTGACGCGGCGTGCCCCCTCTTTGCCCGACCGTCATCAGCTGTCACTCAACCCGGCCGTTACGCTTCCGGGGACAGTCCCCGACGCCGGTTCCGATGCTGCGGAGCCTGAAGATTCTGCGGTCCGTAACAGTTTTTCCGTCCAACCAATTCCCGTTCGTTCTCCGACGAATCGCCGTCTGCACGAACTGTCCCCGGCGCGCCACTCAAGGCCGCGAAGTGCAGTCAATTTACGCATTTTCTGCTCTTTCGATGCTCTGCAGGTGCCATGCACCATTTGCTTCATTGTGGCATAGGTACCCGGGGTGTTTGTCCGACTCCCTGACGGTCGCGGCTCGATCGATGCTCTGCAGGTGCCATGCACCTTCTGCTTCATTGTGGCATAGGTACCCGGGTGTTTGTCCGACTCCCTGACGGTCGCGGCTCGATTGATGCTCTGCAGGTGCCATGCACCTTTTGCTTCATTGTGGCATAGGTGCCCAGGGTGTTTGTCCGACTCCCTGACGGTCGCGGCTCGATTGATGCTCTGCAGGTGCCATGCACCTTCTGCTTCATTGTGGCATAGGTACTCAGGGCATTTCCCGCTCCCTGACGGTCGCGGCTCGATTGGGGGTGGGCAGCGTGCTTGCAGGGGTGCTCTTCCTAGGCTGAGCACTGGCCTTGCAGGCTGTAATCGCAGCGGGGCGGTCGCAGCCGAACGAATCACAGGCGGGAACTTTCCGCCTGTTTTTTTGTGCTCGCAGCAAGTTCGCCGTCCACTTCAGCCAGCTCGCGGTGAAGCAGCATCAGCAGAGTTTGTACGAAGGCCACAACCAGTGGTCCGACAAAGACACCGGCCGGGCCCAGCCCCTGAACTCCGCCGAGGACGCCGATGAGTGCGGCGAGGGGATGCAGTGAAGCCTGCTCGAGCAGCACCCAGGGCCGGATCAGATTGTCGATTGTTGAAACCACGAACGCGCCCCAGCAAAGCAGGAAGATGCCGGCAGCGAATCGGCCTTCACCGAGGATCAGCCAGAGTCCGGCCGGGACCCAGACGAGCGTAGAGCCGACGAAGGGCACCATTCCCATCAGCGCGGTAGCGGCGATCAGCAGAAAGACAGAATCGAGCCCGGCCAGCCAATATCCCAGTCCCGCCAGGAGTGCCTGCACCATCGTGGAAATCAAACTGCCCGCCACCACGGCCCGTACCAGCACTTCAAACTCCCGCAGCAGTTCGTGGACATACTTCTCTTCCAGCGGCGACAGACGCATCAGGCTGCGGATAATCTGCGGGCCTTCTGCGAACCAGAAGAACACAGCAAACACAAACACGACAATTCCCATCACCAGTCGAGTCATCACGGAACCGGTTGCTCCGCCGATAGCGGCCAGCCAGTCTGATGTCATCACGGCAGCCTGTGCAGACCACTGTCGCAGTTCGCTGGGGGAGGGATTGGCGAGTTCTCGCAGAGTGAGCAGCCATGGTCCACCCAGAGCGGCAGCGCGGCAGCGACGAAATGCCGTGTCAGCGCGCTGCAGGGCCTGCTGAGCGGCGAAGGTGCCAGGGGCGGCCTGAGCAGCGATTTCGAGGAGATCGAGAACCGCTGTTGATTCAGCGAGCGGAGCGCGATGTGAACTCTCGCCAAGTCGCTCAGCCAGCGTCCGAAATTCGTTTTGGATCCGCGTCAGCGCCTGTGGGTGGCCTTCGGCCAGAGCACCTCGCGCGGCGTCAGCAGTGAGCAGATCCAGTGACTGCGAC
>Ga0172376_10006651_pt1 | contig 12501 bp, 10 predicted proteins | sample Lak35m_FD_121114 | JGI IMG/M metagenome (GOLD analysis project Ga0172376, IMG submission 121114) | Freshwater microbial communities from Kabuno Bay, South-Kivu, Congo - kab_092012_35m | ecosystem: Environmental > Aquatic > Freshwater > Lake | place: Democratic Republic of the Congo: South-Kivu...
AAGTTCCTCAAGTCGCTGCAGGCGAAGCACAAGGTGTCGAAGAAGCGCGTGTACACGCACCAGGAACTGTCGGCGACGCTGTGCCCGGGCAAGGACCTGCAGCGGCGGATGGGTACGGTTCGCTCGCGACTCTCGTAACTTCGGCTTGCGTAACTTCGGCTTGCGTAACTTCGGCTTGCGTAACTTCGGCTTGCGTAACTTTGGAATGCAGGATTTGGAATGCAGGATTTGGGCTTGCGTGCGCGCAACGCGTGGGATGCGTCGTTGCAGGCTCATTTCGGCGGCGGACCGAAGCGGCCCTTGGCCGCGCGCTCGTCGTCGTCGTCGAGTTTCTTCTGGAACGCCGCGTCCTTCGCTTCCTGCCGGTTGACGACTTTCCAGACGACGTAGGCGACTGCGGCCATGCCTGCGATCGCGAAGACGTAGCGGAGAATGGTGGCAAGCATGTCCAGAGCCTCGGTCGGGGGTTCAGTCGAGAGTGAAGGGCAGGCTATCCGACGCGCAGCGCGCGGCGCGCCGCCTCTCCGGCTCGCGCCTTGACGAGGCGATACGCGGCCACGCGCGTCGCGTCGGGCTCCATCGCCTCGCGGGTACGCACGGCGACGGCGCAGGCTGCGTCGACCGACCGGTGTGCACCCGCACCCACCGCCGCGAGGAGGGCGACGCCGAGGGCACCGCTCGCGTCGGACGCGAGGAGCGACACGCGCGCCTCGAACATGTCGGCGCACATCGTGCGCCAGAACGGGCTGCGAGCGCCGCCGCCCGAAAGACGCACGTCGCGCACATCGATCCCAAGCGCACGAAGGAGATCGACGTTGCCCGCGAGACCGGCCGTGATCCCTTCGAACGCCGAACGCGCGAGGTGATCGCGTGTGTGCGCGACGTCGAGCCCGGCGAAGCCGCCGCGGATGAGGGGGTCGGGGATCGGGCAGCGTTCCCCCGACAGATACGGGAGGAAGACGAGTCCATCGCAACCGATCGCAACGCGCGATGCACGCTCGGCGAGCACGTCGTAGGCGTCGATCCCGCGGGATTTCGCCTCGTGCACGGCATCCGGAGCAAGTGTGTCGCGGAACCACCGCAAACTGCCTCCGGCGGAGAGCATCACGCCCATCAGGTGCCAGCGATCCGGGACCGCGTGACAGAAGGCGTGGAGCTCGCCGTTCGGTGTCGCGCGCCACGCGTTGCTCGCGGCGAAGACAACGCCCGACGTGCCGATCGTGCACGAGACCGTGCCCTCGGCGACGATGCCGCTGCCGACCGCCGCCGCCGCCTGGTCACCCGCGCCACCGGCGATACCGATGCCCGCGCGCAAGCCGAGTTCACGCGCGGCCGCCTGCGAGAGGCACGACGAGTGCACCGGGCTCTCGGCGACGTCGGGGAAGAGCGAACGGGGCAGGCCAACCGCGGCGAGCATTGCGTCGCTCCACGTCCGTCGCGCGCAGTCGAAGACTGCGGTGCCCGAGGCGTCGCTTGGCTCCGCCATCATCGCACCCGACAGTCGGTAGCGCAGCCAGTCCTTCGGGAGGAGCGCCTTCGTCGTGCGCGCGAACGCCGCCGGCTCGTGCTCGCGCATCCAAAGCAGTTTCGGCGCCTGAAAACCGGGAAAGACGCGATTGCCCGTCATCGCGAGCACCTGCGCAAGACCCGGTTCACGGTCGTGAAGGCGCTCGCAGATCGCCGCGCTTCGCGAGTCATTCCAAAGAATCGCCGGGCGCACCACGGCGCCTCCCGCATCGAGCGCGACAAGTCCGTGCATCTGTCCCGAAAGACCGATCGCCTCGACGCGTTCGGCCAAACCTGCGACCTTCGCCGTCGCCGCGCGCACCGACGCCACGCTTGAGCGCCACCAGTCCTCCGGGTCCTGCTCGGCCCAGCCGGGCTTCGGATACGAGACCGGGTGCTCGACGGTCGCCTCAGCGACTACTGCGCCATCGGCTGTGGCGATCACGCATTTCGTACCGGTCGTTCCGATGTCGAGTCCAAGGAAGATCGCGTCGTTCCGCATGGTCGCACTGTACACCGCTGCGTCACTCCCTCAGTGCGTCCGTCCCCTCTCCCTTCGCCTTGTCGTTCAGCGAGGCGCCTTCGTCTTTCGCGGGGTTCTCGACGTAGACGCGCTTCGCCCGCACCACGAAGGTGCCCTTGTCGTCCTTCTCGGTGACGACGCCCTCGATCACGACGAGGGCGAGCGGCTCGAGCCCATGCACGCCCTGCGCGCTGGTCTTGAGCACCTTGCCGTCCTCGCCCGTGAACTGCAGCGTCATGGTGTTTGCCTTGAGCGATTCGGGCGGCTCGCAGCAGTAGTCCCACGGCTTGGCGCACGTGTCGCCCGGGATCTGGTCGCAGCTTTTCATGCAGCGATCGGCGATGATCACGATCGCGCGGTTCTTGACGAACGGCTCGGCGCGTCCGCCGATCTTCGCCTGGATCACCACGGTGTCGCCCTTCTTCGCGTCCTTCTTGGCGACCGAGACGCACTTGGCGTCGGCGGGCTCGGCATCGACGAACACGCTGTCCGGGATGCGCGGAGCATCGGTCGGCGGCTTCGGCGGTGTCGTCTGGAGGATCGGAAGGAGCAGTGCGACGAGAGCGAATCGGATCATGGGTGGTTCCTTCGTGCTTTCACGCGCGCAGCGCGATGGGAATGGGGAGCGAGAGGCATCGGATGATCGGCGCGATCGCGCCGACGACTCCGAGGACGATTCCGGAGAGGAGGCCGGCGGCGATGGCCGTCGCATCGACCGAGAGCGCGAACGACCCCATCGAGAAGCGCACCGCGGCGCCGTCGAGGAGGAGGACCGCGATGAGCGACGCGAGGAGCGCCCCGGCGGAGCACGCGACGAGCGACTCGATCGCGAGCGACACCGCGATCGCGGTGCGGCCGAATCCGAGCGCCTGCAGCGTGCCGACCTCGCGGACACGCGAGGCGAAGGCCGCGTACATCGCGTTGAGTCCACCGAGCGCGGCGCCGCACGAGACGAGGATCGCGGTCGCAAGGACCAGCGCGCGGATCGGCGCGAAGAACTCGGCGAGTTGGGCGTAGTAATCGCTTTCGGTCATAGCCACCGATTCGAGGTCGAGCCGCGTGGCGACCAGTGCGTCGACATCGTCGAACTCGGCGTCGCCGAGTGCGACCACGACGCACGACCGCGTGGTGCGCTGCGTCAACTGCGCCAGTCGGTCGAGCCGCATCCAGAACTCGCCGTGCATCGCGGTTCCGGGCGCATGCAGCGTGCCGACCACGGTGAAGGGCTGGCCCGCGATCAGGAGCGTCGCGCCCTCGCGCGCACCTGCGGCGGCTCCACCGACGCGGGCGAGTGCCTCCGGCCCTGCGGCCACCTCGTCGGCGCCCGGTCGCGGCCAGCGCCCCGATGCGAGACGTACCTGCGGATGGACGGCGAACCCCGCGGGTTCGAACCCGCGGACGAGGACGGGCGGCGCCTCTCGAGCGTCGCCTTCCGAACCGACGGCGTCGACGGTGAGCGAGACCGGCAGTGCGGCGTGGATCTCGGGCGAGACGAGCGGCTGGCCGGCGAGGACCGCGATCCCCTCGACGCCTGTCGCCAGCGCATCGGCGACGCTGGGGGCGATCTCGCTTCGCTCGACACTCTCCTCGCTTCCGGCGGCGAGCACGAGCGCGTTCGTCGCAAGACCGCTGGAGCCGAGCGAGGTCTCAAGGCCTCGTGAAAACGCCACGGCGCCGAGGACGAGCAGCGACACGAGCGCACTTCCGCCCACGAGTAGCGCCAGTCGGCGCGGAGAGCGCCCGAGGTTGCGGATCGCATGGTCGAAGGGCAGCAGCCGCATCATGCTGCACGCATCCCTTCGGCGATCGATCTGCGTGCGGCGATGATCGCGGGCACGCTGCCTGCGCAGAGACCGACGAGCGCGGCCGCGAGCGTGGCGCCGATGGCGCTCGCGATCGAGGGACGGAACTCGACGAGAACACCCTCGGCACCGAGCGAGAGATCGCCAAATGCAAGTGCGAGCTGCGCGCAACCGGCACCGATTGCCGCACCGACCGCGGCAAGCGCCGCCGCCTCGACGATGATCGTCCACGCGATTGCGCGACCGCCGAAGCCGACTGCCTGCAGCACCGCGAGGTCGCGCGAGCGACCCTCGAGCGAGAGGATGAGCGCGTTCGCGACGAGCGCGAAGATCGCGGCGAGGGCGCCTGCGCCAAGCAGCCGTGCGAACCCGGCGATCGCGACGAGATCCTCGGCTGCGCGCGCGGCAAAGGCCTTCTCGCTGCGCGTCGAGGTCGGCGCGGCGTCGCCCGCGAATCGCGCGTCGATCTCGGCCGCGATCCGATCAAGCGTTCCCGGCTCGGCGATCTCGACTTCGACCTGCGTCACGATGCCGCCCTGGACGCCGCCCATCGAGGATTGCAGGAACGGCAGCGGCACGAAGCAGGCGTTTCGATCCTGCGGTCCGTCCGCCTCGACGATGCCGGCCACGGTGACCGTGACACCGGCCGATCCGAAGCGGTCGCCGACCTTGAGGCGCCGTCGCTCGGCGAGCGCGCTCCCGACGAGCGCGCCGTCGCCGCGCGCGAGAAAGTCGCGGAGAGAACCTTCGATGAACCGGAGCCGGGGCGCGAGCGTGCGCTCGGCGTCCTCGGCGCGCACGCCGCGGAAGACGACGACATCGAGACTTGCGCGGCAGTTCGAGACGACGATCTGCATCGGAACCGCGCTCGCGACGCCGGGCATCGCCGCGATCTCGTCGGCGTAGCGTTCGGGAATGCGGCTCGTGAACGGGCAGAAGCGGTTTGCGCGGTAGACGATGAGCCGCGTGTCGCGTGCGCTTGCCTCGGTCGCCTCGCGCACGCCATCTTGCACCGCACGCTCGGCGCAGAGGAGGAACGTGGCGACCGCGATCCCGAGTATCGACAGCGTCGCACGCACCTTCGTGCGGACGAGCATCCGCAGCGCAAGCGCCGCGGTTCGCGCGAGGTTGCCTGTGAATCCGCTCATCGCGCGGCCTCCGCGCCGCGGGACTCCCGCGCTGCGAGCCGGCCCTTGTCGAGATGGAGCAGCGTGTCGGCCCGCGCGGCCGCCTCGGGATCGTGCGTCACCATCACGATCGTGGTGCCGCGGTCGCGATGGAGCGATGCGAGCAACGCGAGCACGAGTTCCGCGCTCTCGCGGTCGAGGTCGCCCGTCGGTTCGTCGGCGAGGAGGAGCGGCGGGCGTGCGACGATCGCGCGTGCGATCGCCACGCGCTGCTCCTGACCACCCGAGAGTTGCGACGGGAAGTGCGACGCGCGGTCACCGAGACCGACGGTGTCGAGCGCCTCCATCGCGCGGCGCGCGCGTTCGGCGCGCGAGAGCGGCTGCAGCAGCAGCGGGAGCTCGACGTTCTCGAATGCCGTCAATACCGGTACGAGGTTGTACGACTGGAAGACGATGCCGACCTCACGCGATCGCCACGCGGCCAGCGCGCCGCGCGAGAGCCGCGCGAGATCGTTGCTGCCGATGTGCAGCGCGCCCCGCGTGGGTGAGTCGATGCCCGCGAGGAGGTTGAGGAGCGTGGTCTTGCCTGAACCGGAGGGGCCCATGAGCGACACAAACGCGCCGCGCGCGATCTCGAGATCGAGGTCGCGAATCGGAACGATTTCTTGGTCGCCTTTGCGATACACCTTGGTCAGCTTCTCGCAGCGGATGAAGGCTTCACTCACGATGCGCGCTCCTCACCGTCACCTGCACGCTCACCTGCACCCTCACCTGCACGTTCGTCGCCGCCGCCATCGTTTTCGCCGCCGCCCTCGTTCTCGCCGCCGCCATCGCGCTGGCTTTCCACCGTCGAAACGTAGGGCTCGCCGAGATGCACCTCGCGCGGTGTGGCGCGTGCGCCATCGAGCGTGGTCGCGAGGGTCGCGATCGCGGTGGAGGGCGCCTCGTCGATGGCCTCATTCGGCAGCACCACGCGGTCGCCGCCGACAAGGCCCTCGTCGATCTCGATCCAACCGTTCGCGCGCATCGACCCGACGACGACCGCGCGGCGCGCGCTGCGCACGGCGCCGGTCTCCGGCATCGCGACGAGCACCTCGCCGCTTGAGCCGCGCGTCGGCACGGACTCATCGACGAGGAGGGCCCGAACGGGAATCGCAACCGCCTCGCGCTGCGCGGATCCGCCCGCACCGCGCGCGCGGATTTTCACGCGGACGAGCATGTCGGCACGCAGTTCTGTCGGCGGGTCGACGATGCGCACCTTGCACTGCACGGTGTTTTTCTGGAGGTCGCCGAGCGGCACCAGTCGCTCGACGACGCCTTCGAGCACGCGGTCGGGAAGCGCATCCACGCGAATCTCGGCGGGGAGGCCGATGGCGAGGAACGCGGCGTCCTTCGCCGGCACGTCGCATCGCACCTGAAGACTCGTGGGGTCGTAGAGCCGCGCGATCGGCTCGCCCTCGCGACCTGCGCGCGCGCCGACGACGGCGCTGCGCGAGAGGATGGTTCCTGCGTGCGGGGCGCGGATCTCGCTGCGTCGAAGGGCAAGCGCCGCGCGATCGCGCGCGGCGAGCGCCTCGGCTAGTTCGGCGGCGACCTTTGCTTCCATGCGTCGTGCCTCGACGAGCGCCGTTCGCTCGGCGATGAGCGACTCCCGGGCACGCCGCGCGATCTTGACCGAGTTCGCGAGCGCCTCCGCGCGCGCGCGTCGCGATGGCATCTCGAGGCGCAGTGCCTCGACGCGTGCCGCGAGCGACTCGACGCGCAGGCCGAGTCGGCGTACCTCTCCTTCGGTCGCGCCTCCCGGCGCGATCAGCGCCTTGCGCGTGTCGAGGAGATCCCTCGCTTCCGCAAGTTCAGCCTCCGCGGCGGCAAGGTCCGCCGGCAGCCGATCGGCGAGTATGCGCGCCTCGGCGGCCGCCGCCTCCGCGGCATGCATGCGTTCGCCCGAGTCGGCGGCGATGTCGGCCGCTCGCGCGGCGATTTCGGCCAGTTCCGCGGAGGCGCCCGCCTCGCGCTGGCGCGCGGCGAGGGTTGCGTCGGCCTCGGCGAGCGCGATCTCCTCCTCCGCGTGCTCAAGCAGGGCGATCACGTCGCCACGGGCAACCGACGCGCCCTCAAGGACCCGCACCTCGGTAATCGTCCCGTCGCGCAAGGCGCGTAGTTCGGTCGCGAACGGAGCAGGTTCGATCCAGCCGGGCGCCTGCACGCTGGCGGCGTCGTCGGCGTTCGAGGTGACGCCCGATGCGCGCCCCTCGGATGGGATGAGCGCGACGGGCATCACGCGCACCTCGGGGAGCCGCTCGAACGCGCGTGCGCCGGAGATCGCGAGCAGCGCTGTCGCGCCGCCGAGGATCGCGAACGGCACGAGGACGCGTGCGACGACGCGCGAGGCTGGCGGCGGCGGCGCGTGGCCGCCGGCGCTTCTGGTAGGACTCGACATGGTTTGTCCCTGCTGGTGTTACGGACGAGACGGAATGCGGCACCTCGGTGGGGCGCGTGGGTTCGCGTTGCTCGTCGTCAGTGCTCGTTTGGTGCGTTGGACGGTGGATCATCGGATGCGACGCACGGAGCCCCGCATCGAATCTCGCGGTGAGATCCGGGCGGAACTCCGGGCGAGCGCTCAGATCCGAAGGCGCGCCGAGGTCACGAGCTGGAGGCGGGGTGTTCGCCAACGCGGCGGCGGCCTGCCCTGGGGCTGGGCGAACGCGGCTGAAACGATGCGGGTCTCCTTGGAGCCAGGCAAATCCGCAAGAAGCCACGGCATTTCCACGCCGACATCGTCCCGATCGAGGGTCAACGGGGTGGGGGGTGCGGGCGCCTTCGTGCAGCAGCCGTCGCAGCACCGCCCGTGGGGGGCGTGTTGGTCCGCAGGCTCGGGGATTCCGTCCGCATCCCCGCCGACACGAGCCGATTCCTCGTTCTCGCAGGAAAGTCGCGTCGAACCGCAGGCGCGGCAGCAGGGGGGTAGGGCGTCCTCGGCGAACGTGTCCGTCGCGGCACCGGCGCCATCGTCGGGACAGCAAGACACGCCCGACACCGCGTCCGGAAAGAGCAGGGAAGCAAACAGCCGCTTCTCGCAGCAGCAAAGGAGCATCCACGCCGCAAACGCGGTCACAAGCGCACGATGGATGGCGTTGGAGCGCGGCCCGGACGGAAACTCGGACGACGCGGGGCGGCTGGGCGCCCCGTGAGGGCGGGGCCCGATGCATAGAACGTAACTTCTGACCCGGGGCGAGGTCGGCACCAATCGTCGGGTTTCGCCGAATCCCGGCGGGGATGGCGTCGAACCCTGCCGCGAACTCATGGCTCCAGCGGATCCAGCCTCGATTGGCGCGGTCGTCGCGTCGCTTCCGGAGCACCTCCGGGAGCGGGTGGCGCTTGTTGCACCGGGGGCGCCGGCAGCGGGGGCCTCGTACGTCCTCTATTGGGCGCATCATGCGCTGCGGGTGGATGAGAACCCTGCGCTCGAGACCGCTGCCGCGGTCGCAACCGCACTCGACCTGCCACTTCTCGTCTTCTGTGCGGTGTCGGGATCGCATCCGCACCTCTCGGACCGCCACGTTTCGTTCTTCCTCGAAGGGGTGCGCGACTTCGCCGCGGGGCTCGCCGGTCTCGGGGTTCCTTTCGCAGCGTCGATCGACGCGATGCCGCGTCCCGATGTGCCGATGGATCGCCTCGCGTCGCGCGCGGCCGTCATCGTGACCGAGGATTTCCCCGCGCAGCCCTTCCCCGATTGGATTGCGTCGGTCGGACGGCGCAGCGCACGCCCTGTGCTTGCCGTCGACACCGCCTGCGTGGTGCCGATGAACGCCGTCGATGGCGTTTTCGACCGCGCGTTCGCGTTCCGCGACGTTACGGCGCGCGAGCGTCGCCGCCGCATGGGCGCGACGTGGCCCGAGTTCGACTGGACGAGTCGCCGCTGGCCACTCGCCGATCACACGCTGCCCGAGGTCGACTGGACGAATCTCGACATCGCGGCGTTCGTTCCGTCGCTCGACATCGACCACACGATCGGTCCGGTCGTTGATACGCCGGGCGGCGCGCGCTCGGCCGAGCGGCGCTGGCGTGACTTCCTCGATCAGCGGCTCGCCGACTACGCGCGCGATCGCAACGACGCGGCGCTCGTAGCCACGTCGCGCATGTCGGCCTACCTTCATTACGGCATGATCTCGCCGTTCCGCGTGGCGCGCGATGCACATCACGCCGGTGGCGACGGTGGTGAGAAGTTCCTCGACGAACTGCTCGTCTGGCGCGAACTCTCGTACCACTGGTGTCGGCACGAGCCATCGCACGCGTCGATCGAGGCGCTGCCTTCGTGGGCGCGGCGCACGCTCGAGGCGCACCGCAAGGATGCGCGCGATGTGCGGCCGCACGAGATCCTCGAGCGCGGCATGACCGGCGACCGGCTGTGGGATCTTGCGCAGCGCTCGCTCGTCGTATGCGGCGAACTGCACAACAATGTGCGCATGACGTGGGGCAAGGCCATTCCGTTCTGGACGAAGTCGCCGGAGCAGGCGGTTGCGACGCTTGTCGATCTCAACAACCGCTACGCGTTGGATGGTGCCGACCCTGCGAGCTACGCAGGGCTCCTCTGGTGCCTCGGGTTGTTCGACCGCGCGTTCGCGCCGGAAGGTCCGGTACTTGGCACGGTGCGCGCACGTCCGACGTCCGAGCATGCCGCGCGCCTCGACCTCGACTCGTTCGAGCGCATCGTCACGCGGGCTGCACACGCGATGCGTGTGGCCGTGATCGGCGCGGGTCTTTCTGGCGTCGCTTGCGCGCGCACGCTCGCCGACCATGGCGTCGAGGTCACGATCCTCGAGAAGTCGCGTGGCTCCGGCGGCCGCATGAGTACGCGCCGGGGTGACTTTGGCGCGTTCGACCACGGAGCCCAGTACTTCACCGCGCGCGATCCCCGGTTCCGCGGACGGATCGCCGATTGGCTTGAGTCCGGCGTCGTCGCGCGGTGGGACGCGCGCTTCGCCGAGTTCGGCGCCGACGGCGCACGCCTCATCCAGACGCCGCTGCGCTTCGTCGGCACGCCGTCGATGAGCGCGCTGTGCGGGCATCTTGCCGCGGGTATCGCGATCGAAGCCGAGATGCGCGTCGTCGGCCTCGAGCGCGACGGCGATCGTTGGCTCGTCCGCTGCAGCGATCGCGCGGGCGCCGAGCGGGTGTTCGGGCCGTTCGATGCCGTGCTCTCGACCGCACCGGCTCCGCAGGCCGCCGCGATTCTCGGTGCGCATGCGCCCGCATTGGCCGCGATCGCTTCACGCATCGCGATGCGCGCAACCTGGTCCTTGATGCTCTCGTTCCCCCGTCGCGTCGAACTCGGCTTCGACCACGCGGAAGTGCTCGCCGGCGCCGACGAGGTGGGAGCCTCGCTCGCGTGGATCTCGCGCGTCGGTTCGAAGCCAGGTCGCGTTGCCGATGGCACCGACCGTTGGGTGGTGCTTGCCCGACCGGAGTGGTCCGAGGAACGCCTCGAGCGGCAGCCCGATGAGATCGCGCCTGAACTCGCGCGTGCGTTTGCGGCGCTCTGCGCGACATCGCGCGTCGAGATGCCAGTGCCCGCACATGCACTTGCGCACCGCTGGCGCTTCGCGCTTGCATCGCGCGAGGGTGGACCCGGCAGCGCGCTCGATGCGCGGCTCGGACTTGGCATGGCTGGCGACTGGATGCGCGGAACGCGCGTCGAGGACGCGTATCTCTCGGGCGTTTCCCTTGCAGGTCGCGTGCTCGGCGTATCGACGACGCGTGCCCGGTCGCGCATGGGACTCACGCACGATCAGGCCGAGCGTTCGCTCACGCTCTCTGCGACGCGCGGCTGAATGGCCGCGTTCCGACGCGCGCGCAGGAAGAGATACGCGGGGACGCTGACGCACGCGACCGATGCAATCCAGCAGAGCGTTGCTGCAAGAGCGACCGGCATGACCGGAAAGAGCATGGTCGCGAGAAGCGCGTAGGTACTCACGCTGAGCGTGCCGAGCGCCATCGGGCCGACGGCGCCGGTCGGAACGTGCGCTCCCTGCGCAAGCCACGTCGCGACCATGATCGTCGTGAAGATGACTGGGAAGACCGACGCGATGCCACTGGCGACCGGAAGTCCCGCGCGGTTGAGGAAGATCGCGATGGCGATGACGACCGCAGCCGCGAGGCCGCGGACAAGGAGGATGTGCGCCCCCACGCGATGCGTGCCCTTCGGCGCGGGATGCGGCCGGAGATTCGCGGCGATGCCGAGTGCGATACCGGTTGCGAAGGCGATCGAGCCCATCACGAGCGACTGCGCGACGGTCGGCTGCACGAGATCGTTCATCCACATGATGCCTGCGGCGATGCAGAGCCACGCGCCGAGCGAGAGCGTAAACGTCCATGCCAGAAGATGCGAGTGCGTCCGGCGGCCGATGACCGCGGGGATCACGCGCCAGAGGACGAGATAGCCCGCGTTCAGCAAGATGCCGATCGGGACGAACGCCATCGCGCGTCGAAAGCCGTCGACGTCTTCGCCAGCGCCCCAGATGCCGATCGCGGCCGGGACGATCGTGGTTGGAATGCTCGAAACGATCCCTCCGCGCGCGCCACCGAGCCGCTCGACCGCCACCGTCGAGAGGACCGCGACGATCCCCGCGAACACGGCGGGCAGCGCAAGTTGCGCCAGCACCGCTGGATCCACGAGTTGGTCGGCCACGGACGCTTCCATCGGCGCACTCTACCGGGTGGGGCGTCCACCTCGCAGTGCGTCCGTCGCGTCGTGTCGAGTGCCGTCCTGCGGGCCGCGCCGACGGCACGCGTCGGAGCAGTACTTGACCGCTTCCCAGTCGCGTTCCCACTTCTTACGCCACGTGAACGGACGCGCGCAGGCGACGCAAGTCTTCGGTGGGGGGACGGCGGGGCGCTCGATCTTCGGCACGAGGGCCGTTTCGTCATGCCTGTGCGGTGGATTCGCCGGTCAGGCTTGACGCGAGCGCCGCGAACGCCTCGCGGATCCGGCGCAGGCCGCTGCGGACGCGTCCCTCGCGGACGCGCGCTCCGAACCGCGCCGCGAGCCGCTCGGAGTCGCGTCGATAGCGGGGCGGAAACGACACCACGCCGCGAGCGATGCGCGCATCAAAAAGTGTCGGCCAGACGACGCCTTGCACAACCTCGGGGCTCTCGACGGGCACCTCGAGTGTGCGCTTTGGGAGCACGAAGAAGGGTCGGTAGGAGAAGCGGATGCCACCCGGGACTGGCTCCGCGTGCCCCATCGTGCGGATCGGGGCGCCGAGTCCACCGCGGGCGAGGAACGCGCGCGGTCGCGCGCTTTCGTCACGTCGGCCGAAGATCACGTCGATCGCAACCGAAAGCGCGAAGAGGTCGAGACGGATGCACCAGCCCGCGAAGAGGAACGAGAGCACGATGAGCGGAAGTGCGAGGAGAAGCGCGAGGAACGGATGCACGAGCAGCGCGACGCCGAGGACGCCGAGGATCGATGCGCGCAGCGCGACAAGCGCCGCATCGACGATCGCGAACGGACTCAGCACGATGAGGGCGTCGATCACGTGGA
>Ga0172376_10006655_pt1 | contig 12495 bp, 9 predicted proteins | sample Lak35m_FD_121114 | JGI IMG/M metagenome (GOLD analysis project Ga0172376, IMG submission 121114) | Freshwater microbial communities from Kabuno Bay, South-Kivu, Congo - kab_092012_35m | ecosystem: Environmental > Aquatic > Freshwater > Lake | place: Democratic Republic of the Congo: South-Kivu...
ACAGTCTTCCAGTGAGGAACGCTCAACGGGCGATCCCGCGTTGTTGACCAGCACGTCCAGCCGTCCGGACCGGGCCACCAGGTCATCCACAATCCGCGCGCAGTCTTCCGGCCGGGTGAGATCACCCCGCAGCAGCAGACCATCTCCGCCATGCTCGCGGATCCGCTCCAGCGTCTGTCCGGCCTCATCCCGGCTTTGACGATAGTGCAGACCGATGAACGCTCCGGCGACCGCCAGCACTGCGAAAACCTGTGTCGCACTGCTGCTTTGATGCCCGGTCGGTCAATCTTCCGCGCTCGAAGCCGCTCGCACCGCCGCCGCCGTTCCGCCATCAGTCCGGTTCCCAGAGTCGAGTACTTCCCGTTCGCTCACCGGTTGCGGGCCAGTTCGCGCGAGATCGCGATCTGACTCCGCCGCGTTTCTTCGCAATCGCCGTCAGCCTGTGTCCCGAAACCACATCTCACCAATGACTTTCCGCTCCTGTGCAGTAAGAAGTATATCTGGCATCGCAAGGCTCCCGGTTCGATGTTCGTTGTGATGAACCAACTACCAAACCACCTTGCGATGCCCTTTCAACCCCCAGCAACGGTGCTTTTGAAACGTGAATCCGCCATGCGACTTAATCAATCCACGAGGAATCAAAGGAGCCCGGCTAATTATCGATCTGCCATGGTTCGAGTTTGACGGGGACTACCGTTCTCATCTGATGTATAATAGAAACAATCAAAAGAGGAGAATAACTCTCCGCGTCGTTCAACATTTCTACCAGCTTGAACCGCAGCAATGGATCGCCACGCAGGACAATAACATTAACAGTGGTGCCGGGATCATTTTCTCCAATGATTCTGACGAGGTCGTCGGGTTGTTGTACGGGCTGCTCCGCAATCTCAACCACGATGTCACCTTGAAGCAGGCCTGACTTATCAGCGGGGCTGCCGGGCTTAATCGATGTTATCGCACAGCCGATCGAATCGGGTTGCGTTGCTACACCGACAAAAGCAGCGCCCCTCTCCATAATCTCCATGGACGGAAGATCTGCTCTCATGCTGTCTATTGCCTGCTGTGAGAGAGAATGGCCGCGTAACAAATAGCAGGCTCGGAGAGTCTCAAGTCTCTTTAAATGAATGACTCCTTCATCACCGCCCTTCCAGTCTTTGCCGATTGCAACCGCGATAACCCATCCACCAGGCGGGTAGTGTGGCTGACCGTCAATAAACACGGCCCGCTCCGTCTCATACTGAATCTGCCCGCCTCGTTTCCGGACTTCGTGGACCGCCCTCTTCTGCACAATATTAAAGTAGTTACGACTCAGAACATCTGATGCATCCTGGGAAACTGCGGGATGTCCTTCATTCATCAGGCGCCGAAGGCCTGACTCCGCTAAGTCAATTGCTTCAAGTTGATCCGCCGTGTAAATCGTCTCAAGGATATGGACTACCCTCAGTCCGGTTTCCAGATCGCCCGATAATGCTTCTGCTATTAAAGGTCTAATTGCTGAAGCCCCGTGCGATGGAAGCATGGCAGTTGCAGCGACACGAAGGGCATGGTCGGGTGACTTCAGTTGACTTATAAGAGCTGAAATGTCCGGTCTACTCTGCGCTGTGCAGAACTGTTCTGCCATAACATATGCGAATACCGCAATCACAAGCAGAACGCATGCCGCTTTTCGGATCGCGCGAACACGACTGTATATCAGGTGGAAAGGCATGGCAGCTTCTCAGATGATAGCGTCGGTTGTAGAAGGTAACTGAAGAAACCTGCGAGTTTCCACGAATGCATTTACTGCAATATCAAGGTCGGAAGTACTGTGAGCTGCAGAGATTTGTGTCCGGATGCGAGCCTGGCCGTCGGGAACAACTGGATACGAAAATCCGACAACATAAACCCCAAGAGTTAACATGTGCTCTGCAAATGCCGCCGCGAGCTTTGCATCTTTAAGAATGACAGGTGTTATAGGGTGAATGCCCGGGAGAATTTGAAACTGGTTTTCGAGCATCCTGTCGCGAAAGTAGGCGGTATTTGCCGCCAGACGATCCCGGAGATCTGTTGAATTTGAAAGGATATCGAGGATTTTGAGACTGGTTCCAGTAATCACAGGAGCAAGCGTATTCGAGAAGAGATAGGGCCGGGATCTCTGCCTGAGTAAGTCAATGATCTCCTTACGCCCACTTGTGTAACCACCGCTGGCTCCACCAAGAGCCTTACCGAGCGTTCCCGTAAGAATATCAACACGGTCCATTACTCCGTGTAGTTCGTGAGTACCTCGCCCTCGTGGTCCCATGAATCCTACGGCATGCGAATCGTCAACCATGACCAGCGCTTGATGCTGGTCGGCCAGTTCGCAGATGTCCGGAAGCCTGGCGATGTACCCATCCATGGAAAAAACGCCATCGGTTGCGATCAACTTGAAGCGAGCCCCACTACTGGTGGCTGCTTGAAGTTTCTCTGAGAGATCAGCCATGTCTCCGTTTCGATACCGTAAACGTTTCGCCTTGCAAAGCCGAATCCCGTCGATAATGCTGGCATGATTCAGTTCATCGGAAATGATGGCGTCCTCAGCACCCAGCAGAGTTTCGAACAAGCCCGCGTTCGCGTCAAAACACGAACTGTAAAGAACAGTATCTTCCGTTCCCAGGAAGTTGCTGAGTTCATGCTCGAGAGTCTTGTGAAGCGATTGTGTACCACAAATGAAGCGGACAGATGCAGCACCGTATCCCCAGCGATCCAGGGATTGATGAGCGGCACTGATGACTTCAGGATCATCGGCGAGACCGAGATAGTTATTGGCACACATATTGATGACGGTACGGCCATCAGCCAGGGTAATATGTGCCTTTTGCGGTGAGTCGATCACGCGCTCGGACTTATAAGTTCCAGCTGACTGGATTGATTTGATCTGCTCGATAATATGAGACTTGAAGTGGTGGTGCATTATGCTGACCGGTATATGTCATTTATGAAAAGCAGCGGTTATCTGACTGTATGCTTCCGACTCTGATACTCTGCTAGTACCTTTTCAGGGTCAGCGTCAAAGGCGTCTTTGCACCCTGTGCAGCAGACGTACCAGCTGGATCCCTTGTAAGAGACTTTGATTGTGCCTGCGCCGCCGGATACGACGCACTCCGGTCCTGTCTGGTCGCTGGCCGCCAGACGAGTTCCTTCTTTCGTGTAGCCGACTTCGCTCTGCCTGGTCGTTATAGACTGCGTCTGCTTGCGCTGTTCATGGAAAATCAGAATTCGCCGTTCACTCAGAAAGCGTAGTGTCAGGCTGTGAACGATGTTCTTGTCATCCGCCTCGGATTCCAGCTGGATGACATCTTTCAGGAAACGGCCAGTGTATTTGCGCGTTGACCCATCGGGTAAGGATGCCAGCAGAAGATAGTGCTTATTGTCGGGATCCCAGGAAAGTGAAGCTCTGGTGAAGTGCTTTCCGTCCTGAGTAGTGCATTCGATGGTTGCAGTGTGCTTTCCGTACTTCCACTCGAATGCTATTCTTTCCTGCCACGTTCCCTGGACTGAACCGCGCCGGGTTTGCCCGACACCTCGCCAGTTTCCGATTAACTGATTAAAAGGTTGAAGGTGCTTCCGGACTTCCAACTGCCGCGTAGATTCAGCGTTTCCGGTCGCATTCGTTTTCTCAGTCGGAACCTGATCCGCAACCGTAGTCACAGCAGTCATGCATGCCAGCAGCAGAGGGTAGAGACGAGAGAAGGCACTTCGCATTATTGACTCTGCTGCTTCGCAGCGGGTTCGAAATGATCAGTGTGTCATATCCAGAGAGGATCCCGGAGCGACTGGCGCGATTATCTGAGAATCCCGCTTCTGCCAGAGTCCACGATAAATCGTACACCCCGCAGTCCGTCGCTTTCGCTCGAACCCGGTATGGTAGTCCTGCTCGTGGTCGGGCGTGTGTTCCTGTGGCTCCGGTAACGGGCAGAACGCCTTGTGATTATTCATCAGCGCTTTAATAATATCGAAATAATCTGCCACATCTGTCCACGAATGCAGGAAGCCATGCGGTTTAAGAACCCGGTGGCATAAGTCCACAAAAGTGTCTGTAAAGATCCGCCGTCGTCTGTGTCTGGGTTTCCACCAGGGGTCCGGAAAATAGACATGGACTGCTTGAACGGATTCGGGAGGCAGGTGCAACTTCAACACGAGGAGAGCATCTCCTCCGATGATCCGCGCGTTAGCGATGTTACGCTTTAGAAGTCGTTTAGCGGCTCGCCTTCCCTCTGTGTAGTCAAGTTCTAAACCGAGATAGTTGACATCGGGATGTGACAGGCTGGAGTTGAGTAGAAACAACCCTCTTCCACACCCGATATCAAGCTCGACCGGCTGTTCATTCCCCCAGAACTCATGCCAGTTCAAGACGCCGTGCAGGTCAATGATTGATGCGAACCAGGGGCGCAGGTCCGGAATGGGGACAGTCCTGGACGTGTGGCGCGGATTCTGCCTGGTATGATTGTTGTCTGGTTCTTGAACTGTACTCACAGCAAGACTCCATATTTGTGTAAACGCATTGCACTGTTAAACGTGTCGCTTGTTGCAAGTCGTCACGGTCACGTTCGAGTAACGATCAACGGAATATCGTAAGTGCGTCCGGAATCGCCGGGATTATCGAGAACGGCACGCTCTCTGGCACGTTCAAATAAATCCTGACCACAGGCAGTCGGGTACTCCTGATTGATGCAGGCTTGACAGAGAGAGGTTGCGGGCAGCCCCACGCAGCGACAGATTGCATCCAGCGGGAGGTATTTCAGGCTGTTGGCTCCAAGCGTTCGAGCCATTTCAGCCTCAATGGCGGGAGTGATTGGACCACCATTGAGAAACCGGGGGGCAAACAGCTCGTTGATCGTCGACATGTCGATGCCATAAAAGCAGGGTGCAATAATCGGCGGACATGCAACCCGGACATGCACTTCACTCGCTCGACCACGTTCGCGAAGCTGCGAAATCAGAACCTGCATGGTGGTCGAACGAACGATCGTATCTTCGACAAGCAGCACCCGCTTTCCTTCCAGTACTTCTGGAAGTGGTGTGTACTTGGCGCGCGCTTTGTCGGCGCGATTGCGGCCTTCGATAAACGTGCGGCCGATGTATCGGTTTCGCATCAGTCCTTCGAGACAGGGGACTCCGAGCGAGAACGCCATACTGTCGGCTGCGGCTTTCGCAGTATCCGGAACGGGAACCACAATCGTGTCTTCATCGATCGGGATACCGAAATGCTTCTCCTGCAGAGCAAGTTCCTCGCCAAGGCGTTTGCGGGTCAGGTAGACGCTGCGGTCATCGAGAGTGCTGCACACATTCGCGAAGTAGATCCACTCGAAGAAGCAGTGGGCTTTACGGGGGCTTTCGGCGAATTTCTCGATGCGGAGTTCACCCTTCTCGATGATGACGGCGTGGCCAGGTTCAAGACTCTTGATCGCTGTTTCGCTGAAGCCCATATTGGAAAGAGCGACGCTCTCGCTGGCAGCGGCGAAGAGATTGTCTTCAACAGCGTAGCAGAGCGGTTTAATTCCAAGCGGGTCGCGGGCAACAAACATGTCACCAAGTGCGTTCAGGAACACGAGGCTCCATGCGCCATCGAGCCGTGTGGAAAGTCGCTCGAGCATGCCGAGTAGATTGCTTTGACCGGTTTCGTCAATTTCGGTGCGGAGTTCCTGGGAGATCAGGTGCATCAGAATTTCGGTGTCAGTCTCGCGGGCCAGATGGAAGAGGTCGCTCTGGAGAATTTCCTGACGCAGTTCCGGGTAATTGGCCAGTTGACCGTTGAAGGCGAAGCTGAACCATTTCGGTTTTTCAATATGGTGCCGTTCGAAAGGCTGAGCGTAACTTCGGTCATCGCATCCGCATGTGGCATAACGGACATGCCCGATCGCTGCCGGTCCGGCATATTCACACATCAATGCGTCGTAGCGGTCGTGATGGCTGAGCTGAAAAACCTCGCTGACGGATCCGACTTCCTTGTGAGTGTCTATCAGTTGGTTTCTGGCGGGATTGAAAGTGGTGAATCCGGCGGCGAGCTGCCCGCGGTTCTGGATATCCAGCAGCAGGCGCGGAATCAACCGCGACGTTTCGTGACCACCCTGCCTGGGAGCAAACTGACTCGGAGCGCCGTCGCCCAGGTAATAAACAGCGGCAACACCACATTCGTGGAAGAGTTCTGCCATAGCTGAGCCGGCCGGTTCTGGAGTGAGGCCGCAGATTTCGAGCCAGGTGATTCCTGAGTCGGTTCTGGCGGCTGAGGCCTGACGAGGAGGGTTCAGTCGAGCGAACTGTGACAGCCACCACGTCGTCATCAGGTGACCGAAAGCGATGATACTGCGGTTGAGCGGCACAACCAACTGACTGGCTCGCGGTGTTCGGCTCGGCCACTGGCATTCGTGGTCACCGAACGACCTGACGCCTCATTTCAGTGTCGGCTCCGGATCAGCAGGTCAATCAGTCCCACTGTGGAGAGGCCGAGGCTGACGACGGAATTGACGTGGAAGAAGGCAAGATTCACGCGGGACAGATCATCGGAACGAACGAGACTGTGTTCGTAAATCAGGAGCGCTGCGACCCCGAGTATCCCCGCCAGAAAGACGGACCCGAATCCGGCAAAATGCCAGAGAGCCAGCAAGGCGACGACTGTCAGCAAGTGACTGACACGGGACATCTGAAGCGCGCGACGAACACCAAAACGGGCGGGAATACTCTTCAATTCCCGGACACTGTCGAAGTTCGCGTCCTGACAGGAATAGATGATGTCGAAACCTCCGACCCAGAAAAAAATCACCAGCGCGAGCAAGGCTGGAGGCCATGCGAACTCATCCCGGACAGCAATCCAGGCAGCCAGAGGGGACATCATGAGTGCCGCCGAAAGCCAGTAGTGACATAGCGCGGTGAATCGCTTTGAGTACGAGTAACTGAGAAGGAAGGCCAGGACAGGGATCGAAAGCAGAATGGGCAGTCTTTTCGGAAGGAAAAGCAGGGTTGCGGCTACAAAGGCCAGACTGCACATCAGAGTGAATAATATGACACTGCGAACGGAAAGCAGTCCTGCCGGGAGATGTCGAGTTGCGGTCCTTGGGTTTTCCGCGTCGAATTTCCGGTCAACCAGTCGGTTGAATGCCATTGCCGCGGAGCGGGCAAAGATCATGCAGAGGATGATTCCGAACAAATCCTGCCATCTGAAAACAGAATCAGACTCAAACCAGGCAATGGCTGCTGCGAAAAGCGCGAACGGCAGAGCGAAGACGGTGTGACTGAAACGAATCAGCTCAAGAAGATGGCGAATTCGGCACCAGAGTTGGTTCCGGCTTTCGACTGCAGAAATCGCTGGTATCGGGCCGGGGAGGTTGGGCATGAAAATCTCCGGCAAAGCCGGCAGGCATTGAACGCTTTCGCGATGGAACCGCGCCGTGAAGCGAGTTCATAACAAGCGGCCGACTTTGGCGGCAAGCCGACAGAGATCGCAGAAATAAGGTGACGTAATACCACTAAATCCTGCGGATCAGAGCCTGTCGGGCAACTATTTCCGGAATTCCTGGAAAATCGCCCGGAATTCGCTGCCGCTTTCGGGGTCAGATTGCGAGTGAGACAAGTGTCGGATCTGCGCTGTCTCCATCCAGGCAGATTTGACAATCTGGATGTCGCGTTCGCAGATCAACTCCTTCGGCTGCGGCCCGTCTGCCCCACGGGAGCGATGTTCAGACCGGTTCAGAGCGTGCCGGTTCAAGCTTCGGTAACGAACTTCCCTCGCAGGTTGTGCCGACTTGAACCGGCCGCCACCGGGATCCTCCCGCAGGTCGCCGTTTTCCGCAGGAAGCCGCCCTGTCGTGGTTCGCTTACATCTGATGGACCCGCGGTTCCCGGACGACGCGAGCATCCACTTCGTTGATTTTCACTCCGAAATTTTCGCCAACCTTGACGGCTTCACCCCGGCAGTACAGCCGATTGGCAACATAAACGTCGAGAAGTGACTCGCAGGACTTGTTGAAGGTCAGCAGCATTCCAGGCGAAAACGCGCGCAGCTGCGCCAGGTCGATCTTCTTTGAGGCGATCTGCACGACAACCGGGACCGGGATCGGGAGCAGTCGCCTGCGGCGCCCTGAAAGTCGGGCTTCCGGAGCCTTGATCGAGCCTGTTTCTGAGTCGCCGGCGTCGGACTCTGATGATTCAGTGGGCCGTAGCTCTTCGTCCGGCGTAGGCAGAGTCACTGGCAACACAACCAGGATTCGATCAGGACCACCGCTGGTTGACGACAGAATCAGTTCGAAGACAGCCGCCTCAGGAAGCGGATCTCCGATCTGTATCTGTGTTTGCAGGTTGTCGACGGCCACCGTGCTGTAACGGGAAACCTCAAGCTCAGACGGGACCATCACTGCGGACCATTCCATACCCAGCGTCTGCAGTCGCGATTCCTGGCTGGCATTCGGGCTGCGATACCAGTCGCGGAACGCAGCGCATTCCGGGATCAGGCAGACCAGGCCCTGGCCGTTGAACTGCAGCATCACTGCCAGTCCCGGCTCGCCGGGGATTTTCTCCAGGTCCAGTTCGCTCAATGGGCCGACAGACATTTCGGCTTGAAGATCGAAGCTGGAATTGAAAGCCTGAACCAGGCTGCTGAGATTGTCCCGGCAGCAATCCAGAACCTGTTCGGCCAGGTGAGTTGTCGGCAGAGTCATCGTCAGTCTTTCTCGCTGGGCACTTCAATGCACCCTCGCGATTCGGCACAGAGGCCGAGCCTGATGAGCTTGAATGGCCTGGCTGATGATTCCGGCGACGATTGAGGAATCTGCCGCGGAGAAGTCTGCCTGGATCAGGTTTTCGAGGGTGAAGCTGTGATGCCGGTCGAGGACAGGTAAGATCATCGACCGCTGATGCGTCTCGTTTCATTGTCAGGCATGAGTGAGCCTCCGAAATGACTTCTCTGAACGATCACCACTGGCTGGAATCGCGTCGTTACTTTCTCGGTCGCAGTGGACTGGGGCTGGGGGCCGCCGGTCTGGCGTCGCTGCTGAATTCGTCGCCGGGAACAGCCGGGGAAGGGCAGACTTTCGGGTCACTGTCGGCGCTGCATCACGCCCCGCGGGCGAAACGAGTGATCTGGCTCTTCATGGCCGACGCGCCATCGCAACTGGATCTGTACGACTACAAGCCGCACCTCAAAGAGTACTTCGACAAGGATTTACCTGAGTCAGTCCGTCAGGGGCAGCGGATCACGACGATGACGTCCGGCCAGAAGCGGCTGCCGGTGGCGCCCTCCATCTTCAAGTTCGCGCAGCATGGCCAGTGCGGTACCTGGGTCAGCGAGCTTCTTCCGGAAATTGCGGGAATCGTCGATGACTTGTGTGTCATCAAGACCGTGAACACAGAAGCTATCAATCATGATCCAGCGATCACCTACATTCAGACCGGCAGCCAGATTCCGGGTCGTCCGAGCATTGGCGCATGGATCAGTTACGGGCTGGGCAGTCCCAACCGCGATCTGCCCGCTTATGTCGTGCTGGCATCCCGTCTGGCGAATGGTTCGCAGTCGCAGGCCCTGTTCTCGCGGCTGTGGGGTTCCGGCTTCCTGCCGACGATGCATGCCGGAGTCTCGCTGCGTTCCTCCGGTGATCCTGTTCTGTATCTGTCGAATCCATCCGGAGTGGATGCCGGCACGCGCCGGCGGATGCTGGACGGCCTCGGAGCGCTCAACCAGCGAAAGCTGGAAGCCATTGGCGATCCGGAGATTGCCACGCGGATCGCTCAGTACGAGATGGCGTTCCGGATGCAGACGTCAGTTCCTGAGCTGACGGAGATTTCTCAGGAAACAAAAGAGGTGCAGGACATGTACGGACCGGATGTCACTCAGCCCGGTTCGTTCGCCTACAACTGCCTGCTGGCTCGACGCATGGCCGAGCGCGGTGTGCCTTTCGTGCAGGTTTTTCTCCGTGGCTGGGATCATCACGGCGGTCTGCCGGGAGCCATCCGGCAACTGGCGCCGTATGCATCGCGGGCGAGTGCCGCGCTGGTCAAGGATCTGAAACAGCGCGGAATGCTCGACGACACGCTGGTCGTGTGGGGCGGCGAGTTCGGTCGCACCGTTTACAGCCAGGGGAATCTGACCGCCGAAAACTACGGTCGCGATCATCATCCCCGGAACTTCACGATGTGGCTGGCCGGCGGTGGCGTGAAAGGCGGTCAGGTTTACGGTGAGACCGACGACTTCAGCTACAACGTCGTCGAAAAACCGGTTCACATTCACGATATGAACGCCACGATCCTGCACTGTCTGGGCATCGATCACGAGCGTTTGACGTTCCGCTTCCAGGGCCGGGACTTCCGACTGACGGACATTCACGGCAACGTCGTGCGCGACATCCTGACCTGATCGCGCCTTTGATTCCGACTGTCGAGCCGGGACAAGACTGCTACTCTCCTCCGATCCAGGCAAAGACTGGCTGATGGCCTGCCGAAGGCGCAAGGTCGCTCAGACGTGACTGTGATTGACGCAGGAGATGATCGTTGATGGCGGCGGATTCTTTCCGAGTGCTGGCAGTCGCGGGAGTTGGATTGCTGGGCGGATCCGTGGCACTGGCCGCCCGCCAGGCGGATCTGGTTCAGCGCGTCGTCGGAATCGGTCGCAATCCACAAAGACTGCGGGCGGCGGTGAGCGCGGGGATCATTGATGAGTTCCGGCTGGAGTCCGAAACCGGAACGGCGGACTGGGATCTGATTGTGGTCGCCACGCCGGTCGATCGGATTGTCTCTGATGTTCTGAGACTGGCGACCAGTTCGCGTCCCGGCACCGTGATCACCGATGTGGGCAGCGTGAAGCAGGTGGTTGTGGAACCGTTGTCCGGCCGGCTGCCGGCGGACATCGAGTTTGTGGGTGCGCATCCTCTGGCTGGATCGCATCAATCCGGGTTTGAAGCGGCGCGGGCGGATCTCTTTTCGCAACGGGTCACCGTGGTCACTCCGTCCGCGGAGTCGTCGGAATCAGCCGTTGAACGGATTGTCGAGTTCTGGCAGGCCCTGGGATCGCGCGTTATCCAGATGAGCGCCGCGGAACACGATTCGGCTCTGGCCCTGACCAGCCACCTGCCTCATGTGGCGGCTGCCGCGCTGGCGTCACTGCTTCAACCGGACCAGCGGGAACTGGCGGCTTCCGGATTCCGGGACACAACCCGCATCGCCGCGGGAGACGCCGATCTGTGGGTGCCGATCCTGCTCGCCAACGCCGAGCCGGTCCTGAAACAACTGACGGCGTTCAATCAGGTTCTGAGTGAGTTTACAGCCGCCATTCGCCACCGCGACGACCGATCGCTCCGGCAGTGGCTGGAGACCGGTCGCTTGAACCGCCAGGCTCTGGATGCCGGACTGCAACCGGGTCAGTCGCGTGAAGCCGATTATACGTCACACGGTCGTGATTGAGTTGTTTGACCGCCAGCCGCAGGCGTGCGAGTTGCTCGCTTGACGCCTGCAGCCTCTGGCTGCGGGTCAAACAATCGAAAGCCTCATTCCTGACCGCGTGCGGTACAAAACGTGAATCCGCCCCCCGGACATACCATTCGACGAATTGATCTCGATCAGGGAGGAAACCTCATGCCTGTCACCAGTGAACTCTACCGCGAACTGACAACACATCTTCGAAAGACCGCGCTGCTGGGTTCGTGTGGTTCGGTGCTTGGCTGGGACGAGCAGACTTACATGCCGTCCGGCGGGGCGGAACACCGGGCCGAGCAGCTTGCCCTGCTGGCCGGCATGACTCACGAACTGGCCACCGCGCCGCGGCTGGGGGAACTGCTCGGCGAGCTGGAGCAGCGCAGCGATCTCGGAGCGCAAGGTTCGCCGGAACAGATCAACCTCAAGGAAGCCCGCCGCAATTTTGACCGCGCGACGAAGCTGCCGCAGCGACTGGTTGAGGATCTGTCCCGGACCGCGACTCTGGGACAGCAGGCCTGGGTGGAGGCGCGCAGGAAGTCCGATTTTTCACTGTTCGAGAAGCATCTGGAAAAGATGCTGGGGCTGAAGCGCGCTCAGGCCGAAGCACTCGGTTACGGCGATGGTCAGCCTTACGACGCGCTGCTGGATGAGTACGAACCTGGAGCAACCGCCGCGTCGATATCGGCCGCATTTGAGCCGCTGCGGGATGAACTGGTGCCTCTGGTGGCTGCCGTTCGCGACGCCGGCCGGAAGCCGGATGTGTCGATCCTCAGCCGACGTTACCCGGTCGTTGCGCAGCGGGAATTCTCTCTTGCCGCCGCGCGCGCGATTGGATTCAGCTTCGACAGGGGACGTCTGGATGTCGCGGCCCATCCGTTCTGCAGCGGTTTCGGTCCGGGCGACTGCCGGTTGACCACGAGGTATGACGAGCAGCACTTCAACGGCGCTTTCTTCGGCACTCTGCATGAAGCCGGGCACGGCATTTACGAGCAGGGTTTGAACGGTGCTGCGTTCGGAACGGCCATGGGTGAAACGGTCTCGCTGGGGATTCACGAATCTCAGTCGCGGATGTGGGAA
>Ga0172376_10006660_pt1 | contig 12489 bp, 7 predicted proteins | sample Lak35m_FD_121114 | JGI IMG/M metagenome (GOLD analysis project Ga0172376, IMG submission 121114) | Freshwater microbial communities from Kabuno Bay, South-Kivu, Congo - kab_092012_35m | ecosystem: Environmental > Aquatic > Freshwater > Lake | place: Democratic Republic of the Congo: South-Kivu...
GCGGCCGCCGCACCATCCGCCGCGCGCGAAGAGCGTGATCTTCCTCTTCATGGAGGGCGGCCCGAGCCACATCGACCTCTTCGATCCCAAGCCGCGGCTCCGTGATCTCGCGGGGCAGACGCTCCCCGAGAGCTTCGGCGAGGTGATCACGGCGATGGGCGAGTCGCGGTCTCCGCTGCTGGCCGACCGGCGCACATGGGCGCGGCACGGCGAGGGGGGGCTCTGGGTGTCGGACTGGATTCCGCACATCGCACGCTGCGCCGACAAGCTCACCGTGATCCGCTCCTGCGTCTCCGACGGCATCAACCACTCGGGCGGCATCTGCCAGATGAATACCGGCAGCATCCTCGGGGGCCGGCCGAGCCTCGGGGCGTGGGTCACCTACGGCCTGGGCGCGATGAACGAGGATCTTCCCGCCTTCGTCGTCATGCAGGACACGAGCGCCCAGGTGGTCAACGGCCCGCGCAACTGGGGTGCGGGCTTCATGCCCGCCGTCTACCAGGGCACGCGCTTTCAGGGGGGCGACACGCCCGTGCCCAACCTGCGGGCGCCCGACGGCGTGACGGCGGGCCGGCAGGCGGACAAGCTGCGGCTGCTCGCGGAGATTGACGGGCAGTTTGCCGCGGAGCGGGCCGGTCAGACCGAACTCGAGGCCCGCATCCGCAACTACGAGCTCGCCTTCCGCATGCAGGCGTCGGGACCGGAGGCGGTGGATCTCGCGGGCGAGACGGAGGAGACGCGGCGGCTCTACGGCATCGATCGCGACGAATGTGCGCCCTTCGGCCGACTCTGCCTCTTGTCACGCCGCCTCGTCGAGCGTGGTGTGCGGTTCGTTCAGCTCTACCACGGTGCGGGCAACAAGTGGGACGCCCACAAGGGCATCGAAAAGAACCACACATCGCTCTGCACGCAGATGGATCAGCCGGTGGCCGGGCTGCTCGTCGACCTCGAGCGACGCGGGCTGCTCGACGAGACGCTCGTGGTCTGGGGCGGCGAATTCGGGCGGACGCCGATGAGCGAGCAGGGAGACGGCCGCGACCACAATCCGACGGGTTTCACGATGTGGATGGCCGGCGCCGGCCTGTCCGGTGGTCGCACGGTGGGTGCGACCGACGACCTCGGGCTGCGGGCGATCGAGGACCGCGTGCACGTGCACGACCTGCACGCCACGATCCTCCACCTCCTCGGGCTCTCGCACATGACGCTCGAGTTCCGCTCGAAAGGCCGGCCCGAGCGACCGACGCTCAACGAGGGGGAGCCGAGCCGCGCGATCCTCGGCTGACGCCCGTCGTCACGGCAGCTTCCCGAGCATCTCCTCGACCTTGGCCTTCACTTGCTCCTTTCCTTGGAGCGACATGAGGGCTTCGCAGTCGGACACGAGGCCCGACTTCGAGGCATCCTTCGAGGCCATCGCCTCGATGAGTTCGCGAAGCGTCACGATCGAACTGTCGGTCGCGCCGGCTGCGGCAAACTGCTCGAGGATCGCCCGCGCCTGGTCCGTGGGCGACTTGACCGCGACAGGAATGCTCTTTTCCTGACGACCACATCCGCAGACTGCGCCCAGCGACGCCATCACGATCATCGCAAGAGACCACTGGAGGACTCGCGAAAGATCCTTTTGCAGAACGGAGCACATGAGAACCTCAACGCAGAAGGAGGTGTGAAGGTCGAAACGGTTCGATGCCGTGGACAATCGCTGCCGCCGAGCGAGGGAGTGCATCAGACGGAGCGACTACCACGTCGACGACTGGCCGTCGCCACGCGCGCCCAGCCGTTGCCATGTGACGAGATCGATCGAGTTGCTGACGATGCGGGTCGAGCCGTCGCACGCCGCCGCGCACACTGCCCCAGGATGAGCACTCCGCGCGGGGAAAATACCGTTCCGGTCGGCCGCATATCCGAAACCGCCACCTGTCGCACAGTTCACATAGGGCCAGTTCGGCGGAGCCACCGTGTTGATGACGCATTGCCCCGGCATGCCGGCCATCCACATCCGACCCGCATTGGTGACCTGGTAGCCCTGCGCGGTCGAGTTGCAGCCTTGGCCTGCCGTCTGCACCTCGGCTGGTGTGGGGAAATCCGCGGTGGCGATGCTCACGGGCTGCGTGAAATCCCGCTCGAGATTGAGACGACCTCCATCGTTGTCGCCGTGGAGGAATTCCGACAGGAGAAGCGTGGTCGATGTCCCGTCGGAGAGATCGGTGAGTTTGGTGGAAACGCGTCTCAGGATCGCTCCCGATGCCGAGTTGGCCGCGCCGGTCGAATAGCAGTTGATCGTAGCGCCTCCGGACACGGCGTAGTTGATCCCACCCCAATTCGTATCGGGAAACGGGATATCCGACGGGCAATTGAAACCGTCGATCTTGGCTCGACCGGGCCGGCCTACGCCGCCGTTCACGCCGCTGTCGAACGGCTGCTGAAAATCGATCTGGTCGTAGAGATCGTTCTGCTCCATGTAGGGCAGCATCTGCGTCCAGACGCCATGGCCGACCCATGCGTTCCACGTCGACACGTTGTGGAACTGGTACTGCGGGAAGTTCTTGCGGGCGTTCTCGTGATTGAGAAACGCCAGCCCCAGCTGCTTGATTTTGTTCGTGCAGGCACTGCGGCGAGCCGCCTCACGGGCACTTTGGACCGCAGGCAGAAGCAGTCCGATGAGCACGGCGATGATCGCGATCACGACGAGGAGTTCGACGAGCGTGAACGCCCGGACCCGTTTCGAGAGACACGTAGACGACGTACGATCCATAGAAGTTCCCTTCAATAAAAATCGTATCGAGACTTGAGCAGCGGGGCTTTTTCGCCATCGCGAACGGTCGTGATGGGCATTCCCCCACAACACCCCGTACCCTCACAAATCCTACACATAGAGTCTTTCCCGGCAAGGCGAGGTCGCAGGTGACGCAGCAGTGGTCGGTGCCCCCACGGTCCCGTTTTTTTTGCGGCATGTGCGGAAGGCATTCTGGTCCATCTGCGAGCGTGCTCGCGGTGCGGTCGCTCATGTGGTTGCTCGCAGCGATTGTCTGCGGGGGCGCGGCCGCCGGGGAACTCCCGCCACGACCGAATGTCGTCGTCATCCTCTCCGACGACATGGGCTTCTCCGACATCGGCTGCTATGGCAGTGAGATCGAGACGCCCCACCTCGACCGTCTCGCCGCGGGCGGCCTGCGGTTCACGCAGTGCTACAACACGGCCCGCTGCTGCCCGACCCGCGCGAGCCTGCTCACCGGTCTCTATCCGCACCAGGCCGGCATCGGCCACATGATGGACGATCGTGGGCTGCCCGGGTATCGCGGCGATCTCAACGATCGTTGTGTGACGATTGCCGAGGCGCTGCGGCCGGCGGGCTATACGAGCTATGCCGTCGGCAAATGGCATGTCACGAAGGCCGTCCGGCCGAAGGACGAGGCGGCCAAGCGCAACTGGCCGCTCCAGCGGGGCTTCTCGCGGTTCTACGGGACGATCACGGGTGCGGGCAGTTTTTTCGACCCCAGCACGCTCGTGCGCGACAATCGATTCATCTCGCCATTCGCCGACCCCGAGTATCCGGGTGAGGACTACTACTACACCGACGCGATCAGCGACCACGCGGTGCGGTTCATTCGCGAGCATGACCGCGAGACGCCCTTTTTTCTCTACGTCGCCTACACGGCCGCCCACTGGCCGATGCACGCCCGGGACCGCGACATCGCGAAATACGCCGGCCGTTACGCCGCGGGATACGACGCTGTTCGCGCGGCGCGCCATGCGAAGATGCTCGCATCGGGTGTCGTGACATCGACCAACACGGCGCTTGGGCCGTGGCCGTCCGATCTCGGGGAGCATGGGGATGCCGCCGCCTGGGACCAGCGGAACATGGAGGTCTTCGCCGCGATGGTCGACTGCATGGATCAGGGCATCGGTCGAATCGTCCGCGCGCTCGAGGACACCGGGAGGGTCGAGGACACGCTCGTGTGCTACCTGCAGGACAATGGTGGCTGTGCCGAGGGCGTCGGACGTGACCGCCGCGCCGGCCGAGAGGCGGTGGCCCCGCAGCGCGCCGCGGCGCCCGTGCTCCCGCCCGTGGCGCCGGACGTCCTGCAAACCGACAGCACCCCGAAGCAGACCCGCGACGGATTCCCCCTGCGACAGGGGCGGGGCGTCATGGTCGGCGCGGGGGACACGTACGGCGCCTACGGAGAGGCGTGGAGCACCGTGTCAAACACGCCCTTCCGCCGGCACAAGCACTGGGTCCACGAAGGGGGCATCTCCACGCCGCTGGTCGTGCACTGGCCGCGGGGCATCGCCCGCCCCGGGCGGCTCGAGCACACGCCCTGCCACCTCATCGACATCATGGCCACCGCGATCGATCTCGGGCGCGTGCGGTATCCGGAAGACATGACACCGCCGGAGGGACGGAGTCTCGCGCCGCTGTTCACAGCCGGCGTGGTCGAGCGCGACGCGCTCTACTGGGAGCACGAAGGCAATCGGGCCGTGCGCGAGGGTGACTGGAAGCTCGTCGCCGTGCACGATGGTCCTTGGGAACTCTACGACCTGTCACGGGATCGCTCCGAGCAGCACGATCTCAGCGGCGCCCAGCCGGATCGCGTGCGCCGGATGGAGGCGATGTGGGATGCCTACGCGTCCCGGACGAACGTCGCGGCCTGGGCAGATGTCGTCGCGAAGCGTGGCGCCGGTCCGTCCCGTCAACGGTGATCGAGATCACAAGTCCCCGACCCGATCGGGCAGGGTCGGCGGGGTCTGGTGCGGACCTGCAGGGTGTCACCGCGGCACCATGAGCGCCGGCCTGCTTCAGGCCAGCTCGCGGATCGGCTCGCCGAACGGGAGGATCGGCATCGGTCGGCCGGTGTGATCCGGAAAGGCGTGGTTGGGGTCGATGCCGAGGTGGCGGTAGATCGTGGCCCACAGGTCGTTGGGCGTGAGGGGCCGATCCTTCGGGTCCTCGCCCTTGGCCGTCGTCGCACCGACCACCTGCCCCATCCGCAGGCCGCCTCCCGAGACGAGCACCGACATGGCGCGCGGCCAGTGGTCGCGTCCCGGCTGCTGCACGCCCGTCTGCGTGCCGACCTGGTAGTTGATCCGCGGCGTGTGGCCAAACTCCCCCGTCGCGACCACGAGCACCCGTCGGTCGAGCCCGCGTCGGTGGATGTCCTCGATGAGCGCGGTGACCGTCTGGTCGTAATAGGGCGCGCGGAAGCGGAAGTCGTTGAAGACGTGGCAATTCACCGCGTGGCAGTCCCAGTTGTAGGTCGTGCCGAACGGCAGCGGCTTGCCGGGCGTCGGGTTCTCGAGGACCACGCTCACGAAGCTCGCGCCCGCCTCGACGAGCCGTCGCGCGAGCAGCGTGCGCTGGCCCCACGAGTGATGGCCGTACCGCTCTCGGGTCGCCGCATCCTCACGCGACAGGTCGAAGGCCTCGCGCGCCGCGCGGCTCGTGAGGAGCGAGTAGGCCTTCTGGCTGAAGGCATCCATCGCGTCCATCGCGCCCGATCCGTCAAGCTCGCGCTGGAGGCGATCGAGACCCCCGAGGAGCGTGTGCCGGTCGGCCAGCCGCGCGGCCATCGCCTCGGTGACGGAGAGGTTTTTCACCTCGAAGGTCGGGGCGCTCGGGTCGCCGGGCACGATGAACGGCGTGTAGGTCTGGCCGAGGTAGGCGGCGCCGAACGAAAACACGTCGACGCCCTGCCGGCCGTCGTCGGGCATGAGGATGTTGTGCGGCAGACCGCCCGCCCGACTCTCCCGCATCTTGGCGACGATCGACGGACACGCCGGCGCGTCATTCACGAACTCGACCGGTGACTTCGGGATGCGGCCCGTCATCACCCGCTTGTGGCCGCCCCCGTGATCGGCGAAGTCGTGCGCGATCGAGCGGATGAGCGAGAAGCGGTCCGCGACCCGCGAGTGCAGCGGGAAGAGTTCCGAGACCTCGATGCCCGGCACGTTCGTGGCCACCGGCCGGAACTCGCCCCGAAAATCGGAGGGCGCCTCCGGCTTCATGTCGTAGGTCTCCATGTGCGGAAACCCACCGGGCAGCCAGATGAAGATCACGGCGGTGTCATCGGTGGGCGTGCCAGCCGATGCCGCCGAGGCCGAGCGGAACCGCAGCAGATCGGCAAGACCGAGCCCCGTCGCGCCGATCGAGCCGATTTCGAGGAACGAGCGTCGCGAGACGGGACCGCGGCACCGCCTCGCCGAGGTCGCTGCCGAGGGCGCTTTGGATTCCGAAGTGGCGGTCCGCAGGGGTCGCGAAACGGACATGGGCGCCTCCGACAGGCGGGTAGCCGGGATGCCGGGCAACAACCGGCATCGCTCCCAAAAAAATGATACTCTTCCTATCGGCACACCGGACAACCCGGCTTGGGAACGGCCCGACCCGGTCGCCACGCCCGGCCGCGCCGCGGGCCGCGTGGTTTTTTGGGGTCTTTTCGGGGAGAGCCGTCCATGCCCGTCGCCGCCAACGAGTTCTGGGTGCTCCTGCCGATCGTCGGCCATGCGGGACTGCCGCTCGCTGCCGGCGAGGGGATTTCGCCGCTCTGGATCGCCATCGGCGTCGGGGCGGTCGTCATCGTCGGCGGGATCGCCCTCTACAACCAGCTCGTGGCGATGACCGTGCGGGCCGACAACGCCTGGAGCGACATCGACGTCCAGCTCAAGCGTCGTCACGACCTCGTGCCCAACGTCGTGGAGGCGGTGAAGGGGTACGCGGGGTACGAGAAGGAAACGCTCGAGGCGGTCGTCGCGGCCCGTGCCAAGGCGATGGGCGCCGCCACGGCCGGTGACGCGGCCGCGGCCGAGAACGTCCTCAGCGGGGCGCTCAAGAGCCTCTTCGCGCTCGCCGAGTCCTATCCCGACCTCAAGGCCAGCAGCCAGTTCACGCACCTGCAGCAGCAGCTCGCGACGATCGAGGATGCGATCCAGGGGGCGCGGCGGTACTACAACGCGACCGTCCGTGACCTCAATGCGTCGGTGCGGATGTTCCCCTGGAACCTGCTCGCCGGGGCGGCCGGCGCGAAGGCCCGTGACTTCTTCGAACTGGGCAGCGACGCCGAGCGGGCGGTGCCGAGCGTGCGGTTCGGCGAACGATGAACGCCGCGGCCGTCGGTCAGGTGCGTGGTCTCCGTGGCAGTGCTCCCGGCCGTCGCATCGCCCCGCTCCTGGCCGGTCTGGTCGTCGTCGCCGGCGGTTTCGCGTCGCGCGCCGCCCTCGCGCGATCGATCGCGATCGATGACGTCGACGTGGCGATCGACGTGGCTGCATCGGGGGCACTGGAGGTCACGGAGACGATCCGGCTGCGGTTCGACGGGGCATGGAACGGGATCCATCGGCTCATCCCGGTGGAGTATCGCACGCCGCGTGGCGACCGCTTCTTCCTGAGGTTCTCCCTCGCGGGCGTGACGACCGACACGGGTGAGCGGCTGCGGGTGCAGCGGTCTCGTGAGGGCCACGCCGAGGATCTCAAGATCTTCATCCCGAACGCCGCGGACGCCGTTCGTACGATCGTGATCCGCTACACGGTGCGCAACGGGCTCCGCTTCTTCCCCGACCACGACGAGTTGTACTGGAACGTCACCGGCGACGAGTGGCCCTATCCGATACGGACCGCGAGGGCCCGCGTCACGCTCCCGCGTGAATTGGTCAACGTGCGCGCCAATGCGTTCACCGGCGGCTTCGGCTCGACGGAGCGCGCCGCCACGATCCGCATCGACGGCGAGCGTCACGCGCCGGCCGACGCCTTCGATCCAGCCGTCGAGTCGCCGCCACCGGCGGCCGATCGCCACGTCGTCGAGGTCGAGGCGGACCGGGCACTCGGCATTCGTGAGGGGCTCACGATCGCGATCGCGTGGAATCCCGGCGTGATCCATCGGCCCGACGCGTTCGAGCGCTGGCTGGCGTGGGTGGCGGACAACCTGCTCGCGCTGGTGTTCCAGGGCATGCTCGTGCTCGTGCCGCTCGCGACGTGTGTCGTGCTCCTGCGACGCTGGCTCGCGAAGGGGCGCGATCCGGCCACCGGCCCGGTGGTCGTGCAGTACGAGCCGCCTGCCGGCCTCGGGCCTGCCGAGGTCGGCACGCTCGTGGACAACACGCCCGACACCCGCGACCTCATGGCGATGCTCGTGGACCTCGCCGTGCGCGGCGTCATCTGCATTCGCGAGACGTCGCCGGCGGGCTGGCTGTCGCGGCCGGAATACGCCTTCGATCTCCTGGGGGTGCCGGCCGGCGAGGCCGGGCTCCCGGAATCGGAGCGGCGGCTCATCGCCGGGTTGTTTCCCGGGGCCGGCACGCCGTCTGAGGGCGCGGCCGAACGTGGCACGGTCCTGCGGACCGTCACGTGCGACGACCTGCGCGATCGATTCCACACGCACCTGCCCGGCATCCGCTCGGCGATCTTCGACCGGCTCGTCGCCGACGGTCATTACCGGGAGCGGCCGGACCGGGTGGTGTCGGGCTATGTCGGCGCCGCGATCGGTGCCGGTGTGCTCTTCGTGGTTGTCTTGGGCGTGGTCCGCGTGCTCGCACCGGCGCTCATGTCGGGAGCGGGGCTCGCGCTGGCGATCGCGTCGGGCATCGTGACGGTCGTCGCGATCGGGGGATTCGGCGTGGCGATGCCCGCGCGCACGAAACGCGGTGCGGACACGCGGGCGGCCATCCGCGGTTTCGAGGAGTTTGTGTCGCGCGTGGAGTCGCATCGGCTCGCCTCGCTGCCGCTCACACCCGACCTCTTCGAGCGCTACCTGCCCTATGCCATGGCACTCGGCGTCGAAGGGCGGTGGGCGAAGGCGTTCGAGGGGATCTGCACCGAACCGCCGCAGTGGTACGTCGGGTCGGGCCCCATCCGCACGTTCCACGCGACGAACCTCACCGGCGACCTGTCCCGCATGAGTGCCGTCACGGCGACGGCCATGCAGTCGGCACCACGCTCGAGCGAAGGATCCGGCTTTGGCAGCGGCGGAGGCTTCTCGGGCGGAGGCGGGGGCTTCTCGGGTGGCGGCTTCGGCGGCGGAGGCGGCCGGGGCTTTTGAGGGCGACGAGCGCTCGGCCCCACGTCGCCCACCTGCTTCCTGTGGCGCACGCCTCCAGGCGTGCGAATGACGCCTCGATCCCGCGGCGACCGCCATGCCCCTACGCGGCTGACGCGACTACAATTCGTGGATGTTTCACGCCACGTATCCGCGGTGTTTCCGGCCCCCTCGCGACGCCCATGGCACGTCTTGGGCACGGATCGCGGCGTTCACCTGCATGATCGGCATACTCTCCGCCGCGACGCTCGCGGCCGCGCCGCCGGCACCGCTCTCGTTCAATCGCGATGTCCGGCCGATCCTCTCTGACCTGTGCTTTGCCTGCCACGGGCCGGACGGGGCCAATCGCCAGGCGGGACTGCGGCTGGACGTGTTCGAGCAGGCGACGGCCGAGCTGGAATCCGGCTCGCGGGCGATCGTGCCGAAGGACGTGAACGCGAGCGAACTCCTCGCCCGCGTGACGTCCACCGACCCCGACGTGGTCATGCCGCCGCCCGAGGCGAAACTCGGTCACCTCGCGCCGGACCAGGTCGACGTGCTGAGACGCTGGATCGCGGAGGGGGCGACGTACGAGCCGCACTGGGCCTTCATGCCCGTCGTGGCACCGACGCTGCCGCCAACGCCGGCGGGTGATTCAGCCCATCCGATCGACCGACTCGTGGAGGCGCGACTCGCCGACCGGTCGCTCGCGCTCCAGCCCGAGGCGGATCGCGCGACGCTCATCCGCCGCGCCTCGCACGACATCACCGGCCTGCCGCCGACGCCCGCCGAGGTGGCCGCCTTCGTCGCCGATGACACGGCCGATGCCTACGGGCGTCTGCTCGAGCGGCTGCTCGCCAGTCCCCGCTACGGCGAACGCATGGCGGCCGATTGGCTCGATCTGGCGCGGTATGCCGACAGCTACGGCTTTCAGGTCGATCGTGAGCGACCCATGTGGCGCTGGCGCGACTGGGTCGTCGCGGCGTTCAATCGCAATCTGCCGTGGGACGACTTCGTCACCTGGCAGGTCGCCGGCGACCTCCTGCCCCACGCGTCCGACGAACAGATTCTCGCGACGGCGTTCAACCGCCTGCATCAGCAGGAGAGCGAGGGGGGCAGCGTCGAGGAGGAGTATCGCGTCACCTACGTCAACGACCGCGTGACCACGTTCGGCACCGCGTTCCTCGGGCTCACGCTCGAATGCTGCCGGTGCCACGACCACAAGTTCGACCCCGTGTCGCAGCGCGAGTACTACGGGCTCTTCTCGTTCTTCGACGACGTGGACGAGGCGGGGCTCTACTCGTTTTTCACGCCCTCCGTGCCGACGCCCAAGCTGCGGCTGCTCGACGAGAAGCAGGCGCTCGCGCTCGCGAAGGCCGACGAGGCGGCGGCCGAGGCAGCCGCCGCGCTCGCCGCCCGCGAGATGGCCGCCCGCGAGGCCGTCGCCGCGTGGCGGGCGGGGCGCGCGGCGATGCCGCCGGCGGTCGAGGCGGCCGCCGCGCTCCTGGGGACGATCCGCGGTGAACTCGCGCACTACTCGTTCGATGCGCGTCGAGCCGACGGCCGCTTCGCCAGTTCGATCGTGCCCCCGTCCGACGCCGCGGCCCCGCAGGCCGCCGACGCCAAGCCGGAGGACCGCGCCGCCACGTCGCCCGGCGACAATGGGCTTGCCGAAGGCCGGCACGGCATGGCCGTCAGGCTCACCGGCGACCACGCGGTGCAGACGCCCGTGGGGAACTTCCGCCGCAGCCATCCGTTCACCGTCGCGGCCTGGCTGCGGAGTCCGGAGCCGTTCCGTCGTGCCGTCGTGTTCCATCGCTCGCGTGCATGGACCGATGCGGCGAGCAGGGGCTACGAACTCCTCGTGGTGGACGGCCACCTGCAATGGTCGCTCATCCACTTCTGGCCCGGCGACGCGGCGTCGGTGCGGGCCGCCGAGCCGCTGCCCGTGGACGAGTGGGTGCACGTCGCGGTGACGAGTGACGGCTCCGGCCGGGCGTCCGGCATGCGGCTCTTCGTCAACGGCAGGCCTGCCGCCACGGAGATCGTGCGCGACTCCCTGACGCGTGAGATCACCGGTGGCGGCGGTGACACGATCGCGATCGGGGAGCGGTTTCGGGACCACGGCTTCAAGGGCGGGCTCGTCGACGAGTTTCGCGTGTTCGACCGCGCCCTCGCTCCGCTCGAGATCTGCGAGGTGGCCGCGCCCGGCGCGATCGCGGCCGCCCTCGCGTCCCCCGGCGATCCCGAGGCGGTCGGCGAGTGGTTCGCCGCGGTTCTCGACGACGAGGCGGCGACGGCCCGACGGCTCGTCGAGGATGCCCGCCGTACCCGTGACGATCTCGCTGAGCAGCCCGAAGAGATCATGGTGATGCGGGAGCTGTCCGAACCCAAGACGGCCTACGTGCTCGAGCGCGGGGACTACGACAAGAGGCGCGAGGCGGTGGAGCCGGGGACGCCGGCGGTGCTGCCCCCCTTCCCCGCGGACCAGCCGCGAAATCGTCTCGGCCTGGCACGCTGGCTCACGGATCCGGGGCATCCCCTGCTCGCCCGCGTCACGGTCAATCGCGTGTGGCAGTCGCTCTTCGGATACGGTCTCGTGAAGACGCCCGAGGACCTCGGCAGCCAGTCGCCGCGGCCGGAGTATCCCGAGGTGCTCGACTGGCTCGCGTGGACGTTCTCACGCCCCGTGTCGCAGGGCGGGCTCGGATGGGACATGAAGGCGCTCGTGCGGACGATCATGTCGTCGCGCACGTATCGGCAACGCAGCATCGCCGACGCGCGGACGATGGCCGACGATCCGCTCAACGCCTGGCTCGCGCGGGGACCGCGGCACCGTCTGCCGGCCGAGATGATCCGTGACGGGGCGCTTTTTTCGGCCGGGCTGCTCGTGGAGACGATCGGGGGCCCGCCGGTGAAGACGTACGACCTGCCGGAGTCCTTCAAGCCCGCGGCCGCCGACACGGGGCCGGCGCTCTATCGACGCAGCCTCTATACGCACTGGCGGCGGACCGGCCCGGCGCCCGTGCTCGAGAGCTTCGATGTGCCGAAGCGCGTGGTCTGTGTCGCGCGGCGCGACATCACGAACACGCCGCTCCATGCGATGGTGCTGCTCAATGGGCCGCAGTTCGTCGAGGCGGCGCGCGTGCTCGCCGAGCGGCTGCTCGCCGAGCACGGGGTCGGCCGCGTCTCGGCCGCCGCGACGGCGGGTGCCACGGGCCCGGTCGGCACGCTCGACGACGTGCTGGCAGCGGCGTTCGAGCGACTCACGAGCCGGCGGCCCGATCGCGCGGAACTCGCGATCCTCGTGCGGATGCACGGCGAACAGCTTTCGTGGTACCGAGAGCGGCCCGACGAGGCGGCGAAGTACGTGGCGGTGGGCCAGACCAAGCCCGACGCGACCCTCGAGCCGCCCGCGGTGGCTGCCACGGCGGCGGTGGTCAACGCCCTCATGAACTACGACGGCTGCGTGGTGAAGCGATGAGTTGGGAGC
>Ga0172376_10006661_pt1 | contig 12488 bp, 11 predicted proteins | sample Lak35m_FD_121114 | JGI IMG/M metagenome (GOLD analysis project Ga0172376, IMG submission 121114) | Freshwater microbial communities from Kabuno Bay, South-Kivu, Congo - kab_092012_35m | ecosystem: Environmental > Aquatic > Freshwater > Lake | place: Democratic Republic of the Congo: South-Kivu...
GCCCTCTCCCGCCGGGAGAGGGAGGGACGCATTCCGCGTTCTGCCCACAGGGACGCCGCAGCACTTCGAGCGCTGGCTGACTTTCTCCCTCTCCCGGCGGGAGAGGGCCGGGGTGAGGGGGAAGGGCGTCGTCAGAGGCTTTGCGCTTTGGAGTCGGCGTCGCGCCCACTGCGTCCGCGCGCCGCTCTGGACGTTGAGCGTTGAGGATTGAACATGGGACGTTGTCCTCACTTCGCCGCTCCTTTCCCCGCCGTCGCCAGTTCGTAGGCGGTTTCTTCCACCAGGCCGAGCGCGGCGCTGTGGAGGCTGCGGAGTTCGGCTTCACTTGGCTCGTGCTTGGCGAACTTCACGAGGTCGCAGCGGGTGAGGAAGTCGGTGAGGAATTCCTTCTGCGATTCGTTCAGCAGGTCGGTGGCTTGCAGGTCTAGGAGGAATTCCTCGGTCGTCCGGTCCGGCGCGCGGAACTCGAAGCGTTCCTCGAGGTAGAGCCGCAGCGCGTCGGAGACGGCGATGCAGAAGGGCTTCGGCTGGGTGAGCAGCGCGAGGGCATCGGCGAGCCGGTGCTTGGCACGCTGGTGCGGCGGGACGTGAGGGACCGGTGGCGGCAACGGCTTCGACCGAAACCACTTGTTCCAAATCAGCATGGCCAGCAGTCCGCCCAGCGCCGCGCCGACGGCAATCCACAGCCATAGCAGCTCCGGCGGCAGCGGCACGGGGCCGCGGATGTCGCGGAGAGCGTCGTTCGTGGCCGACGCGGCGTTGGTCGGGGGCGGGACGATGACGGCGTGTTGGTTGGTCGCGGCCAAGGGAAGTGAGTAGTAATTAGTGCTTAGTCGGACGCCGAGGTTGGACAGGCGGGGCGGGCGGGTGTTCAGGAGCAAGTCCGAGTGTTGCCCACGGATAACGCGGATGACGCGGATGGGGAGAGAACCCAAAGATTTGAGGCGGACAAAGATTTCCGTCCCAGCTTTGTCCGTCCCAAATCTTTGGGCTCGTTCGGAGCGCTTCCTGGCTGGGAGTTTTCATCCGCGTTATCCCCGTTAGCCGTGGGCAGTTCATTTCACTCGGCGGCAAGGGCGGACTCGAAGGCGCGGAGGCGGGCTTGGAAGGCGGCTTCCGAGAGCACCGGCTGCGCGGCGTCGGCCGGGATGTCTTCGGCCAGTTCAAGCCATGACTTGCAGCCGCCGTAGGCCGGGAGCATGGGCAGGTCAAGGCGTTGCGGGAGCCGGCTCACGCGCACGGCGAGGGCGTGGATGGCTTGCTCCTTGCCCCAGTCGAAGCGCTGGGCCAGCACGTCGTCGCGCCAGATGTGCTGGCCGCGCAGGCGCTCGACCGCCGCGAGCGAATCCAGCCGCCGCCAAGCCACGACCTCGGCGCAGAACTCCAGCCGGAGCACGTCGGGCGGTGGCAGATGCGGGGCAATCTCGTCGTAGCGCGCCTGTGCCGCCGGGAGCACGGACTCGCGTTGTTGATGGTAAAGGGTCGGGAAGAACAGGAAGCGCGGGTGCTCGACCTGAAACCCTCCGCGCCCCTCCGCGATGCCGCCCTTGCGCAGCACGAGGATTTGCTCCCCGCGCCCGAGCGCGTCCACCACGATGGCCCACTCTTTGAAGGCAATCCGCATGGGCGGAGTGTAGCGCGGCTGTGCGCCCGGTCGAGCCGGCAGGCGGGCTGCGGGCATCACTGCGGCCCGCGCCAGCCTTTGCGCTTGCCCGGTCGCGGCTGGTTGGTAGCGTCACCGCATCCCGCGCGCGAGGCCGCCGGGGCGATTGATGCCGACTCCACCGCGAGCCACCGTCTTGTCCGCGAATTCGCCGCGCCGGTTGCGGCGCGTGGGTTTCCCCGCCGGTTGGGCCTTCGCCCTCCTGCCCGCGCTGCTGCTGACGGGGCCGGCACCTTGCTCCCGGGCGCAGACCACCCTTCCCCTCGGCGGTCCGCCGCAGGACAGTTTCAGCCGGCCGGCCGCTCCGACGCAGCCGGCTCCGAAGTCGGCCTGGCCCGCCGCTGCCACGGCCCTGCCTGCTTCAGAGGATCCGCAGACCGCGAGCCTGCGCGCGGAGGCGCTCGCAAAGCGCGGGCAGATCAGCGAGGGGCTGGCCCTCACGCGCCGCCTGCTGCGCGCTGATCCCAGCAACGCGCAATACCGCCGCATGGAGGCGCAATACCTCGGCTGGCTCGGCCGCACGGCGAGCGCGGCCGAGCGTTTCCGCCGGCTGACGCTGGAGAATCCCGGTGACGCCGCCGCGCACGAGGGCCTGGGCAACACCGAGTTCTGGCGCGGCAACTGGCGCGACGCGCAGGCCGCCTACGCCAACGCCATCACCAGTTCCGGCGCGGAGAACGTCACGGCGCACGTCGGCTTTTACCGTGCGCTGGTGGCGGCGGGCCGCGCGACGCCCGCCTACCGGCAGGCCATTGACCTCGACCGCCGCACCGGCCGCGCCGACGCGGAACTGGGCCTGTTCCTCGCGACCCTCCACGGCGCGGTGGACAACGATGACGCCGCCTTCGCGCTCGCCGGCCGCCGCACCGGGGACTCCGACATCCGGCTGCGGCAGGTCCAGTTTCAGGCGCAGCGGCTCATCGCGCGCGGGCAGAAGGACGAGGGGCTGCAGCTCATCGCCGGCCACGCCGAGGCGCGCGGGCGCGACTACAACGCGCTCGTCGCCGCCGGGGAGGCGTTCACGGCGGCCGGCGAATACCGCGACGCCCGTGAGTTCTTCGACCGCGCCGCGCAGCTCGCGCCGGATCGCGACGAGGCGCTGCTCGGCTTCGCGCGGGCCGCCCGCCAGCAGGGCAAGCACCGCGAGGCGCTCGCGTTCTACGAGGACGTGGTCGCGCGCAACCCGGAATCGGTGCCCGGCTGGCTGGGCCTCGCCGACGTGGCGCAGTTGCGCGGTGACTTGAACCGCGCGTGGCAGGCGCTGGACTCCGCGCAACGGGTCGCACCCGGCTCGGCGCTGGTCGCGCGCGAGCGGTTGAAGATCGCCCATCGCGAGAAGGATGCTGACACGTTTTTTGGCGTGGTGCGTGACTACCAGCGCGCGCAGCCGGCGGACGCGTGGCCGGAACTGTGGGCGCAGAAGTGGGCCGATGCCCGCGGCGGCGAGGTGAATCCGCACGCGCTCCAGGCGCAGCTCGACCCGCTTGCGCCCGACGTGACCGGCGAGGCGCTGCGGCTGTTGCGCCGGCACACGGGCGAGCCGCTCCAGCGCGCTGTGCTGCGCGTGCCACCCGCGCCCACCGCCGACTTGCAGGACGCCGCCCAGGCCCGGCTTGGCAAGCAGGTGCGGGTGGCCGATCCCACCGTCATCGGCGTCAGCACGGGCTACGAATTCGCCACGTTGCAGGACACCAGCGGCGCGGGCGCGCGGTTGCAGGAGTGGCACGAGGGCTACCTCGCGGCGTATTGGCGGCGGCAGCTCGGCATGACGGTCGCCGCCGAATACCGCACCATGTCCCGCTTTGGCGCGAGCGCGAACCAACTGCTCGTCGGCTGGAACACGCACGTCACGCCAAGCTGGATCGTCGGCCTCGAGGGCGGCGGCGCGTTGAACGGCGGCTTCATCCCGCGCTGGCGCGTCGGTGCGCGGACGGAATACCTGTTCAACGAGCAGTTCTCTGCCAGCCTCGCCGTCACCCACCTGCGCTTCGCCGACGAGCCGGTGTTGCAGATCATCCCCGGCGTGACGTGGCAGTGGCATCCGCAATGGTCCACGCACGCGCGGATGTATGTCACCCACACCGAGCCGAAGGGCGGCCCCGTCAACACTGGCTTCGCGGGGCTGTTGGGCACGACGTGGCAGTTCTCGCCGCTGTCCTCGACGACCCTGAGCTTCGCCATGGGCGAGGAGAACGCCTCACAGCTCATCAAGGGCCTCATCGGCGAGAAAAACTTCCTGAGCGTGGGCATGGATTTGAAATACGGCTTCACCGAGCACTTCAGCGTGCAGCCCGCCTATCGCTTCGAGCAGCACAACCTCTTCGATCTCCACGCCATCGGCCTGAGCCTGCACCTGCGCTACTGACCGACGCGCCTTGCTCGCTATCCTAATCCTGCTCCGCCCATGTCTCCTGGCCTCATCCTCGTCACCGGCTCCGCCGGCCGTGTCGGTCAAGCGGTGGTGAAGGAACTCCTCGCCCGGGGCGAGCGCGTGCGCGGCTTCGACCGCGTGCCCACGCCGGGCCTTGCCGACTCGCACGTTGGCAACCTCACCGACACCGACGCCGTTCGCTGCGCCGCCGAGGGGGCGGGCGCGGTCATTCACCTCGCCGCCACGCCCGACGACGCCGACTTCATGTCGGAAATCCTGCCGAACAACATTGTCGGCCTGCATCATGTGCTGGAGGCCACGCGGCTCGCGGGCGCGAAACGCCTCGTTCTCGCCAGCACCGGGCAGGTGAATTGGTGGCAGCGCGAACGCACCGAGCATGCCATTCGGCCGGACGAGCCGCCCACGCCCCGCTACTGGTATGCGGCGGCGAAGGTCTTCGCTGAGGGCATCGGCCAGGGCTATGCGGAAACGCACGGTCTGAGCGTCCTTGCCGCGCGCCTGGGTTGGTGTCCGCGCCCTGGCCAGGAGCGGGAAGTCGCCGCGCTCGACTGGGCGAAGGATCTCTATCTCAGCCCCGGCGACGCGGGCCGGTTCTTCCACGCGGCCGTGCGCGCGCCGCTCACCATCCGCTTCGCCGTCGTCTATGCCACGAGCCGGCACCTGCGCCTGCCGCGCTTCGACCTCGGCCCGACCAAGGCGCTGCTGGGCTGGGAACCGCAGGAGCAATGGCCGGACGGCCTGCCACCCGGGGTGCTCGCGTGAGCGCCGGAAACTATTACGTGTAGGTAATAACCGGTTGCCAAAGCGCGCCGCTTCGCCGATGCTCCGCCGTGACATCGGCCATGAAAACGACGCTTCTCCCTCCGCCCGTCGCGCGAGCCGTCGCCGCACTGTTCCTCGTCCTTTCGGCCGCCAACCTGACCGCTGCCGATTGGCCGCAGTATCGCGGCGGGCCAGAGTTGCGCGGTGCCGCCGCCGGCAAGCTCGCCGACAAGCTCGACTTGCTCTGGAGTTACAAGACCGGCGGGCCGGTGAAGTCCTCCGCCGCCATCGTGGGCGGGAATGTCTTCGTCGGCTCGGACGACGGCTCCTTCTACTCGCTCTCGCTGGCCACCGGGAAGACCAACTGGGCGTTCAAGACCGGTGGCAACGTCGAGTCCTCGCCGCTCGTCCATGAGGGCCGCGTCTTCTTCGGTTCGGACGAACCGATGTTCTACGCGCTCGACGCGAAGACCGGGAAGCAGGCTTGGAAGTTCCCCGTCGGCGACAAGATGCCCGGCGCGCCCAACCTCGTCCGCGCGCCCAACGGCAAGGATTGGAACGTCGTCTTCGGCAATCACGACGCAAAGCTCTACTGTCTCGACGCCGCGACTGGGAAATCCAACTGGGTCTATGAAACCGGCAGCGGCATCAACGGCACGCCCGCCGTCTTCGCCGGCAAGACCGCGCTCGGCGGCTGCGACTCCCTGCTGCACATCGTCGCGTTGACCAACGGAACGAAAATCAGCGAGCTGGAAGTCGGCGCGCCGGTGCTCGGCTCCGTTGCTGTCGCGGACGGGCGCGTGTATGGCGGGCACTTCGAGAACCAGGTCTTCTGCGTGGACGTGGCCAAGGGCACGAACCTCTGGAACTACCGCGACCGCGCGTTCGCCTACGTTTCCTCCCCCGCCGTGCTGGGCGACCGCCTCGTCATCGGCGGGCGCGACAAGCGCGTCCACTGCCTCCGCACCAAGGACGGCGAGGCCCTCTGGACCTTCGGCACGCGCGGCAAGGTGGACAGCTCCCCGGTCATCTGCGACGGCAAGGTCGTCGTCGGCTCCGAGGACGGCCGCCTCTACCTGCTCGCGCTGGCCGACGGCAAGGAACTGTGGAACTACGAAATCGGCCAGGGCCTCACCGCCTCCCCCGCCGTCGCCGACGGCAAGGTGGTCATCGGCAGCGAGGACGGGAGCGTGTATTGTTTCGGAGTGAAGGCGAAATGAACGATGCCCTACGAACTCGAAATCAAGCCGGAGGCGATGGCCTGCTTGAAGGGCCTGCCCGCCGAGGTTCGCCGGGACATCGGCTTTCGGTTGCATCAACTCCAGAAGGACTTCTCCGGCGACGTGACCAAACTGCGCGGCAGCAAGAACGAGTATCGGCTGCGCGTGGGCAATCATCGCGTGCTGTTCCTGTTGGTCGGCAGCCGCCTCATCGTGTATGCAGTCGGTGACAGAAAGGACATCTACAAATGAGCACCACCACCCTCAAACGCCCCAGCGAGCCGGTCCGGCTCCAGCGGCAAATCAGCAAGGGCAAGGCCGTCCTGCGCGAATTGCGGGCGACGCTGGAAGACATGGATGACCGGCTCGAACTGGCCCGTGCCATCAAACGCAACGGAGCCAAGCCGGGCATTCCGTGGGCGCAGGCGAAGAAGGAACTCGGTCTCGACGACCTATGACCGCCACCATCGCCCCGCTCCCGCCCGGCGCGAAGCCAGCCGCCCCGCCGCTCCAGAAGGAGACCACGGCCGGCAGCTACTTCATCACGAACTACCCGCCGTTCAACTTCTGGAAGCCGGAGTTCGTGCCGGAGCTGCTGGCCGCCATCGAGCAGCCGCCGCGACCGGGCGTGCCGCTGGGGCTTTACACCCACATTCCCTTCTGCCGGAAGCGCTGCCACTTCTGCTACTTCAAGGTTTACACGGACAAGGATTCCTCCGAGATCAAGGGCTACATTGACGCCGTGCTGAAGGAGTTCGCGCTCTATGCGGGCCAGCCCTTCGTCGGCGGGCGCAAGCCCAAGTTCATCTACTTCGGCGGCGGCACGCCCAGCTACCTCAGCCCGGACCAGCTCAAGCATCTGACCGACGGCATGAAGCGACTGCTGCCGTGGGATGACGCGGAGGAAATCACCTTCGAGGCCGAGCCGGGCACGCTCACGGACCACAAGCTCCGCGCCATCCGCGAGCTGGGCGTCACGCGCCTCTCGCTCGGCATCGAGCACTTCGACGACCACATCCTCGAAATCAACGGCCGCGCGCATCGCTCAAAGGAAATCGCCCGGGCCTACGCCTACGCGCGCGAAATCGGCTTCCCGCAGATCAACATTGACCTCATCGCCGGCATGGTCGAGGAGACCGAGGACAAGTGGAAGGAGGCCGTCGCCAAGGCGCTCGCGCTCCAGCCCGACTCGCTCACGGTCTATCAGATGGAGGTGCCCTACAACACGGGCATCTACCAGCAGATGAAGGCGCAGGGCAAACTCGTCGCGCCCGTGGCCGACTGGGAGACCAAGCGCCGCTGGGTGGACTACGCCTTCCGCGAGTTTGAGAAGGTCGGCTACGCGGTCAACAGCACCAGCACCGTCGTGCGCGACGCGGCCAAGGTAAAGTTCCTCTACCGTGAAGGGCTCTTCTCCGGCGCGGATTTGCTCTCCGTGGGCGTCGCCAGCTTCGGCCACATCAACGGCGTCCACTATCAGAACCAGGCGGACTTCGCGCCGTATCTGGACAAGGTCCACGCCGGCGAGCTGCCCATCTTCCGCGCCTACCCGACCAAGCCCGACGAGCGCTACATCCGCGAGTTCATGCTGATGCTCAAGCTCGGCGCGAACAGCCGCAGTCAGTTCAAGGCGAAGTTCGGCACCGACCCGCTGGAGCAGTTCGCCGCCCCGCTCGCGCTGCTCCAGGACTGGGGCTGCCTCACCGTGGACGGCGACCGCATCGTGCTCACGCGCGACGCGCTGCTGCAAGTGGACCGGCTGCTGATGGAGTTCTTCAAGCCGGGGCATCGCGTCCAGGCAAAAAAAGGCTGAACGATTTTCCCATGCCCCATTCCGTTCTCCCCATCGCCTACCCGCTCGACGACTTCTACGCGCAGGCCGACCGCGCCCTGCCGCCCATTGAGGCGGTCGAGGGCGAGGCCGTGCCGGAGCCTTACAAGTCCCTGCTCGTGCATCAGGACGACATGACGCCGACGCTGGAGAAGTTCCACGGCGAGCGCATCCATCTCGCCGTCCTGAGCCGCCAGCAGCGCGACGACTTTTACTTCCGCGAGGTCGTGCTGCTGCTGGACAAGACCGACCAACCCGTCGAGTTCGGGGCCATCAAAATCAACCTCGCCCTCTTTCCGCCCGCCGCGCGGAATGAGATCCTTCAAGAGCGCCGCCCGCTCGGCACGCTGCTCGCGGACTACACCATCACCCACACCAGCCGGCCGAAAGCGTATCTCCGCATCCACTCCGACGACTTCATCAACGCCGCGCTCAAGCTCGACCAGTCGCAGTGGCTCTACGGCCGCCGCAACACGCTCTGGGATCCGCAGCAGCGCCCGCTGGCGGAGATTCTGGAGATTCTGCCGCCGGCCTGAGGGCGAATTCGCAGGCTGGACAAGGCGCTTCGTTTTCGCGTCCATTGCGCCCCAAACGATGCCTGACGACGCCCCTGTCACCGCCCCCCTGCTCGACGTGCGCCAGTGCTCGATCCGCTTCGGCGGCCTGACGGCGGTCAGCGCGATGGACCTGCAAATCGCCCCCGACCAGCTCGTCGGCCTCATCGGCCCCAACGGCGCGGGCAAGACCACCGTCTTCAACCTCATCACCGGCGTCTATGCGCCCACCGAGGGGACCATCGCCTTCGCCGGGAACGACATCCACGGCCTCGCGCCCTACGAGATCACGGAGCACGGCATCGCGCGGACGTTCCAAAACATCCGGCTGTTCCCGTCGCTCTCCGTCTTCGACAACGTCCGCGTCGCGTTCCACCTGCACGTCGTCAGCGGCGTGGTGCATTCGCTCACGCGCGGCCCGGTCTTCCGCAACGAGGAAAAGGCCATCGCCGCGCAGGTCATGGACCTGCTGGACATCTTCAAGCTCGGCAAGTTCGCCGACGCGCCCGCCAAGTCCCTTCCCTACGGCGACCAGCGGCGGCTGGAAATCGTCCGCGCCCTCGCCACGCGCCCGAAGCTCCTGCTGCTGGACGAACCCGCCGCCGGCATGAACCCGACCGAGAAGGTCGAGCTGATGCAGCTCATCCGCCTGATTAAGGACAAGCTACGGGTCGCCATCCTGCTGGTGGAGCACGACATGCAGGTCGTCATGGGCATTTGCGAACGCATCGCCGTGCTCGATTACGGCGTGAAGATCGCCGAAGGCACGCCGGCGGAGGTGCGGAGGAATCCGAAGGTGATTGAAGCTTACCTCGGTGAAGATCATTTGAAGGAAGGCTGACAATGCTTGAGGTGAAGAATCTCCAGGTGAACTACGGCGCGATCACCGCGCTGCACGGAATCTCACTGTCGGTTTCCAAAGGTGACATCGTCACGCTCATCGGCGGCAACGGCGCGGGGAAGACGACGACCCTGCGCGCCATCTCCGGTCTCCAAACAGCCGCGGCGGGCGAAGTGATCTACGAAGGCCGCGACATCACCCGGCTGCCCGCCCACGAGATCGTGAAGCTCGGCCTCGCGCACGTCCCGGAGGGCCGCATGGTATTCGCCAACCTCACCGTGCTGGAAAACCTCCAGATGGGCGCCTACCTCCGCAGCGACAAGGCCGGCATCGCGGCGGACATGGCCTACGTCTTCAGCATCTTCCCGCGCTTGAAGGAACGCGAGCGGCAGGTCTCCGGCACGCTCTCCGGCGGCGAGCAGCAGATGCTGGCCATCGGCCGCGCGCTGATGAGCAAGCCGCGCTTCCTCATGCTGGACGAACCCTCGCTCGGCATCGCCCCGCTGCTGGTGAAGACGATTTTTGAGAAGATCGTGGAGATCAACCGCCAGCAGGGCATCACCATCCTGCTCGTCGAGCAGAACGCCAACCTCGCCCTCGAAGTCTCGCGGTTTGGCTACGTGCTGGAGACCGGCCGCGTCATCCTCCAAGACGACTCCGCCAAGCTGCGCTCGAACCCGCAGGTGAAGAGCGCGTATCTGGGCGGCTGACGCGCAGAGGCGCGTGACGGAACAAAAGTGTCCCCATCACGTCACTTCCCGGCGGGCGCGAGGCTTTCGAGGTAGTCCACCAGTGACGCCAGGTCGCTCACGCTGATGCCGGCGGCGAGGCCGTCGGGCATCAGGGATTTCTCCACCTTCTGCCGTTTGGCGATGTCGGCGGGATTGAGGGTGATTTCCTGCGCGGTGACGAGACGGGCGATGATCTTGTCCGCCGCCTCGCTGATGACGAAGCCTTCGTATTCCGTCTCGCCGTCCTTCATGATGAAGCGGTTTGCCGCGAAGCCCTGCGCGATGCTCTTGCTCGGAATCAAGATGGCCTCGGCCAGCTCGCGGCGTTTGTAGATGGTCGCGACCTGCGAGAGAATCGGCCCGCGCGCGGGTTCGCTCGGGCTGACGGTGTGGCAGTTCGCGCAGCCGAGCTGGGCGTAAACGTCCTTGCCGCGCGCCACGGTGCCCTTGGTGTTCAGCACGGCGGCGAGCACGTCCTCGACTTTCAGCGTGCCGATGAGCGGGCCGGTGGCGGGGCCGGTGTCCAGCTTGAGGCGGTCAACGGCCTTCTTCGCGGCGGCGGCGACGGCTTTGTCCGCGTCGCTGACGGCGGCAAGAATCTTGGGCGCGAGCGTCTTCTTGTTCGCGCCCACGCTGGCGTCAATCAACTGCGCGCGGCGTTTCGGCTCGGCCCAGCCGGCATCGAAGGCGGCGGCAATCTCGGCCTTGCCCTTCTGCTTGTCCTTGAGCCGGTCGTGGATGCGGAGCAGCGCGGTGTCGGCCCAGAGTGAAGTGTCACCGGCGGCCTTCGCGGCCTCGGCGGTGAGCGTGGCGAGCTGCTTCTCGACGAAGGTGGAATTCAAAAACGCCTCCGTCGCAGCCTCGACGAGTGGGCCGTCGCCCTTGCTCTTGCGCAGTGCGACGACGCCCGTGAGCAGCGCGCGGGTGGTGTCGGCGTTCAAGTCCGACTTCGCGAGCGCGGTGACGGCGGCGGCGCGGACGGCGGGCTGCGTGGCGTCGGCGGTGGCGTTCCGGGCGAGCAGCGCGTGCGCGCCGGGCGGCACGGTCTGCGCGCGGGCAAGCTGCTGCACGAGCACCGGCTCAACGCTGGCGTCCTGCTGGGCGAGCGCGAGCAGCTTGTCGAGCGACGCGCCGCCTTCGAGGCGATGGCGATTGAGTTCACCGGCGAGGAAGACGGCTTCCTTTGCATCGGCCTTGGCCATCACGGCGGTGAGCGTGTCGGCGATGCGCTTGGACTCGCTCCATTCCTCCGGCTGGAAGTAAGGCCCGCGCGTGTCGGGCCGCGTGCCCCAGCTCGTGCCGGTCCACTTGCCTTCGAGGAAGTGCAGGCGGGCGAGCGCGGTGAGCAGGCCCTGGCGGCGGGTGAAATCGCCCTCCTTCGCGAGGCGCGCGAGCAGGGCATCCACGACTTTCGGCTCGTGGAGCAAACGCAGGACGCGCAGGGCGGCTTCGCGCAGGCCCGGCGAATCGGTGCGGTCCACGGCGGCGAGGCAAGCGTCGCTGGCGCGGAGCGCGATGAGCGCGCGCATCGCGGTGTGGGCGACGACGGGGTCGGGGTCCGTGAGCAGGGGGAGGGCGACAGAAAGATGGGTGACAGAAAAATGGGAGCCGAGGCGGGCGGCGGCGACGAGGGCTTCCTTGCGGGTGCGAGCGTCGGGGGAGTTCAGCGCGGCCACGACGGGCGCGGCGGCGCTGGAGTTGAGCGTGCGCTCGTCGTCGGTCAGCGCGCGCAAGGTCCACGGGGCGAGGGTGGCGTCAGCGGTGAGTTTCGCGACGGTGTCGTGGGCTTTCGCGCCGAGGGATTGGGTGAGCGCGAAGAGCGCGGCGATGCGGGAGGGGAGGGGTTTGGATTTGTCGGCGGCAAGGGCGGACAACGCGGTTGCAATCGAGCCTTCACCCCTCACCCCGGCCCTCTCCCCTCCGAGGGGCGAGGGAGAAGAACTGCGGCGGATGAGCGTGCGCTGCGCTTCGAGACGCACGCGGTGGCTGGGGTTTTCCAGCAGCTTCACCAGCGCGGCGTCGGTGGCTTTCGCGAAGTCCGGCAGCGCGGGCGCTTGAAAACCCTTCGGCGTCACGCGCACGAGATAGCCCACGTCCATGCCGTTCCAACTAAACTGCGCGCCCTTCCAGCTCGCGGCATACACGCGGCTCGACGCGTCCACGTCGAGGTCCGTGGGGCGCGTGTGCTTCAGAAACTCGGCGGGCTTCTCGGTCTCGGCGAACGTCGCGCCTTTCGCCTTCACGGCGTGGCGGTAGATGACGCCGCGGCCCCAATCGGCGGTGAACGGCGCGTTGCCCCACGCGGCGGGGAAGCCCGGCTCGGCAATCCACGCGGCCCCGCAGCCGGAGCCGCCGCCGTAGTCCGCGAGCGGCGCGACATGCTCGTCGCCGAAGTTTTTGTAGAGCGACGGATAGCCGTGTTCCTCCAGCCCGCTGAAGTGGTGGAAGCGCACGTCCCAGCCGCCGCCGTCGTTGGTGTTGTCGCGCGCGAAGC
>Ga0172376_10006662_pt1 | contig 12487 bp, 9 predicted proteins | sample Lak35m_FD_121114 | JGI IMG/M metagenome (GOLD analysis project Ga0172376, IMG submission 121114) | Freshwater microbial communities from Kabuno Bay, South-Kivu, Congo - kab_092012_35m | ecosystem: Environmental > Aquatic > Freshwater > Lake | place: Democratic Republic of the Congo: South-Kivu...
GAATGTTTTAAAGATAACGGATCTCGGTGCGCGACTTGACGGCACAGCGGTGTTTCATGATTCGTGCAGCGGTTTGCGCGAGTATGGAATTCATCGTGAACCTCGTGTGTTGCTTTCCAAAGTACGCGGACTTGAATTACGCGAGATGAAAGACATTGATGTGTGTTGCGGTTTCGGCGGACAATTCAGTGTGCGACATGAAAGCGTTGCAGTTGGAATGGCGGAACAGAAACTGAAGAATGCAGAAGAAACCGGTGCGGATTATATTATTTCAACGGATATGTCGTGTCTGATGCATTTGCACGGATTAGTTGCGAAGCAGCAGAAGCCGGTGAAGCTGTTGCATCTCGCAGATGTGTTGGCAAGCGGATGGGAATAAAATCATGAAGAAAACAATACAGCAGTTTGCCGATTACAATGTCTGGGGAAATGCTCAGATACTGGAGTTTCTCTCTCAGCATGAACGCAATGTTCTTGATAGAGAAACACAAAGCAGTTTTCCTACAATCCGCAAAACGCTTTTTCATATTGCAGATGCGCAGCACATCTGGTATGAACGTATGATTGGTAATTCACCTTCAGACTGGCCAAGTAAATCGATGCAACCAGATGAAGTCTTTACAAGCGTTGAAAGTACTTCGCAAAAATTTGCGTCACTTGTTTCGGAGCGAGACGAAGATTTTCTCAATGCTGAATGCAAGTTCAAAACGTTGGATGGTAAAGATTTTTCGGAAACGAATTCAAACATCATCATGCATTGCATGAATCACAGTACGTTTCATCGCGGTCAACTCATAACAATGTTTCGTGCTTTGAATCTGGAAGGTAAAATGCCGAGAACGGATTTGATTGCGTATTTACGTGAACAATCAAAATGATGTGCAGATGAGCAAATTTGCAGATGTGTACACGTAATTTGTGAATCTGCACATTCTCAAATCTGAACATAGTTTTTGTACTCACCGATTCGAATTCCGGTCGTTTTCTCCCACCACATCAGAAATTTCATTTTCAATCCCCATTTTTTCTGCGTTGGATCGAAGCTGAACTTCCAGTTCATTTTGTTGATTCGGTTCTGCATCACAGCAGGATGTGTTCCGTTGAATTTCGCGAGTGAATCAATCTGCGAATAATCGAATTCATTTACCTGCGGAACATTCTTTTTCATCCACTCGTCATCGTGCCACATTTTGTGAAACGATTGCTGTTTGGCCTGCTGCGCTTCCGGTGGTTTCACCCAGCCGTAATGATACACGGAAGCATCCACCGTCTTCACTTTCAGTTTAGAATTGTCGCTGTGACGAAATCCCTGAGCGTCTTTATAAGAACGTATGGTTTTATTTTTACGAACAATTCGGATTTCTTTTCTGTACCATTTACGTGAATCGCCGACGTAATCGTACGAGCCGTAGAAGTGCGTGTAACTGAACAATAAACCTTCTACATTGCGATCGTCTTTCCATTGTTGCATGCCCGCTTTAATTGCAGGATGAAATTTCTCGTGGATTACCTCATCACCCTGAATGTAAAAACACCAATCTGCTTTTTCGGAAATGGCATCATACGCTTTGTTGGTTTCATCGGCCAACACTCTGCCGCCTTCACGCAATGAATCATCCCAAACCGTTTCAATGATTCTGATTTTCGCATCGCCGATTCCGCGAATCAAATCCAGTGTCGCATCATCTGATTTGCCAACTGCTATTACGAATTCATCGCACAACGGCAGAATGGACGTAATTGCCTCCACGATCGGGTAATCGTATTTGATGGCATTGCGGACGATGGAGAAACCGGAGATGAACATGTATTCAAATTCCCGTATAATTTGCCGGTGTGATTGCACGCAATTCCGCTTTCACGGTATCATTTACATTCAATCCGCTGATGAATTCTGCAATGGATTCTTTCGTAATGGAATCTTTACCGCGTGTGAGATCTTTCAATGCTTCATACGGTTTCGGATATCCTTCACGACGAAGAATGGTTTGAATGGCTTCTGCAACAACAGCCCAATTGTCTTCGAGGTCCTGTGCCAACGCTGATTCATTCAGCAACAGTTTGCTCAATCCTTTTTCAATGGAGTTGAGTGAAATCAGAGTGTGAGCAACCGGAACACCGATGTTACGCAATACCGTGGAGTCTGTAAGGTCGCGCTGCAAACGTGAAATCGGAAGTTTGGCTGCAAGATGTTCGAATACAGCATTCGCAATTCCCAGATTTCCCTCTGCGTTTTCAAAGTCAATTGGATTTACTTTGTGCGGCATTGCAGATGAACCGATTTCTCCGGCTTTGGTTTTCTGACGGAAATAGTTCATCGAAATGTATGTCCACATATCGCGGCACAAATCGATGAGAATGGTATTGATGCGCTTCACACCGTCAAAGTACGCAGCCAGATTATCGTAGTGCTCAATCTGCGTGGTCGGATGCGAACGCACTAATCCAAGCGACGCAACAAATTCATCTCCGAATTTTTTCCAATCACGATCGGGATACGCAACGAAATGCGCGTTGAAGTTTCCCGTTGCCCCTCCGAATTTAGCAGAGAATGGAACCATTCCAAGTAAACGGATCTGTTCTTTCAGGCGCGAAACAAATACATTGATTTCCTTTCCGAGTCGTGTTGGTGATGCCGGTTGACCGTGCGTATGCGCAAGCATGGGAATATCTTTCCAATCGTTCGTCAACTTTTCAAGATGCATAACAATTGCATTCAAAGCAGGCAGGTAAACGTTCTCATGCGCATCCTTAAGCAATAATGGAGTGGAAGTGTTGTTGATGTCCTGAGAAGTTAAACCGAAGTGAACGAATTCAAGTGTTGATTCAAGACCGATTCCTTTGAGTTTTTCTTTCACGAAATACTCAACAGCTTTCACATCGTGATTGGTAACTTTCTCTGTCTCTTTTATTGTTTGTCCGTCAGCGTCTGTATAATTCCTGTAAACAGCATCACGAATGAGTTCGTATTTGGATGCATCAACTGATTTCAATTGAGGCAATCCGGATTTGCAAAGTGCAATGAAATATTCCGCTTCAATTAGCAAACGATAGCGAATGAGCGCGCTTTCTGAAAAATAGAGTGCCAAAGATTCAGTCTGGCGGCGATAACGTCCGTCAACAGGAGAAATGGCATTAAGAGCTGTGAGTGTCATGTACAGAATTGAAAGTGCGAAGTTAATGAGATTTGAAGTACACGCCGTGGACAAAAGAAAAAGACATCCTTGCCGATGCAAAGATGTCTTTTCTTAAAGTTTATTCAGAATTACTGAACGATCAGCTGAGAAACGCGAACAGTTTCACCTGTTGTAATTTCTACTGTGTACATTCCTTCTGCCAACTCAGTTGTGTTGATAGGAAGGATCTGTACACCGTTCAATTCACCGTAGTTACGCTGAGCAACTACTTTTCCCGTTACATCACGGATCGTCATGATCACTTCCTGTGAGTTGTCAAGGATGATTGAAGCATTTGCAAATCCGTTTGCAGGATTAGGATAGATATCGAACGCATCAGGCTGAGCAGGAGTTTCAGAAAGACCAACGATGTTTGTTCCTGATACATAACCGTTAGTGATTGCTTCTGCTACTGAAGAACTTGAAGCATTGTCAACGTCACCTGCAGGATCGAACAAGAGACCAACAATGTGGAACTGTGTTGTATCCCATGAGCTGCCCAATACAAATGTGAAGTTGAAAGTGTGGGTGCTTCCAACTGTTACAGTTGCAGGCAATCCTGTTGCTCCTGTGAATGAAGGCATGATGTTACGCGCAACGTGATTGTAGTTCATCTGGCTCGCAGGAACGCTTGACGGAAGAGTTTCGAAGCCGCCCATTGGACCTGCAGCATTGTTCGCGTAAGCATTTGACTGGTTGTATCCTGAAGTTCCGGTTACTGAATCCTCTACAAGGATACATGCAACTTTGTAAGAGCTTGTAGCTGCAATACCGAAATTGTATGTAAGAGATACTTTGAGTGTATCACCGTTAGCAGAATACTGTGCTCCGTTTGTGATTATAGCATGCGGCGGAACGATAACGCGGGTCAGGAATTCATTTTCGAAATCAGAAGGATCTGACTCCGGCATACGATCTACAACACCGCTAGGGTAACCTTGGATCAAACCACCAACACCTGCATCATAATGCGTAACCACCATCGGATCGGCGTTGTGTACTGCTACACCTGCCCAGAAACCGTCATAAGTTTCAGCCATGTAATCCATGTAAACGGCACCGCGTGGACACCACTGACACCATGTTCCTGTTCCTTCTTCACCAAGCACTACCTTACCAGCAGCAGGAACAACTGTGATGTTGCTAACGAAAGTTGAGCTGTCATCTGTAAGGTCAAGATCTGCACCTTGTGCGTTTACATTGGAAACAACAAACAGAATCGGATTCGTTCCTGCGATAAGAGTTGCCGGGTTAGTGAACTCAACCGTGTAGCTTGCAAGTGAAGCGATATTTACACTTGAAACGGTCTGAGTAACAGTATTGCTGTTGTAAGTATAAGAAATGTCGAATGAAGTAATCGCAGAAGTTCCGAGGTTACGAACTGTAGCAGCGAAACGCTTCTGCTGACCAACGATTCCTGTGAACGAAGCAGGCTGACGTGTTGCCGGGTGGATTGCACCGCATGCGATAACAGCTCCGTTACGCGCAGGCATGTTGTAAGGCGTGTGTGTATAAGAAACATTGTCGATCCAGAATTCCGCTTGCCCGTTACCGCCTGCATTGGTTCCGTTGTATCCGAAAATGTCGATGGATGCAATCTGGTTTACTGTATTCGCGAACGTTCCCTGAAGGACATTGTCAATGTAAACGTTCCATGAATTGGTGTTCAGGTTGATGTCGAAACGCAGATTGAACCATTGGTTGTTAGGATAAGTTCCCTGATACAATGTTCCGTTGGTATTGGTCAGAATCATTGCTCCTGTTTGAGGAAGGTAACATTCCATTGCGAAGAGCGTACCAACCGTTGTCTGGCCTTGAAAGTTGAAATACGCTCCTTTGTTAGCAGCGACAAACATGTCCATTTCATAAGTGAAATTCCCTGTATTATACTGTCCTCCGAACGGAAGTACAACGTCCTGAGGACCGCCGTTGGCAGCTGTAGAAACCCAATAAGCAGCTTTAGTTCCACCGAATGAAGCGGCATCAACCACTTGTGCATCTTCAGTAGTTCCTTCACCTGCAGCTCCGCTCCAGGTTGTCCATTGTGTGTTTGGTCCGATGTAATCTCCAACGTTAAAACCTTCGAAGCTATCGGAGAAGGTTGATTGTGCGCCAGCAGCTGTAAACAATAAAGCCGCACCCGCTAACATGTAAATTTTTTTCATTTTGGTCAGGATTGAATTTTGAATTGAGAGCTAAAGTTACTGTTTTTTCACGATGGTTTGACGCAAGCCATTTGCTGCAAATCATCGGTTATTATTTGCAAGGGTTTTAAGGCGAAAATTCTTTTCCACAGTTGTTGATAAACATAATGCCGAGTTACTGTCAATTCTCTGAAAAAGGCGCAGGAATCCATTAAATTTACGCTCCGATGGAAAATTTCATTGTATCTGCGAGAAAATACCGCCCGGCCACTTTCCGGTCGGTGGTAGGTCAATCTTCAATTACGACAACACTCCAGAATGCAATACGCAATAACCATTTGGCGCAGGCCTTCCTGTTTTGCGGTCCTCGTGGTGTGGGAAAAACCACCTGCGCCAGGATTCTTGCAAAAACCATCAATTGCGTAAATCTTACAGCGGAAACAGAAGCTTGCAACGAATGCGAATCGTGTAAATCATTCAACAGCGGACAAGCTATTGATATTTACGAGTTGGATGCGGCTTCCAACAACTCCGTGGATGATATCAGAAATCTTGTTGATACCGTTCGCATTCCGCCTCAACTGAGCGAACACAATCCGAATGCACGCAAGGTGTATGTAATCGATGAGGTGCACATGCTCTCTGCATCTGCATTCAATGCGTTTCTGAAAACGCTTGAAGAGCCGCCTCGCTACGCGATTTTCATTCTTGCAACGACAGAACGTCACAAAATTCTGCCGACGATTTTATCTCGTTGTCAGATATTCAACTTCAACCGTATTCAAGTTGAAGATATCGCTGATCATCTTGCTTACATCGCAAAAAATGAAAATGTAACTGCTGATAATGATGCGTTACATGTAATCGCCCAAAAAGCAGACGGCGCTTTGCGTGACGCCTGCTCTATTTTCGATCAGGTGGTGAGTTTCGCCGGAAATAATCTGGATTACAAATCGGTAATCGACAACCTGAATATTCTCGATTACGATTATTTTTTCCGTGTAACGGATCACATCCTGAAATCGGAAATTCCGCAAACCTTGTTGGTGTATAACGAGATTCTGAATAACGGATTCGACGGACACAATTTCGTTTCCAGTCTGGCCGATCATTTCAGAAATCTTCTCGTTTGCAAAGATCAGGCAACACTCGTTTTGCTGGAAGCAGGACAGAAAATCAAAGAGAAATTCAAAGATCAGTCATCACGCTGCGATTCGATGATGTTGCTTCGTGGTCTCAGTTTGATCAACAAGTGTGATACCGGTTACAAAACCGCTCGGAATCCCCGGTTGCAGGTGGAATTCCTGCTCATGCAGCTCTGCGCGTTAAACGGTACTCAGTCCGACGAAAAAAAAAATGACTTGAGGGAACCATTTTCCTCAAATCCCGGAGCTGAAGGTTTCCTGAAGCGCTCCGGAGTTCCTATTAATCCTGCAGTTTCAATTCCGCAACCCGTTGTCGAGAATAAAGTTCCGGTTCAGCCGGTGAATACTGTTGCACAACAACCTGGAACAGCTTCGTCCGGCGGTTCTGCTGTATCAACTACGCCTGTAAAACGCACTTTCGTGCGATCCGGCGGTTTGTCAGGTGTGATGAACCAGGAGAAGAAAGCTGTGACTCAGGAATCCGCAGAGCCTTCACAGCAGGTCGGTGCACGAATGGAAAATTCATTTACGCAAACCGTTCTCGAACAGGTGTGGAAAGAATACGCGGCCTGGCTGAATTCTCAAGGCAAAAGCACCGATTACTCATACTTCGTTATGAATAATCCGGTATTGGTGAATCCGACTCTTGTAACGTTTACAGTTCACAATAAAATGGCGGAAGAGCGCATCAATGGAGATAAAACCACATTGATGAGTTTCCTTCGTGAAAAGCTGCGTAATAATGTGTTCTCTCTTGAAATTATTCTGAGCAAGGAAGAAGGCGAGCAGCGTTTGTATACCATTCAGGATAAATTCAAACGACTGGCGGAAATCAATCCGAGTTTACAGAAACTCCGTCAAACGTTTGACCTTGATCTTGATTACTAGCACATCAATTTTTAGTAATATTACCGTCCTTAAATTACACACACACTATGAGCAAGATTAAAGTAGCTAATCCGGTTGTTGAGCTGGATGGTGATGAGATGACAAGAATCATCTGGAAGTTTATCAAGGATAAACTGATTCTCCCTTACCTGGAAATCGATATTAAATATTACGATCTCGGAATTGAGCACCGTGATGCAACAAACGATCAGGTAACTGTTGATGCTGCTGAAGCGATCAAGCAATATCAGGTCGGAATCAAGTGCGCTACAATCACTCCGGATGAAGAACGTGTGAAGGAATTCAAACTTAAACAAATGTGGAAGTCGCCGAACGGCACTATCCGTAATATTCTTGACGGAACTGTTTTCCGCGAGCCTATCGTTTGCAACAACGTTCCGCGTTTGGTTCCGAATTGGACTGCGCCCATCATCGTTGGTCGTCACGCTTTCGGCGATCAATACCGTGCAACTGATACAGTGGTGAAAGGAAAAGGAAAGTTGACAATGACTTTCACTCCTGAAGACGGCAGCGCTCCGCAATCTTTTGAGGTATTCAATTTTAAAGGTGATGGTGTTGCACTTTGTATGTATAACACAGAATCTTCAATCCGCGGATTCGCTCAGTCATGTTTCAACATGGCTCTGATGAAGAAGTGGCCGCTTTATCTTTCTACGAAGAACACGATCCTGAAAAAGTATGACGGTCGTTTCAAAGATATCTTCGAAGAAATTTACAAGAGCGAATACGAAGCAAAATTCAAAGAAGCCGGTATCGTTTATGAACACCGTCTAATCGACGACATGGTTGCTTCTGCCTTGAAGTGGCATGGTGAATTCGTTTGGGCTTGTAAAAATTACGATGGCGACGTACAATCAGATACAGTTGCACAAGGATTCGGTTCTTTGGGATTGATGACTTCTGTTTTGATGACTCCGGATGGAAAAATCATGGAGGCTGAAGCTGCTCACGGTACTGTAACGCGTCACTACCGTGAACATCAAAAAGGAAAACCAACATCTACAAATCCTATCGCTTCGATTTTCGCTTGGACACGTGGATTGGAGTTCCGCGGTAAGCTTGACGGTAATCAGGAACTCGTGCGCTTTGCTCAGGCGTTGGAGCAGGTGTGCATTGAAACCGTTGAAAGCGGCAAGATGACAAAAGATCTTGCGGTTTGCGCTCACGGAAACAATGTGAAGCACGGCGAACACTATCTGTACACAGAAGAATTCCTCGATGCGTTGGATACCAACTTGAAAAATAAACTCGGAATGTAATTCCCGGTTTTCAGTAAATAGAAAGCTCCTTCGGATTCCGGAGGAGCTTTTTTGTTGCGTTATTCTTTCGAAAAGAAATTTCACAGTTGCGTTTTAGCTCTTTTCAGTTTTTAACATTCCACTTGCAATAATCATCAGCATGCCGCGTTCATGCACTGAAACCTGGCAGAATGAAACTCAAACTTTTCCTGATACCGGCATTGACCGGTGTCTTTTCCTGGCTGTTCTGGCATCAGGAACCCGGATTAAATATTCTCATCTACACTTTAATCGTTGCGATGTTTGTCGTTGTATCCAATCGTGATGCAATAAAGAACACCAAAGTTTTAGCATTTCTGTCGGGCGCATTGATTTCCGCATTCATGGTCTTTCTCCACGGACCTGGCTGGGCATTGTTTGCGAATATTGTTTCTCTATTTCTGTTTGTAACGGCGGTTTTTATGCGTCCGTTGAATATTCCGCTTTATTTGTCTGCACAGTCGTTCATTTCTTTCGTGTTAGTTCCTCTTAATTTTCAAAAGATTCCGCGAGTTGGAAGAGCAATAGGAATGAATTCTTCAACTTCATTGGGAAAATGGATGCGATTGATAATTGTTCCCATCGCAGCGCTGATTTTATTTTACTTCCTTTATCTGCTAGGAAGTCCGCATTTTCGGAAAGCCAATCAGGAAGTAATTGATGTGCTAATTGAAATTCTGGAAAAGATTTCGTGGGAATATTTCTTCTTCATGATTTGGGCAGTATGGATGGCAATATTCTTTCTGGTTACACCGAAAGTCAGCACCGGACTTTCCAATGGAACTCGTGTATTGCAACGCGTACGCCAACGCTTCACATACAATCCTGCAAGGAAACTGCATTACAGAATGTTGTCGGGTATAATATTATTCACCTTGCTCAATTTACTTCTCGCTGTCGTGAATTGGATCGACATCAAAACACTGTGGATTTCATTCGAAGTGCCGGAGAATTTCAGTCTGATGGATTTCGTTCATGCCGGAATGTGGGTTTTGTCGTTCTGCATTGTATTGTCGGTTTTCATAGTTGCATTTTACTTCAAAGGCAATCTGAATTTCTACAGCAAATCAAAGCCGCTGAAAATTCTTTCTATAGTTTGGATTGTGCAGAATCTCATCATGACGTATTCGGTTTTTCTGCGTGATTGGTATTACATCAATTGGCACGGATTAGCTTACGGACGCGTATTTCTGTTGTTCCTGCTGGCAGTGATCACATTCAGTTTGATCATGATTCTTCTGAAAGTGTTGCGCAAATATTCTTCGCATCACGTGTATCGTATGAATTCATGGTTTGCGTATGCGTTGGTTGTGATTGCCGCTCTTTTCGATTGGGATTTTATCATCATCAAACACAATATTGAACATCCGAACAGCGGTCAAGTGGATTACGCCATGTACTTACGCGTTTCTCCGGATCATTTTGATTATGTGAAAGCCAACACGGAGAAAATCAATCATCAGATTGCCATTCATCAAAACAATAAAGTGAGATGGGTAGAGTACAACTCAGAGTGGGCGTTTTGGGATTCATTCAGGTATCGTGCGAAAAAGGCGCTAAAAGATGAAGTCGGTAAATCATGGCAATCTTACATATACAATCGCAGAGCAAATCTTCATGAATTGCAATTGTGCACGGTAAAGTAATCTCTATTTTTGCAAAAAGAGATTTATGCAATTACATGTTTCTGTCTTAGCTGATAACGGAAATGAAATTCATCTGCTTTCACCTTTCACGACAGCGGAACTTCGCACACGAAGTTCGTCTGCACACCTTTTCGCAGGAAGTCTGCAGAGTGCGGAGTTGGGAATCATTCCGGGGAACATCGCATACAACAAAGAATTTCTGATTCATCTTCATGCGTTCGTACGTGATCTCATGCACGATGATGCGCAGGTGACAACAAGAGCTGCAGAGCAGGAGAACGGTTTCGTTTTTATTATTGACAGAAGAAGCCCGGCTGCGGAAATGAACAGCGAAGAACACGTGGACAAAGAAGACATCATAGGAGTTTTTCTGTGCAATAATTTCAAAACAGACTCTTCGAAGTACCGACCGAATCCTGATTATTTGCTGGTTTCGTCAAAAGGAGTGGGAATTTTCCCGGAGAAAGTTGAAACAGCGTTGCGCGGATAGTCAGATTCAAACTTTAGGATTCGTAACTTTACTTCATGCCTGAAGCTATACCGTTGTCATTCGGAGAAACTGTAAGTCAGTCTTTCGATATGTATTGGAACTACCTGATACATTCGTTCAAGGATCCTGATGTGCACAATCCGCTGATTTATTTGTTTCTGGTTTATGCGATCGCATTTTCAGTTGAGCAGCTCGCGCCTAAGCGATTGAATTATCCTGTAATTGGCAGAAAAGGATTCTGGACGGATTTGCTCTATCTGTTTTTTATTGATTTCGCAATACAAGCCATCGGTCTTTACGCAGTAGCAACCGCTGTTGAATTCATCGTTCTGAAGCTTTTCAATAGCGCAGGAATAGAAACACCGTTATTCAATCTGCATGATGCGCTGCCGCCATATCTGCGCTTCTTGGTGTTCTTTGTTGTGATTGATTTTCTTCAATGGGGCGCTCACTTTGTTTTACACAGAAGTAATTTCCTCTGGCAGTTTCATAAAATTCATCACGCACAGGAACAATTGGGATTTGCATCCACGCGCCATTTTCATTTCGGAGAATACCTGGTGCTGAAGCCCGCATTCTGGATTCCTTTTGCGTTGTGCGGATTCAAAACTGCTGATTACGTGATCTGGTATGTTTGGATTGCATACATGCTCACATTCCTCTCGCACTGTAACATTCGAATCAATTGGGGATTCCTGAAATACATTTTCATTACACCTGAAACGCATTTCTGGCATCACTCCAGAAATATTCCGGGAAAATACGGTGTGAATTACGCTTCTTCATTGGCAGTTTGGGATCTTCTTTTCGGATTTTTCTACAATCCGAAAGACAAAGAACCCGTACTCGGAATTCCGGATAATGATGTGCCTGAAAGTTTCTGGGGACAGATGGCTTATCCTTTCAAAGCGATTTTCAAATTGAAAAACTCTCCGGAACAGAATAAAGACAAAGACTTTATTGCAAAGCAAACTCGACAGGAGAAGCGACGAACGCAGCGCTGAACATTCAGATTTTATCTTCGGGTCGAACCGCAGCCCATTCCAGAAACAGCGTTTTCAATTGATCGCTTTGCTGCGACAGATCACTAAGATTCGCACCTCGTATTGACACAATCGGGAAATCCCCAAACGAAGTTTTACCACTGGTCTTCGCTTGCAGCAACACAGTTTCGTGTTCTCCGCTTTTTCCTTCAATGAATATGTCGGTTACAAAGTATGCCTGTTCTCCATTGAAGAAAACCTTATCACGTATCATCGCGTTCCTGCATTTCTTCAGATAATGTGATTCACGTGTTGCAGGGCAGACTAAAACAAATTGTCCGATATGGCGGTTCAATTGATAATCGCTAAAAGGTTCACCTTTAATGACGATGCGAAATCCGATCAGCGTTGTTGTTCCGTTGTATTCGCCGAATACGATTTTGAAAGGAAGCTCCGCTTTAAGCGGTTGCCATTTTCCTGCAATGAGTTTGAAGCGACTGAGTCGTAATGCGGTTAGTGCTATGATTGGCGTGATGGTGTAGGAGTTGTTGATGACCATCTGCAGCGTTATCATTGTATTTTTCTGCCATGAAACAATTGTGCATTGTGTCAGGAATAACAGGAAGTAATACAAAAACATCCTTGCGGTTACCTTCGAGGAGTGAACACATTTCTTGTAATCGAAGAACGGAGAAATATTCAGCGCATTATTCAGAA
>Ga0172376_10006663_pt1 | contig 12487 bp, 8 predicted proteins | sample Lak35m_FD_121114 | JGI IMG/M metagenome (GOLD analysis project Ga0172376, IMG submission 121114) | Freshwater microbial communities from Kabuno Bay, South-Kivu, Congo - kab_092012_35m | ecosystem: Environmental > Aquatic > Freshwater > Lake | place: Democratic Republic of the Congo: South-Kivu...
CGCTGCTGGCGCAGAGCTGCGCGCGGCGCTTAGCCGAGGGCGGCGCGAGAACGGAGTGGTTCGAGTCGGATAACGGTAGGTGCGAGATTTTTTCGGTGGCGGCTGAACATGCTCCGACGCTGCTCATCTGCGGAGCAGGCCCAGACGCCGAGCCCGTCGCCGAGTTTGCCGCGCGACTCGGCTGGCAGGTGACTATTGTCGATCATCGCTCGGCTTATATAGACAGTCAAAGATTTCCCTCGCGCTGTCGAGTGCTCGAGGTGGATATTGCGGCGCTTGGGAAGACCGTCGACTTGCAGCGCACCGATGCCGCTGTGGTGATGAGCCACCACCTCACCGCCGATGGGCGCTACCTCGCCGTGCTTGCCGAGAGCAGCGTTGCGTACATCGGTCTGCTTGGACCCGCAGCCCGTCGAGAGCGGCTCGCGGCGGAACTCGGCGAGCGCGCCGCAACGCTGAGGCCTCGCCTCTATGCTCCGGTGGGACTCGACCTCGGTGGACGCACGCCGGAGGCGATTGCGCTATCGATCGTCGCGGAGATCCAGGCCTTTCTCAATGGTCGCCGCGGCGCGCCGTTCTCGGCGGCTCACCAAGGCAGTTTTTCACCGGTATAAAGCGTCATCTCGGCATCCTGGCTCAACGCCTCGATATGTCGCATCACTGCGGCCACGCTCTCGGGCGCTTGGATGACGCCAGGGCCCTCGTAACCGCTGCTGCGCAGCAGACGCGTGTCCACCATGCCGGGCGCCATAATGCCCACCTTGATGCCGCGCTCACGAACCTCGGCTTGCAGGGTACGCATGGCCATGTTCACGGCCGCTTTGCTCAGTCGATAAAAATACAGATTACCGAAACGAGCGGTATTCGTGAGCGAGGAGAGACCGCTCGTAACCACGACGATTTTCTTTTGGCTTCCCGCCAGCACATGCGGCATGAAGGCACGTGCCATGGCGAGCGGTGCATACGTGTTGATGCGCAACACCTCTTCGAATGTGGCGTAATCGAGTTCAGCGAGCGACTGCTTGTGCCGATCGCCAAGCCAACCCGCATTGTTGAGCAGTACGTCGATGGGCTGACCGGCAAGCCGCGCCGCCAAAGCTTCGATTTGCGTGGGTGAGCCAACATCGAGCGCTTCGAGACTGACTTGGGCGTAACGGGCCGCGAGCTCGCGCAGCGCGGTCGCAGCCGGCAAATCGCGCGCGCAGGCGATCACCCGCCAGCCGGCTTCCGCATACTGCTTGACGAATTCGAGGCCCAGACCGCGATTGGCGCCGGTCACGAGAATTACCGCAGACATTTCCACCTCGACTCGTTCAACTGCGCGGCCGGGCCCGCCGCGTGGGCTCAGCCTGCAAGGGATCCTCAGGCCAGTAATGGCGAGGATAACGCCCACGCATGTCCTTGCGTACGTCGGCATAGGCGTTGCGCCAAAAACTCGCCAGATCAGCCGTGACCTGCAACGGACGTTGCGCGGGGGATAAGAGCTTGAAGGTCACCGGCACTTGCCCGCCTGCCAAGCGCGGCGTGCTGGCCAGACCGAACACTTCCTGCATGCGCATCGAGGCGCAGGGCGCCAGATCATCGCGATAGTCGATACGGATACGAGAACCGGTCGGCACCGTCAGATGCGAGGGGAACCACTCATCGAGTTGGCGCAAGCGCGCGGCGCCCAGACGAAACCGCAAGGCCTCGAGCAGCGGCAAAGATTTAAGGTGTGAGCGTCGTGTAATGCCCTCAAGCCAAGGGCTCAGCCAGTCACCGATCGTGCGCGACAGATCATCCCAGGCAAAGGACGGCCACTCTGGGGTGCCGGCAAGTCGCTTGCGGCGCGCCAGTTCGATGCGCGCGCACAGGCTCTGCGACTCCTCGTCCCAGGGCAGACAGTGCAATCCAAGCGCAGCAATGCCCTCGAGCATGGCGATCGCAGCCTCGTCCGGCGGGATCGGCGTGAGCGGGCGCTCACTCAGGACCAAGGCATCGAGCTGTACGATCTCGCGCGCTATCACGCACTCGTCCTGCGTTGACCAGCGAACCTCCCGCTGCCGGCGCACTCGTGCACTCGCAATGCGCATCAGCTCCTCTGCATCGAGGGAGGCGGCCAACTGCACGCGCGCTTCGCTGCCCGAGTCATCGAGATCGATGGCGACTATGTACTCGCTGCGCCCGACACCCGTCGCCTCGGCAAACACGGCACCGCGCCCGTTCGCCAGCAGATAGCGTGGTGCACTGCCCGGACGTCGCTTACCGATCCGATCGGGGTAAGCACAGGCGAGTAAGCCTGCCGCCGAAATCGCTACATCCGCATTCACACCCTTGCTGCGGAGCCGGGCGCCAAACTGGCTCTCCAGCCGGCGTGCGCGGGCCAGCGCACCGCGATCGATCGAGGCACCGCCTCGATCACCCTCGAGCAACTCGAGGCGCGTGCGGATATCGGTATCATGGGCTTGTGGGTCGCGGCGCAATACATCGCGCTCACTGAGCAGCGCCGCCAGCCGCGCGCCGAGCAGAGGCGCGCCGCGTGACTCCGCCTCGAGTAGCAAGTGCGCAAGGCGCGGATGCACCGGCCAGCGCGCCATGGCTTTGCCATGATCCGTGATACGCGACTGATCATCGAGCGCACCGAGTTTGCGCAGCAGATCACGACTGGCTGTGAGTACGGCGACAGGCGGAGCATCTAACCACCGTAAGCCGCTCGCTTCCGGCGCTGCGCCCCAACAGGCCAAGTCGAGGGCAAGCGGTACGAGATCCGCCTCGAGCATTTCCGCTGGGGTATACGCCGCAAGGGTGCGCTCAGCCCCCGCACCCCACAATCGGTAGCACACGCCTGCCGCGACGCGGCCCGCACGGCCCGCACGCTGATCGGCCGAGGCACGCGAAATGCGTCGGGTCTCGAGCCGACTCATGCCGCTCACCGGATCAAACGCCACGCGACGTACGAGGCCGCTATCGATGACAACGCGGATCCCCGGTAGCGTCAAACTCGTCTCGGCAATATTGGTCGCAAGAATGATGCGACGCGCGCTCTTCGAGCTTTCAGCCAGTGCCGCATCTTGGGCGGCAGGATCCAGCTCACCGTAAAGCGGAAACACCTGCACAGGGGCGACATCCTGCAAGAGTCTTTCGACACGCCGGATCTCGCCTGCCCCCGGCAGAAACACCAGCACATCGCCCTCCTGCTCGCGTAGCGCTCGCCGAATCGCCAGCGCCACCTCACGCTCGAGTGGATCCGCACCGCCCGGCAGAGAAGGTAACCCGCGCCCAAGGTGCATGATCTCAACGGGGTAACTCCGCCCCAACGAGCGGATGAGCGGCGCGGATTTGAGCGGAGACTCGGCGAGCAACTCGGCGACGGCCACGCCATCGAGGGTGGCCGACATGACAAGCACGCGCAGATCGAGACCGAGCGTGGCGCGCGCATCGAGACACAGCGCGAGGCCCAGATCCGCCTGCAGGCTGCGCTCGTGGAACTCATCAAAGATCACGAGTCCGACCTCTTCGAGGGCCGGATCGTCCTGCAGCAGTCGGGTGAGCACGCCCTCGGTCACGACTTCGATGCGCGTCTGCCGCGATACTCGGGTGTCGAGGCGCATGCGATAGCCGACGCGACCGCCGACGGCTTCACCGAGTGTGCTGGCCATGCGTTGAGCCACGGCGCGTGCCGCCAGTCGACGCGGTTCGAGCATCAGGATCTTGCGGCCACGCAGCCATGGCTCATCGAGCAGCGCGAGCGGCACCACGGTGCTCTTGCCCGCACCCGGCGGCGCCTCAATCACTGCGGCGGTGGCCTCGCGCAACGCCGCACGCAACTTCGGCACGGCGCTCAGGATCGGCAACTCAGGCAGTCGAATCACGACAATGGATCCACCCACGCGCAAGGGTTGCGCGAACCGCCCGGATTGTATGCAATCGGCCTGTGCGAACGCTCAAGCGATTGCTCTGGGGTGTGGTGGCCAGCGTCCTGCTGCTGTGGGGCGCTCTGGCGGTGTGGGCCTACTGGCCAGGCGAGCCTGAAGTGCCCGTCAGTCAACTGGCTCGTGCCGACGATCGGTTCGTCACCGTCGACGGCTTGACGCTGCGCTATCGCGAGTGGGGAAGCGCAGCGGTCGATCGACCCTCGGTGCTGCTGATCCATGGTTTCGGCAACTCCCTGCAGAGTTTCCGCGAGCTTGCACCGCGCCTCGCCGGTGCGTGCCACGTCATCGCCATCGACATGCCGGGTTATGGGCTGTCGGACAAACCGGTCGAGCACGATTATCACAATGGTCCGCAGGCGGCGGTGCTCGTCAAGGCCGCGCGAGCACTGGGCTTGCAACGGGTGGTGTATGTCGGCCACTCGCTGGGTGGTGCCGTGGCGCTGCACGCCGCAATCCAAGACCCTGAAGCGCGCGGCCTCGTGCTGCTCAATCCCGGCATCATCCGCACCGGTGTGCCTAAGATCGTGCAGGTCACGCTGCCGCCACTGCCGCGAATGTCCGCGAAGATGTTTGCGAGTCGAGAGTTTCGCGGTAATTTCCTCAAGGGCTCTTATGTGAATACGGCCCTCGTCACCGACTCGGTGATCGATGAGGTGATGCTCGGCGCGCGCAGCGAAGGCTACATGGCCGGCATGACCTCGCTGATGACTCAATACGCGGAGGGCGAGGAAATCCGCCTCGCACCGCAAGTCAAAGTTCCGACCCTGATCCCGTGGGGTAATCGCGACAAGAACAAGCCGCCGAGCGAAGCCGACGAACTGCAAGGCATGATTCGCGGCTCAAAACTGGTGCGATTCGAGAACGCCGGACACTACGTACACGAAGAGGCCGCTGAAGGCGTTGCCCGTGCAATCCTCGACTGGCTCCCCTCCACCTGAGGCGCAGAGGGGGGCGGTGGGCGTCAAGGCAACTTGCGCACGCCGATGAAGAAGATCACCCACGCGGCCATCAATGAAATGCCGCCGAACGGCGCTACCATGCCGAACCACCGCGGTGCCCCAGCCGTCAGCGCGTAGATGCTGCCGGCGAACAGCAGCATGCCGATCACCAACAGCTGAGCGGCGCGAGCCAACCACACGGAATCACCATGCTGGCGCTGCAGCACGCCGATGGCGAGCAAACCGAGCGAGTGGAAGAACTGATACGTCACGCCCGTCTGATAACTCGAGAACTGCCGCTCGGTCAGCATCGGTTGCAAGGCATGCGTTCCGAAGGCGCCCAGCATCGTCGCCAAGGCGAGCGATACCGCAGCGATCGACATCGTCCGTTGTGCGTTGTTCATGCAACTCTCCGACTTGCCAGCACGAGGCTGGAGCGCGACACTCGCCTAATGATAAACAAATCTCTCCTGCGTACCGTATGGCCGCTCGTGTTGACCGCTCTGCCCCTCGGCAGCCTGATGGCGGCAGAGATCAGCGCGGATGAGGTGCTACGCCGGGCGGATCGGGTGCTGCGCGATAGCATCTTGGTCGACGGGCATAACGATCTGCCCTACACCATCCGCGAATACAAGGCAGCGCCGTTCGATGTCGATGCCTACGATCTGCGCAAACCCACTCCGGGCGATACGGATCTCGCGAGACTCAAAGCCGGTCGCCTCGGCGCCCAGTTCTGGTCGGTCTACATTCCAGGCGAGGGTCGCGGTCCGTATGCGCGACCGCAACTCGAACAGATCGATATTGCGCACCGCATCATCGAGCGATATCCGGAGGCGTTTCAACTCGCCACCAGCGTCGCCGACGTACGCAAGGCCAAGCGTCGCGGACGCATCGCCTCGATGCTCGGCATGGAGGGCGGCTACGGGCTTGAGAATTCCATCGGCGCGCTGCGCAACTACTACGCCCTCGGCGTTCGCTACATGGCCTTGACGCATAACGCCCACACCGATTGGGCGGATGCCGCGGCACCGCTGCAACCGCGACACAACGGTCTCACGCCCTTTGGCGAGCAAGTCGTTCGCGAGATGAACCGTATCGGCATGCTCGTCGATCTGTCGCATGCCTCGCCGAAAACCATGGCGGACACGCTGCGCATCACGCAGGCGCCGGTGATCTTCTCGCACTCATCGGCCCGCGCGCTGTGCGATGTGCCACGCAATGTGCCCGACGACATCCTGCGCGAACTGCCACGCAACGGCGGGGTGGTCATGGTCACCTTCGTCTCGAGCTTCATCAATTGCGAGGTCGGCAAAGTACTGCAACCCGCCATGGCCGCCATTGGCCTGCAGGCTCGAGCCGCAGCCACCCCCGAGGAGGCCGCCCGCATCCGCGCGGAAGGCTACGCCGCGCTCAAATTGCCACCGACGCCGCTCGCCATGGTGGCCGATCACATCGAGCACATCCGCAATGTGGCGGGCATCGACCACGTCGGTATCGGTGGCGACTTCGACGGCAATGACTGGTGGCCCGAAGGGCTGGATGACGTGTCGACCTACCCCAAGCTGTTTGCGGAGTTGGTACGTCGTGGTTGGACCGACGAAGAGCTGCGCAAACTCGCTGGCGAGAACGTACTGCGCGCCTGGTCGCAGACCGAAAAAGTGGCCGAGCGTCTGCAGCGCGAGCGCAGACCTTCAGCCGTGCAGTTCTCGGCGCCCGCGCCTCAGTCGCCCTGAGCCGTACGCCAGGCAAGAGCCGACAGCGGCCCAACCTGCGCGGCATAGAGCTTGGCTTGCGGACTGACCGCCGTGCCGCGCTGCACGCGGCCAGCGATGCCATGGCAAATGCCGGCGAGCCGAAACAGGCAATAGGTCAAGTAGTACGGCAGATTCGGCAACGCGGTGAGCCCGCGGTGCGCGCAATACGCCTCGATGTACTCGCGCTCATCGGGCAGGCCGAGCGCTGTGAGATCAACGCCACCGAGACCGCGTACACCGCCTGAGTCGATGCGGTAGATCATCAGGTTGTAGGCAAAGTCGGCGAGCGGATCGCCGATGGTCGACAACTCCCAATCGAGCACGCCGATCACCCGCGGCGCGTGGCGGTCGAACATCAGGTTGTCGAGTCGGAAGTCTCCATGCAACAAGGTCGGGGCAGGCTCAGTTGCAGGCGCGTGGCGTGGCAACCAGTCGATCAGCCGCTCCATGTCAGGCACGGCGCCCGCCGTCTGCGCATCGACGGCGTACTGTTTTGACCAGCGGGCAATCTGCCGCGCCACGTAGCCCTCGGGGCGTCCAAAATCTTCCAAGCCGATCTGCCGATAATCGATGGAATGCAACTGAGCCAAGGTTTGCACCATCGCTGCAAACACCGGGCGGCGCTCTTCGCGCGGCAGCTCAGGTAAACACGGATCCCAATAGACCCGGCCGTCCAGATACTGCATGACGTAGAACGCCGTACCGATGACCTCGAGGTCTTCACAGAGCAGCAACGGCTCTGCCACCGGAAACTGCGTCTGCGTGGCCAGCGCGTGCATCACCCGAAACTCGCGCTCGATCGCGTGCGCTGACGGCAACAGCGCACCGGGCGGTTTGCGGCGCAGAACGTAACTCGCACGCGGGCTCTCGAGTCGATAGGTCGGGTTCGACTGCCCTCCCGGGAACTGTGTCACCCGCAACGGGCCGTGAAATCCCGGCAAATGCGCCGCAAGGTGACGCTCGAGTGCAGTGACGTCGAACTCCAATCCCCGGCGGAACTCGTGCGTGAGGCTCACGGGCGCCCACCGCCGCGCGGCCGGGTGTGTTGAGTGCGAAACGGCCGCGGTGCGCGCGTGCCCTCGGCCTGGCGCCCCGTGCCCGCCGGCTGCCACGCCGGAATCAAATGGTGCTTGCCGGGACCGATGAGATCGGCACGCCCCATGCGGCGCAGCGCCTCGCGCAGCATCGGCCAGTTGTTGGCATCGTGGTAACGCAGAAACGCCTTGTGCAAGCGACGCACTTTCAGGCCCTTCGGAATCACCACGTCTTCACTGCCGCGCGAGACGCGCCTCAGCGGATTTTTGCCGGAGTGGTACATCGCCGTGGCGGTGGCCATCGGCGAGGGCAGGAAGGCCTGTACCTGATCGGCACGAAAGCCGTTTTTCTTCAGCCACAACGCGAGCTCGAGCATGTCCTCGTCGGTCGTGCCGGGATGGGCGGCGATGAAATACGGAATGAGGTACTGCTCTTTGCCGGCCTCGCGCGAGTAGCGATCGAATAATTCTTTGAAGCGGTAGTAGGTGCCAACACCCGGTTTCATCATCTTCGACAGTGGCCCCTCGCCAATCGCTTCCGGAGCGATCTTGAGGTAGCCACCCACGTGGTGCTGCGCAAGCTCCTTGACGTACTCCGGCGATTCGATCGCCAGGTCGTAGCGCACGCCGGAGGCGATCAACACCTTCTTGATACCGGGCAGCTCGCGCGCCTTTCGATAGAGCGCAATCAACGGCGCGTGATCCGTATTCAGGTTGGGGCACACCCCCGGGTAGACGCAGGACGGCTTGCGACAGGCCGTCTCGATCTCCCGACTTTTGCACGCCAGCCGGTACATGTTGGCCGTAGGTCCGCCAAGGTCGGAGATGACTCCGGTGAACCCTGGGACGGTATCGCGAATGGTCTCGATTTCGCGCAGCACCGAGCGCTCGGAGCGGCTCTGGATGATGCGTCCCTCGTGTTCGGTGATCGAGCAGAATGTGCAGCCGCCGAAGCAGCCGCGTTGGATCGCCACCGAGAAGCGGATCATCTTGTACGCCGGGATTTCCGCATCACAGTAGAACGGGTGCGGTCGTCTTTGATACGGCAGTTCGTAGACCTGATCCATTTCTTTGGTGGTTAGCGGGATCGGTGGCGGATTGAGCCACACCTCTTGCTGCCCGTGACGCTGCACTAGGGCTCGGGCATTACCCGGGTTGGCCTCAAGATGCAGGATGCGCGAGGCATGCGCGTACATCACAGGGTCGTCCACGACCTGCTCGAATGCCGGCAGACGGATCACACTGCGCTCGCGATCGGCCGATTTGACGCGTCGCACAAAACGCACGACCTGAGTGGCAGGCTCCGAGGAGGAAGTCGTCGCCGCCGAAGCCTGAGTCGCAGCACGGGTCCCGCCGTTGTCATCCATCGCGTACGGATCGATGGGCGGATTGATCGGCCCGGGCGTATCGAGGTGCGTCGAGTCGATTTCCACCCAGCCCCCGGGGAGCGAGCGACGCAAAAAGGCGGTGCCGCGCAAATCGGTGATGTCGGTGATGGCGTCCCCAGCGGCCAACCGATGAGCAATATCGATGATCTGCCGCTCGGCGTTGCCATACACGAGCAGATCCGCCTTGGCATCGAGCAACACCGAACGGCGTACTTTCTCGGACCAGTAATCGAAGTGGGCAATGCGACGCAGGCTCGCCTCGATGCCACCAATGACGATGGGTACATCCGCAAACGCCTCGCGGGCACGCTGCGAATAGACGATCACCGATCGATCGGGGCGCTTGCCGCCCTCACCGGCGGGCGTATACGCATCGTCGCTGCGGATACGTCGATCGCTGGTGTAGCGATTGACCATCGAGTCCATGTTGCCGGCGGTAATGCCGAAGAACAGATTCGGTTTGCCGAGCGCGCGGAACGGCTCAGCACTGTGCCAATCAGGCTGGGCGATGATGCCGACCCGGAACCCCTGCGCCTCGAGCAAGCGGCCGATGATCGCCATGCCAAAACTCGGATGGTCGACGTACGCATCGCCGGTGACGACGATCACATCGCAGCTGTCCCAGCCGAGGACGTCCATTTCGGCCCGACTCATGGGCAGGAACGGGGCTACGCCAAACCGCGCCGCCCAGTGCTTGCGATAACCGAACAATTCGCGTGCCGTCTGCATGGGGGCGAATTAGACCAAAATCCGCCCCGCCCTGCCCGGGCTTGTCTTAGGCTACGAGGGCCATGAACCTGCCTGCCCGAGAGGTGCTGCGATGCCACACGATCGTCGACATTTTCTGGCCTCCGCCGCGATGGCGGGTTTGGCCGGGGCTGCCGAAGCCGCCACGGCCGTCGACAACACGAGGGGCCGCATGAGTAGTGCAGCCTCGACCAGCGGCGCCCTGCCGGATCTCGCGTTCGCGCAGCGAGAGCCGTTCCTCGACCGCGAGCGGGCCAGTCGCATCCTGGCCGCCGAGGGTCTCGATGCCCTGCTGGTGTGTCAGGGTCGAAACGTCTTCCACGTCACCAACTTTTTCCCGCTGATGGAGCGGATGAGCCTCACGGCCACCACGCTCGCCCTCGTGCCGCGCGACCCAGCGCGCCCCGTGGCTTTGATCATCCCGGCGTTCTCGTACTACTACATCATGGCGGACGATGGCGTAGTGCCGGGCGTTCAGCCTTATGTCTTCACCTCGCCGACCGCCGATGATCAGGCGAGTGCGCCGCTGCTCTATCGTCTGAGCGGTGAAGCCACGCCCAAAGAACAGCGACGTCGCAATTCACTGACGGCGGCCGCGCCTTACCATGCCGACATGGTGCGTGCGCTGCGCGCGGCGTTGCGTGAGCTCAAGCTTGAGAACGCTCGTATCGGCTACGATGATGATCCGGCCATTGCCCTGCTCGACAAGGCGTCACCGAGCGTGCAACAGCAAGCAGCCGAGGACACGGCCCGCCGAATCCGCCTGGTACACACACCGGCGTCGATCCGCATGATGCGCCTTGCTTCACAGGCGAACGTTGACGCTGCGCACGCCACGGTGGCGGCGGCGCGCTCGCTCGGCAGCCTGCGGGCGATCCGGCAACGCTTCTACGCCGAAGCCGCACTGCGCGGCAATCTCGGCGTGTTCATGGTGGTCAATGGCTCATCATCCGAAGCCCACGACGAGCCCTTGCGCGAAGGCAGCGCCTTCCTCATCGACTGCGTCAGTCATCTGCGCAACTTTCATGGCGACTTCGGTCGGACCGTGTTCGTTGGCGAGCCCACGGCGCGCATGCGCTACTGCACCACCGCGATGGCGACGTGCTGGCAGGAACTGCAGCCGATGCTCAAACCCGGCGTGCGTTTTAATGAGGTCGGCGGGCTCGGTAACGCTCTGCTACGCAAGTTTGGCTTTGATGTGCCGGTGACGTTCGCCCCGCATGCCGTGGGCCTCGCCCACAACGATCAGCCCCGGCGCAGCGCCGATGGCAGCGCAACCAATCTCGTGATGGAGGAAAACATGATCCTCTCCATCGATATGCCGCTGTTCGAGACGGGCAGCGGCGGCACGGCACACCTGGAAGATTTGGTGCTGATCACGCCCGCAGGCGCCGTACCGATCCACGCCGTGGGCAGCAGCACCTACACGATCTGAGGGCTGCGCCCTGACGCCGTAGCGCGGATCACACGGGCACGGCGGCCGGGTTGTAAGACATCAGGCCGAGCGACTCGGCGCTGATATGCTTGCCGGGTCGGAAATTCTCCTCGCGCCCCGAGTGATAGTTGAGCGCCGTCTTGCGCGACTCGAGCATGACCCAGTTGGCGCGCGGCAAACGCGCTTCTTGATAGCGCCGTAGCGTCTCGCCGATGCTATCCGCGGCGCCGAAGGCGCGGCCGATCACCATGCCATCTTCGATACCCATGGCCGCGCCCTGGCCGAGAAACGGCAACATGGGATGCGCCGCATCACCGATGAGGGTGACGGCGCCGCGCGTCCAGTTCGGCAAGGGCTCACGATCAAACAAGGCCCATTTGAACAGTCCGTCGGCCGGCGCTGCCCGAATAATTCGGCGCACATCCTCGTACCAGCCGGCATATTCACGCAGCATTTCTTCGACCGTGGCTCGAATCGACCAGCCCTCCTCACGCCAATCGTCTCGTTCGGTCAGACCGACGAAATTCACGAGCGTGCCGCCGCGAACAAGATAGCGCGTGAAACTGCGGCCGGGACCGGTGGAGAGGCACGAGGTCGGGTCGACGATGCCGGCCGGCAAATTCGCCACAGGTACGAGTCCGCGATAGGCGACGTAGCCCGTGAAACGCGGTGTCTGTTCGCCAAAGAGCGCCGCGCGCACGCGCGAGCGCACGCCATCGGCCCCAATCAGCACGTCTGCTTCGGCCGTCGCGCCATGGTCGAAATGGATGGTGAGCGCGCCATCGCGCTCTTCGACGCCACGAAACGCATGCCCCGGACGGATCGCCCCGGGGTCGGTCGTGGCAACCAGATCTGCCAACTCACGATGCAGGTCGGCGCGGTGGATCTGGTAATACGCGGCGCCGTACTTCTCGAGCATTTCATTGCCGCGCGAAATCTCCACCATCAGCTCGCCGGTCTGCCAATGTTTCACCCCGCCGCGATCGGGCCGCATACCAAGCCGCTCGAGCACGCCCTCCATACCGAGCGCATTGAGCACGTGCGTGGCGTTCGGGCTGACCGTCAGACCCGCACCGACCTCGCCGAGCGTGGCAGCCTGCTCGTAGACGATCGGACGGAAGCCGAACATTTGCAGGGAGCGGGCGGCGGTCAACCCGGCTATCCCGGCGCCGGCGATGGCTATTCTGAGATGACGCATGGCCGGACGATGCGCCGGTTGTCGGCCCGGCTCACCTGCGGCGTGCTTGGCAATCCGCATCGTGGGCAAGCGAATCCGC
>Ga0172376_10006667_pt1 | contig 12483 bp, 11 predicted proteins | sample Lak35m_FD_121114 | JGI IMG/M metagenome (GOLD analysis project Ga0172376, IMG submission 121114) | Freshwater microbial communities from Kabuno Bay, South-Kivu, Congo - kab_092012_35m | ecosystem: Environmental > Aquatic > Freshwater > Lake | place: Democratic Republic of the Congo: South-Kivu...
CACGTTGGCCCCGACAGCCCCTGGCTGCCGGAGGTGGAAGTAGGGAAGCCCCCGAAGCAACGCGCCATCCACCCCGGTCACGACCGGATCCTTCCTGGAGGCAATGTCCATGTCCATCACCACAGCCAAACAGATGGTGCGTCAGGCCGCCGAGGCCCGCCGTGCCGCCAAGCAGAACGGCTTCGCCGTGCAGTCGCTGCGCAAGCAGCAGCTGATCGACTGAGGTCTTCGGTTCAGGCTTGCACCGTATGCGGCCCCGTCCGGACTCCGGGCGGGGCTTTCTGCTGCGGCGCTGCGCCACACAGATGGGCCGCAGGGGGGCATCCCGTAAACTCGCGCGCAGACCGGGTTTCAGCCCGCCTGCTCGTTCACTCCCTTCTGCCCCTTCACGAGGACATCCCATGGCGCTCGTACCGCTTCGCCTGCTGCTGGACCACGCCGCTGAGAACGGCTACGGCATTCCTGCCTTCAACGTGAACAACCTCGAGCAGGTGCAGTCGATCATGGAGGCGGCCTACGAGACCGACTCCCCGGTGATCCTGCAGGCCTCCCGCGGCGCCCGTCAGTACGCCGGTGAGAACTTCCTGCGCCATCTGATCCTGGCCGCTGTCGAGACCTATCCCGACATCCCGGTGGTGATGCACCAGGACCACGGCAACAGCCCCGCCACCTGCTTCGGTGCTGCAGCCAACGGCTTCACCTCGGTGATGATGGACGGCTCCCTGATGGCCGACGCCAAGACCCCCGCCAGCTACGAGTACAACGTGGCTGTCACCAAGGAAGTGGTGGATGTGGCCCACGCCATCGGCGTCAGCGTTGAGGGCGAACTGGGCTGCCTGGGTTCCCTGGAAACCGGTATGGGCGAGGCAGAGGACGGCCACGGTTTCGAGGGCAAGCTCGACCACAGCCAGCTGCTCACCGACCCCGCCGAGGCTGCCGACTTCGTGGCCAAGACCAAGGTCGACGCCCTGGCGATCGCCATCGGCACCAGCCACGGCGCCTACAAGTTCACCCGCAAGCCCACCGGTGAAGTGCTGGCCATCAGCCGCATTGCCGAGATCCACAAAGCCATCCCCAACACCCACTTGGTGATGCACGGCTCCTCCTCGGTGCCCCAGGAATGGCTTGACATGATCAACAAGTTTGGCGGTGCCATCCCCGAGACCTACGGCGTGCCCGTGGAGGAAATCCAGGAAGGCATCCGCAACGGCGTGCGCAAAGTGAACATCGACACCGACAACCGCCTTGCCTTCACCGCCGCTGTGCGTGAAGCCGCCGCCAAGGATCCCGCCAACTTCGATCCCCGCCACTTCAACAAGCCCGCCCGGGCTTACATGAAGCAGGTCTGCCTGGATCGCTACCAGCAGTTCTGGTGCGCCGGCAACGCCAGCAAGATCAAGCAGCGCGACATCAACTACTACGCCGGTCTGTACGCCAAGGGCGCACTGGATCCCAAGACCGCTGTTGCCGCCTGAGACTGGCCGCCCCGATTACCCCGCAGGGCCCCGCTAGGGGCCCTTTTTCATGGGCCGGTCTCCACCTCAGCCCTGCGGCAGACCCTCAGGCCTCATGGGCAGCGGATCGGCGACACCCTTGCGGTTGACCAGTTCCTTGAGGGCCTGATCAAGATCGCGCTCCATCACAAAGGTGATGCCATCGGTGACCACCACCCTGGCGAGGGTAGGGATGTCATTGTTGCGCGATTGCAGGTAGATGGGTTCGACGTAGAGGAGGCCGTTGCCGACGGGCATCACCAGCAGATTGCCGTGGACCAGACGGGAACCCACCCGGTTCCAGAGTCCAAATTGATAGCTGATCTCGGGATCCTGCTCAATCAGCGCCGACACCTGTTGCGGCCCGAGTAGCAGTCTCTGCTGGGGGAATCGCACCAGTTTCAGCCTGCCGTAATGAGGCTGGTCGTTGCGGGCCGCTAGCCAGCCCACCATGTTGGAGCGCTTGAGTGGCGCGAACGGAAGCAGCAGCACAAACTCAGGCTTGGTCTGCCCGGGCAGCTGCAGGGTGATGTGATATGGACGCACCGGCACACTGCTGTCGCCGTAGATCTCCAACGGGATCGACCAGACGTCATCGCCGTTGTAGAAGGTGCGCACATCGGTGACGTGATAGCGAAGCAGGCGTTCGGCCTGAATGCTGAACTGGCTCTGGGGCACCTGCATGTGGGCCTGGAGCTCCCGTGGCATGGCGCTCAGGGGTTCAAACAGATCAGGGAAAGCCCGCTGCCAGGTGCGCAGGATCGGATCGCTGGGATCGCTGACATACAGCCAGACCTTGCCGTCGTGGGCATCGACCACCGCCTTGACGGGGTTGCGGAAATAGCGGGTCCCGGCCTTGTTGGCATCCGAATAGGGATAGCTGGTGCTGGTGGTAAAGCCATCGAGCATCCAGTACTGGTGCTGATTCGGCGAATAACTCGGGTTCCCGAGAATGCGCACCGTCACGAGGTAGGGCTGGCTTTCGAAGCGCAGAAACGGGAGCAGCCGGGCCAGACGCCCATTCACCTGACGCCGGATCAGCAACCTGGAGCGTCGGGTGAGCGAGCCGGAGGCCAGCAGCCTGGGTTCCTGCAGGTAGACCGAGGCCATCAACCGAAGCGGCAGCGAGCCCACGGCGATGCCGGCGCGGCCCTCGTAATGGTTGTAGACGTTGAGATCGCCGTCAGGAAAATCGAATTCACGCACCAGGGTCGGTGCAATGGCATAGGGCGCCGCCGCTGAACTGAAATACAGACGCGGACGCCCCACCGGCACCATCACCTTGACCTGAGCCGAGTCGATGCCCAGCTGGGGAATGCCGCGCAGCTGGCCGGCTCGGCCCAGATCCTTGACGAAGTACAGCGGCAGGCCGTCAGGTCCCAGCGCATTCACCGACGACACCGTGAAGCCATAACCGTGGGTGAACACCAGGTGGCGGTTGAGCCAGGTGGCCGATCCCCTGGGCAGGCCGCCGGTGTCGAGTTCCCGGGCCGCGATCAGCACCTGCTGGGCACCGTTGATGGCGGGATTGCCCCGCAGCGCGTAGCGGTCTACCGCGGCCGAGGCGAAGCGGTAGTACAGACGCAACTGCTGCAGCTGGCGGTTGGTGGCCAGTAGTGGCTGGCTGTCCCAGAGACGGATGTTGGCCACCGTGCCCTGGGCTGCACGCAGATCGGCAGGCGTGAGCCGCTGCCTGGGGTCGAGATTTGTGTCCTCCACCGCCGACAGCCCAAAGGCATCGCGGGTGGCCTCGATGCTGCGCCGCAGGTAGGGGGTCTCGACCGCCAGCTCCCGCGGCTGCACCCAGAGACGTTGGACCACGGGCGCGCCGATTAGCTCGGTGAGCGGCACCAGCAGCGCTGTGCCCGCCAACGGCAGCAGGGCTCCGCGGCGGAGCCAGCTGCCGCCATGGGGCAGCACCAGTGCCAACGAGCTCAGCAGCAGCAGGCCAGACAGCAGTAACCGCAGCGGCAGTCGCACATGCAGGTCAACCCAGCCGGCGCCACTGGCCACGCCGCTGCCCTGAACCATCAGGTCAAAGGGAGCCAGTGCATTGCTTGAGGCGACCACCAGGGCCAGAACTGCAAGTTGGGGCTGCAGCACCCGCTGCTGATCGCGGCTGAGGCCTGGATAGCGCAGATCGCTGAGGCTGCTGGCTTCGGTGAGGGTGAGCCAGAGACATCCCGCCAGGCCGACGAGGGCCTGGGCACACACCACACTGAGAATCAGGCGCAGGGCCGGCAGCTGCAGCACCGTGAAGCTCAGGTCCAGACCCGTGAGTGGATCCCCTTTGCCGAAGGGCACCGCCAGCAGCGCCGGCAGCCAGAAGCTCCAGCCCCGCGCCAGGGCCGTAGCCGAGGCCGCCAACGCGGCAGCCAGGATGATCTGAAGACTTGTTCGTGGTGCCAGGAGCAGCGCAGGCAGCAGCACGACGGCCAGGCTCAGCACCAGCACCAGAGGCAGGCCGACCACCCCGGAGAGGCCCGTGATCACCTGACCGCTGAAGGGCTCAGCGATCAGTCCCTGGGCCTGCACCCAGAGAAAGGAGAGGCCGACCGTCAGCAGACCCAGCAGAGCCAGCAGGATCAGAGACAAGCCCCTGGACCCCAGAACCAGGATCGGCTGGGCGGGTAGAGCTTTGCGGGCAGGCTGTTGTCGCAGACGCCAGCAGCGCTGCAGTTGCTGGAGCTGCAGGGGCACTCCCAGCCCCATCACCAGGGTGAACGCCGCGATCTGCAGCAGCCAGCGGCGCAGCAGCATGCCCTGGGCTTCAAACTCGGCAAACCAGAGCCATTCAATGATCAGCCGGGAGGCCAGCACGATCGCCAACATGAGCAACGCCAGCAGCAGCACTGCCCACAACGCCAGCCGCGGCCTGAACAGGGTCGACGGAGCCAGACGCTTCATCGCCCGAAGCTAGACAGCACAGGGCGAACGACAAGGGGATACGCAGGGTGTCTATACCCGATTTCCACGATCGGCTTTTTACAAGGCGTCTGCCCAGCGCTGTTAGCCTCCTGCCAGTGCTGGAGAAGTTGTTGACAGCCACCCTCGCCTGCTCTCCCACAACCGGACCCACCTTCACGGGGCTGCGCTGTAAGGAATGCGGCCACCCCTATGAAGCCGGCGCCCGCCACGTTTGCGAAGACGTCTGCTTTGGCCCGCTTGAGGTGGTTTACGACTACGAGGCCATCAGGGCGCGGGTCAGCCGGGCCACGATCGAAGCGGGACCCGCCTCAATCTGGCGTTATCGAGACTTTCTGCCGATCCAGGGTGATCCGATCGACGTCGGCACCGGATTCACCCCATTGCTCAAGGCCAACAATCTTGCCCGACGCCTCGGCCTGAAAAACCTGTTCATCAAGAACGATGGCGTCAACATGCCGACGCTGTCCTTCAAGGATCGTGTCGTCTCCGTGGCGCTGACCCGCGCACGCGAGCTGGGTTTCACCACGGTGAGCTGCGCCTCGACCGGCAACCTGGCCAATTCGACCGCGGCGATCGCCGCCCATGCTGGCCTTGAGTGCTGCGTGTTCATTCCCAGCGACCTCGAGCTGGGCAAGGTTCTCGGCACCCTGATCTACAACCCCACCCTGATGGCGGTAAAGGGCAACTACGACCAGGTGAACCGTCTTTGCTCAGAGGTGGCCAATACCTTCGGCTGGGGCTTCGTCAACATCAACCTGCGTCCCTATTACTCCGAGGGATCGAAGACCCTGGGGTATGAGGTAATTGAACAGCTCGGCTGGCAGCTGCCTGACCACATCGTGGCGCCCCTGGCGTCTGGCTCGTTGTTCACCAAGATCCGCAAGGGATTCGACGAGTTCATCAAGGTCGGCCTGGTCGATGACAAGGCCGTGCGCTTCAGTGGCGCCCAAGCCGAAGGGTGTAGCCCAATCGCCCAGGCCTTCGCCGCAGGTCGCGACTTCATCACCCCGGTCAAACCCAACACCATTGCCAAGTCGATCGCCATCGGCAACCCCGCCGACGGTCCCTATGCGATCGACATCGCCAACCGAACCGGCGGCAGCATTGCTGCCGTTGGCGATGGCGACATCGTCGAGGGGATCAAGCTGCTGGCCGAAACCGAAGGCGTCTTTACCGAAACCGCCGGCGGTACCACCATCGCCGTGCTGAAGAAGCTGGTCGAAGCGGGCAAGATCGATTCGAACGAGACCACCGTGGCCTACATCACGGGCAATGGCCTCAAGACCACCGAGGCCGTGGCCGATGCGATCGGCGCTCCCTACACGATTGAGGCCCAGCTCGACAGCTTCAAGGCCGCCTGGCAACAGGTCCAGGCCCAGCACTGACGCCCGTATTCGCCGCCTGTTCCTTTCACCATGGCCATTCAGGTTCTGATTCCGACCCCGCTCCAGAAGTTCACCAACGACGAAGCCACAGCTTCCCTGGAAGCGGCCAGCGTCGACGCTTTGATTGATGCCCTCGATGCCCGCTACCCAGGCCTGAAGGACCGCCTGTGCGATGAGGGCGGCAAGTTGCGGCGATTTCTCAACGTCTATGTGAACAGCGAGGACATTCGCTTCCTTGACAACCAGCAGACGCTCCTGAGCGACGGTGATGAGGTCAGCATCGTGCCAGCGGTGGCCGGTGGCTGATCCTGACCTTGTTGCCCCAGGGTCGGTCATCGGCCGGTCCTGAGGACAACGCTCCCTGCCACCGCTCAATAGCCTGAACCCCTGGCACCCATGCCATGCCGCGTTCGATGGCCAGGCAGAGACGACGCAATGACCCAGACACCGGAGCTGACCATGGCGACCAGCCCTGTGGAGTCCTCCAAGAGCCAACGCAACGCGAAGGATGCAGGGGCAGGCAGCAAGGCCCTGCTATTTGACTATCGTCAAGCCGCCAATCCTGTGCGCAGCGGGCTCACCGAGCCCATTCCCTACCGCTCCTGGGGAGCGGACCTGCACCGCCAGGGGCCGAGTGCGGTCATTCCGCTGGATCTGAGTGCCGAGCTGGGGATGCCCGGTCCGGCGACGAGTCCAGCCCTGGCAGCCCACTTTGTGCGCATCGTTGCGGCCGAAGAAATTAGGGCCCCAGCTGCTGCCACCAGTTCCCTGTTTTATGTGCTTCGTGGCCAGGGCACCTGCCTGCGCAGCGCCGGCAACGGCAGCCCGGCGGTGAACCTGAGCTGGGAAGCCGGCGATCTGTTTGTGCTGCCCTGCGGTGAAGCCCCGCTGCTGCAGGCCCACAGCACCAGCGTTCTTTATTGGGTGCATGACGCACCCCTGCTGAGCCACCTGGGTGCGATGCCCACAGCACCGCGATTCGAAGCCACTCTCTACCCCGCCAGCTGGCTGAATCAGGAACTCGGCCGGCTTGCGGCGGCGCCGGGGAGCAGCCGTAGCAACCGACTCAGCCTGTTGCTCGCCAACTGCGATCTGCCCGCCAGCCGCACCGTGACCCATGTGCTCTGGGCCATGTACGGCGTGGTGCCGTCAGGAGCCGTTCAGGCCCCCCACAGGCACCAGTCGGTGGCGCTTGATCTGATCATCGACTGCGACCCTGGGGTGTACACCCTGGTGGGCACCGAACTCAACGACGACGGCACGATTCGCAACCCACAGCGCATCGACTGGGAAGCCGGAGGGGCGTTCATCACCCCGCCGGGTCACTGGCACTCTCACGTCAACCGGAGTGGCCGGGCGGCCACGTTGTTGCCGGTTCAGGATGCCGGTCTGCAGACCTATCTGCGCAGTCTCGACATCCGCTTCGCGACCGGCCTCGACGCAGCAGCTGGGCAATCGGGCTGAGATCAGGCAGACACCAGCCGACATTCGGCCTGCTCGTGACGGCCCACCAGCTCCCGGAAGCGGGGGCCCTCAATGGTCTCCTCACCGATCAGCAGCTCGACCAACTGATCCATGAGCACCCGCCGTGGGCTCAGCAGAGCAACGGCTTCAGCCAGAGCCTGGCGGGCCAGATCCTGCACCTGGGCATCGATACGCCGGCCGGTCTGCTCCGAATACTGGGGATCACTCCGCAACCAGTCGCGGCCCAGAAAGACCTCGGCGCTCTCCCCTTCGAGTGCCACGGGCCCGAGGCTGGAGAAGCCATAGCGGGTCACCATGGTGCGGCTGATCTGGGCCACAAGGTCCAGGTCACCGGCGGCCCCCTGGGTCACCTCACTGGGACCGAAGACCACCAGCTCGGCGGCCCGGCCAGCCAGGGCCACCACCAGCCGGGCCTTGAGAAAGGCGCGGGTGATGAGCCCCGAATCGAGAATCTCCTCATCCGGCAGGGTGCGGGCGAAGCCACCCACACCACCGGCACGGGGCAACAGGGTCACCTTGTCGAGCTTGTCGGCGGCAGGCAGCAGGGTGGTGACCAGGGCATGGCCGATCTCGTGGTAAGCGATCAGACGTTTCTTGGCGCTGTCCTGCAACGGGGCGACACTCAGCCCCATGGTGATGCGCTCGAGCGCATCGGTGAGGGCCCCATCGTCGACCTGCTGCTGCTGACGCCGCGCCGTCAGAATCGCTGCTTCATTAAGCAGATTGGCCAGATCCGCCCCTGAGAATCCGGGGGTGCGGGCGGCCCAATCGGCCAGGTTGACCCCACTGGCCAGCGGCCTGGTGCGGGCGTGAACCGCGAGAATCTCTTCCCGACCGCGGCGGTCGGGAAGGTCCACCGTGATGCGCCGGTCAAACCGCCCAGGCCGCATCAGCGCCGAATCGAGCACATCGGCGCGGTTGGTGGCAGCCAGCAGGATCACTCCGGAATTGTCTTCAAAGCCATCCATTTCGGTGAGCAGCTGGTTGAGGGTCTGCTCGCGCTCATCGTTGCCCCCCCCGATGCCGGCACCGCGCTGACGGCCGACGGCATCGATCTCGTCGATAAAGATGATGCAAGGTGCCTTGGCCTTGGCCTTGCGGAACAGATCACGCACCCGGCTGGCCCCGACACCGACGAACAGCTCCACGAACTCGGACGCCGCCATCGAGAAGAAGGGCACTCCCGCCTCGCCGGCGATGGCCCGGGCCAGCAGGGTCTTGCCGGTGCCGGGGGGGCCCACCAGCAGCACGCCCTTGGGAATCCTGGCGCCGACCGCGGTGTAGCGCTCGGGAGCGCGCAGAAAGGTCACGACCTCCTGCAGCTCCTGTTTGGCCTCGGCGATGCCGGCCACATCCTCGAAGCGCACCGGCGCCGAAACGTCCTCCTGCACCCGAGCCTGGGTGCGTCCGAAGCCGAGAGCACGGTTGGCCATCTGGGCCGAACGGCGCAACAACAGCCCAAGTCCAAGCAGCAGGAGCAGAACCAGGACCCCGTTGGCCACGAACGAAGCCGTCGCCGCCTCCTGACGGTCATCGCGCACATTGAGTGGCACCCGCGCCTGCTGGGCTGTCTGCAACAGGGTCTGGTCGTTGTGAAAGATGCTGACCTGGGCCGTCTGGCCGTTGGCGTAGCGGACCGAGACCTCGCGGCGGGCCGGGGAGATGTCCAGCTCACGGACCCGACCGGCCTGCAGGTCCTTGAGCAGCTGGCTGTAGGTGGGAGAGGCCGCTGACGGCCCAGGTGCAGCAGAACTTGACTTCGCTGGTGCTGCAGAGGCCGACTGCGACGGCCCAGCAGGCTGTGTTGCGATGGAGGTGACAGGTTTCGCAGCGGTCAGCAGCGTTGAGGAGAAACCAGGAACGCTTGCGACCACAGGGGTGTTGTTTTCAACAAAGCTTAGCGATTTGACGAAAGGCCAGCCGGCACCACAAGATTGTCGTTTGGCAACCGGGTAGCGGGATGGCTGTTCCCAAGAAAAAGACCTCCAAAGGCAAGCGCAATCAGCGCCATGCCCATTGGAAGGCCAAGGCCTCCATGGCAGCCCAGAAGGCTCTGTCGATCGGCAAAGCCGTGCTCAGCGGCCGCGCCCAGGGCTTCGTCTATCCGATCAACGAAGACGAAACCGAAGCCTGAGCGCCGGGCTCGACCCTCAGACAGCGCCGCCGGCCATCCAGGGCCCCATTCCAGCGGGGCAGCCCACGGCGCTCCGCATCGTTGAGGCCCGTGCTCCACGAGCTCAGCCAGCCGATGAGCCTTGCTGCCCCTATCGGCTCGAGTCCCACCATCCAGCCCTCCAGCAACAGCGCATCAGCCCACGGTGATCGGCGCTGTTCGACCCCCGTGGCCCTGGTTGCGCCGCTTATCTAAACGGGGCAGGCACAGCGGCCCACCCCCACGCCAGGTCGCGATGGCGGCGGTGAGCAGCACTGGATCATGGCTGCCCGGTGGAACCCGGTTGACCCCAAAGGGATTGCCCGCAAGGCGTGCGCGCCGCTCGGCCCATGGCCTGTAGCCGTCAACGATCGAGACCACGGCCAATCGCAACGGCAGCACCAGGTCGCTGAGCAGCAGCGGGTCCATGGCGAGGGGCGTCTCGAGCCGATGCAACCGCGCACTCCACTGGGTCCTGACGTCGGCTTCGGGCATCAGGTCCCCAGCTTGAAGGCCTCCAACACCACCGAATACACGGCACCGAGGCGCAGGTTGTCGATCAGGACCCAGCCCAGCGGCGGCCGGCCCCGAACACAACGGCTGCGCAGGCGCACCAGCAGTTCCACCAGCAGCACCATCACCAGCACCACGCTGGGACGCCCCCCCGGGATGCGATCCAGCACGTAGACCGTGAGATTGGAACCCAGGTAATAGCCGCCCAGCAGGGCCAGCAGCTGCAGACTGCGCTCCCGCCAGCTGCGCCCCCAACCGGCGAACAGATCGGAGAGCAGACCCTGCTGCAGGCGTTGGTAGCGGGTCTGCTGCAGGGGCAGGCGGGTCATCCGAGCGGCTCAGCGCACCAGGGACTGCAGATAGGAGAGCGTGATCTGGCCGTCCTGGCAAGCCGGACCGTGCAGCACCCGGGCCGGGGGCCCCAGCTGACTGACCACCGCAGCGGCCATATCCAGGTCAGCCAACGACCCCAGGGAGCTGTAATGGCTGCAGGTGATCACACAGGCCAGCCCGGCGGCCCGGGCCGCCCGCAGGCCGTTGTCGGAATCTTCGATCACCAGCAGCTCGGCGGGATCAGCCGCCAGGCCGTCCGCCAGCAGCCGCTGCAGCGCCTGCCCATAGGCCTCGGGGTGGGGTTTCTTGCGGCCCACGTCGTCGCCACAGACCCAGAAACGGAACACCGGCTCCAAGGGCCCCAGAAGATGGTCCATCAGGGCGCTGATGGCGGCACGCGAGCTGGTGGTCACGATCACCTGGCAAAGGCCGGCCTGATGGGCCTCGCGCAGCAGGTCGACGACACCGGGGCGCAGCTGCAGACAGCCTTGCTGCATCAGGTTGCGGTAATGACCCTGCTTGGCTGCCTGCAGGGCCTCAACCCGCTGCGGCTGGGGTGCTTGACCCTCCAGCTCGTGCAGCTGGGCAGCGATGCGTTCACGGCCCCCGCTGATGGCCAGCCAGCGGCCGTATCCCCGGGGATCCCAATGCAATGGCAAACCCGCCTCCGCAAAGGCGCGGTTGAACGCCGGCCGGTGACCGTCGCGCTCGGTCTCGGCGAGGGTGCCATCCACATCCCAGAGCAGCGCCCGAAGCGTGGCCACAGCGACCCCGTTGCTGGTCCAAGCGTCCCATGGAGAACCACCTGGACCAATCGGCGGCAGCCAGCACAATGGATCGGTGTTGCCTGTGCCCGTTGCTGCCCCCGATCGTCGAGCAACGCTGGCAGCTGCCTGAACCCCTGACGCCGCAGCAGAGCGCTGCACTGGATCAACTGGCCCTGAGCGCCGGGCTGGCGCCCGAACTGGTGGCGGTGCTGCTGCGCCGTGGACGCTGTGACGCCGCAGCGATCGCGGCCTTGCTGCGGCCAGATCCGCCGCCGCGGGCGAGCGACCATTTCGCCGACCTGGGCAAGGCGGTGCAGCGGCTGCGCCAGGCCTGCAGCCGGCAGGAGGCGATCGCAATCTGTGGCGACTACGACGCCGATGGCATGACCAGCACCGCCCTGCTGGTGGGCGTGCTGCAACGGCTTGGAGCACGGCCCGTGGCGGCGATCCCCAGCCGCATGAACGACGGGTACGGGCTCAACACCGCGATGGTGGAAGAGCTTGCGAGCCGCTCAATCACCCTGCTGATCACCGTCGACAACGGTGTCAGCGCTGCCGCCGCCCTCGAAAAGGCCCGGGAACTGCGGCTGGAGGTGATCCTCACGGACCACCACACCCTGCCCTCCACGCTGCCGCCCCACCTGGCGCTGCTGCACCCGGCAGTGACGCCATGCGACTCCCCCTACCGAGGGCTAGCCGGCGTGGGACTGGCCTACGTGCTGGCGGCCGCCCTCTGCGAAACCCTGGGCGACGCCGAAGGGCTGGACATCGCGCTCAATCTGTTTTGCATCGGCACCATCGCCGACATGGCCCCGCTGCAGGGTGTGAATCGCCGCTGGCTCCAGGAGGGACTGCCGCGCCTGGCCGCTAGCCCCCTACCCGGCCTACAGGCCCTGATGCAGCTGGCGGGTCTTGATGATCAGGCGCTCGATGCCCAGGCCGTGAGTTTCAAGCTGGCGCCACGCATCAATGCGGTGGGATGGCTGGGGGATCCGGCCCTGGTGGTGGAACTGCTGACCACCGACGACACGGCTCGGGCGCTGGAGCTGGCCCGGCAGTGCGAGGCCCTCAATCGCCAGCGCCGCGACCTCTGCGACGCGATCGAAGCCGAAGCGCTGGCCCTGATTGAGGCCGATGGCGAACGGCGAAGTCCGTTTCTGCTGATTGCCCAGAACCACTGGCATCACGGCGTGATCGGCATCGTGGCCGCCCGTCTGGTCGAACGCTTCGGCCAGCCTGCCGCCCTGCTGGCGAGCGAAGGTGACGGTCGTCTGAGGGCCTCGGTGCGCGCGCCCAAGGGCTTCGCCGTAGATCAGGCGCTGCAGGCCTGTTCGCACCACCTCGAGCGGTTCGGCGGCCACCCGGCGGCCGGTGGTTTCAGCGTGCGGGCCGAAGCGCTGGCAGCCCTGCATCACGATCTCAACGGG